>Ga0193727_1000711_pt1 | contig 13253 bp, 11 predicted proteins | sample H2c2metaG_FD_143051 | JGI IMG/M metagenome (GOLD analysis project Ga0193727, IMG submission 143051) | Soil microbial communities from a riparian zone of the East river system, Colorado, United States - H2c2 | ecosystem: Environmental > Terrestrial > Soil > Riparian zone | place: USA: East River...
TTGCTTGGCCCGCCGCCACGGGTTTCAGATCAAAGTTCAGTTGTGTTGCCTGGTCTGACTTGGTTTTCGTATTGCCAATGGCAGCCTTCACTGCACCATTGACTACCAGCGACACCCGATAAACGCCGGGTTGTAGACCCTCTGAAATGTAGCGACCCTGGGTATCGGTTTTTACCGTATTGAAGAGTTGCTTGCCATCTCGCGACTCGATCCTGACATTCGCGCCCTTAATCGGCTTTCCCGTGGCGTCCTTAACGATCCCCTGGATGCTTGCTGGTCCGGCCCAAGCGTTCGCAGCACACAGCATCAGCCCAATAATTCCCATCTTCAGTAGTTTTGCAAGCATATCGACCGATGATACACGCAGGAGAGGATGGGAGCAATTTTCCCGGACACTGGTAACAAATTGGCGCCGCATTTTTTCTCCTAGGCTCCTGACAGCTCGCGATTTACAGACGTGAGATTTCGTTGTCGTTTGTGTGTGTTTCATATTTGGTTCTGTAGTGAATGGTTCATTAGTTCCTACAGAAAAGAACGAGCGAAGTTCTGAAATATTTTGCTTTGGCAGTTTCCAAAAAGGCGTAATCGACCGTTGCTGTGCCTGCGGGCCTGTGAGGCGTAACGGTTTTAGAAACGTTTTCTCAAAGCGACGTCCCAAGTACGACCCTTGATGTTGGTCGTCGCTTCGTCGTAGCCGTTTTCAAACTTACCAACGACGAACGCTGTATGTCTGAATGTTGGAACCGGAATGTTCATTTGCTTTGTCGTCGGCTTCGACCCAAGTACCGCCGAGATGGCTCCCGGTACGACCTGGCACCCATATCATGTGCTTTCCGCCCTTTGCAATGTTACCTGCTTGGGACGTTGACTTGAGATCGAAATTCAGCTGAGTCGGTTGATTCGCCTTGATCTGCGTGTTCATGATCGAGGCCTTGACCGCGCCATTCACAAGCAATGTTACCCGATAAACGCCCGGTTGCAGTCCCTGTGAAATATAGCGGCCCTTTGAATCGGTCTTAACTGTGCTGGACACCTGTTTGCCGTCTGGCGATTCGATCCGAACGTCTGTGCCTTTAATCGGTTCGCCTGTTGCATCTTTGACAAACCCCTGAATGGACGCTGCCCCGTCCGCTGTAATTTTGTTCGTTCGCAGACCGGCTTCCGATGCGCGATAACGCTCACTTGTAGCGACTTCCGTCCCTGGAGGCGAAGGGGTCACGTCCGCTGTAATTTTGTTCGTTCGCAGATCGGCTTCCGATGCGCGATAAGGTACACTGGTAGTGACTCCCGTCGCTGGAGGCTCAGCGATCACGTCCGCTGTAATTTTGTTCGTTTGCGGATCGGTTTCCGATGCGCGATAACGCACACTGGTAGTGAATGCCGTCTCTGGAGGCGCAGCGGTCACGCGAGTGTCCGGGCGCTGCGGGTCGAAATCTCCCGCAGATGTGTAATCCAGACCTGTGAATGGATCAGATGGATTCTGTACGGGCACGCTAATGCCTACACCGGTTACTCCTGTCGGATGAGTTACATCCGTGAAAAGTCGCTGTAGATAAAGGTCGTATACGCCACTGCCGGGTTGTTCGTGGGCGGAAACTCGAACGCCGAACTTGATCTTGAGCGCGTCAACGATAGACCGGGCGATTTCGTCTTGGAGTGCAAACGCGCCGTCCAACTCGCGATCATAAGTTTCCGTCCAAACGCGAAAACCGTTTCGCGCGTCAATCAGTTCGGCTGTCACACGAACGCGGTTACCCTGGCGCTGCAAACTTCCTTCAAGCACATTTCCAACGTTGAGTTTTTCTCCAACCTCCTTTGTGTTCTTTCCTTTCAATGAGAATGACGAAGTTCGGCCGACCACGCGCAAACCGTCAACCTGCGCCAACGTATTGAGAATCTCCTCGCTTACGCCGTCACACAAATTCCCTTATCTTTTCGTCTCGCTAGAATCGGTAAATGTTAGGACCGCAATACTCCTTTCTGGGGGATTAAACTGCGGCGCTCGGAAGAGTTCGCCGCGAAATAACCAAACCGCAGCCGCGCCTAAAAGGATACCAGTAGTCGCTGCTCCAACCAGTTTGGGGTTGCGCTGCGACCAGCGCCAGATCCGTGCTAGAGGTGAAACCGGGCGGGCGACGATTGGACGGCCGCTGAGCCGGCGTTCCAGATCGGCTGCGAGATCTCCGGCGGACTGGTAGCGCGCTTTTGGATCACGTTCGAGACAGCGTGCACAAATCGTCTCCAAATCCCGATCGAGCGATGGTGCCAGCGAGCGTAGTTTGGGCGCCGCCGTTTCAGACGCTTGGCGAATCACAGAAACCGGATTGGAACCCAGGAATGGTGGACGTCCTGCAAGCACGTTGAACAGAACTGCGCCGAGACTGTAAACATCGGCAGCTGGGGTAAGAGCGGCGGCTGCGCCGTCGGCCTGTTCGGGGGCAATAAAACCTGCGGTTCCGAACGTAGTCAGCGACCTTGTAAGATCGTTGTTTCCGTCCAGCAGCTTCGCCAAACCGAAATCGCTGACTAGTGGCTCGCCTCGATCGTTGAGCAGAATGTTTCCCGGTTTGATATCGCGATGGAGAACTCCACGGCTGTGCGCGTATTCGACAGCACGCGCGACCTTTACCATCAGTTGCACGCACTTCCGCGGTTCATAGCGGAGAGAAGCAACGTTCTCGCACAAACTTCCCTTCTCCGCGAACTTCATGCTGAAAAACGGCAGGCCATCCTCGCTTTCGCTCACTTCATAAATCGGAAGGATGTTCGGGTGATCCAGACTGGCCACCGCCTGAGCTTCTCGTCGGAAACGCTGCAGCGCTCCATGTGAATCAGCGCGATAACTAAGGACGCGCTTTACCGCGACGATCCGCCTGGAATGTCGTTGCCTGGCGCGATAGATCACGCCCATGCCGCCGCAACCGATCTGCTCGAGAATCTCGTAATTTCCCAGGAACCAGGACTTGTGCGGCGCGTCCAGTTCGGCGAGGACGCTTTGATAAAACGCCTGAGATACCTCGTCACCGCGTTCCAATCCCTCCCGCAGGAGGCAGCTCACGCAAACTCCAGTGTCGAGTCGCATGGTTGCTCCGCACTTCTCGCATTTTGCGTGCTCTTTGGTAGTGCCCGGAAGCGGATCGGAGCGTGGAGATGAATCTGTCATCGCAATTCCTCGGTTCCTGTTGCCAGTGACGCACACAGGTAACGGATCTCATCATCCACGTCGGCAGGGTCTTCGACGGTTTGCGAGACTTCCTCGCGCAGCAGACTGCGGTAACGCTGACGCATGTTGTGCAGCTGTTTTTTCACGGCCGTTTCTGCCGTTCCCAGTTCCGCGGATAATTTGGCGTATGACACTTCATCGCGTTCGTCTGTAAGATGGGAACTTAGTGCTTGGAAAAGCCAGAGCTTGCCTTTGCTCTCGCATTCTTCCCGCAGCCGTTGAAGCGCGTGTTCGACTACGGTCGTCGCCCAAGCGAGGTCGAAGAGTCGCTCCGGCGGCAATGACTTGAGCACTTGCGCCGGTAGAGATAATTGTGATGGCACTTCTGCCATCCAATCATCCCAGGAAATAAATTCCGCGCCGCCGCCGCGTTTGCGGGCATGGGTTTTCTCCGCTGCGTTAATGAGAAAATTTTGCAGCGACTTCAGCAAGAGCGAACGGAACCGGCCGCGATTTCGATCGGCGTGCTGCAGCCAGTTGTGCTCGAGTATCGTAACAAAAAAATCCTGCGTGAGATCCTGCGCATCTTCTATTGAATGGCCACGTCTGCGGACAAACGAAAAAATCGGTCGCCAATAAGTCCGGCAAAGTTCGGCGAGCGCATCGCGAGCTGTTTGCTCTTCACTCCCGAAGTGCGTGGCCGAGAGGATCAAGCTCCAACGGGTAGTTACAAATTCACGCGGTTCGCCTGCACCCTCGAGGCCGTTCTTCCCGTTCACGAATGAACATTGTGGTTCTCGCTCGCACACACAAGCACAAAATCTTACCGACACGATCCGCGCGGTAGGCGTACCAACGTCCAACGCGAATCGGATCGCCAAGTTTTCAACTGCCATGTCGCCTCGTTGCCTAACGAGAGCTGAATGCCCAATGCATCTGCGATGGAATTTTGTCCGTAAATAGCGGTATTGACATCCTAGGTAAAAATCCTTAATCATCTATACCGGCTTCGTTAGTCTGTTGATGTGACGAGCGAACTTGAAGAACTGGACTGGAATCGGCTCCTGCGCAGGATTCAGTCGGGGAAGTGCACTCCCTTTCTGGGAGCGGGCGCCTGCTATGGCGCGCTCCCTCTCGGGGCCGATGTCGCGGAGGAGCTGGCGCAGCGCTACGGCTATCCGTTTCCGGATCGAGATCTTGTGCGCGTTGCGCAGTATGCCGCCGTGCGATCCGACCCGAACGCGCCAAAAGAAGACGTCGTGGACATTCTGCGCGCCGCCGGTCCGCCAAAGTACACGCAACCGCCACAGTTCGGGAACTCTGGTGAACCACACAGCGTTCTCGCTGGTCTTCCGCTGCCAATTGTCATCACGACGAATTACGACGACTTCATGGTTCGCGCTTTCAAATGGAAATTGAAAGATGCACGGCGCGAGATTTGCCGCTGGCAGGACATTCTGCGGCACGTCAATTCGATTTTTGAAAACGAACCCAATTACAAACCTACGCCGGCAAATCCGCTCGTGTTTCATTTGCACGGCTCGCTCGATGTTTCTGAGTCGCTTGTTCTGACCGAAGACGATTACTTGACGTTCCTCGCGAACATGGCCGCCAAGCCGGCTCTTCTCCCAGAGGTCGTACAACAGGCGTTTGCCACGACGAGTTTTCTCTTCATTGGCTATCGATTGGGCGACTGGAATTTTCGGGTTCTCTTTCAGACCTTACGCGCTCGGCAACAATTCAGCAGTATCGTGGTCCTGAAACCTCCAGAGGAAACCGATCCTAACCGCGCGGCACATCAGGCGTATTTTGAAAAGCTTTATGGCGCGTTGGATATGAAGATTTTCTGGGGTACGGCCCGCGAGTTTTCATCACGGCTGCAAGAGCGCTGGGTGAATTTTAAAACCTAGGCTTCGAACGAGACAGAATGAACGCTGAATCCATTGCCAGTACGCCGAAGGCGGTTGCTCCGGCGAAGACCCCGCGACTGGACGACATGACCTGGGAGCGGCTGTTGATGCGCATTCGGGAAGAGAAATGCACACCGGTGATTGGCTCGGCGGCGTGCACAGTGCCTCCTTCCGGCGCGGACCCGGGAGAATGGACTAAGCTAAAATATCCCTCGAAGGAACAGATCGCTCTCACGTTCGCGGCTAAGCACGGTTATCCGCTCGACGACCAGGACAAGCTGGAACGAGTGGCGAGATACGTCGCAGCAACGGTGGACCCTATGGCCCCAAGGGAGGGATTTGCCGAGCATTACAGAGACCTTCCTACGCCGAACTTTTCAGAGCTGCCTAACGAACCGCACCGGGTGCTGGCTGATCTTCCCTTCCTGGTCTACCTGACAAGTAATTTCGATGATTGGATGTACCGCGCGCTGAAGGAATACAAGCAAAAAGACGCGCGCCTAGCGATCTGCCGTTGGAACAAACATATCCCTGAAAGCGCGCCGAGGTTCGATCCCGATTTCGCGTATACAGTAGCGAATCCGCTTGTCTATCACTTTCATGGCTGCATGCCATGCACAGAATCGGTTGTCGTGACCGAGGACGATTATTTCGAATTCCTGATTAACGTTTCACGCGATAACAAATTACTCACGCATCGAGTCGAGCGCGCCATCGGAGGGTGCGCACTTCTCTTCCTCGGCTATACTTTGTCGGACTGGGATTTCCGGGTCCTTTTTCGCCTCTTCGCGAAGTATCTGCGCGAGAGCGCGATGACGCACATCGCGGTCCAGCTCGAGCCGTCGGACGCACCGGGCAGCCAAACGGAGAGGGCGGCGAACACGGTAAGGTACCTCAATTCCTATTTCGGAAGCGTCGCACAGATCAAAATCTATTGGGGTACTTGTCAGGAGTTTTGCGAGGAGCTGCGAGTGCGGTGGAAGGCTTTCGGCGGATGAGCAATTGCCCATTCGTCGGCCCGCGGCCTTTTGAAAAAGAGGACAGCGATCGCTTTTTCGGTCGCACGCGCGAGACCGAGGAGCTTCTTTCACTGATCATCGCGCACCGAGCCGTGCTGGTATATGCGCAGTCGGGAGCCGGGAAGACCTCTTTGTTGAGGGCAGGTGTGCTCAAGCATCTCGAAGAACAGCAATACGTGATTCTGCCGCCTGCGCGCGTCCAAGGCTTGCTGCCGAACGGCGTCCTGCCAGAAAGCGTGCAAAACATTTTCGTTTTTCACGTCCTTCAATACTGGGCAGCAAAGTTGCCGACCGGCCAATCGATAAAAGATCATGTTGAGACCACTCTTAGCGAATTTCTCACGCTTCTTGCCCCTGCTCCGGAGGCAGGCGAGGAATGCCCGCGGCCGCTGGTCGTGATCTTCGATCAATTCGAAGAATTTTTTACGACCAACGCGCATCGCTGGCAGGAACGACGGCCATTTTTTGAACAGCTAACGAAGGCCTTGCAAGACTTGCCGGCTCTGAAGGTTGTCTTCGTGATGCGCGAGGAGTACATCGCGCAGCTGGATCCCTTCATCGAACTCCTGCCGGAAAAATTGCGCACCCGCATGCACCTGGAGCGCTTGCGCGGCAACTCGGCCCGTAACGCTGTGGTGAAACCTTTCCAAAAGTGGGGTCTTTCCTTCGACCCGACCGCAGCCGACGAAATGATGGCGGAACTTTCGGAAATTCGCGTACCAGAAGGCGAGAAATTCCGCGAAGCCCGCGGTGAATTTGTCGAACCGGTTCAGCTTCAAGTGGTGTGCCAATCGCTCTGGCAAAATTTGCCCGTGGAGTGGAGGAATGGAGCCGACGCCAACAAGGATTCACCGCCCGTAATCACGAGCGAGTACGTCGGTCGCTTCGGTGATGTGAACGAGGCTTTGGGACGATATTACAATCTCGCAGTCGAGAGAGCCGTCGCCGCCAGTGAGGGCCGGATTGTTGAAGGCGAGCTGCGACGCTGGTTTGGAACAGCTTTGATAACGCCCACCGGAACACGCGGCCTGGCTTTTCGCGGGGCGCGTGGAGCTCCAATGAGGATTCCCGGGGTGGCGTTGAAAGAACTGGAGGATGCGCATGTTATTCGGCGTGAGGACCGTGCCGGCACAATAACCCATGAGCTGACCCACGATCGGTTCATCGAACCAATACAGAAATCGAACGATAAATGGCTCGCACATTACCATGACGCGGAGCGGATTCGCGCAAAGTTGGAAGAATACGTTAAGCGCGAGTCAGATGAACCTCTGGATGAAGTGGAAGTGCGTGAAGCAGAGGAGTATTTGAATTCGCCAGAGGCAAAGATTCTCGGCGCGACTCCAGAAGCGCGTCAGCTCGTCAAGCGCAGCAGGAAAGAACTGGACGAAGCCAAAAAACGTCAAGCCGAGGAGTTGGAGGAAGCACGACAGCGCGCTGAAGAGCAGGAGCGATTGCACAAGGCAGAGAGCGAACGCGTAAAGATACTGCTCGAAAAGCGCAAGCGGGAACGAATTTTTAGCGCCACAATCTTCGTTTTGGGGACCATAATTCTTATTGCCGTCGGGACGTTCGCGTTGTTCCTGTACGGACAAGCTCATGAACACAAAAAAACGGGCCGAAGGTACAGAGAAAGGGCAAAGGTAGATTTCGGTGATGAGACGAATCCAACAAGAGACATCACTGCTCTCCGGAACCTAGCGATTGCTCTGAAATGGAATGGTCGGGATACAGAGGCCGCAAGGCTAGCTCGCAATCTGTTGCTCCAGCACGTTTGGTGTCCGCCGGCAGCGCCGGAGGTGCGCTATCAGAAAGATGCATTACTAGCAACGACGTTCGCTCCGGGAGGAAGCAACAACGAAATCTTCGCTGCCGCCGGCGACGGTCAGTTGCTGTCTTGGAAGGGGCGCGAACTGTCCCCCAAACGCTCGTTATTTAAAAAGCCGAAACCAAGCGAACGCGAGGTGGTACAATTCGGCTTTGCCTCCTTCAGCCCTGACGGACGATGGCTGGTCATTATCCCGCCGACGCTAGCTCCAGCCGCAAATGCAGATGCTGCTGCGCAAGGTCCGCCCCAGCAGGGAGCGGGGGGAGGGGGTCCGGCTGCCAGCGGCCACGAAACGTGTAAATTGCAGATTTGGCGATGGTTGCCACCGAAACGGACATACGAGTCCGCGGGCGAGGACTTACAGTTTCAGCGGCTTCGAGGTTCCCGCATAACCTTTGCTTGGTCTAACGAGTCAGATCGGCTTGTCGTTATCAATGCGCGCGGCACGAACGAGGCCGAATGTGCCTTTTTCCAGGTCGAGGGAACCTTCCGAGAATTGGTCAATCGATCGAGGCAACTCACTGAGAAGAAAATCGTGGCGCTTGCCTTTGCCGAGTACCACAGCGGCATCGCCGCAGTGTCTTTAGAGCCCGCAGGGCCACTGCGCAACGTAACTTTATTTTCATTCAACGGAGATTATCTCCAGATACTCCCTATGTATAACGGAAAGGCCTCCATTCTATTACCCGAGGGTTTCCAACCAAATGGCATCGCTTTCGGTCCCGGCAATGACGAAATTACCATAATGAGTTGGAACAGCGTCCGAATCCTCAACCTCCTTGATGGAAACGTAACGCCGGTGTCTCCACCGACTTTCCGCGATCAGTTCATGCGACTGGTCGTTGGACCAGGCGACTTTGCCACGCGTCTCGTCGCCACTTCGCTCGCCAATCGAGCTCAGCTCGCAAAGGGTGCGCACAGGCAAGAGCCAGCCGAGCCCGTGATCTTCCGCGGCCCGATCGGAATTCCACAGTTCAGTTCGGATGGCCAGCGATTGTTGATTTTATCAGGCATGTGGAATGCGTTCGACAGCCTGCGCCTCATAGATGTCAGTCCGTTATATCGGACGAGGGAGGCCACACCCGAAAGCTTCGAAGAAAAACGTGCGCCTCCATGGCTGGCAGACATTGCCGCCACGGTGAGCGCACTCGACACCAGCGGCGATGGCTCTCTGCTTACACTGGAAGATGTGCGGAGGAAGTATCCCGAAAGCAAAACCGGCGATGCCTACGAAGCGGTCTGGAAACATTTTTTCCCAGATGAACCCGCATTGGGCAACGTCCACCGTCGAACATCGAATTGAGATTTCATTGCCGGCGGAGGGGCTCGAACCCACACGACCTTGCGGCCACTGGATTTTGAGTCCAGCACGTCTGCCAATTCCGTCACGCCGGCTTTTGCCTCTCAAACGCTGTTTTGCCTAGGTAAAACGGCCTTTTTGGGCATCAATCATTCTAACACATAAAAACGCAAAATAACGCGAAATAACTTGTTTTTGTGCCAACAGTGTGCCAACGGTAGAGGCATGAAAAAGGCGACTAGGGCAGAAAAATCAACCGCTTACCACGAGGCCGGACATGCGGTGGCCAGGTATTACCTGTTTCACCCAATTCGGAAAGTGACGATTTGCCCGGACAAAAACGACGACAGTGCTGGGCACTGCGAGGGGAAGGGGCGTTCCTACTTGGACGGGATCGACGTAGAGATTAGTCCCCGAAAACAATCGAGGATGTTTGATAACATCAAAATTCTCCTAGCAGGCAGAGAGGCGCAAAGACGTTTTAACAAGCGCAGCAAGCGCAGCGTTCTTAACTGTCAGGCGCATAGTGATTGGCGGAAAGCAGTAGATTTAGCGATCCGGCTGACAACCTCCACGCGGGGAACGGAACTTCTTTTGGAGTGGTTGCGGCATGAGACTGAATCGTTCGTGCAGCTTCGTTGGTCGGACATAGAAGCTGTCGCGGCAGAATTACTGGATCGCAAAACCTTAACTGGCGAGGAGGTGCGCGAGATAATTTCGCTGCGATACGGACCGCTACCGGCAAATGAAACCGAGGAGGCAAAATGAGACGACTCAAAATCAAGGTTCGCAAATACAGTGACGAGAGCAGGCCGAACCTGCGATTCGTGGTAGGTTACCGCGAAGCCGGAGCGCGAAAGCGAAGATTCTTTGAAGCGAAAGAACCAGCCAACGCGTTCGCTGCGTTCAAGAACGCCGAGCTGGCGCGCAACGGTGTTGAGGGCGCAGAGTTTCCAACGGCGTTGCGCGTCATGGCGCAGAACGCTGTGGAAGCATTGAAGCCGTTTCCCGGCGAGACTATCACGGATGCGATTCAACATTACGTCGCGCATCTGAAAGCGATCAAGCAGTCAATCGAGGTCGCCGCGCTTATGGACGCGGTTATCGCCGAGAAAAAGAAGGCGTGCGGCAAGAAGCAGCGCCCCGCGAGTCCCGATTACATTGTTGACCTCACCGTCCGCCTTGGCCGCTTTAACAAAGCGTTTGGCAAGCGACTCGTCGCCACGATCACGAAACAGGAAATCGAGAAGTGGTTGAAAGAACTCAAAGACGAGAAGCAGGGCGAAAATCTATCGCCGCAATCGCGGGGCAATTATGCGCGGGCGCTTGGCGTTGCGTTCAGCTACGCGGTGGAGTGCGGATACGCGCCGGGCAATCCGATTAAAGAGATTAAGAAACCGACCGGCGACAGCAAGCCGGAAATCCTCAGCGTTGAGCAGACCGCGCGCCTGCTCGAATCCGCTTCACCGGAGATTCTGCCGTACATCGCAATCGGAGCGTTCGCAGGATTGCGAGCCTCAGAACTTGAGCGATTGGACTGGCGCGACATCGACTTCGAGGAAAACGAAATTGCGGTTAACAGCGAAAGCAAGACCGGCGAACGCCATGTTGATGTGTTGCCGAATCTGCGGGAATGGTTGCTTCCGCTACGCAAACACACCGGCAAGATTACGCCCGAGAATTTCCGCAGGCATTTCGATGAGGCGCGCGAAGCCGCTGGCGTCCTGCCGTGGCCGTCTAACGCGCTTCGTCATTCATTCGGCTCGTATCACCTGAAACATTTCGGCAACGATGCGCAGACGCGGCTACAAATGGGACACTGGCGCGACAGTACCGTGCTCTTCGCCAACTATCGCCGGGCAGTGACACGAGGAAACGCCGAACGGTATTGGAACATCAGGCCAGCGAAAGCCTCGAAAAAGATCGTGCAGCTCGTGGCGCAACACTGAAACCGAAATGAAACCAACACTGTTAGTCATCGCCACCGTCCTGTGTCTGGCGTGTAACACGCCGATGATGAGCGATGAGACTGAGTTCGAGTATTACACGGTCGACTTCGTGCCTAACGCCGACCTACCTTACGACTGCGTGGAAGTGGCCCCGATTCAGCCAGCCGAGACGCGGTTCTACACTGAACAACCAAAGGCGCGCCCGGTTGGCCTGCCAGCGACCTTCGTGCTCGTATCGGTGTTCAGCCGCACAGAATCAGGTGTGTGGCACTTTGGCGGCTGGTTCTGGCTGGATGCCGAGCTGGTCAACGAGTTGCACGGCAGCACCCCGCCCTCGCCAGAGAACCTTGTTACTCTTTAACGCCTTCGCAGTAACCTCGCGCCCAGCCAGCGACTAAGGCTCCGAGCGTTTTAGCGGCTTTCTGCGTGGCGCACGCTTAAAGCACGCACTGCATATTTCAGGATCGGATTCTGGCTCAAAGAAACTTATTGCACCCTAAAACATGCAGTGCGAATATTGGAGCAGTTCTTTGCAGTAACTCGTTAGGCCCAAGTTGCCTGAAACCAATGGTAATCCAACGCTGTTCAAACCGGTCGTGGCAAGTGCCTGCGCCGCTTGCGAGAGCGGTAGTGGTGAGCAAGCGATAACGAGTAAAACCTAGGCGCAAACCCACGCCTTAAAATTTGGGAGGCTCGGGTGGATTCTCAATCCACTACGGGGCACAAGCCGCGAATCAGAGGAGCGACACGAAACGGCAGTTACCTGACTGCCCAATCGTTGTCGCTTTTTTTATTGTGCGGTTTCAGCGGCAACGGTTGCAACGGAATTAGGAAACTCGGCTCCAAATGCAACCATGAAAAAGTTAAAATCTGCGCCGCGCGCAAATTTCGCGTCGGTCGTGGCCGTTGGCCAGCTCGACCCGAACGCTTTAATCGACGCTTGCCAACTTTCCGCGGCGCGAAACATATCCATCAGGTCTATAACAACGTTGAAGCACAAGGGTGTGCTGTCCTACTTCGCATTCGGGCATCGCATGCACCGCTTTACGGTCGCCCAGTTCGACAAAGACATCGCGGCGTATCAAATCAAGTCCATCGCAAACCGGAATGGGAGGGGCCGCAAATGAGCAACGCGCCACCCGGAAAAAAAGCACGCCCGGCGGCTAACCGGGCGCACAACATCATCTGCGCAGACGATTGCACGTCCGACCGCGGCTTGCAACTTTTGTGTGTAACTGCGCGGGCCGTGATCCAGATCAGCGGCAAGTTGGACGACATCGTGACGCTCGCACAACAACAAACGGATTTGCTTCGCCGGTTACTGGAAAGGAGCGCGGAATGAGCGCGAAGCGCCATTACGACCGCGATGGTAACGCTGTGGCCGACGAGCTGGCCAACGGCCACGAGCAAACGGTGTTGGCCTACTTCATGCAAAAGCCGGATGCGGCGGACAAATTTTTGCACAGAGTCGCGCGCGACGTTTTCTCGAACCCAGTGCATCAGAAAATTTTCGGCGCAATCCAAGACCTGCATGATGAACGGGAGAAGGTGAATCTCATCACCGTAAGCGATCGGCTCCGGAAGAAACGCGAGTTGAGGGCGTGCGGTGGCCGGAATGGCTACATCAACGACGTCGCCACTTCGACAACCGGCGAAGAACTCGCCGAGTCCGCACTCGATTGCATGATCGACGACTGGCGCCAGCGGCAGAGATCCAAGATCGGCAGGCAACTGGACGTGGGCGACATCACAACGCAGCAAGCGATCGAGAAACTGGCGGAAATTGCGAAGCCAGCAGGCGAGGCCGATAAGCTCACAATCCGCACACCGGAAGAAATTCTGACCATGCGCCGCGACGCGCATGCAAACTTGTTAGGCGACCGGCTATTCGCAAAAGGGCAATCGCTGGCGATGGTAGGGATGGGCGGCATTGGCAAGACGCGCCTGCTTGAGCAATTATTCGTCGCGTCAATTATCGGTCGTGACTGGTGCGGACTCGAGACGCACGGTCGCGGGACGACCTGCTTGCTGTTCCAAACCGAGAACAGTAATCCCCGGCTCCAAGACGATCTGGCGGCACTAAA
>Ga0193727_1000712_pt1 | contig 13246 bp, 11 predicted proteins | sample H2c2metaG_FD_143051 | JGI IMG/M metagenome (GOLD analysis project Ga0193727, IMG submission 143051) | Soil microbial communities from a riparian zone of the East river system, Colorado, United States - H2c2 | ecosystem: Environmental > Terrestrial > Soil > Riparian zone | place: USA: East River...
CGGTCGCCGGCAAGAAATCGTTGAAGGGGTCCTCGGCGGTGATGCGGCATTCGATGGCGTGCCCGCGGGGATGCAGCAGACCGCCATGGACCCGCATCGGTTCACCCGAGCCGATGCGCAGCTGCTCACGCACCAGGTCCACGCCGTATACGAGCTCCGTGACCGGGTGCTCGACCTGAATCCGCGTGTTCATCTCGAGGAAGTAGAAGTCCGTTCCGTTGGGCGCTAGCAGGAACTCGATCGTGCCGGCACCGGTGTAGCCGACGGCTCCGGCGGCGGCGGTTGCGGCTTCGGAAAGGCGCCGGCGTAAGGCCGGAGATACAGCGGGCGACGGCGCCTCTTCGATCAACTTCTGGTGCCGGCGCTGGATGCTGCACTCGCGCTCGCCCAGGGCTACGACGCGGCCGTGGCGGTCGGCGAGCACCTGGATCTCGATGTGACGCGGCCGCTCGAGATACTTCTCGACATAGACACTGCCGTCGCCGAACGCCTTCTGCGCTTCGCTGCGCGCCCCCTGGAACGCCGACTCGACCTCGCCCTCGGCGCGCACGAGGCGCATCCCCTTCCCGCCGCCCCCTGCCGCCGCCTTGAGGAGCACCGGATACCCGATCCGTTGGGCCTCGCGCCGCGCATCGCCGGCGTCCCGCAGCGTCGCGGCGCCGCCGGGGACAACGGGGACGCCGGCCGCCTGCATGCGGCGCCGGGCCTCGGTCTTGTCACCCATGGCCCGGATCGCGCTCGCCGGCGGTCCGATGAACACCAGGCCCGCTTCGACGCACGCGTCAGCAAACGCGGCGCGCTCCGACAGGAATCCATAGCCCGGATGGATCGCCTGGCACCCCGTGCTCTTCGCGGCGGCGATGAGCTTCGGAATGTTGAGGTAGGAGTCAGCGGCGGGCGCGGGGCCCAGCAGCACCGCCGTGTTCGCGGCACGCACGTGCGGCGAGAGCCGATCGGCTTCCGAGTACACGGCGACCGCCGCGAGGCCTTCTTCGTGGCAGGCGCGAATGATGCGCAGAGCGATTTCGCCGCGGTTCGCGACGAGGACCCGCTTGATCAACACCCCACTTCGGCCTTGATCCCGAACGTCCCGAGGGGCCGGCACAGCGCCGACGTGAGGTCGGCCGCCTGTTTGTACAACGTGATCGCCGCGGCGCTCCACGTGTCATGTTGGTCGATCGCGAGCTTCAACGCCGCGAACACGAAATCCTCGGCGGGCACCCGGTCGTTCTTGGACTCCTTCCCCGCCACCCAGACGAGGGGCCGAGTGTTCCAGCGCACCTTGGGACGCAGCTCGGGCGCGCGCGCGAATCCCACGCTGGCGCACAGCGGGCCCCCGCGCCGGTCGGCCAGCGCCGGCAGCGCCGAACCCCGCTGGCGCGCTTCCCGCAGGATGCGATTGCGCAACACGGAGTCGCCGGTCCAGGCGGCGAGTGGCACGATCAAGAGATCGGGTCGCAACCCGCGCGCGAAGCGCATGTACCACGCCGCATAGGTGTCGGTTTCGTTGGCGGTCAGCAGGACGCCGCGGCGCGGACACGCGCGCAGCAGGTTCTCGCCCAACTCTTCCAGGACCGGCGGCAACCGCAGCGCTTCCGGAAGACCATGCCAAGTCGTCGTGGCCCCTTCAACGCCGTCCGCCTCCCAGGCGAGCAGCGCTTTTTGTCCCCACAGGTACACCCGGTACACGAGGGCCGAATCGGCCGTGCGAGTGCCGCGCCCGTAACCCGCGGCGCGCGCGAACGCCAGCTCGGCAGTGTCGATGACCGCGCGCGCCCATCCGGTATCGGCCGGCTGTGCGCGATGCGCATGGAAAGTGCCCACGGCCTGCACGTAGGCCCTTCCCACCTCGAGCCACGCCTCGGCGTCGGTTGAGTCGGCGGCGATGCGCGCCCAGACGGCGGCGCGCACCGAGTCGGCCGGCGCCGGCGCCTGTAGCGTCAGCACCAGAGCCGCCTTATAGAGGAATATTCCCATGCTTCTTTGACGGATTCCGATCGCGTTTGGTGGCGAGCGTGGTCAACGCGTCGATGAGCCGGGGGCGCGTGTCCCGCGGGTCGATGATGTCGTCCAGATACCCGCGCGCCGCCGCCTGGTAGGGGTGAGCGAACTTGTCCCGGTATTCGTTCGCCTTCTCTTCCGTCGCTTCGTCCTTATAGAGGATCTCCACTGCGCCCTTGGGTCCCATGACCGCGATCTCGGCGGTGGGCCAGGCGACGTTGTAGTCGCCGCGCACGTGCTTCGAGTTCATGACGTCGTAGGCGCCGCCGTACGCCTTGCGGGTGATCACCGTCAGCTTGGGCACCGTCGCCTCGCAGTAGGCGTAGAGCAGCTTGGCGCCGTGCTTGATGATGCCGCCGTGCTCCTGCGCCACGCCGGGGAGGAATCCCGGCACGTCCTCGAAGGTGACCAGCGGGACATTGAAGGCGTCACAGAACCGAATGAAGCGCGCACCCTTCTGTGAGGCCGCGATGTCCAGCACGCCGGCCAGGTTCGATGGTTGATTGGCGACGATTCCCACGGGCCGCCCGCCCAGCCGCGCGAAGCCGGTCAGCAGATTCCCCGCGTAGTCGCGCTGGACCTCGAAGAACGTCCCGCCATCCACCACGCGGCGGATCACGTCGTGCATGTCGTACGGCTTGGCCGGTTCGTCCGGCACGATGTCGAGCAGCTCCTCGTCGCGGCGGTCCGACGGATCGTCGGAAGGGCGGACGGGCGGATCGTCCAGGTTGTTGGAGGGCAGGTACGAGAGGAGCGTGCGAACCGCCGGTTCCAGCTCGGAGTCGTGCACGAAGTGCGCGACGCCCGACGTGCCGCCGTGGACATCGGCGCCGCCAAGGCGCTCGAAGTCGACCTCCTCGTGTGTGACCGTCTTCACCACACTCGGTCCCGTGACGAACATGTAGGAGATGCCGCGTACCATGAACACAAAGTCGGTGATGGCGGGGCTGTACACCGCGCCGCCGGCGCAGGGTCCGAGGATCGCGCTGATCTGCGGCACGACGCCGGAGGCGAGCGTGTTGCGCAAGAAGATGTCGGCGTAGCCGCCGAGCGACACGACGCCCTCCTGAATGCGGGCGCCCCCGGAATCGTTGAGGCCGATGACCGGAGCACCGTTCCGCACCGCCAGGTCCATCACCTTGCAGATCTTCTCCGCGTGCGCCTCCGACAGCGACCCGCCGAACACGGTGAAGTCCTGCGAGTAGACGTACACGATGCGCCCCTCGACCCGCCCCCACCCCGTGACCACGCCGTCGCCCAGAATCTTTTGTTCGGCGAGCCCGAAGTCCGTGGCACGGTGGGTGACGAAGCGATCCAGCTCGACGAACGAGCCCGGGTCGAGCAGCACATCGAGCCGCTCGCGGGCCGTCATCTTGCCTTTTTGGTGCTGGGTCGCGATGCGCTCGGCGCCGCCGCCTTGCTCGGACTCGGCGCGCTTCTGCTGCAGCAACTCCAACTTTTCTCGCATGCTCATGCCGCAAAGATAGACGCCTAGACGCCGAGTCGCCTAGCGGTGCACAGTGAAAAAAGGGTCAGGAATGCTTCTCCTGACCCCTCACTCCTTGTACCCGCTAGGCGTCTGTGCGTCTAGGCGTCTGGTTGTGGGTCGTCCGGCGGCGGTGGCGGCGCCGGGGTCGGCGGGATGATATCCCCCGCCGGGAATCCCGTCGCGGCCAGCACGATCCGATGATGGATCGGGTCGACCTCGAGCACCTTCAACTCCACCGCCTGCCCTTCCTTCACGGCGTCGGCGGGGGCCGAGATGTCCGGGATGCCGAGCTGCGACATCGGAATGAAGCCTTCGATGTCGTTGCCGAGATCGACGACCACGCCCTTGTCCATCAGCCGCATGACGCGGCCGCGCAGCTCGGTGCCCACCGGGTACGTCTCGCCGATGCGCAGCCACGGATCCTCCTGCGCCTGCTTCAAGCCCAGCGAGATGCGCTTGTTCTCGGCGTCGACGTTCAGGATCAGCACGTCCACCTCATCGCCCTTCTTCACGACTTCGGACGGATGCTGCACGCGCTTGGTCCACGACATGTCGGAGATGTGGATCAGCCCGTCGATCCCCGGCTCGATTTCGACGAACGCGCCGAACGAGGTGAGGTTGCGGACCTTGCCGCGCAGGCGCGTGCCCACCGGATACCGCTGGGGCAACGCCATCCACGGGTCCTGCTCCGTCTGCTTCATGCCGAGCGAGACCTTCTCCTCGCTCTCGTCGACCTTCAGCACCACCGCCTCGATCGATTCGCCGATCGACACGAGCTTCGACGGATGCCGCACGTTGCGGGTCCAGCTCATCTCGGAGATATGGACGAGGCCTTCGATGCCGGGCTCGAGCTCGACGAAGGCGCCGTAATTCGTGATCGACACAACTTTCCCCTGCACGCGCGTGCCGACGGGGTACTTGGCGGCGACGTTTTGCCAGGGATAGGTCTGCAGCTGCTTCAGGCCGAGCGAGATGCGCTCGCGCTCCCAGTCGATATCGAGCACCTTCACCTCGAGCTCCTGGCCGATCTGCACCATTTCGGACGGGTGCGACACGCGGCCGTAGCTCATGTCGGTGATGTGCAGCAAGCCGTCCACACCGCCCAGGTCGATGAAGGCGCCGAAGTCGGTGATGTTCTTCACGACGCCTTTGCGTACCTGGGTGACCGACAGCTCCTTCATCAGGACGTCGCGCTTGGTCTTGCGCTCGGCCTCGAGCAGCACGCGGCGCGAGACGACGATGTTGCGGCGCCGCTTGTTCAGCTTGATGATCTTGAACTCGAAGCTCTGCCCGAGCAGCTCGTCGATGTTCGGGACGCGGCGCAGGGCGATCTGGCTCCCCGGCAGGAACGCGTCCACTCCCATCAGGTCGACGACGACGCCGCCCTTGATCTTTTTGACGAGCGTCCCGCTGACGCCTTCGTCCTTCTCGTGCGCTTCGCGGATCTTTTCCCAGACCCGCATGAAGTCGGCTTTCTTCTTCGAGAGGACGACGGCGCCTTCCTGGTCCTCCAGGTGCTCGAGGAAGACCTCGATCTCGTCGCCTTCCTTGAGGCTCTTGGGATCCTTGAACTCGTCGATCGAGACGGCACCCTCCGACTTGAACCCGACGTCGAGAATGACGGCCGTGTCGGTCACGCGCAGCACGCGCGACTTGACGATTTCGCCTTCTTCGATGTTCGAGAGCGTGCCCTCGTACAGCTCGGTCATTTTCGCGATCTCGTCGGACGAATACTCCTCGTCGAGACCGGCACGGACACGCAGAACGGAGTGGGTGGTCTTTCGGGCGGGGCGCTCTTCTTCGGAATCCTCTACGTCTCTGTCTTTTTCTTCTACCAGCATTCGGGACACCGGTTTGGTAATGGGTTTGAGGTTGTCCTCCGGAGCCCTTGTGCTCCGGGGAAGCCGGGAAACCTAGCCGGGGACCCTGCGCCGCGCCAGTTCAACGACCTGCCGGACCTGTTCTTCCAGTGTCAGGGCCGTGGAATCGAGTAAGACCGCATCGGCGGCGGGCTTCAAGGGGGCGACCACCCGCGTCGAGTCGGCCTCGTCCCGGGCCGCCAACGCCCGGCTCTCACGCCGCATCTCGTCGTCCCCAACGGCCCGGCCGCGCTGCGACAGCCGGCGGCGGGCCCGCTCGTCGGGCGTTGCGGTGAGGAAGATCTTGAGGGGCGCGTCGGGAAAGACCACGGTCCCGATATCGCGGCCATCCACCACGACCCCCGACGGATGCTCCGCGGCTGCCTCGCGCTGCCGAGCATTGACCCACGTTCGGACCTCGGGGATCGCCGCGATCTGTGATACATGCCGCGTCACGCGCTCTGAGCGGATCGCTTCCCCCACGTCGACGCCCGCCACCTCAGGCCGGAACGATCCGCCGACGAGCACCAAACGCACGGGCAGCTCCTCGGCAAGGGCCAGGATCCGCTGCGGCGACCACCCTTCGCCGTCCTCCGCCGCCCTCCGCCGCCCTTCGGCGTCGTCCAAAGCCGCCAGCGTCAGCGCCCGATACAACGCCCCCGAATCGAGGTGCGCCCAGCCGAGCTGCTCCGCCACGAGCGCCGCGGTGGAGGACTTGCCGGATGCCGCCGGGCCGTCGATCGCGACCACGCGGAGCATCAACGCAGCATCCTCTTTAGATCTTTGAAGAAGTTGGGATAGCTGATCGCGACCGAGCGCCGCTCGGAGAGCCGGATGTCGGCCCCCGGTACCGTGCCCAGGACCGCGAACGCCATCGCGAGACGATGATCGGCGGCGGTTTCGACCTTGCCCCGCGGCGGCCGCTCGCTCCCCTCGACGTGCAGGTCGTTGCCCCGCGCCTCGGCGCGGACGCCCACGGCGCGGAGATTCGCGGCGACGAGCTCCAGGCGGTTGCTCTCCTTCACGCGCAGCTCGCCGACCTCGCGGAACACCGTTTCGCCCCGCGCCCGGCTCGCCAGCACCGCGAGGATCGGCACCTCGTCGACGAGCGTCGGAATCTCGGCGGCGGAGACTCCGGTGGCGTTGAGATGCGCCGGCTTGGCGATCAAATCCGCGACTGGTTCACCGCCCTCGTCGCGCAGATTGACGCGGTCCACGCGCGCGCCCATCCGCTGCAGGACGACGAGGTACCCGGTGCGCGTCGGGTTGACGCCGACATTCTCGACCAGGAGCTCGCCCTGCTCCGCCAGCACCGCGGCCGCCACGAGGAACGCGGCGCTCGACGTGTCACCGGCAACGGCGATTTGAAATGGCGGCACGCTGACCGCGGACGGCTGATAGCTGATCACGCTGTCGTGTTCGTGGATCGCCAAGCCGAGGTGCGCAAACAGGCGCTCCGTATGATCGCGCGAGCGATAGGGCTCGCGAATCGTCACGGGCACCCCGCCCGTGAGCCCCGCGAGGAGGAGCGCGCTCTTCACCTGCGCACTGGCGACCGGACTCGTGTAGACGAGGCCGCGCAGCCGGCCGCCGCGAATGGTCAGGGGCAGCCCGTCTCCTCGCTCCTCGATCCTGGCTCCCATTTGTTTTAGGGGCTCGGTGACTCGACGCATCGGGCGGCGGCGCAACGACGCGTCACCCGTCAGCGTCGCCGCGAAGCGTTGGCCGGCAAGGATGCCAAGCATGAGTCGAGCGGTGGTACCCGAGTTGCCGCAATTCAATCGGGAGTCGGGAGCCAGGAGCCGGGAGCTCGAAACCCGGACTCCCGACTCCTGAATCCTCGAGATGTCCGCACCCAGCTGGCGTAACACGCGCGCGGTGCTCTTCACGTCGGCGCCCGTGAGGAGACCCGAGATCTCACTCTTGCCGCGCGCGAGCGCCGCAAGCATCAGCGCGCGGTGTGAGATGCTCTTGTCACCCGGCGGGCGGACGGTGCCCTGAACCTTCACGGCTCGACTCGACGCCGCCACTCCGCGGCCTTCGTGAGCCACCCGGTGAGTGCCGGCCCGTCCCCCGCCTCGAGGGCGCGCTCGACGGCGCCGAGGGGCTCTTCCAGCGCGCGCAGCGCCGGGAGCACCTCGTCCCGGTTCATTAATAGGATCTCGGTCCACAGGCCGGGGTCGCCGGCGGCGAGGCGTGTCGTGTCCAGCGCCCCGGGGCCCAACGACGCGCCGGGCGGCGTGGCGCGCGCGAGGAACTGCGCCAGGAGCGACGCGACCACCTGCGGCACATGACTCGTGGCGGCGAGCTGCGCGTCGTGACCGGCGGCGTCGAGCGTGACGACATGCGCGTCGAGGACTGCCTCCCAGAAATGGGCCATCTCGCGCGCGGCGCTCTCGCCACCGGGGGCGGCGCACGGCGTCACATAGACCACCGCGCCGCGAAACATGTCGCTGCGCGAGGCCTCGAAGCCGCGCCGGTGCGTCCCGGCCAGCGGATGGCTCCCCGCGAACGTCGCCCCCAACCCGAGGCGTTCGGCGAGCGCCACGATCGCCCGCTTCACGGAGCCGACGTCGGAGACGAGCGCGCCCGGCCGCAGGTGGGGCGCCAGGGCTTCGAGCTGGGTCAGATTCGCGGCGGGAGGTGCGGCGAGGATCAGGAGGTCGGCGGCGCCCGCCACGTCGGCGGCCTTGGGCGGCGCGTCGTCGAGCGCACCCTGCTGCGCGGCGGCGACCCGCTCCGACGGCTCCGGGGACCACCCGACGACCTTGGCCACGCCAGCCAGCTTCGCCTGACGGGCGATGGAGCCGCCGATGGCGCCGAGGCCGATGACGCCGAGGGTATTGGGCCGCACGGGCTGGAAGCTACACGGCGCCCGCATATTATGGAGCCCCATGCGTGCGGCCCCGAGCATCACGCGCCTCTTCGCGGCGACGTTCATCGCCGTGGCCCTCGTCGGTCTCGTCACTCAGATCGCGACGTGGCGCAGCGCGCGCGGCACGCAGACCGCGATGGTCGAGCTGGCACAACGCCTCGACCAGCTGCAACGGCTGAGCCCGTCGCCCGAGCTGGCCGCGCGGGTGGCGGAGCTGGAGGATCTCGCCGTCGACGCGGGCGACGACGCCGTGCAGGCGGCAGTCGCCGCGACGGTGTTGTTCGTCGCGATGCTGACGGTCCTCGGGCTCGGGTTCTGGTACAACCGCCGCCGGCTGGCCGCGCCCTTCGGTCGCGTCGTCTCGGCGCTCGAGCGCGTCGCCGAAGGCCACTACGCGGAGCGCGTCCCCGAGGATCAGCCCGACGAGTTCGGCGCCATCGCCCGCGGCGTGAACCGCATGGCGGCGACGCTGGCGTGGCGCGAGGGGATGCACGAGTACCTCGCGCAGCTGCTCGCGGCGCTCAACCTCCCTCCCGACGATGCCGCGAGCGGCCTGACCCAGGCCCTGGGAGTGATCGCCGGCGCCACGAAGGCCACGGGGATCGCGCTGTACCAGCCCAGCTACGACACGAACGAGTGGGTCGCGACGGCGGCGCGGGGCCTCGAGCCCCGTCCCGTGTCGCGCACGACGATGCGCACCATCATCGGCGACGCCGACCAGGCCATTCACTATCACGGCGAGGGTGCGAACCCCATCCGCTACCAGATGCACCTCACCGTGACCGTGCCACACGGCCTCGTATTGGCGCCGCTCCGGTCGGGTCGCAAACTGGTCGGCGTGCTGTGCGTCGTCCCCAACGCCCCCTTCGGCCCTGACGCCCGCGCTGCCCTCGAACAGGCGGCCCCGAATCTCGCCATCGCCGGCGAACGCGAATCGGCGCATCACAACACGCGCCGCCTCGCGACCGAGATCCGTCTCACCGCTCGGCGGCTCCAGGAGGTCAACACCGAGCTCGACGTCGCCATGCGGTCCAAGGATCAGTTCCTGTCCAACATCTCGCACGAGTTGCGCACGCCCCTGAACAGCATCATCGGATTCACCGATCTGTTGCTCACCCAGGACCTGGGGGGCGGTCCGCTGTCGGAGCAGCAATGCGACTTCCTCGACACCGTGGCCCGGAATGGCCGCCACCTCCTCGAGTTGATCAACGAGCTGCTCGACCTGCAGCGGATCGCGGCGGGTCGCATGGACCTTCGGCCCGAGCCGATCGACCTCGCCGCGGTACTCGCGGAGGCGGTGGAGAGTGTGCAGGCGCAGGCGCAGCAGCGCCGGCACGCGCTGGTCGTGCACCCACCGCCCGCGGGCCTCCGCGTCATGGCCGACCGCCAGCGGGTGCGGCAGGTGCTGCTCAACCTGCTGTCGAATGCGATAAAGTTCACGACGGACGGGGGCCGCATCGCGCTCGAGGCCGCGCCCGCGAACGGCGGGGCGGCGGCGCGCGTCGCCGTGACCGACAGCGGCATCGGGATTGCCCCGGAAGATCAGGCGAAGCTGTTCCAGGAATTCGTCCAGCTCGATGCGTCGGCGAGCCGGAAGTACGAGGGAACGGGACTCGGACTCGCGCTGTCGCGGCGACTCGTCGAGCTGCACGGCGGCACCATCGGCGTCGAAAGTGAAATCGGTAAGGGCAGCACCTTCTGGTTCACGCTTCCGACGGCGCCCTAGGAGATCATTTGGCAACCATCGTCGTAGTCGAAGACCAGCCCGACAGTCTGAAGCTGTTGTCGACGCTGTTGACGCTGAAGGGGCATCAGGTGGTCGGCCTGCCGAACGGCGACCGCGTGGCGGAAGTGGCGCGCACGCACCAGCCGACGCCGGCTCTCATCCTGCTCGACATCCAGCTCCCCGGCCGCGACGGGTACGCGGTGCTCGAAGAGTTGAAAGGGTTGCCGCAGCGCCCGTGGAAAGTCGTCGCCCTCACCGCGCACGCGATGCCCGAGGACCGCGCCCGGGCACTTGCGGCGGGGTTCGATGGTTACATCACCAAGCCCATCGATGTGCGCACGTTCCCAGACGAAGTGGCACGCTATCTCATCGGAGGTTGATCGCATGAACGGGTGGATCCTGCTGCTTGGCCGAGCGTTGTTTTCCATCTTCTTCATCATGTCCGGCTACAATCACCTGACGAAGCTGGGCATGATGGCGCAGTACGCGGGGAGCCAGGGTGTCCCGATGCCCAAGCTCGGAGTCGGTGTCACGGGTGTGATGCTGCTGGCGGGCGGGTTCAGCATCCTACTGGGTTTCGAGCCGAGGATCGGCGCGCTATTGCTCGTCGCGTTCCTCGTCCCCACGGCGATCGTCATGCACCGCTTCTGGGGCGTATCAGACCCAATGGTGGCGCAGAATCAATTCATTCACTTCTGGAAGAACATCGTAATGGCGGGCGCTGCGCTGATGATCTACTACTTCGTGACGGTCTACCCGGAGGCCTGGCCCGCCAGCGTCGGACTCGGACGCTAGGGACGAGGAGGCGCGGCCGGCGTAGGGGCCGCCTCGGGCGCCGGCGTGACCCTGACGCGAGTCTCGCGGCGGGCGCGGCGCGACTCGACTTGGACCGCGTGTCCATCCCCGGGACGGCGAATGATCACTGAGCCGTTCACGGTGTTGAGCTTCAGCGTCATACCCCCGCTGCCGATCGTGCCGCGCACATGCCGCGGGTTGATCTTGCCCAGGACCTGAAGCGCGAACTCGGTCTCGACTCGCCCGTTCACGGTCGACGCGTCGACCACGGCGTTGAGACTGCTCGGCAGCACCGCGGTGACGGTGCCGTTCACGGTGCCGAGCTCCATGTTACCGCCCGTCAACGCATCCATCGTCGCTTCGATGCTGCCGTTCACCGTATTGGCCTGCACGGGGCCCACGCTGGTGTGCACGAGGATCTTGCCGTTCAGGGTATTCGCGACCACGGGGGCCGCGGCACCATCGATCACGACTTCGCCGTTTATCGTCGAGACGTCAATCTTGACGCCCCGGGGCAAGTGCACGGTGAAGCGCACGGCAACATCGTTCTTGTGGACGTGGCTCAGGTTGTACTCACCGGCGGCGCCGCAGTTGCTCTCCCGCGCTTCCCACACTGCGCAGATCGTCACGCCGCCGTCGCTGGTCACCGGCACCAGTTGGACCGCACGCGGCTCCGAATTCCGCCAGCTCTTCTCTGCGGTGACCTCGAGGACGTCGCCGCTGCCTTGCACGACCTCCACCGGGCCGTTCGTGTTCCGAATCCAAACCTGCTGGGCAGTCGACACGCGTCCGGTCCACTTCCACTCGTCGCCGATTTCGCGGCCGGGACCGAAGAGATCGCCGTCGAAATCCACATCGAAGTTGCCGAGGGAGTGCAATGAGCCCCACGGGATTCCGAAACCGAAGCGCACCCGGCTGACCATCAGGCCGGCCGTGAGTACCAAGGCAAAGAGCACGCCGCCGCGGATGATTTCGCGACGCCACGTGCTCAAGAACCTGCGGAACGTGAGGGGCTGGTCGGCCGGCATGCTCATAGTAGTGGCTACGGGTGCATGCCGTGTCAAGTTTCAGCCGGTCAGGACAGCGCGCACTTCGCGGCGGTCGGGTCGACCGGAGCCGCCTCGACCGTGACAGGAGCCAACATCCCGCCATACCACACGTGAGTCGCTGCCTCGACGGGGCTCGGGGGGGGCGCTGCGGTTTCCATGGTGCCGGTCACGCGCCGGATCGTCTCGACGCGGCTGGCCGTGATGGCGGCTTGGGCGGCGAAGCCGTATCCAACGGTGAGGGCCGTCGCAACTAGAATCGTCAAGCCACGCATAACTCCTCCTATGTCGTCTCGGCTGTCGGGCCAACCCCGACTGCACGCTTCAGGTGGTAAGACGCACGGGAGGCAAGAAAGGTTGCACGCGCGCAGCGGTTAACCGGTTCCGGACGATTGCGCCTCCGGCGCGATGAAGAGCGGCGGCGGCTCGGCCTGCACCAGGTACTCGAACTGGCGGCGGAATTCCTCGAGACTGACGCCCGCGGTGGCGGCGAAGCGCGCCAACTCGTGTGGATCTTCGAAATCGTCGCGCCGCAGTCGCAGCATGTAACGCCGCGCGATCGCGTAGCGCGCCGAGCGAATGTCCACGAGGCGGATCTGCGGGCGGCCCGTAACGGGATCGAGGAGCTGCTGGAACGGGATGGGTACGAAGTGGCCGGCCTGGAGCGAGATCACGACGCCGGTGCCGCCTTCGAGCAGGTATTTCGCCGCGCAGTACCCTAGGTCGCGCGTGTACTCCATGTCCATCGGGATCGGGTCGGCGCAGCGCAGCTCGTAGCCGATGTTCTTGGCCGCGATCGTCGTCTTGATCCCGAAGCCCTTGAGCCGCTTGATGACCTCAGCCTTGAGGATCTCGCCAAGGTTCACTTCTGCAATGCGTACGTTGCCGTGGCTATCGCGCTCGACTTCCTCGAGGCCGGCGAGGTCCTCGTTGGGAATCCCCAGGACGAGTCCTTCCGCGATCACGGCGACGCCGTCGCGGCGCCCGTCGGAGAGGCGCTTGATGATCGCGCCGGTGAGCGTGTCGACGACTGTCTTGAGGTGGATGGCGCCACCCTGGAACTCCTCGGGGATGAGCGTGACACTCGCCCCCGCGGCCTTCCCGATGCCCAGCGCCAAATGACCCGCCTTACGCCCCATGGCGATGACGAAATACCACCGGGATGTGGTGCGGGCGTCCACCATCAGATTCTTGACGATGTCCACGCCGTAGTGCCGCGCGGTCTGGAAGCCGAACGTGTCGACGTCGGGCGGCAGGGGCAGGTCGTTGTCGATCGTCTTCGGCACGTGGACGACGCGAATGCGGCCGGCGGCCTGTTGCACGAGGCGCATCGCCGAGTAGGCCGTGTCGTCGCCGCCGATGGTGATGAGATCGGTGACGTTGAGCCGCAGCAGCGAATTCAGACTCTTTTCGAGCAGCGCGGGATCGGTGGTGGGATTGGCGCGCGAGATGCCG
>Ga0193727_1000713_pt1 | contig 13245 bp, 15 predicted proteins | sample H2c2metaG_FD_143051 | JGI IMG/M metagenome (GOLD analysis project Ga0193727, IMG submission 143051) | Soil microbial communities from a riparian zone of the East river system, Colorado, United States - H2c2 | ecosystem: Environmental > Terrestrial > Soil > Riparian zone | place: USA: East River...
CGAGATCTGCTGAAACCGCTCGCGAACGCCGGGACACCGACACGCTTCACGGTGACGTCGCGCAGCTACATGGATGCGCAGGAGATGTGGGCCGGCTGCGGCGGCACGCTCGCCGAGTGTCACCTGCCGCCGCAAGGGAATCTCGGCCGCTCGACCTTCAAGGGCAAGTCGAGCTTCGCGAACGCTCCGCTGACCTCGGCCGCGATCGACACGATGCTCCACCAGATCGAGGCGCGCATCAGCACGGGGACCGGTTCGGGGATCATCCTGCTCGACTCGTACGGCGGCGCGATCAACCGCGTGAAGAAAAATGCGACCGCTTTTGTCCATCGCGATGCGCTGTTCTCGATGCAGTACCTCGCGTACTGGGATGCCGCGGCGGCGGCCGAGCCGAACCTGCGCTGGCTGAAGAGCTTCTACGCGGCGATGCGCCCCCACGTCTCGCCGTTTGCGTATCAGAACTACATCGACCCCGACCTGCCGAAGTGGGGTCGTGCGTACTACGGAACGAATCTCGACCGGCTGATCGCGGTCAAGCGCAAGTACGACCCGCAGAACGTCTTCAGGTTCAGCCAGAGCATCCCGGTCAGGCGGGGCTGAGCGGGAGCTGCGCGGTCACGAGCGTGCCCTTGCCCGGCGGGCTGATCACGAAGAGCGTGCCGCCCACTGCTTCCGCGCGATCGCGCAGGCCGAGGATTCCGGTACCGCTCGCCGGATCCGCACCACCGCGACCGTCGTCCGTGATCTCGAAGCGCAGAACGTCGTCATCCAGCTGGATCGTCACTGTCGCCTGCGTCGCCTCTGCGTGTCTCGCGACATTCGTCAGTGCTTCGAGGACGATGTAGTACACGGTTGCCTCGATGTTCTCCGCCAGCCGAGCGTCGGGGACGGAGATGTGGACCTCGATTGGAAGTTTCTGCACCGCCGCCGTGATCGCGGGGCCGAGTCCCTGCTCTGTCAGTGCGGCCGGGTGCAGGCCGCGGGCGAGCTCGCGTAGCTCCGCCAGTGCCAGGTCGAGCTCGTTCGCGGCCCCCTCGAGCGAGGCCGCAACAGCCTCCGGGTTGGTCTCGAGCTGCCGGCGGGCGAGCCGGATCGTGAGCGCCAGTGAGACGAGTCGTTGCTGCGCGCCGTCGTGCAGGTTGCGTTCGAGCTTCCGGCGCTGCACGTCGCCGGCTTTGACGAGCCGCGCCCGGGATGCGCTCAGGTCCTCACGTGCCTGCGCGCTCGCGACAGCGAGGGAGACGAGCTCGCAGAATGCGCCGAGCCGTGCTTCCGTGTCGGCCGGCAGCGGCTCGGCACTCGCGATTCCGACGGCGCCCCACATGATGCCGGCGACGATGATGGGTGCGGACACGCTCGAGCGGTAGCCCATGAGCCGCATGTTGTCCGCCGTCTGTCCGGTCTTGCTGGTGTAGTCCTGGATGCGCGCCGGAGCGCCGGTCTGCAGCACGCGGCCGATGCCGGTGTTTTCGTCGGCGGGGAGGCGCAGACCGAGCGTGAACGCGTCCTCATCTCCTGAGCGGCTGTGTCGCCCCACGATCGTCGCCGTGTCGTCTCCCTCGTAGCGAAAGACAGCGGACGCATCCACCTCGAGCACGCGGGCGCACTCCTCTGAGACGGCCGTGAAGACGCGCTCGGGGCTCGCTTCCGATGCGACGAGGGTGGCGACTCGGCGAAGCGCCCGCTGTTCCTGCGCGAGGCGCCCGACCTCGTGGAGCTTCGCCTCGGCATCGAAGTCGAAGGCGCCCTGGTCCGACTCGCCTTTCGGGGGTGCGCTCAGATCGATTCCGGCGGTCACCAGGATCGATGATGCGCCGTTCTCTCCGGGCATCAGCTTGTTCGACCAGGCAACGAGCTTCCGTCCTCCGTCCTTCGTCAGCCAGTGCCCGACCTGGGGGCTCGCGAGGCCGGTCTTCCAGATGTACGCGAGCACCTCGCCGAAGGCCTCAGCTTCCTCCGGAGGGATGACGAGCTCGCGGGCGTCGCGTCCGACCGCCTCGGCGCGGGTAAAGCCGGTCAGCCTTTCGCAGGCCTCGTTGAAGAACAGGATCCGTCCATCCTCGCCCAGGACGCAGACGAGCGACATCGTCGTTTCGGTGAGGACTCGGGCGAAGTCGTCCCCGAGGACGAAGTCAGGACTCTGAGACATCGAACAGCGTCACTTCGTAGTCCTCGAGTGCGAGCCGTGTGCCGCCGACGGTCTCCGTCGTCAGCTCGCCCAGCTTCTTCCCGGCGTCGGCGCTCGCCTGCAGGGATTCCTCGTCGGCCCAGAGGGTGATGACGAGCGTCTTGCCGGCGCTTGGGCTCGCAAGCCTGATCAGGCCGCGGAAGCCCGAGCTGTCCCGCAGCCAGGGCAGGAGCTGGTCGCGGACGATCTCCAGCCCGAGATCATGCTGCTCGGGGGTCGTCTGGAGGACGTGCATGCGCGCGAACACGCTGTGGTTTTACACTGTCGCCATGGAGTTCGTGCCGCGTCTCGCGATTGCCTGGGCGATCAACCTCGCCGCCCTGTGGGCTGCGAACGCGATCTGGGACGGCGTTCAGATCCACGGGTGGGCGGGATACCTCATCGGCTCGGCGGTCCTGGGGATCGCCAACACCGTGCTGAAGCCGTTGCTCGCCATCCTCACCTTGCCGCTGATCCTCGTGACGCTCGGCTTCTTCTACCTGCTCATCAACATCGCAATGGTCGCGCTCGCGGAGTGGATCGCGCCGAACTTCTCGATCGACGGGTTCTGGGCCTACGTCGGGACTGTCGTCGTCGTCTGGGCCGTCAACTGGATTGGCGGCCAGGTCCTCGGCGACCTGGAACAACGTCGTCGTCCGCGCCTGACCTAGCCTCGAGACTCAGTCCCAGAAGCCGTCGTGGACGGCGGCAGACTCTTTCGGGAGATGCGGCCCGCTGACCTCGACAGGATGGTCGCCCCGTGCAAAGACCTCGCGGGACGAAAGCTGGAGCTGCATGTTCTCGGGATTCCCCGCGCTGATCGCGTGAATCTGCTCCTGGCTGAAGCCGAAGACAACGCTCCTGACGTTTCCCCAGTAGATCGCGCCCGCGCACATGGCACAGGGCTCGGTGCTGGTGTACAGGGTGCAGCGACCAAGGAAGTCGCGGTCGAAGCGGGCGGTCGCCATGCGCATGAGGTTCGTCTCGGCGTGGGCCGTCACGTCCTTGTCCGTTCGCACGGTGTTCTCTGCCTCGAGCACGACATTGCCCTTCGCGTCTACGAGCAGCGCGCCGAAGGGATGGTTGCCGTGCTCCCGTGCCAGGCGCGCAAGCTCGATCGCGCGGCGGAGAAGCTGCCGGTTGCCGTTGCTCATCGGCGCCGAAGATATCGCTGCAGGAACGAGGGTCGCCGCGGCTGGGTCGCGCGCCAGTCGTCGTAGGTCTGGAAGGTGCCTGCCTTACGGGCTCGAGCGACGCACTCGGTGTGGGCGTGCCGGCGGCGTTCGGCGTCGTTCTCCGGCGCGATCAAGACGTGTTCGCTCATCGCGTGCAGTCGTTGCCCGCAGAGCGGGCAGGTATACGTCGCCGGCTTCCTGCTGTGCGCCCGCCGTACCGCCCACCACTCGGTCATGCGAAGTCGATGACGCTGCGGATTCCGTTCTGCGCCTCCATCAGTTCGAAGCCGCGGTTGACGTCGTCGAGCGTGAGCTTGTGGGAGACGAACGAGTCGACGTCGATCTCGCCCGCGAGGTAGCGGTCGACGAACTGCGGCACCTGGTCGCGACCCTTGACGCCGCCGAACGACGAGCCCGCGACCCGGCGGCCGGTGATCAGGAACCGCGGCACGATGTCCAGCGTCTCGCCTTTGCCCGCGACGCCGCACATCGTTGCGAGGCCCCAGCCCATTCGTGCAGACTCGACCGCCTGCCGCATCGCGTTCACGTTGCCGGTCGCCTCGAACGTGTAGTCCGCGCCCATCCCTCCGGTCAGCTCGAGGATCTGCTCGACGATGTCCGGGCCGCCGAGCAGCTCCTCCGTCGCGCCGTGTCTGCGCGCGAGCACGAGTCGCTCTCCCGACAGGTCGACGCAGACGATCCGTTCGGCGCCCTGGAGCCGGCAGCCGACGACCGCGCCGAGTCCCACCATGCCCGCGCCGAAGACGACGCAGGTCGATCCGGGCGCGACCTTGGCCGTGTTCATCGCCGCGCCGATCCCGGTCGAGAGGCCGCACGCGAACAGGCAGGCCCGATCGAGCGGCGCCTCGGGGTCGATCTTCGCGAGGGCGATCTCCGGCATCACCGTGTACTCCGCGAACGTCGACGTGCCCATGAAGTGGCGGATCGGCTCACCGCCGCGGGAAAGGCGTGTCGTGCCGTCCGGGAGGTGTCCCTGGCCCTGTTGCTCGCGGATCGCGAGGCAGAGGTTCGTGCGGTGGTCGTGACAGTGCTCGCATTCGCGGCACTGTGGTGAAAAGAGCGTGACCACGTGATCACCGGGCTCGACATCGGAGACGCCGTCGCCGATCGCCTCGACCACGCCGGCGCCCTCGTGTCCGAGCACGGTCGGCGAGTAGCCGGAGGGATCCGCGCCCGAAGCCGTGTAGAGATCGGTGTGGCAGACGCCGCAGGCGACCAGGCGCACGAGCACTTCGCCCGCTCGCGGCTCGGCGAGATCGAGCTCCTGAACCTCGAGTGGAGCCCCGAAGCCCTCCAGGACTGCGGCCCGGATCCTCATCGGTTACGAGCGAGCCCTAGACCGCGGCGAAGCGCTTCGCGGCTCGCGCGCGGGCCCGTTCCGCTTCGACCTCGCGGTCCTTTGGCGCTGCGGACGTCACGAGTGCGTCGAGCATTCGGTGTGAAGCCGCGGCGACCTCGTCGACCGCACGCGCGAATGCTTCCTCGTTCGCCTGCGACGGCTTCGTGAAGCCGCTGATCTTGCGGACGAATTGCAGCGAGGCGTCGCGAATCTCGTCTTCCGTTGCGGGAGGCTCGAAGTTGAACAGGGTGTGAATGTTTCGGCACATGGGCTCAATCCTAATGGGCCGCTCACTTCGTCCTAACTTCGCGCATAGATACTCCGCGTCCCCCTTACCCCGAGATGGAGGATTCATGAAGCCCTCGCTCGTCGTCCTGACCGCCGTGGTGATTCTGCTCGCCGCCGTGGGCGCATCGCATCTGCAGGCAGCGCCGGCCGCCTCGCAGGCCTCTACGCCTTTCCTGCCGACTCCGCCGGTGGGCGCGCCGCAGCAGTTGGTCGTCTACGCCCACATCAAGTCCATCACTGCCAAGGGCGGCAGCTTCGAGGCGAAGGTCGATCCGGCCGAATACCTCTCGGGAGAGACGGCGAATCGTGCGGCGATCGCCGACAAGGTCCTCCAGCCCGGCGACACGGTCCCGAACGATCACTACGTCCGTGACGAGAGCCACAAGCTGCTCGTTTACAAGGTTCCCGCAAACGCGCACGTCACCGTGATCACAGCCGGCCTGCACGCCACCCGGATCCCGGTCTCCGAGCTTGCGCAGATCGTCGCGGGCAAGAACCCGAAGCACCGGAGCCTCTTCGAAGCGAAGAATCCGTTCTGGATCCGCGTCGCGTCCGACACGGCCCTCGCCCTGGACCAGCAGTACTCGCCCTAGCCGATCGCGAAGGTCACCGTCACTGTCGCCTCGATCTCCTGAGTTCCCGGCTCGATCGGCACCGCCGAGTCCTTCGCGCCGAGCGGTAGGGGCACGGCACCGCCGCCGCCTTCGACGATGGCGGTGATCTTGCCGAGGGTCGAGCTCGATGCGCTTGCGAGCGTTTCCGCCTTCGTGCGCGCCTGCGCGACTGCGGCCTTCAGCGCGGTGCGGTAGGCAGCGTCCTGATCGGATGCGAGCAGATTCGGGCCTGACACCTGATTCGCGCCGGCACCGACAGCCGCGTCGACGACGTCGCCTGCATTGCCGAGCTTGCGGATCGTCGCCGTGACGGTGTTCGACGCCGTGTAGCCGACGATGTCGTTCCCGTTCTCGTTCATCCGCGGTGAGAGCGAGACGTCGGAGGTCTGGAGGTCGGCCTGCGCGACGCCGGCCCGCTTGAGGGCTGCGATGACGCGGGCGACGGCCTGCGAGCTCGCCGCGAGCGCCGCGTTCGCCGTCTGGGCCTGGCTGACGGTCCCGAATGCGAACGAGGCACGATCCGGCGTGACGTTCGCGGATCCGGTGCCGAGCACGGTGATGCCGCCGGAGGTCTCGTCGCCGGGCGCGCTGCTTGCGCCCGACGGCTGGAAGACTCCGGCGAAGGCGGCGACGGCCAGACCGGCGGCCGCCAGTAGAGCGATGCGAGCGAGCTTCATGAGGCTCTCCTTCGGGTTGTCTGCGACGTAGTACGTCGCAGCCCCCCACGATCCTCACATCAGATCGGGAGCTGCTCTCGCCCTCGATCCGGGTGAGAGTCGGCCCACAACCGGCACTAACTCGCGCGTAACCGCGTTTCTCCACAGTCGACCGCTTCGGCCACTGGTTGGGGTCATACCCCAAGACACGCCAGTACCGGACTTGGCCCTGATGGATTGTGATCGAATCGGCTGATGGCTTCGTTCGAGGAGCTTCTCGAGAGCTGGAGCGGCGAGCAGGCGGTGATCCACCGCGATCGCGAGAGCGACGGCTGGATCTTCATCTGCATGCACTCGACGCAGCTCGGCCCGGCCGCCGGCGGTACCCGCCTGAAGGTCTACGAGACTCCGGCCGACGGGCTCCGCGACGCGATGCGGCTCTCGGCCGGGATGACGGCGAAGCTTGCGGTTGCAGACCTCGGACTGGGGGGCGGCAAGGCCGTCCTTGCCGTCCCGGCGATTCCGCAGGGTGACGAGCGCCGCGCTCTCCTGCATCGCTACGGCGACATGGTGCAGTCGCTCGGCGGCGGGTTCATGACCAGCTCCGACGTCGGCACCGGCGAGGCGGACATGGACGTGATCGCCGAGCGCACGGAGCACGTCTTCGGCCGCAGCCTGGCGGCCGGCGGTGCGGGCGATCCAGGGCCCTTTACCGCAGTCGGCGTCTTCCACGGGATCAAGGCGAGCCTCGCGCACTCCACCGGCTCGAACGAGCTCGCCGGGCGCACCGTGCTCGTGCAGGGCGCTGGGAGCGTCGGCGGCGCGCTCGCGGAGCTGCTCGGTCGCGCGGGCGCCACCGTGCTGGTCGCCGATGTCGACGCAGAGCGAGCCCAGACCGTCGCGGCGTCAATAGGCGGATCGCCGGTCGACGCAGGGAACGCGATCGGCACCAAGTGCGACGTGTACGCGCCGTGCGCGCTTGGCGCGACGCTGAGCCTCGAGAGCGTGCCGCAGCTCCGCTGCCGAATCGTCGCCGGCTCGGCGAACAACCAGCTCGCGGAGCCGGAGGCTGCCAAGTTGCTGCGCGACGCGGGAATCCTGTACGCGCCGGACTACGTCATCAATGCCGGCGGCGCGATCGCGATCAACTTCCTCGAGTCGAACGGGCGGAGCCAGGCAGACGTCGATGCGGCACTCGAGAAGATCGGCGAGACGCTCGAGGAGATCTACACCCGTGCGGACACCGAAGGGATCACCACGGCGTCGGCGGCGGACGCGTTGGCCGCCTCGCGCTTGTCGTAACCCGTCGCGAGGCGGCCAACGTGAGTTGGAGCTACATGCCTTTGGCGAGCCCCACCACGTGTCCCTCGGGGTCCGCGAACAGCGCGATCGTGACCTCCGGGAGCTCCGTCACCGGCAGGATCGTCTTCCCGCCGAGCTGCTCGGCCTTGTCGAGGGTCGCCTGCGGGTCGTCGGTGCCGACGTAGAACGTGACGTGGCCGTTGCCGTTGGGCGACTGCCCGATGCCGCCGCCGATGCCGCCGTCTTCCTTTTCGACCATGGCGTACGGCATGTCACCCGGGATCTTCTGGGTCTTCCAACCGAAGAGCTCGCCATAGAACGTCTGAAGTGAGTCGAGATCCTTCCCCGACACTTCGAAATGCAGAACGGGATGTGTCATTGCGTGTTCCTTTCTTACATCGACGGTGCGTTCGTGACCCACGGGTCTTCACCGGGGTCGCCGCCGGCGGCAGCGATCTCGAGGCGCGGCAGGTAGTGATCCCAGCCGTGTGAGTGCGACTCCGCGGACTCGACGCTCGAGAGGGTGTGGACGAAGTGCAGAGTCGTCCCGTCTCCGTCGCGGGCGAGCTCGATCTCGACCGTCGATGAACCGGGCGGCGTGCGCTCCTCGTTTTCCCAGCCCCAGGTGAAGACGAGGCGGTTCGGTGCATCGAGCTCGACGAATTCGCCTCGCGCGGTGTGTCCCGGGATGACCTCGCAGCGGTAGAGGCCGCCGGGCTCGGCCTCGAACGTGCAGGTCTGGCCCATCCAGCGCGTCGCCTTGTCAGGGTCGACGAGGAACTCCCAGACCGCTTCCGGACTTGCATCGATCGAGAGAGTCCGCTCGACCGACATGGTCTCAGTGGTTGCGTCCATGCTTTTTCTTCTCCTCCTTTTCTACTTCGCGTTTGAGGGCGTCGAGCCGCACGTCCCAGAACTCGGTGAGGAACTCCTTGAGATCGGCGAGCCCTTCGGGACGTGCCCTGTACAAACGCCTCGTGCCGTTGCGTCGCTCGCTCACGAGCCCCGCCTCCTTGAGGACGTTCAGATGCTGGGAGACCGCCGGGCGAGTCACGTCGAAGTGGCTCGCGATCTCGCCGGCGCTGAGCTCGTCGTCTCTAACGAGCTGCAGGATCTGGCGGCGCCGGGGAGCAGCGATCGCTTTCAGGGCGGCTTCCACGACCGCTATGTAAGCAGATTCTTACGTAAGAAGCAACTTACGAACCGGCTCCGATCGAGATCTCCGGCCTCGAGGCCGGATCGAGCCAGCGCAGCACTCGGAGGAGAGCCCGCCGCCGCAGGCTGATGCAGCCGCTCGTCGCTTTTCCGATCTGCACATGGAGGAAGATCCCCGACCCCCGTCCGGGAACGACGGGGTGCATGTTGTACTCGACCACCGCCAGATGTGCGTAGGCGCGCGGCGACGTCGACATGTCCGGCGTCGTCACCTTGAACGGCGGACGCCGGCCGCAGCCGACGCGCTGGAACGTGTTGTACGCCGGCGACCTCGAGTCCTCGACCCACCAGTCTCCGCAGCGGAGGCGAACGTAGCGAAACGCAACGCCGGGATTCGGTGAGTTGCCGTACATCGTCCGGCCGATCGGAAAGAGACCAGCCGGCGTCGAGCCGTCGCCCTCCCGTCGGTTCACGCGCACGCCGTTCTTGCCGACCCGTGCGGTGTATGGGCCGCCCGACGGGAGCCAGCAACCGTCTTCCTCGCGCACCCAGGTTCTCGTCGTCGCGTACGTCGACCGTGCGGTCGCGGCGCGAACGGTGATCAACTGCCGCGAGGCAGCGTCGGCGGGAGTTGCCAGATCGTTCGCGAGATTCGTGGGACACGTGGCCACCGCAATGGTCGCGAGCTGGACCGCCAGGAGCATCGGGGCACGTTATCGGCCGCTCGCACGGCATAGGGTTCGGTCGAACGGATGAACACAACTGCTGACCTGGAACGGGGCCACGCGGCGTATTCGAGCTCTGCATGGCAGGACGCATACGCATCGCTGTCCGAAGCAGATCGGGCCGCTCCGCTCGGCGCAGAGGATCTAGAGCTGCTCGCGACGTCGGCCTACATGCTCGGTCGCGAAGACGACTGCATACGGATCATGGGGCGCGCAGTTCAGCGTCACTCCGACGACGGGGTCACGCTGCGCGCCGCGCGCTGTGCGTTCTGGATCGGAATGCAGCTTGCTCTGCGCGGGGAGATGGGGCCGGCCACCGGTTGGCTCGGACGCGCACAACGGTTGGTCGAACGCGAGGACCGTGAATGCGCGGAGCAGGGCTACATGTTGTTGCCCGTCGCCTTCGAGCACGAGGTCGCCGGCGACTTCGAGGGCGCGGCCGCGACTGCAGGCGCAGCAGCGGAATTGGGCGAGCGTTTCGGCGACACGGATCTCTTTGCTCTCGCGGTGCACGTGCAGGGCGCCGTCCTCGTCAAGTGCGGTCGTATCGGAGAAGGGCTCGCGTTGCTCGACGAGGCGATGGTGACCGCGACGGCGGGAGAGCTCTCGCCGATCGTTACGGGAATCGTCTACTGCGGCGTCATCCTGGCGTGCGAGGAGATCTACGAGCTGCGTCGCGCGCAGGAGTGGACGGCCGTCCTGGCACGCTGGTGCGAGCAGCAGCCCGACCTCGTCGCGTTCACCGGCCGCTGCCTCGTGCATCGCGCTCAGCTGATGCACCTTCACGGGGATTGGCGGGACGCACTCGAAGAGGCGCAGCGCGCAGGCGAGCGTTTCGCGCTGAGCATGAACGAGGCCGCTGCTGCGAAAGCCTGGTACCTCCGCGGTGAGGTGCACCGTCTTCGAGGAGGCTTCGCCGAGGCCGAGGAGTCGTACCGGGAAGCGAGTCAGCTCGGGCTCGAGCCGCAGCCGGGCTGGGCCCTGTTGCGGCTTGCGCAGGGAAACGCCGACGCGGCGGCCGCGGCAATTCGCCGCGCGATCGGCGAGACGACCGATCGGCTGAAGCGTGCCGGCCTCTTGCCTGCCTACGCCGAGATCCTGATCGCGGTCGGCGATCTCGACGAGGCGCGACTGGCGTGCGCCGAGCTCGAGGAGATCGCTGCCGAGTGCAACAGCGCGATGCTGGCGGCGATTCACGGACACGCTCGCGGAGCGGTCGAGCTGGCGGCGGGCGACGCCTCTACGGCACTCGTGAGTCTTCGCAGGGCCGCGCAGGCCTGGAAGGAGCTCGAGGCTCCCTACGAAGCGGCTCGCGCGCGCGTGCTCGTCGGGCAAGCCTGCCGGGAGCTCGGCGACGAGGATGCGTTCTCTCTCGAGTTGGAGGCCGCGCGAGGCGCGTTCGAACAGGTCGGAGCGGCTCCCGACCTTGCGCGTATGGATGCCCTCACGGGAAAGGCCGCCACCGGGGCCGTACACGGTTTGTCGCCGCGTGAGCTGGAGGTGCTGCGGCTGCTCGCGACCGGCAAGAGCAACCGGGAGATCGCCGCCACCCTCGTGATCAGCGAGCACACGGTTGCGCGGCACGTGCAGAACATCTTCACCAAGCTCGGGGTCCCGTCGCGAACGGCCGCGGGCGCGTTCGCGTTCGAGCACGACCTCGTCTGACATCGCCCATGGTCAGAAATGACCATGCGCCGAGCGAGGCAAGTTGGTCGATCCCCGCGATGCGACCGGGTCACCTTCCGTCCTACCGTCGTCATGCAGTTCATTCGACACCGAGCCCACTGGAGGAACGGTCATGGCGACACAGGAAACAGCGATCGAGACCCGGCACGACGCCGCCTCGAGCAGCAAGAGCACGGAGCAATTCGACACCGTCGTCATCGGCGGCGGCCAGGCCGGACTTGCCGTCGGCTACTACCTGAAGAAGCACGGCCGGTCGTTCGTGATCCTGGACGCGAACGACCGAATCGGTGGATCCTGGCGCACTCGAACCTGGAATTCGCTGCGCCTCTTCACTCCGGCTCGTTACGACGGGTTGCCGGGTTGGGGCTATCCCGGTCCGGGTTGGTCGTATCCGACCGCGAAGGAGTTGGCCGACTACCTCGAGGCCTATGCGCTCCGGTTCGATCTTCCGGTACGAAGCGCGACGGCAGTGAAGCGTCTCGCGAAGGAAGGCGAGCGCTATGTCGTGGACTGCGGCGAGCGCCGCTTCACGGCTGACAGTGTGGTCGTCGCGACCGGTTTCTACGGGACGCCGTCGGTACCGGACTTCGCGTCCGAGCTCGATCCGCGCATCGTGCAGATGCATTCCAGCGAGTACCGCGATCCATCCCAGCTTCGGCCCGGCGGCGTCCTTCTCGTCGGAGCCGGGAACTCGGGCGCGGACATCGCGATGGAAGTGTCGGCCACCCACCTGACCTGGCTCTCCGGGAGAGACAAAGGTCAGATCCCGTTCCCTATCGAGCACCCGCTCAGGCGCGCGGTCCTGCCGGTGCTCTGGTTCGTCGCCTCGCACGTCCTGACCATGAAGACGCCACTCGGCCGCAAGGCCCGCCCGCACGTCCTCGAGGGCGGCGCACCGCGCATCCGGGTGAAGTCGCAGGACCTCCTCGGCGCCGGCGTCGAGTGCGTCGCAAAGACGGTCGACGCCCATGACGGCTTGCCGGTACTCGAGGACGGACGCGTCATGGATGTCGCCAACGTCATCTGGTGCACGGGCTTCCGGCAGGACTTCAGCTGGATCGACGTCCCGATCTTCGGCGAGGACACGCAGCCGACGCACGAACGTGGGGTCACGTCCGAGCCGGGCCTCTACTTCGTCGGCCTCGACTTCCTGTACTCGTTCACGTCGGAGAACGTCGGCGGAGTGGGGCGGGACGCGCGCCACATCGCCAGGCGCATCGCTTCGGGCTAGGCGGGGAGCGCCGTAGACTCGCTTCCGTGGCACGGATAGTCGAACTGAGAGAGCGGCACCGTGGTCCGGTCATCGCTCCGGGCGACGACCGCTACGACGGTGCGCGCGCGACGTTCAACGGGATGGTCGACCGCCGGCCCGAGGTGGTCGTTCGTCCATTGGATGCCGCTGACGTCGTCACGGCGGTGCGGTTCGCCCGCGAAGGAGACCTGCCCGTGTCGATCCGCGGCGGCGGCCACGGCGTCGCCGGCCACTGCGTCGGCGACGGATCGGTCGCGGTCGACCTCCGGCTCATGCGCCAGGTCGTCGTCGACCCGGAGAAGCGGACGGCGACCTGCGGCGGCGGTGCGCTCTGGGACGACCTCGATCCGCCGTGTCAGGTTCACGGGCTCGCGACGCCCGGCGGGACGTTCGGCGACACAGGCGTTGCCGGCCTGACGCTCGGCGGCGGTCTTGGGCATCTGAGCCCGTCGCTCGGGCTCACGCTCGACAATCTGCTCGCAGCGGCCGTCGTCACCGCCGACGGGACCGTCGTTTCCGCGAGCGAGGGAGAGAATCCCGAGCTCTTCTGGGCGCTGCGCGGCGGCGGTGGCAACTTCGGCGTCGTCACGCAGTTCACGTTCCAGCTGCATCCGGTGGGCCTGCTGCTCGGCGGCCAGATCGATTTCCGCTACGAGGACGCACCGGTCGCCCTCACGCGCTGGCGGGACGTGATGGCGGACGCGCCGGACCTGCTCGCGAGCTTCGGGCAGGTCTACCGAAGCCCAGCGGCGGGCGCGTCCGGCGCGAACCTGTCGTTCGCGTGGCTTGGAGCCCCGGACGAGGGAAACGCGGTGATCGCCGAGCTCACGGAAGGGCTGACGCCGACGCGGAACACCGTGCGGCC
>Ga0193727_1000714_pt1 | contig 13240 bp, 9 predicted proteins | sample H2c2metaG_FD_143051 | JGI IMG/M metagenome (GOLD analysis project Ga0193727, IMG submission 143051) | Soil microbial communities from a riparian zone of the East river system, Colorado, United States - H2c2 | ecosystem: Environmental > Terrestrial > Soil > Riparian zone | place: USA: East River...
CGGGAGCGGAACGAGTCGCGCTCGTCAGCTACGGGACATGGCGCGATCGGTTCGGAGCCGACGCCGGTTTGATCGGAACGCCGCTCATCCTCAACGGTCAGCCTTTCACCGTCGTGGGCATTCTGCCTGATGGGTTTCATTTCCCGTACGGCGATGCTGATGTCTGGATGCCTCTTCCCCATTATCCGAACTTTTCTGTGGATCGTCGGAAGAACGCCGCCGCCGTAATCGGCCGTCTCAAGCCGGGTGCGACTCTGGAGCAAGCTCGATCGGAGATGAATACGATCGCCGGCCGTCTCGCTCAGCAGTATCCGGACACGAACGCCGATCGAGGCGTACGGCTCGATCGGTTTCAAGACTTCGTCGTAGAGCAGTTCCGGCCGTCGTTGCTTGTGTTGCTTGGCGCGGTTTGCCTGGTGTTGTTGATCGCCTGCGCAAACGTCGCCAACTTGCTGCTGGCCCGCGCGCTCACGCGGCAGAAAGAAATGGCTCTGCGCGCGGCACTTGGCGCAAGCCGCGTGAGATTGGTGCGTCAACTGCTCACGGAAACAGTGATGCTTGCACTGGTGGGAGGCGCGCTGGGGTTGCTCTTGGGCGTGTGGGGAACCGACCTGCTGGCTGCGAACACTCCCTCGGAGCTTCCTCCCGGGGTGACCGTCAAACTCGATCTGCGCGTGCTGGGCTTCACGCTCGGAGTTTCGATACTGACGGGCTTGCTGTTCGGCCTTGCTCCGGCGCTCAAGTTTTCGAAGCCGGACGTTTACGAAACGCTCAAGGAAGGCGGCAAGACTTCAGGCTCGGGCTCGGTGCGAAGCGGCGCCCGCGGACTGCTTGTTGTCTCGCAAGTCGCGCTGGCGCTGGTGCTGCTGATCGGCTCAGGCCTGATGATCAGGAGCTTTATGAATCTGGTGCGGGTCGCGCCCGGCTTCAACCCTGATAGTCTGCTGACGCTGGAGTATCGCGTGCCGCGCAACAAGTATCCCGAAGGCCAGCAGCAGTGGAACTTTCACAAGCAGGTGGTCGAGCGAGTTCGCGCCCTGCCGGGCGTTGAGGCCGCGACTGTGGTGCTTGCATTACCGTACAGCGGCAACGGCGGCGGAATGAGTTTCGTCCCGCTCGATCGGCCCGAACCGCCCAAGGGCGAAGAGCCGCGCGCACAGCGCAACTCTGCAGACGCCTATTACTTTGAGGCGATGCAGATCCCGCTGCTGAAGGGGCGAGTGTTCGGCGATCAGGATCAGGCGGGCACGCCGCCGGTAGCGGTCATCAATCAAACGATGGCGCGGCGCTATTGGCCTGATGAAGATCCCATCGGCAAGCGCATCCGTTTGGTGGACACCGGCATCACCGATACGAACGTCACAGTCGCGATAGTGGGCGTGGTGGGCGACGTCAAACATTGGGGCCTCGACGAAGAGAGCGTCTCTCAGATCTACGTCGCCTTCGCACAGAACCCGTTCATCTTCGCCACGCTGGTGGTAAGGACGCGGCCCGAACCGTTGAGCATGACCAACGCCGTTCGCAGCGCCGTCTGGTCGGTGGACAAGGACCAGCCGGTTTGGAAGATCAGAACGATGGAGTTTCTGATCAACCGTGACCTCGGCCCGCGGCGCTTTATGATGGCGCTGTTGGGCGGGTTTGCGGCGCTCGCATTGCTGCTTTCGGCTATCGGAATCTACAGCGTGATCTCTTACTCAGTCCGGCAGCGCACACACGAGATCGGCGTGCGGATGGCGCTGGGAGCGCAAGCCGGCGATGTGCTCAAGCTCGTCGTGGGACAAGGTATGACCTTGACCATGATCGGTGTGGGCGCCGGGTTGGCCGGAGCGTATGGGCTGACTCGCCTGCTTGCGGGCTTGCTGTTTGGAGTGAGCGCGACTGATCCAATCACCTTCGCGGTCGTTTCGGTAGTGCTGGCAGGAGTGGCTCTAGCAGCCTGTTTCGTGCCAGCTCGCAGAGCAACAAAGGTAGATCCGATGGTAGCGCTGCGATACGAATGAAAAACGAAAATAGAAGAATAGAAGATAGAAGATAGAGGATCGAGGATGGGAAACGGAGGAATCGTCGGGAGCGAAGAAGCCCCTGCCATCCTCTATCTTCGATCCTCGATCCTCGACCGCAGTCTGCGTTAACGACCAGAGACTTTATGGGAACGCTGGTTCAAGACCTACGCTATGGGGCGCGGGTGATGCTCAAGCAGCCGGGCTTCACCGCGGTTGCCGTCATCGCGCTGGCGCTCGGCATCGGTGCGAACACCGCGATTTTCAGCGCGGTCAACGCGGTGCTGTTGCGGCCGCTGCCGTTCCCCGAACCGGAGCGGCTGGTCCTGGTTCGCGACCTTCAGCAAGCGGATGAAACGCCGGCGTCGTATCCCGAATACCTTGACTGGAAGGAGCAGAGCCGTACATTTGACGACCTCGCAGTCGCATTTAACACAAGCTCCAGTCTGACGGGTCAGGGCGAACCGGAGCAACTGTTAGGCGTGCGCGTCTCCGCGAACCTGCTTCCAATGCTTGGAGTGAAGACGGAGATCGGCCGCAACTTTCAACCGGAAGAGGAGTCTCGAAGCGGCGAGCGAGTTGTGATCTTGAGCTACAGCTTGTGGCAGCGACGCTTTGGCGGCGACCCTGAAGTACTGGGCCGGAACGTCACACTCAGTGGGCGAGGCTTCACCGTCATCGGCGTGTTGCCCGCCGGCATAAAGGGCCTGCTGCCGGGCGTCGATCAACTCGAGCAAAGCCGCGATTTTTGGATGCCGCTGCGTCTGGATACCACCAATGCGCCGCGCGGGCTTCACTTCTTGACAGTCATCGGGCGGTTGCGAGCCGGGCTCAGTTTGCAGATGGCCCGCGACGAAGTAAGCGATGTCGCAGACCATCTACGCCAGACTGGAGCGACTCAGCACGGCATCATGATTGTGCCGCTGATTCAATTCGTAGTTGGCAGCACGCGGCCGGCGCTGCTGATTCTGCTCGGAGCTGTCGGCCTGGTGCTGATGATCGCATGCGCAAACGTTGCGAATTTGATGCTTGCGCGCGCACAGTCGCGCCGCAAAGAGATCGCTGTCCGACTGGCGCTTGGCGCAAGCCGGGCGCGGCTCATCCGCCAGTTGCTGACTGAGAGCGTGTTGCTGTCGTCTGTGAGCGGAACCCTTGGTGTGGTACTCGCTCTCTGGGGCGTGGACTCGCTGGCAGCGGCCAGCCGTGCGTGGCTACCGCGGGCGGAAGGAATCAAAATCGATGCGACGGTGTTGCTCTTTACACTCGGAGTCTCGCTGCTCACAGCCATCCTCTTCGGGCTTGCCCCGGCTCTTCGAGCTTCGTCGGGCCAGTTGAGCGAAGCCTTGAAGGAGGGCGGACAGCGAGCGGGCCACGGCCGGGATCGGCTGCGCAGTCTGCTTGTCGTTTCCGAGGTGGCGCTTTCGTTGGTGCTGTTAGTCGGCGCCGGCTTGTTGATCAAGAGTTTCGTGCGGCTGCTCAGTGTGGACAAGGGCTTCGACCCGCGGCAGGTGCTTGCGCTCGACCTCAGCCTGCCTGAATCCAAGTACGCGGAGCCGCCGCAGCAAGCTCAGTTTTTCCAACAGGTGCTGGAACGCGTTGCGGCCTTGCCCGGAGTTGAAGGCGCGGCCTCTGTGAGCAACATCCCGCTGGGTGACGGCGGCACAAACGGAGGGGTTCAGATCGAAGGAAAGAACTTTCCGCCGGAGTCGGAGCCCATCGCGGAGAAGCTCATCGTGAGCGCCGGCTACTTTCGCATCATGCGAATCCCGCTACGGTCGGGGAGATACTTCGACGAGAGGGATGCGGCCGGAAACCAACAGGTGGCGATTATCAACGAGAGTTTTGCGCGGACTTATTTTCAAGGCGAAGACCCGATCGGTAAACGGATCGATTTCGGCTGGGACACCACGGGCTGGCAGGAGGTCGTCGGGATGATTGGCGACGTGAAGCATTACGGACTGGACGAAGCCGCGCTGCCGGCGGTCTACGTGCCGCAACTGCAAAGGCCGTCTTCATCGATGACCGTTGTCGTTCGGACGACGCCGGACCCGCGCTCGCTGTCGGCGGCGGTCCGCTCACAGGTGTTTGAAGTGGACAGAGATCAACCCATCTCGCGTGTGCGCATCATGGAACAAGTGGTGTCCGCGTCGGTTGCAAGCCGGCGGCTCTCGATGGCGCTTTTGGCGGGGTTCGCGGTCGTTGCACTAGCGTTGGCGGCAGTGGGCCTTTACGGCGTGATGTCGTACGTTGTGACGCAGCGCACTCACGAGATCGGCGTGAGGATGGCGCTTGGCGCGCGAGTCGGCGACGTGCTCGGGCTGGTATTGAAACAGGGAATGGTTCTGGTGCTCATCGGCGTGGGCACGGGTCTTGTAGCGGCGCTGGCAGTGACGCGCTTGATAGCGAGTTTGTTATACGGCGTCAGCCCGACTGATCTTGCGACATTCGTAGTCATCGCGTTGTTGCTGACCGCAGTGGCGTTGCTCGCTTGCTACCTCCCGGCGCGGCGCGCGACCAAAGTCGATCCGATGGTCGCGCTACGGTACGAATAGCCTCAAAGCCGAATCCAAAGAATCAGATGGGCAAGAATCCGCGCGCATCCGGCAAATCTGTGTCATCGGCGGTCTATGGGTTGGGGAAGAATCCCGGATAGACCGCGGATGACGCTGATTCGACGGATTTGCACGGATTCAACTAGCGATATGCTTGTTACACCTCACTAGAAAAACGGCTTCAGGTCGGGCGGTTGACCTAGCGCCAAAACACTCACCGCAGAGTCGCCGGGCACGCAGAGATTGCGCTGAGAAGGTAGGACACTACCTCGCGCCGCTCTTATTTGGCGCACTCGCGCGCGCTGCGATATACTGAACTACAGATGTGCAAAACCACGCAGTTTATCCGACGAGCCCTCTCTTCTTTGTTGCTGGTGACGCTGTTGATCAGCTACGCGCACGGTCAAAGCGGCCGAAAACCTGACCCAGGGAAGCCTCAAGACCAGGACCAAACGATTCGACTCCGCGCTGAGGAAGTCCTGCTGAACATTACGGTGACCGATCCCTACGGCCGCCAGGCCACCGACCTCAACAAACAAGAGTTCATCGTCGCCGAAGACGGACAGCGCCAGGACGTCTCCAGCTTCTTGATAAGCAGCGTGCCGGTGAACGTCGTATTAATGCTGGATGCATCAGGCTCGATAGTCAGCGAGATAGGCTCGCTTCGCGATGCCGCTATGCAGTTCGTAAACAAACTCGGACCGGAAGACAAAGTTTCCGTCGTCGAGTTTCACTCCAAGGTCGAGTTGATTCAGGACTGGACCGCAAACGCCGAAGACGTGCGTCATGCGCTGTCCTGGAGGTTCAAGCCGGGCATGGTGCAGACGAAGGACGGCCGCAATGAATACGGCAGCACGTCGCTTTACGACTCGCTATACTCGACTGCGGACGAACTGCTGAGCAAAGTTGAAGGCCGCAAAGCGATCATAATGTTAACCGATGGCGACGACACCTCGAGCAATGTGACTTATGAGCAAGCGACGGCCGCGATCGTCAGGTCGAGCGCGGTAGTCTACGTGGTCAGCAAAGCTCGCGGGTTCATCGCCGACTTGAACAGGAATTATCGTGGAAAGATGGGCCGCGTGCTGGGCGGCGGCAACGCGCAGATCGCGGACGTTCTTGTCGCGAGGCTTGAACGCGCGGAACTGCTTATGACCCAGTTGAGCAAGCGAACCGGCGGCCAGATATTTTCGCCTTTGAGAAACGAAGAGATGAAGGATGTCTACGCCAGCGTCGCTCGCGAGCTGAAGAACCAGTACATCATCACCTACACGTCAAAGAACGAGAAGCGCGACGGGACGCTCCGCACGGTCGGAGTGTTTCTGACTCGCCCGCTCGCACCCGCGAGAGTTACTACGCCCCGAGAAACTAGTGCTACTGTAGGGGCGGCTCTCCGTGGCCGCCCCTCGTTGGCCAAGAAGTTCTGTATATCCAAAGGGGCGGCCACGGAGAGCCGCCCGTACAAGTACCGAAACAAGCAGAGGACGCGAAGGTGATCTTCGCGTCCTCTATGCATTTCGGCGCAATCTTCTGATCAGTCCTTTTTCTGACGACCCGGAGACTTTGCTGGGGAGTCGCTCGATTTCTTGGAGGCGGGCCTGGTTGGCGCCTTTTTCTTTGCGCTGGCTTCTTTGGTCTTGCGGGCTCCGGTCGTTCTACGGACCGCGGGCTTCGTGGAAGGAGCGGCCGCCGCATTCGAAGGCGATGAAGCCGATTTGGTTCCAGCATCGGCGGTTTCAGAACGCGCCGTGCGCTGTGATTCTTCTTCGATCAAAAACGTCAGAACTTCGCTCTCGGCTTGAAACCAGTCGTGCGCTTCGCCGCCGGGCTGGCCTCCTCGAAGCTTGTAAATCTCAAACGCTCGCATCCTGATCAGCTCTTGCGCGTGTTCGTCGCGAAGCAACCGCCCGCGCAACTCTTCTAAACTCTCTCTGCTCATTGTGGTCCTTTCTATGATGGCGAAAAGTAAATGCTCCCGCTTTGTCTCGAACAAACCGGGTAGCTTAACCGAACGAGTGTAACAAGTGATTGAAAGGTGTGGCAACAACGTTAAGCGGAGGAAGACGTGCGCCGGGCGCGCTCTTCGTCGTCGCCGCTTCGCGGACGCCAGCGCAGCACCGGCCTGCGCGCGGCAGCGACTTCGTCGAGGCGGCCGACTCTTGTCGTGTGAGGCGCGGCTTTCAGAAGCTCCGGGTCTTCGGCGGCCTCGGCGTCGATCGATTTCATCGCATCGATGAACAGATCGAGCTCCTCGCGGCTCTCAGTCTCGGTCGGCTCAACCATCAGCGCGCCGCTCACGATTAGCGGAAACGACATTGTTGGCGGATAAAAGCCATAATCGATCAGCCGCTTCGCGATGTCCGCATTCTTCACGCCGTGCTTGATTTGCCGTTTGTCCGAGAAGACAACCTCGTGCATGAGCGGGCCGGGATACGCGATCTCGTAGGTGTTTTTCAAATGATGCGCGATATAGTTCGCATTCAGCACGGCTGTCTCGGTTGCTTCGCGCAAGCCCGGATCACCGTGCGTCAGCATATAGCTGAGCGCTCGCACCAGCACTCCGAAATTCCCGAGATAAGCTCGCACCCGGCCGATAGACTTAGGGCGGTCGAAATCGAGCGTGAGCGTGTCGTCGCCGGCGCGTGCGATGCGAGGGAAGGGAAGGTAAGGCTCCAGCTCGCGAGTCACCGCGACCGGGCCTGCTCCGGGTCCGCCTCCACCGTGCGGAGTCGAGAAGGTCTTGTGCAGATTCAGATGCATCACGTCTATGCCAAAGCGAGCGGGCCTGGCAACGCCGACCAGCGCGTTCATGTTCGCGCCGTCCATGTAAACAAACCCACCGCGATCGTGAACGATCCGGCAGATTTCTTCGATGTTCTGCTCGAACTTTCCAAGCGTATTCGGATTGGTGAGCATAAGCGCGGCTACATCGCCGTTCATTAACCGGCGAAGCGCATCCAGATCAGTCCCCCCTTCGGAATTCGATGGAACGGCCTCGACGGTGTAGCCGCAGATGACTGCCGACGCCGGGTTCGTTCCGTGAGCCGAATCAGGAATCAGAACTTTCTTGCGCGCGTTGCCGCGATCGGTAAGCGCAGCGCGCACCATCATGATTCCCGTCATCTCGCCTTGCGCGCCTGCGGCGGGTTGAGTCGTGACTGCGTCCAAGCCGGTGATCTCGCAAAGGCACTCTTCAAGCCGGCGGATGATTTCAAGCGCGCCTTGCGCAAGCGGAGTCGGCGTCAGCGGGTGCAGGTTCGCAAGCCCTTCGATGCGGGCGACTCGCTCGTTGATCCGCGGGTTGTACTTCATCGTGCACGAGCCGAGCGGATACAGACCGTGGTCTATGCAGTAGTTCCAGGTCGACAACCGCGTGAAGTGGCGAATCACGTCTACTTCGGAAAGCTCCGGCATTCCTTCGAGATCGTCGTCGCGCAGCAACCGGCGATCGATGAGTTGATCGTCGGGACGCTCGGGCACGTCGAGCTTTGGAACCGAGTACCCGATTCGCCCGGGCCGCGACTCTTCGAATAGCAAGCATGAGCCCAACGCCGTCAAACGGTAACGGTCGGCCGCGTCGAGCGAGACCGAGCAGCAGATTGACGACATAGATGATGGCGCCGATTAGAAAAATGACGCCGCCGACTCCGAGGTGTTGTAGCTCTGGCATAGCAAGTCTCCTTTGGTTGTGTTCACCGTGCTGCTTGAGATCTAACCGGAACCCCGTCGGGCAAGGCCGGCCTCTAAACTTGAGAGAGAGCGCGAACTAAAGCATCAATCGATTCCTTCTTTGCTGTCTCGGTCACGCAAACAAGCAGCGAGTCAGTCATCTCGGGAAAATGACGTTCGAGCGAGACGCCGCCGATTATCTCTTCCCGAAGCAGCCGGTTTGTCACTTCGCTTGCAGGCTGTGGAGTGCGCACGACGAACTCGTTAAAAAACGGCGCGGAGAATTTCAACTCAAACCCGCCAAGCCTGGCGATCTCGGTTGCCGCGTAGTGCGCCTTCTGAGCGTTTTGAAGCGCGACTTCCTGGAGACCTCGACGGCCCATCGTCGATAAATAAACCGTCGACATCAGCGCGAACAGCCCCTGGTTCGTGCAGATGTTCGAAGTCGCCTTCTCGCGGCGAATGTGTTGCTCGCGAGTCGACAACGTCAGCACGTATCCGCGGCGGCCCTGATCGTCGTAAGCTTCGCCGACTAACCTTCCGGGCATCTGGCGCACATACTTTTCGAGGGTCGCAAACAGCCCGCAGTACGGCCCGCCGTAGCTGAGCGGTATCCCGAACGATTGGCTCTCGCCGACCACGATGTCCGCCCCGCAAGCGCCGGGCGGCTTGAGCATCCCCAGGCTCATCGGCTCGGTGATGGCCACGATCAGCAGCGCGCCCGCCTCGTGCGCGGCTTTGGCGATCGCCGTTAGGTCCTCGATGCATCCGAAAAAGTTCGGCGTGCTCGACGGTGAATCCAAGGTTCCGGGTGTAAGTCGCGATCACCTGGCGGTACTGCGGGTGCAGCGATCCGGCGATAACGAACTTGTCGCGGCGGTTCACTCGATTGGCCATCAACACCGCTTCGGCCACGCCGGTCGAGCCGTCATAAAGCGAAGCGTTGGCGACTTCCATTCCGGTTAGCTGGCAGATCATCGTTTGGAACTCGAAGATGTACTGCAACGTGCCCTGGCTCAACTCGGGCTGATAAGGCGTATAGGCGGTGAAGAATTCGGCGCGCGAGATCAGCGAGTCGATGATGACTGGTATGAAGTGCGAATAAGCTCCGGCGCCAAGGAACGACTGATAGTGCGTCGCGTTTGAAGCGGCCAGGTCGCGAAAGTAAGCCAACAGGTCCGGCTCGCTCATAGGCGCGCCGATGCCGATTGGTTCGTTGAGCCTTAAGTTTTCGGGAATCTGCTGAAAGAGGTCTTCGATTCGCGAGCGGCCGATGTCCGCAAGCATCGAGCGCCGCTCGTCAGGCGAGTTCGGAATATATCTCATTTGCGATTACTCCGACGTCTCTTCTTTGATGTAGTCTTCGTACTCGATGGAAGTCAGCAGGGCATCGACCTGTGAAGAATTTTCGATCTTGATGCGAATCATCCAGCCGTCCCCGTACGGGTCTTCGTTCACTAGTTCCGGCGAGTCGTTCAGCGCGTCGTTGATCTCGACCACGTTCCCGCTTAGCGGCATGTAGATCTCGCTGACAGCCTTTACGCTTTCGACTGAGCCGAACGGCTCAGAAGTCTCGAACTTGTCGCCTACCTTTGGGAGCTCCACATAGACCACGTCGCCAAGTTGTTGTTGAGCGTGATCGGTTATTCCCACCGTAGCTTCCTCGCCTTTCACGCGCACCCACTCGTGGTCTTTGGTGTAGGTCAGGTCTTCTGGTGTGTTTGCCATCTTAGTATCTCCGAACTCAAGTTTTTGTTTCGCATTCGCCTCGATCGACGGGTGATCTTTCAATCAAACTTCTTCTCGCGTTTGTAGAACGGGGTCTCGACGACGCGCGCGGGAACCTGCCGGCCGCGCACCACCACAAACAACTCAGTGCCAATCTTAGTGTGCTCGATCGGAAGGTAGACCAGTCCGATATTTTTCTTCAAGAACGGCGCGGGGCTGCCGGAAGTCACGGCCCCGACTTCCACGCCGCCGGCGATCACCGGGTAGCCGTCGCGCGCCGGCGCCTTGTCCAACATCTCGAATCCGACCAGCTTGCGCGTGAGTCCCTGTTGCTTTTGCTGCTGAAGCGCGTCACGCCCGATGAAGTCACCCTTGGCAAGCTTGACCGTCCACGCCAGTCCTGCTTCGAGCGGCGTGGTCGTCTGATCCATATCGTTTCCGTAAAGCCGGAAAGCCGCTTCGAGTCTGAGCGTGTTGCGGGCGGCCAAACCGCAGGGAATTAGTCCGTCGTCTTTTCCGGTCAGCAGGAGCCTGTTCCAGATATGCTGCGCGGAGCTTGCGGCGCAAAGGATCTCAAATCCATCCTCGCCGGTGTATCCGGTTCGCGAGACCCGGCACCGGGCATTTTCTACTTCAACCTGCTGCGACCAGTAGTAAGGTATACGGTCGAGCATATGATCGGTCAGCGGTTGGAGAATGCGTTCGGCGCGCGGCCCTTGCAGAGCGAGCAGGGCAAAAGCCGCGCTCACGTTGCGCACTTCCACTCGATAGTGGGCGGCATGTTTTCTGATCCAGTCGAAGTCTGTTTCGATGCCGGCCGCGTTGACGATCAGCAAAAAGAACTCCGAGTTCAATCTGTAAACGAGAAGGTCGTCGATTACGCCGCCGGTCTCGTTGGTCATCAGCGAGTACTGGACCTGACAGTCTTCCAACTTCGAAGCGTCGTTGGTTGTGAGTCGCTGGACCAGCGCCAGGGCGTCGTCGCCGATCACTTCAATCTCGCCCATGTGGGAAACGTCGAACAACCCGGCTGCCTGCCGCACGGCCATATGCTCGGGGATGGGACCGGAGTACTGGACGGGCATTTCCCAGCCGGCGAAGTCTACCATGCGCCCGCCGGCCGCCAGGTGAGCTTGGTAAAGCGGCGTTCGCTTGAGCATTGCGGTTCCAGTCATCTCATTAAGGTGACGCGTATGTCAGTGCAATCGAGATTAACGGCAGCGAAGAGAACAGGCAAGCTACCACACGCATTTTTTTTCAGTCAAGTTTGGCTTCGGAGCGGCTGCTTGCGCGTGAAATGACGTTATGGGAAACTTCCACCTGCTGACCCGAGAGCGCTCGACGCCTTTTCAATGAATAGCTATGAAGACCCTTGGTGAATTGGCGCAGATCATCAAAGCCGAGCTTATCGGTGATCCGAAAACCATGGTTCAACGGGCGCGGTCGTTTGAGCTGGCACGCGAAGGCGATGTGACTTTAGCAGCAGACGCGGCTTATCGCGCGCGAATCAACGAATCGCCAGCCACAGCGGTCATCGTTGCAGGCGCGGTTCAAGGCGCGAAATGCAACTTGCTGGTCGCCGGAAACCCGAAACTTGCGTTTGCTCGTGCGATTCAAGCGCTTCACGCCGTCGAGTATGTCGCGGCCGGAGTGAGCGATAACCTGGCGCTTGGGGAGGGCAGCCTGCTCGGCAAAGACATTTCGATCGACGCTCACGTGTGCATTGGAAGAAACTCGATCGTCGGTGATCGAGTCACGCTGCACGCGGGTGTTGTGATTGGCGACGATTGCCGAGTCGGCGAGGACTCGGTGATTTATCCCAACGTTTCGATCTACTCGGGCTGCGAGATCGGACAGCGAGTCATCGTTCACGCGGGAACAGTGATCGGCTCGGACGGCTTCAGTTTCGTGCCTGACGAAGACGGTCATCAGTTCAAATTGCTGCAGCTCGGGCGCGTTATCATCGAAGACGACTGTGAAATAGGAGCGAACTGCGCGATAGATCGAGGAGGCTTCACAGACACGATTCTCCGCCGAGGAGTGAAGCTCGACAACTTGATCCAGGTCGGGCATGGCTGCGAGATTGGCGAAGACACGGTGGTCGCGGCCCTGGTCGGATTCGCCGGCGGAACCATCGTCGGCCGGGGGTGTGTGTTTGCTGGACAAGCCGGGACAAACCATCACATCACCATCGGCGACGGAGCTACGATCATCGGGCAGGCGGGCGTTACCAAAAACGTGAGAGCCGGCTCGGTGATCGCGGGGATGGGTCAGGAGTACAATTCGTGGCGTCGTTCGCAGGTGTTATACTCGAAGCTCCCCGAGTTGGTTGAGCGCCTGCGTCGCGTAGAGGCGGCTATCACGGATCGGAAGGACAAGGACGAAGAGTAACCATGGAAATCGCTCCTCGCATAAGCGTCAGCGCGGATGTAGTTCACGGAGCACCGGTGATAGCCGGCACCAGAGTGCCAGTGTCGGTCGTGATAGGATCGCTCGCCTCAGGCATGAGCAAGGAAGATATAGAGACGGAGTACGGAATATCAGTGCAAGACGTCGAGGCTGCCCTTGCGTATGCCGCTGAATTGGTTGCCAGGATCGAGGTTACTCCGCTGGTCGGAACGTAGTAGGCTGTCAACGTGATTTTGATAAACCTGTACGGGCGTCCCTCCGTGGGCGCCCCTCCTTGACACAGGAGACCATCTCACAACCAAGGGGCGCCCACGGAGGGACGCCCGTACAAGTCAACCCGCTTGCAGGATCGTTTGGGTATGGAAACACTGCTCGACATAACTCAGATTCAGGCAATTCTCCCGCACCGTTATCCGTTCTTGCTCGTCGATCGAATCATCGAATACGACTCCGGCAAGCGCGTGGTAGGCATCAAGAATGTCACGCTCAACGAGCCATTCTTCGCCGGCCATTTTCCCGGAGCGCCCGTTATGCCCGGCGTGCTGATCGTCGAAGCGATGGCCCAGACGGCCGGCGTAATGATGCTCGCAAATCTGCCCGATCGTGAATCGAAGCTCGTCTTCTTCACCGGAATCGACGGAGCGAAATTCCGCCGTCCGGTTGTGCCTGGCGACCAGCTCCGGCTGGAGCTAACCGTGCTGCGGCTTCGGCCGCGTTACATCAAGCTGCGCGGCGAGGCCTACGTGGATGGTGAGCTGGTGGCCGAAGCGGAAATCTCTTCAGCGCTTGTCGATCGCTCCGTCCTCGAGCGCGGCGAGCAACTCAACCACGCCGCCTTTAAGCCCGTCGAAAAATGATGGAGCCTCGCCCAGTGTCGATCCA
>Ga0193727_1000715_pt1 | contig 13223 bp, 17 predicted proteins | sample H2c2metaG_FD_143051 | JGI IMG/M metagenome (GOLD analysis project Ga0193727, IMG submission 143051) | Soil microbial communities from a riparian zone of the East river system, Colorado, United States - H2c2 | ecosystem: Environmental > Terrestrial > Soil > Riparian zone | place: USA: East River...
TCGAAGAGAGGGTAGTTGAGCGGGTGGGGCGGAGAGGGTGACTGGGGGGGGCAAGCATGGGGCAAATCTGGGCCTACACCTCCGTTTGTTTGCTGCCGCGCATGCACACCGCCTGCCTCTTGGCCACTTTCGGGAGAGTGGGGAGAAGGCTATAAGTTTAGAGAGGTCAGCGCCTGCTACTCCCATGCTTCAGGAGCCAACCTACTCCGCTTGCGTTCTCAGCGGCATTGCCCAGGCTTTGAACAGGATGGGCCCGCTCAGTTGAATAATCGCTACCGCCGCCCCCTTGTGATGCCCCATCCCCCTGCGCCCCGCTGCCACCATCTTCCTGCAGATCCTCTTCTGCTTCTTCGCCCGGCACCATGTCAGCGTCAGCATCGCTTTCTTCCGGGGTGGGGTTATTCGGCCGAGTGGCCTTGGCTGCCATCTTGAAGCGCAATGGAACCTTACCGGCAGCTTGCCTCCGCGTCCAGTGCTCGAGCATGGCGTTTGCATCGTTTTGGCGAATGTGGTAGTACTGCACGAGCCTTACCTCCTTGGGTAAATACTTCGGTTTGATGTACTCTTCCCGGGCACGTTGCAGCTCAGCCCAGGGGACCCTTCCCTTTCGTGTGCCTTTAGAAAGATCTAGAATCGATTAAGTGAGTGAATTGGCAGCAATATTCGGCAGCTCACGAACCATACACATCGCCCATAAACTTGCCTATGAGTCTTTTCTTCCACATCAACTCCCGGCCGTTTATTTCATCGAGGCTCGGCAGCACAGGGTAGCCATTCTTGTCCTTTCCTAGTTTGATCGCCGTGCTTTTTTTCTTCCTTGCAGGCTCACCCTCGCTTCCATCGGCAGGTGAGGCCCCTAAAATGCCGGTGCGTTAGCGCATTTTCCTTGGGGCAGAATGAGCCGTCACCAAAGGACTCGACGCTCCATCTCGAGAAATCTTCGACCATTTGGTACTGCTTCCAGTTGCCATGAAGGGCCTTGAAAGATGTTCCGCAGTTTTCCTCATTGTAATCAAAGCTGTTTGAGGTTGTGAGAAGCGTACATGAGTAGAGCCTTAAACGTACAGCGTCATTGAAGGATCTCCTTCGCCATCTTTGAATGCCGCGAGAACGACAACACGCATTCCGAAATCTTTGTAGGTCGACGATGTGAACTCCTTGATGGCTCTGGCTCCGCCCTTGGCCATCATTCTGGTGCAAAAAAATCATGTAACCCCACCCTGCTGGAACCATTTGCCATACACATACCGCTGTTGCTCCCTTTGGGGAAGTGCTTTCCGCGACCAATCCTTTGCCATCACCCTGTACGATTGGCGCTGCTTTTCAGTCAAATTCCGCTCAACCTGACGGCGAGCTTTGCCGTAGCTGCGGAGGTAGCCTGCCGATCCTGCGGTGCTTTGCGAAAGCTTGACCGCCAGCTTGTGTATTTTTCTTCTGTACACGGCTGTCAAAACTTGAAGGTACGTCCATTTTCGGGCTTCGAATGGGGATTTCTTTGGCCGCCGTTGAACATTGCTAAACAGATGCTGGCGAATAAGCTAGAAAAGTCTGAGAATAATTCAATATGGCTGAGATTTCGCTTCGCATACGTTTATCACAGCATCTCTATCGAACGCCATGTTGCCCGTCCACATGCTCTTAATGCGGTCGGCAGCCCGCTTGACAATTTTCTCCCGACCATCCGGGTCGGCATTTCGGAACTTGGGGACGCACCCTCTCAGCACGCTAATTTGCTCATCCGTCAGGGTAATTTCTTGGCTAGATGCGCATTTTGTTTTAATTTCATTGCTCAATGAGTAAATGGCGTGCGTACCTTTCTCCAGCCATCCGACTTTGGGTTTTCGGAGCAGATTCCTTCGCTACCGGTTTGATGCTCCCATACAGGCGCTGGCGAATAAGCTAGAAAGGTGTGAGAAATGCACGATGCTGCCGACGCTGTGCGTACAGTCGCTAATGCAGTATCATCAAATTGGACACCTTGGGGGTAGGCGCTCTTGAAGCTGCGAAAAAAAGCTCGGGCAATTTTCTCCCGAACTTTATAGCTGGCGGCTCGGAACTCGTCGACCCGCCCATCCAATGCCTCGATCTGTTCATCTGTCAGAACCACTTCCAGTCTAGATGTGCTCTTCATTTTAACCCATGCGATTTAATAGGCAGCTGGAATACACACTCGGAGTCATATAAGTTTAGATCTTCTGCAAGAACGGATTCTAAGTCCGAGGATAGAATGGAGCTGCCCGTTGACCAATCGCATTCGGATTCTGAGCCGCTATCACTTGACCAATCAGACCCGGCAACTGTAAACCCATTCTTCCGCCCAGCCTTGCTTTGGCCTGCCATCTTTCTTGTCTGGTTGCTGCCGGGGAGGTAAGGAAAAAGAAATTGGCGGCGAGTGCTGAAGGAGGGCTAACGCGTCGGGAGCTGGGGGGGCCCATTTATGTTGCGTGCTGACCAGTTCCTCGGCAGCATGGGTTTGCCAACCGGCAGTCTGCGCTGTCGATCGGTAGCGTGGGCTCGCTTATCGGCAGCTAAATGCAGGGAGCCTGCAAATTTTGGCGCCTTCTTACGTTTCCACCAACGCCCTTCAGAGAAATGCAGACCAGCCACGCATCTCAAACCCCGGCGCTGACTCCTTTGAGCCTTTCGCATCTCTGCGCAAAATACCTCAGGGCCCAATTCCAAAATGGGATAAACGCGCGCTTGTCCGGCGCCTCTGCGACGCCAGCGCCTCAGCCCATGATGTTTACGGTAGATCTAGCATTGGAGCTGGACGCAATTGCAACCATCCTTTTCGATGCATTTTTCAACCGCAGTTAGTAGAATAAAATCTATGCCTTGCAACCGCCTGCTGATTATGCGCCGGCAGAAGTAGTGAAGTGGGATGCTACGCGCTATGCGAATCGGCTGCCGAAAAAAGCTTCAAAGGCAGGAACCAAGGCATCAAAGAAGAAGGAAGCCTCGCTAAGACGGCGATACGCCCCGCCGCTAAATGGAGAAACGGTCTCAAGGCCGTGCATTATTGTTGACGCGCACGGCGTTATATTGACCTGGTACCTTCCAGGAATCTTAACCGAATTTAGACAGGTGGGTTTATTCGCCCTGCCCGATAGCAGCCGAAAACCTGACGCCCCTCAGAACGCAATGCTGGCGGCGCGAGAAATAGTGCGCCCGCTGCTGAAACCGCCGGAAAGCGGCAGCTCCTGGCGCGATGGGCTGGAGCATTTTTATTCAGGAGAGGGCCCTCAGGGCTCGATAAATTTTTCGCCTGCTTGGTTTCCACAAGCCCATGATGTGAGCGCTTCAGCACATAGAGTTTATTTATCGGCAGCCTGAGCTCATTCTAAATTAGGGATTGGTGCAGGAACGCCCGCAGGTTTCTGCGAGCTTCAGGCCGCCTGCTGCATTGGACTGGCTAGATGCCATCTCAGAATCCAATGCCATTCTGAGCGCAATCTTGGCAGTAATTCACCCAATGCTTTATGAATCTGGCTGGAAGACCGTTGAGAAACTGAGAGGTAATCCTGAGGTAGACCCTGGTGGCGTCGTCCTTAGCCGATGGGCGTCCGTTTTCAGCGGCGTTTCCGTTATTTCCAACCGCACCACCCCACCCCACCGGGACGGAAACTCAAGATCCTGTTGGTATGAGATATTGGTCACATTAGGAAGGTACCGAGACTGTAATTTGGAACTGCCGGGCCTTGAGATGTCTCTGGAGTATGGCCCTGGCACGGTGGTGGGCATATCAGGAAACGTGCTGGAGCATGCAGTGCCCAGTTTTGAAGGGGATAGAGTATGCTATGCGTACTTTATGAGGGACGATGTGCATGAATGGGCAGAAATTGCGGGAAACGACTGGATGCATGTAAAATATTATGATTAGCATGGAAGGGCAATGCTACAAAAGATTAGCGGCCCTGCATATGAACGTCCAATTTGTCGAAATTTTCTGAAGTATTTGGGGCATTAGTGTCTTTCTGTAGTACGGCCCTAGAGGCATCGTATTGTAATTGGGCACTGGGCAGCTGCCGGGGAGGGGAATGGTTCCAGCGCCGCCTCTTTTGACGGGACTTTAGGGGACTTTCGAGGTCAGCCGATTATGCCACGCGTGCTTTATGAAAGACGGTTTGCATGAAGGGGTGGATGTTCCAGCGAGCGATTGGGTGCATGCCGAAAGCTGAAAGTATCATAGAATGCGATGTAGGCCAGACATGAAACCTTCTGGCGCGCGCATCTCCGAGAAAAGTGGAACAATGCCCTGCAGATATTAAAGATCCTGCATATAAATTCTCCCCCATTCAAGCTGCCGAAACACTATGAAACTTTTGGGGCATTAATAGCGGCAGAAGCTCTGCCTTTTCCTCGCCACCGAGCGCATGGAATCCCATTATATAGCGACAGCATCCGGTTTTTTGAGAACCCTCACAATAGACTTTCCTTAGAGCGGCCAAACCTAAACGCCAAATGGCTAGCAAAAGATAGTAATGCAATGGGGCACTCCCGAAATGAACGGCCAATGTCTTTGGAAGCTTATCCAATGGCGCGATGTTTTGCAAACGCAACACTCTCTTGTTTTTCGGCAGCTGAAAAAAAAATCTCTGGGCTATTTATACGAAGAAAGTTTTGCTCAGTTAAGTTAGACCGTCTGCTATATTTATGGGGCATGCTTATACCGCACTTCTAGGCATCATGCGCCAAGCTTTCTGAGTTGGTTGAGCTGCAAAGTGCGAGCCATGCTGTTTATTTTTTGTCCGGGGAAACAGCATCTATTTGCCGCTGCGATTATCTTGCCGAGACTTAGAGGCTTAGAGGGCGGTGTTTGGCTCGAACCGTGTCATTGGGAGATCTAGGCAAAGGCCCCAAATCTGGAAGCTGCCGGTGAAGCGGGTTGGCAAGGGCCCTGGCCCTTGAATTAACAGTAGACCTTGTCGCCAAGCTCACCACGAGGGGGCGCTTCGCCTGTGAAAAAAAAAACATTGGCAAGCGCAGCGGTTGAAGCACTTTCCTGCCTCGCCAATGGGCATGGGAAAAACATCGTATTATCAGAGGTAAGTGACCACCATTGCATTGCAGCTCAGCTTTACAACTAAACTTTAGAAACCAAGCAAAGCTCCAAGCTTACCAGCGAGAATATGCTCAGCGGAAGCGAGTTCCAGGGCGCCGAAAGGTCAGCAAAGCGGAGCGGCAGCTGCTGGAGGAACAGCATGAGAAAAAGCAGTCGCTCATGGAAATGGGGGGCCCATCGCAAACCGCGAGCGCTGCCCTTTCCCGGTGCGTTCTTTCTTCTCCGGTCGTTTAGTTTTCAAACAGACATCAAGGGTTTATACATGCGCACTTATTGTGCGTTCACGAGCCATGGATCCCCAACGCACTTCAAGCATGATTGAGAAGGAAGAAGAGGCCCGGCAGCACTTCGAGGAGTTGAAAGACACTCTACCGAAGCTATCCCCGCGTTGGTGGAAAAAGGACTTCAAGCGCTATGTCGACAAATTTATTGGAGAGCGTCTCATTGAGAAAGAATTTGTCACTGCGGTGCCATGTGAAGATGAAGACGAAGAGGAGCAAGACCGCATCCTCCTCCATCGGCTGCGGCGTTTGGTAGCTGGCACCGTCCAAGAGTGGGAGCTGGTACAGCAACCCAAGCACGCTGCTACATGCGCGAAGCTTGACGGCGCACTCATATGGCAAGGCAGAGGGTATGTGAGCCCAATTCCTCGTGCCATTTACTCGCTCCAACCATTTGCAGAGTTAATTTGAGAACATTTCGCCGACTTTATGGCTGGTAATGCCAAAGTCCTTTTACAAGTTCATATTTGTTTCCCTTGTTGTCCACAGTTAGCATAAATACATAGCTAAGGAATGCGTTGGTTTGTAAAAGCTGAGCTGCGGGTTAATCATCAGGCGCTGGCCCTAGCTTATCAAAGCCCAGGCTGCCGGCAGCACCTTGGGCAGCAATGCGGCAGCATGAGGCGCCGCCTGTCCCGATCAGTCAAAATTTTCGACGCAACGCCTGATCCTCGGTCTCTCAAACTGAAGCCCCTCGAGCATCAATTGAAGGCATTGCTTTTCATTATAGCAAAGCGCAGAAAATCGCATCCCATCCCCGTTTTCCATGCCGCGGAACCCTAGCATTGTAAAGGCAGCGCATCTCTGCCGGTCAAGAGCAAAAGCTAAATTGATAGAATGGGAAACTCGGGAGTACTCTCGAGGAACCAGAGATGTCCCAGTAGATGTAAGTGCCAGGGCGAGTCAACCAAAGCTGGGGAAAAAGCAAGGGAAAAAGGCTAGTAGACGGCCAAGAGCAGAGAGAAATGGCACGGATGAGTCGGATCCATTGCAGGGTGAAGCTGCCCCCCAGTCTATGGACGTTGATGGGTCATTCTGGGTGGAGGAGCCAGTCACGCCCGCTGGTGAAAAGAGAGTAGGCCAGCCTGCATTCCCTTCTTCAATGAGCCTCACATATCTCCTCCCAGGATGACTACATTAAAGAATTTATCCCCAAGATTGGCCCTTACTTACGCTGCCTCCTCGATTCCGAGGGGGTTCCAGAGACGGCCACATGCCAAGGCTGCAAGTCTGCTCCGTTCGAGTGGAGGTGCTCCGACTGCTTCCCTGCGCTTATACTCTGCAAGGAGTGCTGCCGAAGGTCGCATCAGGCGCTTCCTTTTCACAGAGTTCAAAAATGGATGGGAAAGCACTTCATGCCATCGTGGTTGCGGGAGGTTGGGGTGTGCTTGCAATTTGGGCACTCTGGGGATCCATGCTCAAGCCAAATTGTGCGACTTGAAACTTTTTATGATCTAGATCCCATTTAAAAAAGCATTCGCAGATGGATTTTGACTACGAGGAAGAATGCGAGGGCAGCAGCGACGACATTCTAGCGGATGAATACCCGGCGGGTGTCGACCGGGGTGCAGTTCAACTTGGCTTCGGCAGCTCAATGCCTGGGCAAAATGACAAAGATAGCAACCAAGTAATTACCGTCATTGATAGATCTGGAGTCCATGAGATTGGCGTCCGGTGGTGTTGCTGCCTCAATGCTCCCAAGCGCGATATGCAGCTGATGGCGGCAGGGCTCTTTCCAGCCACCTTTCGAAGCCCCAAGACAGCATTTACATTTCGGGTGCTAGAAGAGTTCCACCTAGACAATCTTGAGTGCAAGACAACCCCAAGCCAGTTCTTTAGCCGCCTAAGGAGGCTGACGAGCGACGAATTTCCAAACACTGTGCCGGTGGGTCAGGCAAGCATATCTGCCGATGATGCGTTGACCCGCAGGGATAGGATCGATATCGGGAGCTGCTAAGGGCCAGCAGACAGTGGAGGGCCCTCATTACTCGAAAGCGTTTCGGTTTTGGGTGCGGTGAAAATGAAGATCCGAAGCCTGGTTCAATGGCTATATTCTGCGCTTTGTGCGCACAGCCTGGAATCAACCTTCCTGAAGATTGGAGGGAGTACAAAAACAGGTGCGCCTATAGGCATTGCTTCCTGGAATCTGCCGACATTTGTTTCAGCAAAAACCTTTTTATGCGAGGCTTTATAATGGATGGCAACTTCCAAGCGGAGCACATGAAGATGAAGAACCCGGAAAACGACGTTCCACTGTCTAATGGAACTGGATTTATGGTCAGTAAAGAACCGTACGAATCGCATCTGAAATCGGCAGTCGAGAGGGTGCAGGTCAGCTCCATATCTCGTGTTTCGGCAGGCATTCGCTCACGCTCTGATAGAAATCAACGTGCCATGACCACCGCGCAGTAAACAGCGTGAACAAGCATAGCGGCCACCTTGAATCAACTGGAATTGGGGCTACGGCATGCATCCATGGGGCCTTTGTGCCAGATTCTGTGGTTGATTTTCAAAAGGGTGAAGCGTGAGTTCCCATATCTATCGGCATTCCTGGAAAAATTGAGGCCCCGAAAGCCAGAGAAACATGGATTATTCGATATTCAAAGCCTTGAACTTTAACATGGGCGGCATAGAGGCTGCCCTCATTTGCTACGATGTCATGTGTCAATGGAGCGTTCATATGAGGGACAGGGTGGTCGGCAGCAGGCATCTCAAGATTCCTGATGGCCTGGAGCTCAGATTAGGAATCGGCCTGTTCCATATCCATGGACACCAGAATGCCTGCCTTGCTAGGTATTCGCCCAGCTTTATTGAAGGTGGACGGCAAATAGATGGCGAGACAATTGAAACGCTCTGGGCTCCGCTGAATGAGATCTCCAGGAGCACAAGGGGAATGTCAACATCGCACCGTAGGGAGGTCATAGACGACCACATGAACGACTCAAATTGGAAAAAGCTTGTTGATCTGGGTAGGCTCCCTCTTACAGGTACAGCATCTGAGCTCACAGAGATCATGCAGCCAATGCTGTATCTAAACGCTACCACAGGGCACTTTCGGGGGCAATGCTCAGCTCGGTAGCATTTGATAACATAGACGGATCGGCAAGTGCAGATTCTGTCAGGATTTGGACTGCAGAAGAAGAACATGCAAAAAGGGAGCGTGTACGCGATGTCACTGCCATGGACATCTATGATATCAAGATGAAAAGGCGTGAGTTTGATCATTCTGCATTATTTCTGCTTGAAAATCGGCTCCAGTCCCTTCTCGGGCAGAAATGCTTCTTGAATTGACCGAAAAGGAGATAGGCGCATCGGGGCATAAGGGACATGCCGCGTGGCTTGCCAGCGGTTTGAAGATTCAAGAGACCCAGTATGGCTTTGGCAGTTTTCTCCGTAAGACTTCTGGTTTTGACACCATGAAAATACGCAGGTTATCGCTTCAAGCGCTGGTCAGGAAGATTGGTTCCCATCCGACACTGGATCAAAAAAGGGACATCGCCTTGAGGCGCTCACGGCTCCAAGATAAGGTTGACGCTTTCCAGGAGCAGGCAGGAAGCATGCTCCATGCTGGCTCCAGCGACACTGATGACTCCTGGGGCGATGACGATGCAAGAGAAATATACACCGGTGCCGAATTTGATGGCGTTGGTGAAGAAGGGGACGACGGTGGGCACGATTCGGCTGCCGAAGAACACTATCAAACGCGGTTGCAGAGAAACAGCCCTCCCGGCGGCCGCATAAATGCAGAGCATATCTTATTGCATCTTCCCTCACATCTGGGACACAGCTGGTGTAATATGAATGCTGCCGAAGACCTGGCGAAGGCAGAATTGCGCCTACGGGAGGGCCAACTCAACGACTCTTTGCATCACATTCGTATTGCCCTGGGCCACAAATCCTACCTCTTCAGAAATAACGTGCGCCCGGCCCGTACGCAGAGACTAAAGACGCGTGCCTGGGCAGAAGTGCATGCCGTCGAGTCAACGGTTCAGCACCATGCTCGGGTGTATAATCGCGCGCGGCAGTCAATGCTAGATCTTGTTGCCGACGCCTCTCTCCTTGATCGGTACAAAGTTTTGGAGCGCCAGGATTTGAGAATCGACACAACCGTAATTGCTCACGATGTGCGCGGGCAGCGGAACAAATCATTGCCATGGTTTTGGACCATGGATGTCCGGAGAGATGCTGATGTCGGAGCGTGGATGAATGACTGTAGGCGCATTTTAGTTCATGCGCACTCTAGTGGATGCTCAACAAATAAATTTAAACGCAGTTTATCGAGTGCACTGGCTGAGGGCAAGAGCTCAAAAGGCACGGTGGACCGAAGAGCTTCAGTGCCTCCAAGTTGAGATGGAGTCTGCTATCCGATTTTTTCAACACCAAGAGCAATTCTGGCAAGAGAAGCAAAAGCTCATTGAGCCCCAATCGCAGCCAGGCCACGCTGCATGGGCAGCAAGACAAAGCGCCATGTGGCATTTAATGGCTATGCAGGCGGATTCCAGGTTTAATGAATTGCTTAAGAGCCACCCGCCTCCCGACTTTGCTAAAGTCATACGGCCTCATTCCTCATTCCGATAGATCGCCATCCTTTTCCTGGATTCCCTTATCCCCCAATATTTTTGCGGCATAAGAGCGGCGTATTAATCCTGTAAAATTCTCGTATGAGCCCTCGATGCGAATGGACTGCACCCTGCGATAAGCTTAGAGCAGCCCATTGCGGCATGCGTGATCTTGCGCAAGCTCTTGCACGGGCTCGAACTCCAATTAAATTGTGTTGCCCCATCATAATGCATTGGCCAATAGAGGCTGTGTAGAGTCAATTCCAACGGGCTGCGGCAGCCCATAGTTCGAATGACAGCTGCTGATCTACGGTCCTGCATGCGCCATTGCATGCACATGGCACTTGGAAGATGAGCTGCGGTGAGCCCATAAAATGGTGCATTGCACACATAATGGTTGCTACGCAGGCCCTTGTGGGGCCTACAATACTTGCAGAAAGAAGAACGGCTGCCGAGCGGAATGCTCGCATGGGCCCGCAGCGTGAATGGGCCACCGTAAGATCTTGCATGCAAGCCTCGCATGGGCCTATTGCATTCTCGCGTGGGCCCAAATTATAACCAAGGAAAAACAATCGACATGCGTGGGCTGGTAGAAGGCATGCAGAATAAACGTTGATGAGCTTGCGATGGCCCAAAGCAGGCAAAAGAGCTGCTGACCGGCGGTCTCGAATGGGCCCAATGCTGCACATGCGCCGCAAAAATGCTGATGCGCCATAGGCTTGCGTTGGCCCATCAAATTTATCAGGGAGCAATTTTTTTTTATTCACAACGGCGTAACGACAAAGTAAGGCGCATAAAACAATGAAAGACTATGGCATGCTACAATGGCCTACTCCGGATGCCCGCCGAAAGCGCGTGGTGCCAGATCCAGTGCGGCTCCTCATACCGGTCGTTCCAAAGGAAACCCCGCATAAAACCGGCCCCCACGCAGCAAGAGCACGGGGCGATCCCAGCCTGACTGGCGCTTCAAGAGGCTGAATTTGACATCTATCACCATCGGTTCAACGAGAGATATGCGGCGACGAATCGGCGACGAACTGCGCTGCGATCAACGCGAGAAGCGGCGTACGAGAGCCGATAGTGCTTGCGCGCATAGGTAACCTCTTCTGCTTCGGTTTGGACGACTTCAGCACAATCTGAAGGAACTGTTCAAGTCTCCCTGAGCACCGCCCGCAGTGCAAAGGCTTCGAAAAGCGGGGTTGGGACAAGGGGGAGAGCGGCTGCAGAAGGCATGGTGCCAGGGGAAGAGGACCCTGCCATCGGGGAAGGGTGTCTGTAGGAGGGGGGCTGACCAGGCAGAAGGTCGCGCACGATAGGGCGCAGGCGGCCGAGGAGCTCTGGTGCAAGATTGTACCGCTCGACAGCAATGGAATCAAGCAAGCGGTAGCAGGCGCAGGTCAAGGCGCGCTGCATCATGGAACCAGACCCCGGGTCTAAGCCAATCTCATTTGCCCCAGCCAGGGGCCGAGTCTGAAACAGTTAATACGCGCTGTAGAAAAGGAAGAAAAGGTCGATGCGCACCCAGCGGCCTTGAAACCTTAGCACCCGCAGATACGCGGCGCCCCTGGAGGCAATGCCCCCAGGGAGGGAAGCGATGATCTCAGCGCGGAGGCTGCCGCACTCAGCAGATGGTGCCAGACATTTTAGATAGAGGCAAGGAGAGAAGGGCGCTGTGTCGAGGTGGGCGGATCAAGCCGGCCTGCCATGGCGCCGTCAGTCGCTTAGCATTGCCTCGAGGCGCTGGGCGTCAAATGGGCCATCCTTGCGTAGCCAGCTGGATGCCTGCTGAGGCTGCGGGTAAAAATGCTCACTTGAGCTCAGAACACAAACGGACTGCCCCTTGCCGATAAGCTGGCGCCGGCCTGCTGGTGCCTTCCCCTAAGCTCATGGAGGCCCAGAGCTGCCGAGTGACGTTTTCGCTTCCCCACGCCATCGGCGCAGGTTTTGTCTGCCTATGCTGAATGTGCCTGCTATTGGCAGCTTTTATTGGAAAATCAGAATTGCTGCATATCGGCAGCACCAATGGCAGCGCCAATGCAAATCGCTGGAGCCACCGGCACGGTGCAGCTGCGCTTGATTGTCGGCATTTTTTGGTGGCAGCTTCCGGATGCAATTTCTCACAGGCATTGCTGTCCACGGCGCTCATTCCTGCTTCAAGGGCCAACCGCTCGCCATGTCATCCGACAAATGCACCTCCATATTAGATGATGCGCTTGCCTGCATTGGCCAAAGAATTGCCTCCGCTCTTATCCAACCTTCCAATAAAGACAAACATTATATCGCTAGCTTACGCCATGAAGTGGTAGGCATTTCTCGGTGCTGATGGCGTATTGAACCCGGTTAATTAGGGATTCGTCCCAGCTTGTTGCAGCTTGGATCGTTGGCCTTCTGGCATCAGGCGGCAGCTCACCTTGTGTGCCCGAGCCCGTCAGGATCGCTTTTCACAGTTTCTCGGACATCAAAAACCTGGGAACATATGCAGCACCCGAGGAAAGCCTGCTGCTGCAAACCTGGAGCATGACTCGGATATCGGAAGGCCCGAATTTCCATCTCCCTAAGTGGTGGGAAATTCCAGAAGGCGAGAAAATGAGCAAACCGTTTAATGTTGGCGAGCAGTTGGTCATAGAGTTGCTCTGCGTTAGATCGATGGTAAGCGCCTTATTTTATATATAGGCCCTCTAATCAACCCGGGCTACAGAGGAAAGACAACGCAGAGCTTCGCGCCAGGACAATAAATAGTTTCAAAGAAGTGTTGCGGGAGCAGAAGGAGATTGAAAGTCGCGTTGAATTGCTCAAATTGCATCTGGAGGATGAGTCTCGAAGCTGCGATGGGTATGCCGATTGCCTGGACAATTTAGACAGCTTGCGTGAGAAGTAGGTCGGCAGCATTCAAACTAGAATAAAAATCATATTTTATCTGCCTCCTCACTCGAGCGCTCCGCTTGGGAGTGCTGGGAGGCTACCACTTCCAATTCAGCCAGAAGTCGCCTCGACCACTCTTCGTTACCCGACACGCTCCTCTGCACCCATTCAGCATATTCTTTGGCTGTCGCAATCCACCGTCGATCAGCACCCCTCGGAAGATCCTACATCACATTAGCTGAGACTGGGCAGGTAGCGATCATAATCACCGTGCGCATAAGTTCGTTAATGATAGGTTCTAGCCAGTGCGCATTTATTGGGACCCCACCGAGGCAATAGTTGTTCACATTTTAGTGAACTTCTTATCAGTCTTGCTGAGAACAAAAAGTGTTAAATAAGACAGCTAGCTGTGAGCTTACTATCCTTTACCTTGCTGTAAATTTAAGTTTTACAACAAAA
>Ga0193727_1000716_pt1 | contig 13223 bp, 22 predicted proteins | sample H2c2metaG_FD_143051 | JGI IMG/M metagenome (GOLD analysis project Ga0193727, IMG submission 143051) | Soil microbial communities from a riparian zone of the East river system, Colorado, United States - H2c2 | ecosystem: Environmental > Terrestrial > Soil > Riparian zone | place: USA: East River...
TCGATCTGGTCACCCGGCAAGATTTCGACGTACAAGCGGCGATATTGGAGCGCACCCAAGAAAAGCTAACTGGCCTGGAGGCGCGTCTGAAAGACCTCGAGGCGAAACTCACGCCGCCGTAGGTCAGCCCGTCGTATGGACACTCACAGGGAAGTGAGCACCGTTTTCAGCCGCGTACCTGCGGGACTGGACGCGCCCATGGTTCGCGTCGAGGTCCACCTAGGCGCGGGTCTGCCGGCGTTTAATTTGGTCGGCCTTCCCGAAGCCGTGGTTCGAGAGAGCAAGGAACGCGTCCGCGCAGCACTCGCGACTGTTGGATATGACTTTCCGCAGCGGCTGATTGACGGTTAGCTGTGCTTTATTAGCTATGCTTTATTTGTTCAGCGATATCATGTAATCGACGGCCATGCGAATGGTCGCATCCGGCCAAGTCGTACCACCCTTGGGCGGCATGGCACCCTTACCCGCGATCGCATCCTTGTAGAGGGTTTCCTTACCCTGAGCGATACGAGGAGCCCAAGCCGCATGATCGCCGACTTTTGGCGCGCCATTGACGCCCGTCGCATGGCAGGCCGAACACACTTGCGTAAACGCCAGCTCTCCGGTGGCCGGCACGGCAACGGCCGGCGCCGCGCCCGCGGGCGAGCTCAATGCCGCCAGGGCCGAATTGTCTTTCCCCGCGATGGCAACCTGCGCGAACGGCGCAATGTTCTTTTGCACACTCGCAAGATGCAGCGGCTCCAAGAGCACCGCTTGGCCCTGGCTATCGGCTCCCATCGAGCGCGCTACCGCGAACAGCACGATGGCAAAGGCGACGAGCAAACCCAGCACCATGCTGAAGGAATTGAAGAACTGGGTATCTGACGATTGTGATTCGGACACGGTAACTCGCTGGTATCAATGGGAAAAACCAAGATGCCGACAGTATAACGGCAGAGGGCGAATCCCGGAATAGGAGGGATAGCGGGAAGTGGCTGGAAGATGAGGAACGCCGACCTCTCAGGGATACAGAATTCAGGGACTGGCGATGTTTGCACGCTGATTTGGGTAGACCAATTTTGATGTCAGCTGTCGGTGATATATTTGTTGAGGGCGCGAATGGTCAGGTGAGTTGGCTCGACACCGGAGTTGGTTCCCTTAGCGTCATCGCTGAGTCTCGGGCTGTGTTTGATGTCACAGCGTCCAGTTCTGCGCACCTAGATGATTGGTTCCTGCAGCCCGTCGTGACCGAATTGCGGGCAAAGGGCATGCTGCTCGGTCACAACCAATGTTATGGATTCACAATATTGCCGATGTTTCGGGAAGGCAGCTACGGCGCAGCGAACCGGTTTGTACTCAACGCTATGGAGCATCTTCGGGTTACCGCCGACATTATTCGCCAGACGCGGTCACTTCGAGACGGCGAGGCTGTTGAGCTGCACGTCGTGGATTGAGCAACGCATAACAATCGGTTCGAGCGATCGCCGGGCGCGTCTTCGTTGAGACCAGGAGGGAGTCGATGATCTGGATAAATCAGTTTCGTTTGTCGTTAGCGAAGCCCCGGGTCGCTCAACCTCATCGTTAGGTCGCACCGTTATGCCCAACTCTAATTCGCCGCGTCCGAAGAGGCTTTGGGTCGCCGCGATCATGAATGTCGTGGTGGCCGGTATAACGGTGGTAGCACTTGTTTTCATGATGACGAACGACCGCGTGCCAGTCGAGGTTCGACCAACTGCAACCGGCGCGATCATGTCGGGTTTCCTCGCCGCTTTTCTCATTGCTACATCGCTATTGACGTTCCTGGGCTATCCCAAAGCGCGTTGGGCTGTCCTCGGTGGTGCGTTAATGTTCTATGGAATACTTCTACTGCAAAGCCTTCGGCTAATTGTGCATCCCAGCGAAATGCTGCCGGAAGGTAGTTCGCCGCAGCTCTGGGCGAACGTCATACGCAACGCCATAGAAATTTCGGTCAATGTGTGGGTCTTTCTTAGCGCTAAAGTGGTCGCATTCCTGCGGTCTGCAGATGCGCCGACCTAACCATCGGTTCGAGCGATCGCGGGTGAACGCAGCTTCGGTGGGTCAAGGAGGGGATCGATGATTGGGATAAATCAGCTTCGTTTTGCAACAACGCAGCCCCGCGTCGCTCAACCTCATCGTTAGCGGACCACAGGCAATTGACGTTTTCGCGCGTATTGGCGTCCGGGGTATAATCGGCTGGAGGTTGTACCTATGCGCAAAGTTGAACAAATCGAGCAGCAAATTCGCGAGCTTTCTGCAGGAGAGTTCTCGGAGCTGCGTGATTGGGTGCTAGAGCAGGACTGGAGAGTTTGGGACGCGCGGGTCGAATCAGACGCCCGCTCGGGTAAGCTCGACAAGGTGATTGCGGAGGCGGACGCGGATTATAAGGCGGGACGGACGCGCCCGCTTTGAAGCATTTGGCGTCGGCCAAGTTCTGGGCGCTCTACGCGGCGTTGCCAGTAGAGGTTAGAACTACTGCCGATAAGAACTACGCGCTGCTCAAGGACAACCCGCAGCATCCATCGCTGCACTTCAAGAAGATCGGTTCGCTATGGTCAGCGCGAGTTGGAGAACAGTATCGGGTGCTCGGCAAAGACGTTGAAGACGGTGTGCTGTGGTTTTGGATCGGCACGCATGCGGACTACGACAAGCTGATCCGCTAACAATCGGTTCGAGCGAACTCGGGGGCGGCATCTTCGGAGAGCCAAGGGAGTGGGTCGATGTTCTGGATAAATCAGCTTCGCTCGACATCGACACAGCCCCGCGTCGCTCAACCTCATCGTTAGACGAAACCATGACATCCACTTCGGATTTGACCTGGGAAGTTGTGGCGACCCTCCCCGACGTCGCCTCGGCGCACGTGCTGGCAACAATGATTCGGGGTGAAGGTGTTCCGGCGATGGTGATTACCGACTCATCTCTTTTGGGCGAGGCGCGCCGCAGTGACGTTCGGGTACCACAGGAATTGGCACGCCGAGCGCGCTGGCTTATGTCGCAGGCCAAGTTCACCGATGCCGAGTTAACGTTTCTTGCAACTGGAGAGCTGGGGGGCGACGATAATGCCGAGCAATAGCCTTGAACCAGCGCCATCGTCTGACAATCGGTTCGAGCGAACGCGGGAGTAGCATCTCCGGTGAGCCAAAGAGGGAGTCGATGATCTGGATAAATGAGCGTCGTTTGTCGTCGACGCAACCGCGCGTTGCTCAACCTCATCGTTAGACGTCCGACAACATCGTGCCTTTCCCGTTACTCATTGTCGTCCCTCTCCTCGCCCTCAAAGGCGCGCTCGTGGGTCGCTTTGTGTACCGTGACCGCCTCCGGGCCCGTGCGGACCGGCAATTTCACTGCAACGTTAAGAGGGGCCCTGGCCCGACGGGACACATTCACATGCCGGTCGGAACGCGAGATTTGGTCGTGTACTATGAATCCAACCCAACGGCCGACTTCGTGGTATCCCGGCGCGGAATGAAATGGGTGAGTGGCGATCCCGTGGAAGTAACGGATGAGGATCTCAAACTCATTCATACAACATTGAGTGCCTGGGCTCGGGCTCGGGGATCAACTGTGGTGGGCTTTGACGCCTAACCAACGGTTCGAGCGGACGGCGCGGATCGTCTTCGTTGAGCTAAGGAGGGAGTCGATGATTGAGATAAAGCAGCTTCCATTAATGGCAACGCACCCGCTTGCCGCTCAACCTCATCGTTAGACGAATACTGAAGAGTGCCGCATGTTCTGGTCTCAAAAATTGGCGTATTTCGTTCTGGCATCGACGTTCATAACGCAGCTGGTGATGGTGTCGCTCCAGGTGCGCGCATTTAGGGAGCACAAGCACGTGAGCTTTCTGATGTTATCAGTAGCTACAACTTGCGGTCTGCTTTACTTAGTTGTGGGACAGATTCTAGGCTTTCTTAGCCATACGATTCTCGCACCGCCGCTCTGGGTATTTGCTTGCGCGACGGCGTTTCTGTTCGTGCAGATGATCGCAAGGGTGTGGTGTACCGTATCGCTCTTCAGATCGTATCGACAATTGGGCGTTGCGTCCCGCGCAATTGCTGATGATCGTAGCAACGTCTAACAATCGGTTCGAGCGATCGCGGGGCAGCGGCTTCGGTAAGCCAAGGAGAGTGTCGATGATCTGGATAAATCAGCTTCGTTTGGCATTGGCGAAGCCCCGCGTCGCTCAATCTCATCGTTAGACACCCGGTGAAGCGACGCCACTCCGTTTTGGTTGTAGTCTCGGTGGCTGTTGCTGCGGGTCTTGGGATATCGGGCCAGTTCCTCCGCGCAATATTTGAGGTCTCGCACGACCGTGGTGCCGAGACCTACCGCAATGTGTACGGGCTCGAGATACACTGGATATCGGTAATAACCACGCTCATCGCAGTCGCACTGGCGTCGCTCGTTGCGTTGGCTATTTGGGTGGTATTTCGCTGGCGTGACCGTAGAGAAAGCGATAAGTTACTCCGACAGATAAACTCCCGGATTAGCGCGGCCTCTAAAGAGCAGGGCCAATGAATCGCCACTTGTCGAGGTTTGCGCCAACGTCTAACAATTGGTTCGAGCGATCGCCGGGTATCATCTTCGTTGAGCCAAGGAGGGAGTCGATGATTGGGATAAAGCAGCTTCGTTCGTCGACAACGCACCCGCGCGTCGCCCAAGCTCATAGTTAGACACCCTTATCTGTGACACCTCCTGATTTTGACAAAGAGATGGTGGCGCTCCTGAACGGCTGGTGTGATCGGCGCGCTCTTCAGCCGCTGCGAATCGTTCTGCCTCACTATCCGATGTCCAACGGTTTCACTGACGAATTGACCGAACTTGCGCGAGCTCTGAAAACTGTGCGTGCGCAGTTGGGAGCCACGCTTCCTCCGCAAGAATTTGATAAAGTCGTTGCGCTTCTTCATGCGGCTGAAGGCGGCCCCAGAGCGGGACTTGACGTCGGTGTACAAACGTACATACTGGCGATGTAATGGAGTACCAATGGGATCAAGCCAAGGCGGCTGCGAATCTCAAGAAGCACGGTGTCGCGTTCTCCGATGCGGCGCTGGGGCTGGAAGATCCGCGTGCCCTTACCATTTGACGCAGTCGACGAATCGAGGTTCATTTGCCTTGGCGCCGATCCGAGCGGTCGTATCCTAGTTACTGTATTTGCGCCTCGTGGCCGCGCAATACGGATAATTTCTTCGCGAAAGGCCAGCCTTTCTGAGCGCCGTCCATACGAGAATGTCCGATGAGAAAACACTACGATTTTTCAAAAGCTAAACGTGACGCCGTGGTTGCGGTGCCGAAGGGCAAATCGCGCATAACTATCCGCCTAGACGACGAAATTATTGATTGGTTCAAAGCGCAAGTTGAGGAAGCGGGTGGTGGAAACTACCAGTCCTTAATCAACGCTGCGTTACGTGAGCATATCGGGCGCTTGGACGAGCCGCTTGAGAAAACCTTGCGTCGCGTGCTTCGTGAGGAACTCCGCAAAGCCAGCTAACAATCTGTTCGAGCGATCGCGGGTGTTGGGACTTCGGTGAGCCAAGGAGGGGGTCGATGATTGGGATAAAGCATCTTCGTTTCTCAGCGGCGCAGCCGCGCGTCGCTCAACCTCATCATTAGCGACCAAACCGCCCCGATTTGCCTGGTAGTGATCCCCGCGGTATCTTAAATCGCTATGAAACCCGCTATTACCAGCGACACTGAGATTATGGGGGGCACACCGTGCCTCGCCGGCACTCGGGTACCCTTTCAGACCTTGCTTGACTATCTTGAGGGTGGTGATTCTCTCGACGATTTCATTGAACATTTTCCCAGCGTTTCCAGAGAGTTGGCGGTAGCAGCACTCCAGCAGGCAGGGGATTTGGCGCTCGCGCATGCGCGTGTTGCTTGATGAATGCGTCCCACGTCCCCTTCGCTCTGAGCTGATCGAGCACGAAGCCAGAACGGTCGCGGATATGGGTTGGTCCGGAATCAAAAACGGCCAACTACTTCAGAAGGCCGCATCGGCATTTGACTGCTTTTTAACGGTTGATCGCAACCTGCAGTTTCAGCAGCGTCTCGACTCTCTGCCCGTGGCAGTGCTCGTTATCCGAGCTTCAGATAATCGACTCGAAACTTTGCGGTCGCTGATTCCCGAGATTCTTCAGGCCTTGGGATCAATCAAGCTAAGGGAACTCAAGGTAATTGCCCGCTAACAATCGGTTCGAGCGATCGCGGCGTTGCGACTTTCGTTGAGCCAAGGAGGGAATCGATGATCTGGATAAATCAGCTTCGTTTGTCGTCGGCGCATTCCCGCGCGCTCAACCCCATCGTTTGATGCCTATGTCACCAGAAGCACAACCCTAGTCCGTCCTGCAGGCCGACTGGATCAGTTCGCCTCCTTCATTTCGCCTGGCGCGTTCGCCAATCATGTACTTAGAATCCAAGGCCCCCATGGACGAATATACGGCGATCCTGTTAGTCAGCAACGATCCACTCCTTTACCGCATGTGTGTGCATGAAGCTTCGCCATATCCCTAAAGTTGCTGTCGCCAGCGTCGATGTATCTAACTGGCATTCCGCTTGGTCATCGAATCCCGTAGGCTCCTCCGGGGGTAGGCTCGTACCAAGACTTTAGGATCGCTTTCTCGACGTAGGAACCCCATGGATAAACCGCCAACAAGCGCCCAAGTTCGCATCAAATTCGCGCGGTACCAGAAAGTCGTTATCGGCATTTTGGCGTTTCTGCAGTTCACCGTCATTTTGGACTTCATGATCATCTCGCCTCTCGGGGCGATTGTGATGCCGAGCCTGCACATCAGCCCGCAGCAGTTTGGCCTCGCGGTCTCTTCCTACGCCTTCAGCGCCGGAGTGTCGGGATTTCTTGCGGCAGGCTTCGCCGACCGCTTCGACCGAAAACGGCTACTGCTGTTCTTTTATTTCGGGTTCATGCTCGGCACCTTGCTGTGCGCTTTAGCCACCACTTACCCGCTCCTTTTGCTGGCGCGCATCGTTACCGGATTGTTTGGCGGGGTGATTGGCTCCGTCGTATTGGCCATCACCACGGACCTCTTTCCTCTGGAGATGCGCGGCCGGGTGATGGGCGTGATTTCCACCGCCTTTGCCGCGAGCCAGGTGCTCGGGCTGCCCGCCGGGCTGTATTTGACCAGTCATTGGGATTGGCACGCCCCCTTTTTTGCCATCATCGCAGTCGGTGTGCCGGCGGGCATCATCATCATGCTCTTCATGCGGCCAGTCGTCGGGCACCTCGCACTTAAGCAGGAGCACAGCCCTCTGAGGCATTTCAGCAACACAATCACCGAGCCACGCTATCGCTTAGCGTTCCTGCTCGTCATGCTGTTGCCGACCGGCGGTTACATGCTGATGCCCTTCGGCACGGCGTACATTGTGAATAATGTCGGATTGGCCTTCACCGTGCTGCCGGTGATTTATCTTGTGACTGGTGTAAGCACTGTTTTTGTGGGCCCGCTAGTCGGCAAGGCCAGCGACAGTTTCGGCAAGTTCCCAATATTCTGCTTTGGGAGCATCGTGACGCTGATCATGGTGCCGATCTGGACACATATCGGCCACGTGCCGCTTGCCACGGTCATAGTGATCAACGTAATCCTATTCGCGGGCATCTTCTCGCGGATGATTCCGTCTCAGGCCCTGATCTCGGCTATCCCGGAACCCGCTAAGCGCGGCGCCTTCAATGCCGTCAGCGCTTCGTTGCAGCAATTCGCGGGCGGGGTGTCGGCGGCGGTGGCGGGCTGGCTCATCGTTCAGAGGCCGAATGGATCGCTCGCTCATTTTGATTGGTTGGGCTATGTTGTGATGGCTATCGCACTGGTGACGTTCGCTCTAATGTATCGAGTGCACAAGCAAGTGCCCGAGGCCGCACCGAGATAGAACATCCTCGCGCGTCAGTTCTTTACTACACCGGTGTTCGATCGATTGCGAAGCCGGCAGGCGACAAGGCGTTGCCTACCAGTGTCCGTGAATATTGTCTTTGTTCGGCCGACCGACAAAGAACAGCGATGGCTGCCGCGCAAATTATATGTGCCTTTCAACCTCCGCTGGCGTTGGCAGACCAACCTTGCGGCAGAATGCGGAAAACCGCGGGTCGTCCTTGTAGCGAAGGATAAAGGGGTCGTTGAGGAGACTGGTAATGCCTGGATCACGGATACTCCAAGCGCGCTCGAGCCATTCGAAGGTCTTGTCCGCATCACTCCGAAGCGCATAAACCTCGGCTATGTTGTACGCGGCGATCGCGGCATGCTTGTCGATCAAGTTCTTGAGGGCCGCGTCCGCCACAGCCGGGTCACCGCCGATCTGGCGTGCCATCGCCAGCGCGATGTCCTGCCAGACGCCCGCTGGTTCCTGCTGCGCCGCTGCGAGCGCGGCATTGGCATCACCACGCTGAATCACAATCATAGTCAAGGCTTGGTAATACCCCTCCGCATGAGGCTGTAATTCGATCGCCTTGCGGATGGCCGCTTCCGACTCGTCGAGACGTTTGAGTCCGAGGAGATCCATGGCCAGCCACTCGTACCAACTGGATCGCAAAGGCTCAGTTGCAAGCGCCGCGCGTGTCAACTCGATCGCTTTCTCGACTTGGCCTACTGTTGCAAGCTGGTTGGCAAGAGAGAACTTCAACGAAGCAACATTGGGCGCAAGCTCCAGGGAGCGGCGGTATTCCGCCTCTGCGCCACGCCAGTCGAAATCCGCGATTCGGAGCACGAGACCATGAGCGCCGTGCGCAGCGGCGAGATCCGGCTCCAGGGTGAGTGCCTTATTGGCTGCCGCACGTGCCTCCGCGTAGACCTTTTGGGCGGCCGTGCCGTCGAGCCATTGCTCGCCGAGGCTCGTCAGTGCGCCGGACAAACTGGCCCAGGCCAGCGCATAGCGCGGATCGAGCTGCGTTGTCGCGATGAACTCCTCGATCGCTTTACGCTCGCCAGCTTCATTGTCGCGGGCATCGTAGAATCTGCCCTGCAGCAGCCTGTTGTAGGCCTCGAGGTTCCCGCTCGGAGGGCGATCGGTCTGCGCGGCGGCGTTCTCCGCGAGCAGCAGTTTGGCTTTGAGAGCTGTAGCCACCGCCCGGGTGATGTCGTCCTGAAGCGCAAAGAGATCCTTGTAGGGGCGGTCATAGCGCGCGGACCACAGCGTGCTGCCGTCCAACGCATTGATGAGTTCGGTGCTCACGCGCACCACATCGCCCGCGCGGCGTACGCTCCCTTCGAGCAGATGTGCGGCTCCGAGCTTCGTGCCGATACTTCTGCTGTCCTCCTTCGAATCGCGGAATTTGAACGATGAGGTACGGCCGATCACTTTCAAACCCGCGAACTGCGAGAGGGCGGTGATCAAATCCTCCGACAGTCCATCCGAGAAGTACTGCTGAGTCGGATCTCCACTTTCGTTGGCAAGTGGCAGCACCGCGATGGAGTTCGGTGGACCCGTGCTCACGGTAGGTCTCGAGGGAGTGGCCCGCTCGAGAACGAAGTAAGCAACTGCGACCACCGCCACAGCACCAACAGCCAGAAGTATGGTTTGGGCCCACCACTCTCGCACGCTGCGACGCCTGGATGTCGGCGATGCGGCGCCAAAAGACCCTGCCGCGGGGCGGACTGAGCTAGCGTCGGTTATCGGGCTGCCCGAGAGCAGTCCACGTATTCGTTCGACAAATTCCGATGTTGTCGCGCCGTTCGGCAAACGCGTCCACTGCACCTCCCGAAAGCGCTCCGGTACTCGTTCATCATCATCACGCGTCCCGTCGATGACGACCGGCAACAGGAAAGCCTTGTCGGCAGCCATCAGATTGCTGCGATCGACCGCAAGCTTCCACTCGAGACGGAAATACCCCTCGTCGCGATCGTGCGTGGTGTGCGAGATGACCGGGATGAATAGCGCGCAGGTCTTGATCTGCTTGCGGATCGACTGGTCCCAGGCGTCCCCGCCCCGCAGCTCGCTTTGGTCAAACCAAACCTCGATTCCGGCAGATCGCAAGCTCGTGCAGATTCGCTCGGCCGCTGCGGAGTCTCCCGAGGCGTAACTCAAAAATACAGCGCCGATCGGCACCGAAGTGGATCCTCCCCTTATAATTCTTGTAGTTCGCCGACGCAGAATGCATCAAGGGCACGGCCCACGCAACTCGGATATGCGACCTGTCACCGGCCGTCTAGGCGAGCGCGCGCAGGTCGCGCAAAACGTGGGGGCGAGTGATACGAAAGTAGTTCGCGAACGCTTTGGCGTCGAATCGATTACGCCAACGCTGCGTGCGCTATCATGAGCCAATTCCGTCAGCCAACCTGTAGTTAGACCACTAATGACGCCCATTCCCAAGTCAACGGCCTATGCGGTGATGGCTAGGTTTCAGCGGCAACTCTTCAAGGCCGTGCTACCTTCTGTCGGCATCTTCTTGGTAGCGGTAGTTCTTTTATTTGCCCTTTACGCGCTGCTCTCGGGGCACATTTCGCCTTCGTACAAGAGTGCGGTTGGAATCATTTTTTCAATTGCCGTGCTCGCCGCGGCGCAAATTCCTTATAAATCGCTTCGGCGCAACGTTCGCGAGTTAAGCGTAGCAAATGGCCTTGTCTGTTCAGCCTGTCAAACGCCACTTGGCGACAGTTATGCCACATTGAAACGTACCGGCAAGTGTCGACATTGTGGAGCGCAAGTGATTGAAGCGGTCTAACAATCAGTTCGATCGATCGCGGGAGTATAATCTCCGGTAAGCCATGGAGGAGAGTCGATGATTGGGATAGAGCAGCTTGGTTCGTCAGCAACGCGCCCGCGCGTCGCCCGACCTCATCGTTAGAGGGCATCCCTCGTGCGCCGCGTATTCATCCTGAGCATCGTCGCGATTGGGCTCGCCTATCTCTACGTTTTGGCCCTTGTGTACGGGATAGGTGTAAACGCGGCGCAGGGCGTACCTGCCTGGTGGTCCGAATTCTTTTCTATCCGCCATAGCGCAATTCGATCTTGGGTTCTCATCTCTCACGCTGTCGTGGTCCTACTCGTGTCAATGCCATTCGCGTGGGTGATAGTCCGCGCGTATGGGCGATTCAGCGTTTGGGTTTCACTCTCGATTGCGATCGTGATTTGGAGTTTGTTCGAAGCTCCGCTGATGCTCGAAGCATTTAGATCCGATGGCGGGTTCCCGCTGGCGCTCTGGTTCGCTGATTCGATTCAGTTCATAGCGTCGCTGCCAGTCCTTGTGTTGCTTTTCCGGCGTCTTCCCTCTAACAATTACTTCGAGCGACCGCGGGACGCAGCATCGTTTAGCCAAGGAGGGAGTCGATGATCTGCATAAATCAGCTCCGTTTCGTTTTGAGTGGTGAATTCCAGCGTCGCTCAATCTGATCGTTCGGCGCCAAGGCTTCACCTGGAGGTATTAGGTGCGTGACCAAGATCTTCGGCCCCCACTCTGGATAGGGCACGTCGCGCTTGAAACAGACAGATTGGAAGAATCCGCGCGATTCATGCATACGATCGGAATGCGGGCCGTACATAAAGGGTCGGATGTGGCCATCTTTGAGCTGCGCGGAGGAACGCATCTAATCCTTATCGCGAAAAGCGAAGTGGTCCCGGGAGATGCCCCATTTGACTTGATGGTTGAAGACCTTCATGCGACGCATCAGCACTTCAGCTCCCTGGGCCTTGCTCCGTCGCCGATTGAAGCGATGGCCTCCATCGATCACGAACTTTTCCGTGTCCGAGAGCCGGCGGGCCATTGGATTACCTTCTACTCAAATCATTCGTCGGGGAACCCGGTATGAGAGGGGTGGAATATCGTTGCCCCTGACGGACCGACATCTAACAATCGGTCGAGCGATCGCGGGTAGCGTCCTCGGCTGGGCAAGGGGGAGAGTCGATGATTGGAATAAATCAGCTTCGCTCGGCGGCAATGCTCTTTCGCGCCGCTCAACCATATAGTTAGGCGCCCTGTTGGAACCGCGCAGTCAATCGACAGCCGGGAACGCCGCTGAATTTACTTGGCGACACGACGACGTATTTGGGAGAATCGCATCTCATTATGATTTATTGTGCGACGTGTTCAGCTTAGGCATCCACCGCCTCTGGAAGAGACGCGTCGCGCGCCGTATTGCCAGCGAAGATTGGGCCAATCTACTTGACGGCGCAACGGGGACGGGAGACATCATTCTTCGTGTCTTAGCGCGCCAAATGGCTGTCGGCCGCAGCATCGTTGCGTCGGATGTCAGTCCCAAGATGCTGGCTATCGCACAACGACGGCTCGCCGCACACAAGGAGACGGTGAAACTCGAGCAACTCGACGCCGAAGCAATGCCATCCGTCGCAGATGGAAGCGTTGATGCTTACTCCATCTCGCTATGCCTGAAAATCTGTAACCGAGGGCGCGTACTCGACGAGGCATTCAGAATCTTACGACCGGGCGGCAGGCTCATAATCCTCGAAGCATCGAACATCCCCTGGAAGCCCCTGCATTGGGCCTATCTTTCTTACATGTCGATTTGCATGCCGGCACTGGGGTGGCTCGCCACAGGAGGCGATTCATCGGCGTACACATATCTTTTGCGCGGTATTCGAGAGTTTCCTACCGCCGAGGTCCTTGCCGTCGAAATCCGTGAGCACGGGTTTGATGACGTGGCTTTCGAAAGACAATCACTCGGAATCGTGGCGATCCACACGGCCCGCAAACCTGGAGCGCGTCGCGGTGCCTGACACTCGATTCGAGCGCTTGCGGCGGTGCCTTCCGTCTGGGCGTATTTCTTTTTTTGTGGCGTGCCCTGGGGTCGCGAGGTTGCTACTGTGTTGAGGCACCTAGGAGGAACACCGTATCGTGGCCAGCACATTCAGCCACGTGCCAAAGCCATGAAGCCGTCGCCCAGCCGCTCGCAATCTTGTTTGCATGGTCTGCCATTCGAAAATTTAGCTTGGTGTAATCGATGCGGATAGAACACGTCGCGATTTGGACCACCGATCTCGCTCGGTGCAAGCATTTCTACTCGTCGTACTTCGGCGCAACGGCGGGTCCGACATACCTGAATCCCGCGAAGGGATTCGAGTCATGCTTTCTTAGTTTCGCCGACGGCGCACGCCTCGAGGCGATGACGACGACGACGCTGCCGTTGGTAGGATTGTCTCCTGGAGTACAGCGCCTTGGGCTGACCCATCTCGCGATCTCGGTGGGCTCGGAGCGCCTGGTCGATCAACTCACACAGCGTCTGCGGGACGATGGAATCGCGGTTGTCGATGGTCCTCGACGTACCGGCGATGGT
>Ga0193727_1000717_pt1 | contig 13223 bp, 12 predicted proteins | sample H2c2metaG_FD_143051 | JGI IMG/M metagenome (GOLD analysis project Ga0193727, IMG submission 143051) | Soil microbial communities from a riparian zone of the East river system, Colorado, United States - H2c2 | ecosystem: Environmental > Terrestrial > Soil > Riparian zone | place: USA: East River...
CGGCGCGGGATCTCCAACTATCACTGAAACTGGTGCGACGTTTATTGGATCAAGGCGAAAGCGCTATCGGGATTTTGCTCGTGGCGATCGTTCCTACGATCCGTAATTTGCTACTCGCCAAAGATTTGATGGAACGATATCGCCTGCCACGGCCGCACTCGCCGTTCCAGTTCATTTCGGCAATCAACCGCCTGCCCACCGAGGCAACAGATCATCTGCCGCGCAAGAAAGATGGCTCGATCAACGCCTACGCGTTGGGGATTGCCGCGCAACAAGCGGTCCGGTTCGAAACGACCCAGTTAATTCAGGCTATGCGAGCGTGTCTCGAAGCAAATGTTCAATTGGTTACGACGCAGCTTGATCACGAACTGATCTTGACTGAAGTGGTCGTTAAGCTCCTTCAGCAACCGTCATCCTGAGCGAAGTCGAAGGATCTCGCGGCGTCACCCGAAACTGTTGCGACGGGATTCCTCGCCGTCGCTCGGAATGACGGAATTACGCGCCGCCTTCCACTTGTCTCCGCGCAACCGGACCGATATAAGGAATGTCCCAGCGGACACCGGTAAACGCCTTAACGATCGTAATGATCATTATTACCAGGAACACGAGATGCACTAGCGCCGCGATGATTGCCCAGAAAAATACCAGGATGCCACCAATACCGGGTATCGCCCCGAACACCGCATGCACGACCGCCGACACAATGTTGAAGAGAAACCACGCGCAACCAAAGATGATGGATTGCATCGCGTAAAAGCGAACGAAAGGGTCGTGCTTTTCGAGGATATAAAAAATGATGCCGCCGATCAATGGGATGCAGGCGATGGCTGCAGCCACGTTGGAAGGTAGACCGGTCGATGTGGATTTTGCCGCCGTCCCGGGTTCAGGACTCGGAGGCGGAGGTTGAGTGGGCACTTCGTCTGGCATGACCTACATACACGAACTGGAAAGTGTATTGTCAAGCATCTTCCTCGTGAGCGGTTCTTTTTCGCTTTCGCTCCCGACCCAGGCTCAATATCATGCGTTCCGAACCAACTTAATGAATGGCTAGAAAGTCCCAATTAGCCCACGCTTTCACGCTGATCGAAGTAATTGTTGTGCTGGCAATCATCGCGATTCTGATGTCGATGGTGTATCCGATGTACACGGGTATTTCCGAGCGTGCCAAAGCGACAAAGGACCTGAGCAATCTCCGCCAGGTTGGGATGGCGACACAGCTGTACCTGAATGACAGCGATGGAATGCTGTTTTCGCCCACCAGCTCATGGATGTCACAATTAAGCCCTGGCGCGAACAGCAAATACTTCTCAGGTTGGCGAGGTCTTCAATCGCCTTTCGACAAACGGCCCTCGTCTGAAGCTGGCACAGGAACGCCTTTGTCCCCGATCAGCTACGGTGTAAACGCAAATATCGTTTCGGGCGCTGCCGCAATCTCTGCAAGTACAATTAGGAAGCCGACAGCCTTCATTTTGTTCGCGCCGGCGCAGGCTTCGGGCGGAACGGTGACTTTCTCGGGCTGGGCAAATTCTCCGGCTCAAGGAGTCACGGTAGCAGGAACAGGCACGACAGCGACGAGCAGCCCAGGTGGAGTTGCCATAGGAGGTACGCAGAACAACCGGCAACGAATTAACCCCCTTTTCGCTGACCTGCACTGTGAGATCATGCCATGGACGACATTCACGAGAAATGTCGCTACAACCGACGATCCGGACGCCCTTTTTCGTTGGAATCCTTAGATCCTTTTCCATAACGTTGTGGAAATTCGCGGCGCCAGATATTGCTATTCGGCGCTCGTGGGTTCCGGCCTGATTCGTCAACTGGGCAAGCAAGTGCACAAACTTCTGCCTGGTTCAACGTGCGCGATCATCTCCGATACGAATGTTGCCGCGATCTTCGCTCGTCGAGTCAAACGCAGTCTGGAATCGGTCGGTTTAAAACCGACATTAGTCACGATTCCAGCGGGGGAAAAATCGAAGACGCTCCAGCAAGCCGGCATCATTTGCGAGCAGATGCTTGCGGCCGGATTGGATCGGCAATCTTTCGTAATCGGTCTCGGCGGCGGCGTGGTTGGCGATGTCTCGGGATTCGTCGCAGCGATTTATCATCGCGGCATTCCTCACATCCAGATTCCGACGACCCTGCTTGCAATGGTGGATAGCTCGATCGGCGGAAAGACCGGAGTGAACACTGCTGATGGAAAAAATTTGCTCGGTGCAGTGCACCAGCCGTCGCTTGTGATTGATGATGTCGATGTTTTGAAAACATTGCCTCGCCGCGAGTTCAATCAGGGATTCGCGGAAATCATCAAACACGCGATCATCGCCGACGCGAAAATGTTCGGCATGCTTCAATCCTGGGAAGCAAGCGAAGCGCTTGCCCTACAGCAACTGATTTGTCGAAACATAAAGATAAAAGCTAAAATCGTCGGACAAGATGAGCATGATCGCACCGGCAAACGTGCGATTCTCAACTTCGGTCATACTGTGAGTCACGCGATTGAGCGGGCCGGAAATTACCGGAAGTTTCTTCACGGCGAAGCCCTCAGCCTGGGAATTGTCGCCGCATGCGCTGTTTCAATTAAAAGGGCCGGACTGGCGCCCGGGCAACGCGATACAGTGATCGATCTTCTGCAACGATTCGATTTACCGACGCGTTTGCCGAAAAATTTTCCACGCGAGAAAATTTTCAAGGCGCTGAAGTTCGATAAGAAATTCGAAGCTGGAAAAATCCGCTTCGTTGTGACGCCCCGACTCGGTGCTGCCTGTCTCAGGAGTGACGTCACGCTCGAAGATATTCACAAAGCGGTAGATGAACTGTAGCCGCGGTCGTTGACCGCGGCCGCCGGGGTCAGCGCCCCCGGCTACAGACCTCGTGCCTTCGAGTAATATTCGATTAATCCATCTATTACGCTGTCGGCGTATTCGCGGAAAATACTCTTGCGTTCCAAGCCGTTGATGTTGCGGGTTCCTTCGTAATCGCCGGCCTGAATTCGAGCGAATGCGTCTTTGCTGTTCATCACATAGGGCTCGCAATAAACCACCGGACAACGATAAAGCCGCGTAGCTAGCAAATTGCGCGCATAGACGTAACCGCTCGTGCCAACTTTCGTCGTGCTGTTCGTCGTAGGATACTGGTATGGGGATAGTTGAGTTTCCCGGGCCATTGTGCCGGCAATTGTGTCCGCCAGCGGCAACTCCTCGTGGTAAGCGCGGCTGAGAAGTCGCCGAATCATTTCGAAACGTTCGTCATCGAACTCAAGCTCCTGCTGCAAATAGGAACCGTTCACCAGAAGGTGAAGATGGTTGATGTCGGTCAATGTTGGATTATTTGGATCACCCCAGCCTTCGGCATTGAAATGCAGGCAAAGAACGAGATCAGGATGCAACTTGAAGTTTACCAGCGCCGCCCGCCGGCGAATCTCGCTGTAACGATAAAATAAGATCTCGCTCTGCCAGCGAACCGTTTGTTCTTTCTCGGGATCATTTGGATCAAGAACGTCGGCACGGGGCTGTGGCACGCCGTTTCTAATCAGGACTTTCCTGGCCAGATCGCGAAAATCATCGGGACGTTTTGCTGTGACCGGTTCGTTGCTATTCCGGACAAAAAAAACTTTTGCCCCTAATTCGCGCAATCGCGGGGCGAGCAGCCGCGCGACTTTCAAAGTCAGATCACCTTCCTGCACTGGCTGAGTGCTGCCGACTTGAAACCAGCGCTCTTCCATCTTGGCCCATTCGCCACCCAGATGCCCTGGGTCGAGCGCAATTCGCAAGCCCGAGAGCGGCTTGTCCGCTTTCGCGGGCGGCAAGGACTTAGCGGAATGCCAAAGACGCGGCACCGGATTGTGCGAGGCATCATTCCTTGCGAACCGCAAAGTGAAAAAAATTTGCGACTCGCGGTTCGTCAGGATCCGCGCTGTGTCGGTGTTTACTTCAATTAGATCGGGAGCGAATCCGTGTGTGCAATAAACGTCGTAAATTAAATGCGCGAATTCATCGTGGGTGATTGTCTCCTGATAGTGTTCAAGCACGCTCCAGCGCGGACGGGCGCCGAGAATTCCGAGATTGTCCGCCGCTTTGCCCGTGATCGGGAAGATCGACAAGCAGGTAGCTAGCAATACGACGCGAAGAATCATTTCGAAGCGAATGAAGCATTGATGGCTGGGTTTCGCGCTCCTTAATAGCAGTAGCGCGTCATCCTGAGCGGAGCGAAGGATCTCACCTACAACGACAGCATCACGCAATGTGGCTTGTGTCACGCGTCGTCTAACGAGAGGTCCCTCGCCGTCTTCGCGGCTCGGGATGACAACAGCTTTTGTCGTGGCTACTGTCGCAGAATGCTAACGATCCTTTTTCTGGGCGATATCGTTGGCGAGCCGGGACGCACCGCCGTGATTACCAGGCTGCCGGAACTGAAAGAAAGGCACGCCTTGGACTTCATCATCGTTAACGGAGAGAATGCGGCCGGCGGTCGCGGCATAACGGGAAGAATCACCATCGATCTGTTGCGCGCCGGCGTCTCAGTCATCACGACTGGCGACCATATATGGGACCAGAAAGAAATTCTTGCGTTCATCGACACCGAGCCGCGCTTGTTGCGCCCGTTGAATTATCCCGATGGCGCGCCGGGGAGCGGGTCGATCATCCTGGAAACAACCAAGGGAAAAATCGGTGTTATCAACGTGCAAGCGCGCACGTTTATGCAGCCGATTTTGGAAAATCCGTTTCGCTCGGTCGATGCAGCGGTGACGAAGATGCGCAACGAGACGGCGAACATCATCGTGGACGTACACGGAGAGACGACCAGCGAAAAAATCGCGCTGGGGCGGTTTCTCGACGGAAAAGTTTCTGCCGTCATTGGAACCCACACCCACGTTCAAACCGCCGACGAGCAAATTTTTTCCGGCGGAACAGCTTTCTTGTGCGACGCGGGAATGTGCGGTCCGGTAAATTCGATCCTGGGGCGCGCCATTAATCCAATTATGAACCGGTTCATCTCGAACCTGCCGGCGTCGTTTCCTGTGGCCGGCGGTGAGGTGCGTCTGCATGGAGCGTTAATCGAAATCAACGAGAGCACCGGTCGCGCAATGCGAATTACACGTGTGGATGAGCCTGCGCTCAATGTCACTGCGCCATCGGAGCCCGAACCAAAGATCGACATTGACATTGAACAGACGCCATCCGCAGAGCAGACTTAACGTAGGCCGAACTGTTCGCGGCCTGAATCTCGAATTATTTAGGAACATCAACGTCCAAAAGAAATTATGAAAAAAACGTTTGTCTTTATTTTCGTCGCGGCCCTGGCGCTTTGTGCTCCGCAGTTGTCCGAGGCGCAAGCCACCAAAGATGCCAAAGAAGCAAACAAGCTTGCCCGAGACGGCGCAGAGGCTTCCAAGAATCAAGAGTGGGACAAAGCGATCGACTCGCTTCGCAAGGCGACGGCTCTCGACCACAAATACGCGACAAATCTCGCCGCGGTTTATCAACAGCGTGCATACGCTGCGGCGACTAACCAGCAATTTCAGGATGCGATCAACGACTACGGCGAGGCGCTCAAGATCAGTCCACAAGACGCACGAATTTACGAACAGCGCGCAGCGGTCGAGATGAAACTGAACGATATGGACAAAGCGCTGGCCGATTATTCCGAGGCGATCAAGCTTAAGCCGGGCGAAGCTCGGTACTACGCTTACCGCAGTTACATTTACGAGGTTAAGGGCGACATCAAAAATTCGATGGCTGACACCGACAAAGTGCTAAAACTTGATCCGAAAAATCAGGAAGCGATCAGCCGCAAAAAACGCTTGGAAACGCTACAATCCCTGAGAGCAACGCCCGCTCCTCCAGCGCCGGCTGCTTCAGCTAAGACTTCCCCGGCAGCCGCGCGTTCGCCGCACAAGCCGTGATCGTTAGTTAGCAGCAGGGCCGCAATTCGTGCCAACGTGTTGAGCCGCCTTCGTATCACTACGGCGTGCCAAGAGACAACACGTTCCACCTGCGCTTCCAAGGTGGATCGGCTTCTCAGAGCACCATGGCGAATAAGCCACCGAAGGCGCAAGATAATCTTCGATGTTCAGGCGTCCGTCGGTGAAACAACGGCTTCCTGGTCTTCGGCTGGCTTTGTCGACGCGGTGAACCGCCTCTTCCTCCGGTTGGCCGGCAGAGGTGCCAGGGTCATGGTGATATTGCGTCCGGCGATTTTTGGGTCCATTTCCACCTGTGACATTCCCGAGAGATCATCGCGAACTTTGTGCACGAGCTGCATGCCAAATTCCTGGTGCGCCATTTCGCGGCCGCGAAATTGCAGTTGCACCCGCACCTTATTTCCCCGATCCAGGAATTCTTCGCCGTGCCGGATTTTCGTCAGATAATCGTGATCGTCGATGTTAACGCGAAACTTGATTTCCTTCAGCTTCGAGCCGGAGGGCCTTTTATCCTTGGTATGCTTGGAGATATCGTAGCGGAACTTTCCAAAATCGATGATCTTGCAGACCGGCGGGGTGGCCGTTGGGGCGATCTCCACCAGATCGAGACCAAGACTTTGAGCTTTGCGCAAGGCGTCAGTTAGCTTCATGACGCCAAGCTGTTCGCCGTTAGACCCCATAATGACCCGGACGTCTCGGGCGCGGATCCGACCGTTTACACGAATTTGTGGTTGCAGATTCGAACTAGCTCCTGGCCGACGGAGCGGGAGTGCGCCGCGCCGCCGTATTTCCATTTATCGCAATTCCCGGCGCCACCCTTGGCAAACGCCCGGACACTCTAACCTCGCCACGGCTGCGATTCACCGCGACGAAGAGCTCGCATTAATATCGCGAGCCGAAGGGAAGTTGTAGGCAACAATCTTGCGCTGGCAAGGCGAATCTCGTGACAATCACGTTTCGATCCTCCAGACGCTCATTTTGCCGGCGGCTCGCCAAAATGCGCCTTGTGCGCCGCGTACGCAGTGGCGTCGTCGAGCATCGAATCAAGCGTGGCTGTCAAGGGCTCGAGCTTTACAACACCGGAAAACACCGCGCGATCGCCAATTTCCGTGTCGATGACGAATGTCGGGCGTTGGGTGACTTGGAGCGCATGAAATTCCGCGGTCGATGCGCGAACGCGCTTCTCGATCTCGGGCGAACGCGCGCGCTTGAGCAGCTCTTTTTTGTCAATCTTGCCGGCGCCAGCTCCAATCTCGGCGGCAACTTTCCAGTCGCTCACCTTTTTCCCTTCGCGCAGCGCGGCGTGAGACAGCGCAAGGCGAACGCGATCATCGACAAAACCAAAGTCCCTGGCGGCTTCGGCCACGCAGTTCGGTGCGAGCCATTCCGGGAGACTGGGATCGTACCAATCGGTGTTGAGCATGAACGGCGAACGCATCATCATTCCGCTGCGCCGATAGAACCATTGCTCCTGCTCGCGCGAAGTTGGCAAACCAATGGGATCCATTAAAGCGACCTTCCACTGAAACTCGACCAGGCGGTCATAACGCTTTTTCAATTCCGCCCAGGTAGGCTCGGACCAGAAACACCAGGATGAAATAACGTCGAGATAATCGGTAACAGTGATTCGCATGTTTGAATGTTAAAAAGGGTTGAAAAGTTACAAGGTTGAAAAGTTTAATCGTTGAAGCGATGAAGCAGTTGATTCTTGTTGCTGCGTTAACGCTTCAACGCTTTAACGAGTCACTTGGGGCTAGCCCCAACTTTGTCTGTGGACCTGAACCATATTTTTCTTTTCCTGGCAGTAGTTTCATCGCTGCTAGCGCTCGCCCGTGCATGGCGTCCGGGGCAACCTTATCGCGGCTGGCGCATCGCTGCACTAATTGTTCTGGCAATAAGCTGTGTATCCTGGATTTTTTTGCGCAGCGCTGCCGGATACATCGGCGGCATCGCGTGGTTCGCGCTTTTGCTCCTCCCGGCGATTGGATTGCGCAAAATGACGGAGTTCGCCGCTAAGGGAGACTACAAATCGGCTGCAAGACTCGGAACAACTCTTCAAATCTTGCATCCCAGCACCGAGTTGCGCGATCAGGTTCAATTGTTTCGGCATTTGGAACCTCACCAAAACCGCCCGGTTGCTTTCAGAACCGCTCCAATCGCGGGCCGTGTTCGGCATAGCCAGCTCCGAACCACGCCGGCAGTTCTCGCGTTGATTCTGCTCAACGCGGTCGCATTCCTTTTCGAGATTTTCGCTGGCGATCTGAATGACCCGGAAGTTTTGCATCGAGTCGGTGCACTCGAACCTTATGCTGTTGTGGTCCAAGGTGAATATTGGCGGCTTTTTAGTGCGCTATTCTTACACGGGGGTTTTACCCATCTGCTTTTCAACATTTTCGCGCTTTATATTCTTGGCCCGCCGTTAGAACGGTCCATAGGCACAATCCGATTCGCCGTGTGCTACTTGGTATCAGGTCTTGCCTCCAGCGCGGGTGTTGTGGGTTTGACGGTACTCGGCTTCGTGCAAGTCGCCCAGCTCGTCGGCGCGTCCGGTTGTATCATGGGAATCGTCGGCGCGTGGGCGGGATTCTTACTGAGACATCGTCACGCGCCACAAGCGAAACAACGCCTGGGAAACGTCTTGATGATCATAGTGATTCAAGTCGCCTTCGATCTTTCAACGCCACAGGTCAGCATGGCGGCGCATCTGTGTGGACTAGTCGCCGGTTTCTTTCTCGGGCTCCTGCTCACGCCGCGGCGGATAGCGTACGCCGCCTAGCGACGATGAAGGAGCGTCGCTTCGGAACAAACTTGTCTTTTGGACGTGCCCTTCCTTGAGACAAACACCGTTCGCAATAGAATCTTCGTTTTTCTTCGCTACCTTGTGAAAATTTGTCAATGACCAGGGTCACCAGCCCCGGCTACTGGAATTCGCATGCCAACATTTCAAACGTATAACGTAACTCCCATCCTGCCGGCGGCGTTGGAACCGCTGCGCGAGATGAGCTTTAATCTGTGGTGGACGTGGGAACCCGCCGCGCGCCGGTTATTCCGACATCTCGATCCCGAACTTTGGAACCGGACGAATCATAATCCAGTCCGGATGCTTCAGCTTTCGCGGCAATCCAGGCTGGAAGAACTTGCACAAGACAAAACATTTCTGCGCGAACTGAAGCAGGTCTTTGAGGAATTCGAGAAATATCTCGGACGACACGACACTTACGGAAAGACGGGCGCCGGAAGCGCGATTAAGAATCCGATTGCCTATTTCTCCGCTGAATTTGGCTTTCACGAATCGATCCCGAATTATTCCGGTGGTCTGGGAATACTCGCTGGCGATCATTGCAAGTCCGCAAGCGATCTGGACCTAAATTTCGTTGCGATTGGCTTGCTCTATCGGCACGGTTATTTCCGGCAGCAGATCGACAAGAACGGCGTTCAGGCGGCGATCAACTTGAATCAAAATTTCTATCATCTGCCGATCCGGGAGGTGCACCGCGGCGACAGACTTCTCATCTCAGTGCGAATCTTGGAACGTGAAGTTTTTGCCCGGCTTTGGGAATTGCGCGTTGGCCGGGTAAACCTCTACCTCCTCGATACGGACATCCCGGAAAACAGCGCCGAGGACCGATTAATCACTGCCGAGCTTTATGGCGGCGACCTTGAGATGCGCATGCGCCAGGAAATGATGCTGGGAATCGGCGGCGTCAAAGCGCTCGCCGCGCTCGGCATTCAGCCAGCCGTGTTTCATATGAACGAAGGACATTCGGCGTTCCTGGCGCTGGAACGCATTCGTCTCAATGTCGCGGAGAAGAAGATCGATTTTTATTCAGCACTTCAGCTGGTAGCCGCCGCCAACGTTTTTACCACGCACACTCCCGTCCCTGCCGGCAATGACTCCTTCCCGCGCGAGATGATGCGTAAATATTTTGGTAATTTCGCCAAGGAACTAAACATTCCGTTCGACGAACTTTTCTCATTCGGTCACACACGCCTTAATCCAGACGATCCGTTCAGCATGACCATCCTCGCATTGCGTCTTAGCCGGCACGCCAATGCAGTAAGCAAATTACATGGCGAGGTCAGCCGATCGCTTTGGAAGGATGTCTGGTCTGGCGTTCCAGTCCATGAAGTGCCCATTACCAGCATCACCAACGGGGTCCATACCAAAACCTGGATGGCGCCGGAGTTCGCAGCGCTTTATCGCAAGCACCTCGGCGACTGGGAAGAACATCTTGCCGAACCGGAATTTTGGCGCGGCGTCATTGATATTCACGACACGGAACTTTGGGAGACGCATCAACAACTCAAACTCCGCCTGATTAACTTTATCCGCGATCGGGAACGACACCGCCGTGAGCGACTGGGAGAATCCCCGGAATCAATCCGCAAGGTCAACCGTATCCTTGACCCGGAAATTTTGACGGTGGGCTTTGCGCGCCGTTTCGCGACTTACAAGCGCGGTACGCTTTTGTTCAGCGATAAGGAACGATTAAAGCGATTGGTGAATGATACCACTCGGCCTGTGCAATTCATTTTCGCAGGCAAAGCGCACCCACGCGATGAAGCAGGCAAAGCGCTAATCCAGGAAGTTTATAGATTTAGCCATGAAGCCGGGTTGGAAAATCGCATCGTTTTTTTGGAGGACTATGACAGCTACATCGCGCGCCGCCTGGTGCAGGGTGTCGATCTTTGGCTAAACCATCCGCTGCGTCCCTTGGAGGCCAGCGGAACCAGCGGAATGAAGGCCGCCCCCAATGGCGGAATCAATCTGAGCGTTCTCGACGGCTGGTGGCGCGAGGGGTACAACGGCAGCAATGGATGGGCTATCGGCGCGGAGATCAATAATGGCTCAACGGAATTTCAGAATGAAGTGGACGCGAGCAGTCTTTACCAATTACTGGAAAACCAAATCGTTCCTCTCTATTACGCGAAACCGGACGGCAAACTTCCTCTCGCCTGGCTGCAATTGATGCGCGAATCAATCCGCAGCGTCACGCCGGTCTTCAACACGCAGCGCATGGTGAAGGAATACACCGAGCAACTTTATGTCCCGGCCGCGAAATCGTACGAGAATTTTTCCCGTGACGGCTGCGGCGCTGCCACACACTTAAGCCAATGGAAAACGCAAATACGAAAGGATTGGCCAGGAGTGAAAATTTCGGATGTTCAAATCGGCAACAAAGATCGACAAAGCATTTTAGTCGGTGAGTCGCTGCAAATCACGGCGCGAGTTCATCTGGGCTCGGTCGATCCACAACACGTGCGAGTGGAAGCTTACCACGGCGAAGTGGATAACGGCGACATTCACAATCCCTCGGCAACCGTTCTCAATCAGACCGGACGCGCAGAGGGAGACGGCAATTACATCTACCAGGGAGCAGTTCCCGCGTCTGAAAGCGGTACTTATGGCTTTAGCGTGCGCGTCGTGCCGACGCATCGGTACCTTATGCAAATGCACGAACTGCGCCTGATCACCTGGTCGTAGGGCTGTAGCGACGCACCTGTGACAGGTCATGATGTCGCGCGGGAGGCGTTACACCTAAACACGCAACGATTGCGACCACCGCAACACCAAGAGAGACCTCGCAGAGCACATTTCGACGGAGTTGAAACAGCAAGTCTGGCCTAGAGGGGCCTTGTAGCAACTTTGCTTTAACGAGCAACCGGTTGCGCGCGCCGAAACCAATGAGGATGGCGAAGAGCGTGAGCTTAAAAAGCAGAAGGCCGCCATAAGGGGTCGTAAAAAGCGCGTAAATCGAACCAACCAGCAGCCAACTATTGGAAATTCCGCTGACGACGAGAACGCTCACGCAGCACAAACTAAGCGTCGAAAAACGGTACAGTACTTGAGCGACGGTTTCGCCTAACGAGAACGGCGCACGCACGCGCGCCAGGAAAATTGTCAGCGGTACCAGTCCGCCAATCCACCCACCTGCAGCGCAAAGATGAAGCATGTCGCCGAGCAGGCCAAGTGAACGCACGCTGGCTGCTGCAGCGTGGCTGATCCAGGCCAGCGACACCAGGAAAACAACGCTTACCAGCCAGAGAACCGGGCTCAGGACCCTTCGTGCTTTAACGTTCACCAGCCCCGTAGCGACCAGCGCAAACGCGGCTACGACCAGGCCGAGACGAAGCTGCCATACTCGACCGAATTGCGTCTCAAACAAAACGGTCCGCCACGCTGCCCCCGCGAAAGTACTCTTGAGCGGCAATCCACTCATGCTCGCCACTTCCAGCCAAAACCAGAGTAGAGCAGAAAGAAGTGCTGCTACGATGCTCCAAGCGCCAAGGCGGAACAGCCGGTGTTCAATCTCGTAGGAATCGCCGCTTCCAACGCGACGAGCCGGAGCAAGTATAACGAGGTCGAAGGTGAAGATTCCCGCAAGCAGAATCGACGCGCCGATATGCACTGCGCGAGCGATGATGAGCTGTGCCGTGAGCATTGCTTCCGCTTCGCACCAATGCCTAACGAACAATCCGGAATGTGAAGTTTCCGTTTGTAACATGTGTGTCGACGGAAACGACACGCCAGACTACTTTGTAGGTTCCCGCGCCCAGCGACGGCAAAGAAACGTGCAGCAGCGCGTGGTCGGAGCGATCCAGATGCAGATCGCGTTTGTCCACCTCCTTCCCAGACGCGTCGAAGACCTGAATGCTGCTAACGGCGGGTTCGATATTCTCTGTAAATCGAATTCGGACCTCGCCTGGTGATGTCTGTATCGTGCTACCTACTCCCGGGTCCGCATCCTTGAGAAAAGCGTGTGCTTCAAGCCGGGCTGAGCCGACCACAAGAATCAAAAAGAAGATGATACGTTTCATTTGTTTCCTCCAAAGAGCGGGCGACCCAGGCTATGGGGAAAGAGATCGTCCACGAAGAAGTGCAGTTGCGCGATCACGCCGACGTTGTTTCCGGTGCGCTCGTTGATCGGAACAACAGCCTCAACTCCAACCTGAAAGTATTTACCCGCCCAGATGATGCCAGGGTTTATCGTGCCAGTCGTTTGTCCCTCTTCTCCGCGGTTCAGCGGAGTTTCCAATGCAAACTCCACCAGCGGTATCAACCGATCAAATGGCGCGCGCAGTCCGATGTCCTGCACCTGTGATTGCAGGTAGATAAGGCTGTACTCCAATGCAAAGCCCCACTCCAGCACATCGGGATGCCGCTCGACATCAATCTCCTGTTCGCCGGTCTGGGCGTCCACTGTGACACTGCGCGTGCTCGCGCTGGTCGGAATCGCAATGCCGACCTGCCCTGTGATGGCGAACGGCTTCAGGAGCCGCACGGCCGCGGGTAAATCGCCAA
>Ga0193727_1000719_pt1 | contig 13210 bp, 16 predicted proteins | sample H2c2metaG_FD_143051 | JGI IMG/M metagenome (GOLD analysis project Ga0193727, IMG submission 143051) | Soil microbial communities from a riparian zone of the East river system, Colorado, United States - H2c2 | ecosystem: Environmental > Terrestrial > Soil > Riparian zone | place: USA: East River...
GCAGGTGTGGACGGGATCGCGACCTTCACGCCGGGTGTGTGCACGTAGTACGTCTCGGGCGAGTCGTCGTGCAGCTCGGGCGCGCGCACACCGCCTCCGTACGGCATCCGCACCACGAGGGGGAACTCCATCTTGCCGCCGGTCCGCCACCGATAGCGGCCCACGTGCGTGATCAGCTGGTCGAGGCAGGGATACGAGAAAGCGTCGTACTGCATCTCGCACACGGGGCGCCAGCCCGCCATGCACAGCCCGACGGCGGCGCCGAGGATGCCCGCCTCGGCGAGGGGCGTGTCGAAACAGCGATCCGGCCCGAAGCGGTCGCGCAGTCCCGCGGTCGCTCGGAAGACTCCGCCTGCACGTCCGACGTCCTCGCCCATCACCATCACCGACGCGTCACGCTCGAGCTCGACGTGGAAGCAGTCGTTGATCGCCTCGACGATGGAGCGCTCAGCCAAGCGTGCCTCGCAGCTCGTCGAGATCCGAGCCGAATGACGCGGGCGGATCGACGAGCGCATTCGAGAACAGCAACTCGACGTCGGCGGCGGGCTCCGCCTCCGCCTTCTTGATGCCCTCGCGCATTTCGTCCGCCGCCTCGGCGCGGATCGACGCGACGAGATCGTCGTGCAAGATTCCTGCGCGTGTCAGATAGCCCTCGAAGCGGCCGACGCACTCGCGCTTCTTCTCCTCCTCGACCCGCTCGAGGTCGATGTACGCGCTGGGATCGTCGGCCGTCGCGTGCGGCGCGGTCCGGTAGGACACCGCTTCGATGAAGGTCGGTCCTTCTCCGGCTCGCGCACGCGTGACCGCTTCGCGCGTCGCCTCGTAGCAGGCGAGGACATCGGTTCCGTCCACGCGCAGCCCCGGGATGCCGTAGCCGACAGCCTTGTCGGCAAGTGTCTGCGCACGCGTCTGTGCCTCGACGGGAGTCGAGATCGCCCAGCCGTTGTTGTTGCAGAAGAGGATCAGCGGCGCGCCGGTGACGCCTGCGAAGTTTGCGCCTTCGTGGAACGCGCCCTCGGAGGTCGCGCCGTCGCCGAAGAAGGCGATCGCACACGCGCGTTCACCCTTCAGCTTCTTCCCCCAGGCGAGCCCGGCCGCGTGGGGCACGTGCGTCGCAATGGGAACGCAGATCGAGGCAAGGCGGTAGTCCTCCGGGTTCCACCAGCCCGCCGGGTGTCCACGCCACCACGAGAGCACCGTCTGCGCAGGCATGCCGCGCAGCAGCCCGATCGCCGACTCGCGATAGGAGGGGAAGATCCAGTCCTCGTCGTCGAGCGCATGGAACGCCCCTGCCTGCATCGCCTCGTGGTTCCAGAAGATCGCGTAGGTGCCGATGCGCCCCTGGCTGTGGTAGACGACCGAACGCTCGTCGTAGGTGCGCAGCCTGACGAGTGAGCGATAGATGTCGAGGAGTTGCTGCTCACCAACGCCCTCGACCTCGCGATCGCCCGCGCCGTCCACGTCGCCGATCACGCGTCGCAGGTCGCGCTCGGCAGGAAGAACCTGCGCCATTGCAGGCGCGACTCTAGCCGAGCAGGAGCTTCACGAGCCACGCGTCCCGGTCGGCGAGTGCCTGCGCGTCGAGCTCGTGCGGCGCGTCGTAGGAGCGGCGCTCCTTCGGTGCGCTGGCCGCACGGAAGTAGGCGTCGACGTCCTTCGCCGGGGAAACGGGATCACGCGTGCCGTTCTGAAAGAGGAGCGAGACCGGCGCAGCCGTCGTGACGTAGTGCACGGGGTCGATGGCCGAGTAGGCACGGACGTATGCCTTCAGCTTCCTCGCGCCGAGACGCTTGCAGGCAACTGCGATCGCGGTGCTCAGGTGGCCTCGGCCCGACTGGATCACGGCGCCGCGGAGCCGATGATCGACACCGGCGAGCGCCCCGGTGACGGCCGAGCCGAAGCTGAAGCCCACGGCAGCGACGCGCGCCGGATCGGCACCGGGCAGCTGTGGGAGCAGGTCGAGGGCACGGCGACGCCCGATCACGTAATTCGAGAAGGCCCGCACGTCGGCGGCAGCGCGACAGCTCAGCAGAACACCCGGTGGGGCGATCGTCAGCGACGCGATCCCGCGCCGCGCGAACCGGTCCGCGTCGGGCAGCTGGGTGGTGGCAGTCCCTCCGTAACCCGGCGACAGGAGGACCACGGGCCACGGACCGCCCCCGGCGGGATGTGTCCAGTACGCGGCTCTCCGTCCACGGCCCGCGTCGAAGGAGAGCGCCTGGCGCAGCACGCCGTCATTCGCCTGAACCTCGCCGAGCCTCGGGCTGAGCGGGCGGCTACGGTCGTACGAGAACCGAGGCCGCGCCGCGAGCGCGGTGTGGGCAACCGCAACGTTCGTTGCCACAGGCGCAGACGGCGGCACGAAGCCGGCGAGCAGCGTCGCCAGAATCGCCCCGATCACCGCGACAGCTCTTTCAACGCCCGCTCGATCCACTGCACCCGGCACGGCATCAGCTCGAGGCCGTAGCGAAGGGTCAGGTAGCCGTAACGGCTCGCCGGCTTGCCCGAGATGTTCCGCTCGATCGCGCGGTACTCCTCCAGCGCCTCCAGCTGCTCTTCACGCGCGTGCTCGAGCTGTGCCAGGAGCGCCGCGCGTGGCACGAGCTTTGCGAAGAAGACCTTCAGCATCAACTCGTCGAACGAGCGTGGCTCCGTGTGCTCGAGCCAGCTGCGCACTGCTCGTTTCCCGGCGGGCGTCAGCGTGTAGAGCTGCTTGTCCGGGCGCGTCTCCTGTCGAACCGTGCGCCGGCGCGCCAGCCCGGCGTCGACCAGGCGGGGGAGGATCGCATAGAGCTGGCTCTTCGCAGGCGACCAGATGTGACCGACGCTGGCCTCGACGCGCTTTGAGAGGTCGTAGCCCGAGCGCTCGCCTTCCGCCAGAACGCCGAGGGCGACCGCCTCGGTTGTGGTCAGAGTCGTGGTCTGCGCCGGAATAGTCCGCACCGGACTACTCGACGCGTCTGGGGGCCGAAAGTTAGGAGAGCACCGAGATCGAGCCGCGTTCGGCTTCGAAGACCGCCTCCGTCACGTCGCCGAGGTCCTCCCCGTCGACCTGGAGCGGAAGCGGCCGGTCCGTCTTCACCGCGATCCGGTCGAGGTCGTGGCCCCGTAGGGCATTGCGCGCCGGCCGGCCCGAGGCCAGGGCGTACAGAAGCGGCGGCAGCGTGCGCGGCGTCACCGACACCGGTGCGAGGAAATCGAGCCCCTGCTCGAACGCGGCCTCAGGCGTTGCCTTGATCGCGATCGCCTTGAGGAACGAGTAGACGTTCACGTTCGCGACGAAGACGAACGCGGCGCGTCCGAAGCCCTCGACTTCGAGCATCGGCTCGAGTCGGCCGCGGTGCTCGACCAGGAGGCGCGCGAACGTGCTCACGAAGGCGAGATCTCCCGGCCGCGTCCCGTCGGGAGACCGGCCTCGGTCGTCGATCCGCCGGACCACCTCCGCGTCGATTCCGATCCCCGCGCCGAACGCGAAGCGCCGGTCGTTGACCCGGCCGGTGGAGATCCGGCGGAAGCGATTCGCCTCCAACGCATCTGCGAGCTGCTCGGCCGCCGCGACCGGGTCGCGCGGCAGGCCGAGCGCACGCGGCAGAACGCTCGTGCCGCCTCCCGGGACGAAGCCGAGCGGCAGGTCGTTTCGCTCGATGCCGTTCAGGGCCTCGTTGAAGCCGCCGTCGCCGGAGAAGACGATCACGGCATCGGCGTCGCCGGCGTCGCGGGCGAGCTCGACCGCGTGTCGCGGCCCCTCGGTCCGCACCGTCCGCACGTAGGCGACGCGCATCAGCGCCCGCTCGACCGCGCCGATCGCCTCCTCGGTGACCCGGGTCGCGAACGGGTTGACGATCAGAACGGCACGCTTCATCGCGGCGAGCATGCCACGCGAAGGTCCGAACAAAGAAGAAGGCCCGCCGAGGCAGCCCCCTCTTCTCTTCTCCCGGGGAGACCTTGCTAAGGAGTTGCGTAGCCGCGCATGCCGTCGAGCAGGAAGGCGTAGAAGCGATCGGCAAGCTCATCGGTATCCGACTGAGGCCGCAGCCAGGTGTAGGCCCAGTTCGCCGCCGACAGGGCGAGCAGCGTGGCGGTGGCGTCGTCGAGATCCGTCCGGAGCCCACCAAGCTCGCGCCCTTCGCGGAACAGCGCGCGGAAGCGGTCCTCGTAGCGGCGGCGCTCGGCGAGGAACTCGTCGCGCCGTTCGCCTTCGAGATAGCGCCATTCGCGAATGAACACCGTCGCGATCTCGAGCTGCTCGGAGATGACCCGCAGATGCGCACGCAACGCGAGCCTGATCTTCTCCGTTGCCGGCAGGTTCTCGGGAACTCCGTCGAGGGCAGAGTGGAAGGCGACCGCGCCGTCGTGCGCGACCTCCCAGAGGAGGTCGGCCTTCGAGTCGATGTGGGCGTAGAGCGATCCCTTCTGGACGCCCATCGCCCCCGCCAGGTCGCCGATCGACGTGCCGTGGTAGCCCTTCTCGGCGAAGAGCCGCGCCGCCTCACGCGTGAGCTCCCTCTTCCGGCTGGACATGCTTCAATACACCCTAACGATCGTTAGGTAGGGAGGCCGAGAACCCATGAACGAGCAGGAATTCCTCGAGTACGTGCAGTCCGGAGGCCAGGTCGAGACCGCCGACTGGATGCCCGACGACTACCGGGCGAAGCTCATCAAGTTCATCGAGATGCACGGCAACTCCGAGCTGATGGGCGTCCTCCCCGAACGCGAATGGATCCTGCGCGCGCCGACGCTCCAACGCAAGCTCGCGCTGACGGCGAAGGTGCAGGACGAGGTCGGCCACTCGCAGCTGATCTACCGCGTCGTCGAGGACCTCGGCAAGCCGCGCGAGCAGTGCCTCGACGACCTCATCAGCGGCAAGGCGAAGTTCCACAACGTCTTCCACTACCCGACGAAGACGTGGGGCGACGTCGGAGTGATCGCGTGGCTCGTCGACGCGGCCGCGATCATCTCGCAGAAGGCGCTCCTCAAATGCTCGTACGCGCCGTACGCGCGGATCATGAAGAAGATCTGCTGGGAGGAGTCCTTCCACATCCTGCACGGACGCGACGTGATCCTGACGCTGATGAACGGCACCGACGACCAGCGCGAGCTCGTGCAGGAGTCCCTGAACCGCTGGTGGGGACCGCTGATGCAATTCCACGGTAATCCGATCGCCAAAGAGGAAGACCCGATGTACATCTGGCGGATCAAGTCGCAGGGCAATGAGGAGGCCCGGCAACAGTTCCTCGATGGCTATGTCCCGCAGATCTGGGAGCTCGGCCTGACGGTTCCCGATCAGAAGCTGCGGAAGAACGACGAGGGCGCCTGGGAATACAGCGAGCCGGACTGGGACGAGCTGCGACACGTCGTCACTGGTCACGGGCCGAAGACCGGGGAGCGGCTTAACCTCCGCCGCAGCGCACGTGAGAGCTCGGCGTGGGTGCGCAAGGTCGTGCTCGCCGAAGCGGCGTAATGATCTACGAGGTCTTCCGCCAGGAGCGCAAGGGGCAGGCGCTCCAGCACGCCGGCTCGGTCGAGGCGGCCGACGACCACTTCGCCGACGTCTATGCACGAGAGCAGTACGGCCGGCGCGGCGAGTCGACGGCGTTGTGGGTCGTGGCCCGCGACGCGGTGATCGAGATCGACGACTTCGTCGACGAGCTCAACCGCAACTACCACCGGGTCGACGGCTACCCACTCAAGGAGAAACTCAAGGAGGCACGTGAACGAGCAGGAACAGCAGCTGCTCCTGGAGATCGCTGACGACGAGCTGATCCTCGGCTGGCGCGACTCGGAATGGACCGGCGTCGCGCCGCTGCTGGAGGAGGACGTCGCATTCTCGTCGATCGCGCAGAACGAGATCGGTCATGCGCGTGCGCTCTACGAGCTCGTCGCGCGTGCGCGAGGGACGACAGCCGACGAGCTCGCCTTCGACCGCTCGCCCGACGAGTACCGCTGTGCCCCGCTCGTCGAGCTGCGGCTCATGGACTGGGCCGAGACGATCGCGCGCCACTACCTCTACGAGGAGGCCGACGCGAAGCGACTCGAGCAATTGAAGCAGTCGGACGATTCCGAGATCGCCGGGCTCGCCGCGAAGATCGACCGCGAGGAGGCGTACCACCGCATCCACGCGCAGATGTGGTTCGACCGCCTGCAGGACGAGCCGCGCTTCGCCGAAGCGCTGGAACGACTACGGCCGCAGGCCGAGGCGCTCCTCGACTCCGCGCAGCGCGGCGAACACACCGCAGAGCTGGCCGACCTCTGGCAGGAGATGACGATCGTGCGGCGCTCGCAACCGGCAGGCACGAAGTGGTGACCGAAGCGCAGGTCTGGGACGCGCTGGCCGAGATCCCGGATCCGGAGATCCCTGTCATCTCCCTGGTCGACCTCGGAGTCGTGCGCGGCATCGACGTCGACGACCGGCGCGTGCGCGTCGAGTTCACGCCGACGTTCCTCGGCTGCCCTGCCCTTGAGGTGATGCGCGACGCAATGGCCGATTCGATCCGCGCGCTCGGCGCCGAGCCGGAGATCCAGGTCATGCTGGACGACTCGTGGTCGACCGACCGCATCACGGCGGAAGGCCGCGAGAAGCTGCGGGCGTCGGGGTTCGCACCCCCGTCGCCGCGGGGAGTCGCAGCACCGACGCTCGTGCAGCTGCAGAGCAACGCTCACCGCTGCCCGTATTGCGGTTCGACCGAGACGCGGCTCGAGAACATCTTCGGCCCCACACCCTGCAGGTCGCTGCGCTACTGCACGAGCTGCAAGCAGCCGTTCGAGCAGTTCAAGACGATCTAGCGTTGGGACGCCAGATCGTCCTGCTCCGCGGCATCAATCTTGGACCGCGCAACCGGATCGCCATGACCGACCTACGCGAGCTTCTCGCCGGTGAGGGCTTCGAGGACGTGCGGACGTACCTCCAAAGCGGCAACGTCGTGCTCTCGAGCAACGCAAAGCCAGACGAGGTGGCACGAAAGTGCGAACAGCTGATCGAGGAAGCCTTCAGGCTCGACGTCGCTGTCATCACGCGCACGCGCCCACAACTTGCGCGGGTCGTGAAGCGGAATCCACTCGGGAAGGAGAAGCCGAAGCGCTACCAGGTCAGCTTCCTCGCGACGAAGGCGCCGGCCGAGCTCGTCCGCCGACTCGAGTCCGCCGTCGTCGCACCCGAACGACTCACGGTCGTCGGCCGCGAGATCTATGCGTGGCACCCGGAGGGCGTCGCACGCTCCAAACTGTGGGGCTTACTCGCGGGGCGACAGCTCGGCGTCACTGCGACAGCCCGGAACTGGACCACGGTCACGAAGCTGCTCGAGCTAGCCGCCGAGTAGACCCATGCGCTCAGCGCACGAGCTGATAGGGCACCGAGGCGAGAATTACGTGAGGCTCGAACAGCAGGAGGCGTTTGACGTACAACGCCCGCTGGTTGTGAAGGGCACGGCGCCAGCCCCTGACGACGAGCTCAGGCATGACCGCGATGACTTCGGTCGTCCCGTCGCCCGTCAGCTCTCGGAGATACGAGACGAGCGGGCCACCGATGTCGCGGTACGGTGCTTCATCGACGTCGAGTGGGATTCCGGGCCCGTGCTCGAGCCAATCGCGGCGGATGGCATCGCCCTCCTCAGCGCTGAACGCGAAGTTGATCGCCCGCGTGTCGGCGACGTTGAGTGTGTTGGCGTAGTTGACGGCGCGCATCGAGGCGGCATGCACACCGGAGACGAGAACTCGGACGACAGCGTTTTCGGGTGTCGCCTCCGTCATCCCGCTGAGAGCGGGAACGCCTGCCACGACGACGCCGGGCTGCGAGAGCAGGCGGAGCTTGAGCTGCTGCTCGCGGGGGCGTCTCGCGGCGTCGAGGAGCGACGGCCGGCGAAAGAGCTCGGGAATGACCACGGTGACGAAGTCCGACTCGCCCCGCGGCAGTCGCCACACTTGCTCGAGGACCGCTTCGGACAGCCCGAGAGATCCGTCCAGCACTTCGAGACGAGATTGCTCGTCCGCGAACCGAAACCAGCGCGGCTTGATCGCCGGGTCCGCCGACGGCCGCGGAACGTGGATCGCCCTGTAGCGGCCGTTGGTGGTGGAGCGGACGAACCAGAGCGCATCCACGGTCGCCTCGTCGATCGACTCGACCAGCAACAGCGCGGTGTTCGTCGCAGCGGGGGCAGCGATCACGGCTTCCGCGCCTGCGCGCAACCGGCGCTCGACCCCACGGTAGTGACGACGAATGCCGTAACACAGGAGAACGAGCCCGGGGATTGCGATCGTCACGATCCACGCGCCTGCCGCGAACTTCGTGACGACCACAACGCCCGTGACGATCCCCGTTGCCGTCGCGCCGACGCCGTTGACGACGGCACGATAGTGCCAGCCCGGATCGCGCACGCGCCGCCAGTAGCGCACCATCCCGAGTTGGGAAAGCGTGAAAGCCGTGAAGACGCCGATCACGTAGAGGTGGATGAGTGAATCGACGTTCGCTCGATAGATCCAGATGAGCAACGCCGAGAACGTCGCGAGCACGAGCATTCCGTTCGAGAACACGAGGCGGTCGCCGAGATTCGTGAACTGACGCGGTGCGAAACCGTCTCGCGCGAGTAGGGCGGCGAGGCGAGGAAACCCCTGGAAGGACGTGTTCGCGGCGAGCACGAGGACGGCAAGCGTCAAAGCCTGCACCGCGTAGTACATGAACCCGACGGCCGAGCCGTCCGGGAAGGTCGCTCTCGCGATCTGCGACACGACCGAAGCCGTCCCGCTCGGGCGTGCGTGCTCTTGCACGGCCAGGTACGAGACACCGAGGAAGAGCGCGATCGCGATGCCGCCAAGGACCGCAAGCGTGGTCGCGGCGTTCTTTCCGTGGGGCTTCCGGAAGGCGTTGACGCCGTTGGCGATCGCCTCGACGCCTGTCAGCGCGGTCGAGCCTGACGAGAACGCCCGCAGGAGGACAAAGAGCGTGACCCCGCCGGTTCCCGCGGCAATCGGGTTCGGCACAACGGCGTGCGGTGGGTCTCCAAGGATCGTCTTCACGAGACCGACCCCGACGAGAGCGAACATCACGGTCACGAAGCCGTACGTCGGAAGCGCGAACGCGAGACCGGACTCGCGAACGCCGCGCAGGTTGACAAGGACGATCACCACGAGGCACGCGAGCGAGAGCACGACCTTGTGGCTGCTGAGCGATGGAGCGAGCGAGGTGACCGCGAAGATGCCGGCGGCTATCGACACGGCGACCGTGAGCACGTAGTCGGTGAGCAAGGCAGCCGCTCCGACGAGGCTCGGCAAGGTGCCGAGATTCTCCTTCGCGACGACGTAGGCGCCGCCGCTCGTTTCGTAGACCCGGACCGTCTGTCTGTACGACACGACGACGATCGCGAGCAGCGCCGCGATTCCGATCGAGATGGGGAAAACCAGGTGGGCCGCTGCAGCCGAGGCGCCGATGAGGACGACCAACGCGGCCTCGGTCGCGTAGGCGACCGACGACAGCGGGTCCGAGGCGAAGATCGGAAGCGCGAGGGTCTTCGGGAGGAGTGTCTCTTCGAGCTCCTCTGTGGCCATCGGCCTACCGACGACCGCCCGCTTCAGGGCACGAGCCGGCGGCCCCCGGAGCGTCGCGTCTTTCACGCCGCCCGTCGCGTGGCGATCATCACAGGGCACGGCGCGTCGTGGAGAACCGACCACACATCCTGTGAGAAGGGCCGGCGAGTGCGACGAGTCGAGGCGACAGTCGCTCCGACGACGATCAAGGAGGCGTGGGTGTCGCGCGCGACGCCGGCCACCGCTCGGCCGATCTCGCCGGGCCGAGCCCGCACGATCTGGCGGCGGGCGGAGATCCCGTAGCTCTCGACCAGATGCCGCTCGCGGGCGAGCTCCTCGCCGAGAGCCGCTTCCTCCTGCCGGAAGTGCGCGTTGAACGGCAGCTCCCAGTCGACCACTAGCGGCGCGATGAGCACGACGTGCGTTCCCCGTTCACGCGCAAGCCGGCAGGCGAGATCGAGTGCATGTCGAGTCGGCTCGGTCTCGAGCAGCGGTACGAGCACCAGGCTGCGGCGTCTGGAATGCGAGCGGAGTGATCGCAACGGGCTGGACAACGTCATCCAGTCACCGTAGGCCGCTTCAGATCAGCGACGGCTCAAGATCACCAGTACGAGCCTCAAGATTCGCTCAAGACGCGCACGAGGCGATAGCCCGCACCGGGCTCGGTGAGCAAGTAGCGCGGACGCGTCGGATCCTGTTCGATCTTCCGTCGGAGCTGAGACACGTAGACGTGGAGGTAGTGCGACTCCGCGCCGTAGTTCGGTCCCCAGACAGCCCGAAGGATCGTCGGATGGGTCAGCAGCTTTCCTTCGTTGCGAGCGAACAGGCGCAGGAGATCGAACTCCGTGGGCGTGAGGGAGACTGGAGCACCGTCGACTGTCACGGAACGCCGCTCGAGGTCGACCACGAGACCGCCAAGGTCGACGACCGGCTCCGCGGGAGCATCCGCACGACGCAACGATGCGCGCAGACGGGCAAGGAGCTCGTCGATGCCGAACGGCTTCGTGATGTAGTCGTCGGCGCCCGCGTCGAGTGCGGCCACCTTCTCCTGCTCGTCGCCGACGGCCGACAGAACGAGGATCGGTGCGTCCAACCAGCCACGGAGCTCCCTGCACACATCCGTCCCGCTTCCGTCCGGAAGGATGAGGTCGAGGATGACGCCGTTCGGCGGCCGCATCGCAGCAGCCGCAAGCGCCGCCGCAGCCGTCGAGACGGCTTCGACCTCGTAGCCGGCACCCTGAAGACTGGTCCGCAGAGCTCGCAAGATCTGCGGCTCGTCGTCGACGACGAGGATCCGCAGGTCGCTCATCTCACGACGGCAACGTGCTCTGCAGCGGCCGGCAGATCCAGCACGAAGGTCGAGCCGCCCTGTTCGCTCGAGGACTCCACACGAATGACGCCGCCGTTTGCCTCCGCGAAGCCGCGCGCGATCGCCAGACCTAGGCCGCTGCCGCGACCCTCTCCGCTTCCCCGCTCGAACGGCTCGAAGATCCGCTCGCGGTCGGCTGGCACGATCCCGGGTCCACGATCGCGGACGCGTACGAGCACTCGACCTGCGCCACGGCTCGCCGAGACCGAGACGGGATCGGTCGGCGAGGAGAACTTCAGCGCGTTCTCCAGCAGGTTGACAAGGACACGCTCGACCTGCGCGGCATCGACCCGGATCGGCAAGGGGGCCCCGCTTTCCAGTGAGACCGTTACACGGTCGCCCTCGACGCCAAGCTGTTCGAGCGCCCTCGCGAGCACGATGTCGACGGTCCACACCTCGGGACGCCGCACGGCTGGGCCCGCATCGAGGCGGGAGAGATCGAGCAGATTCTCGACGAGCCGCTCGAGCCGATGCACCTCGATTCGAATCGTCTCCCACAACGCCTCGCGATCCGAGGAGTCCAACGTCAGCGCCCGGTTCTCGAGACCGTCGCTTGCAGCGCGGATCGCGGTCAACGGTGAGCGAAGGTCGTGGCTGACGGCTCGGAGGACCGCAGTCTTCACAGCGTCGCTCTGCCGCAACGTCTCAGCCTCGACCGCCTGCCGTGCCAACCGGCGGGAGCGCGTCGCCAGCTCACTCACGACGACGGCGGTCACGAGATAGGCCGCCAGCGCAACCCAGTTTGCGGAGTCCCGCAGAGCGAACGTGTGAACGGGTGGGAGGAAGAGAAAGTTGAACGTCAGCAAGGAGGCGACGCAAACGGGGATCGCGTACACCAGCCCGCGAAATACAGCGACGGTGACGACGGCAATGACATAGAGGACGCCGAGGCTCAGGACGGGTGCGGCCGGGCGGAGCGCGTAGATCGCTCCGGTGACTCCGGCAACGGCGACGACGCTCAGCCCGATACCCTTCGTCAGCCCGATCGCACCGCGCCATGTCATGAAGATCCTCGCTGCGGGCACACGACGGCTCTATCCCGGAGCTTCCTCCAACACGTTCGGCCCGTCCTTGTCCGCGAAGCGGTCGAGCACGCCCGATTTCTCGAGCCGGCCGCGCGCCTCCTCCGCGTCGGCGACCGAATCGAACTCGAGGAAGACGAAGACGTGATTCGGATCGTCGACCTTGCGGAAGACCCGCTGGCGCGTTGCCTTCGCACGCGCCAGCGGACGATCCTGGTCGAACATCGGCCTCCAAGTGTCGTAGTCGCCCGTTTGGATCCGGGTGATGATGAAGGCCGCCATCGATTACGAGGGTGAGGTCGCGGCGCGTTCGGCCTCGGCAGGCTCGGCAGCGTCTGCGCGTGCGTTTTCGATCGTCCAGTTGAGCGCGTAGTCCGCAACGTCCTCCCAACCGTCCTGGCCCGGCCAGTGACAGCGGCCCGGGTACTCCTTGTGATCGGTGGTAGAGGGCGCCTTCCGCTGTTGCTTGAAGTTCGAAAGGTTCACCGACGGCGGACAGATGCGATCGATGGCGCCCGTGATGAGCAGAAGCGGCGCTCGTGCGGGGTTCTTGTAATTGACCTTCGTCTTGCCGTTCGGGTTGAAGTTGGCGAGGCCCGCCTGGAAGAACGGGCGCGCGCTCCCCGGGATGTAGTAGCGGTCGTAGACCCTGTCCGACTCATCCTTGCTGACCGCGTTCGTGAAGCACCAATGAAACTGCTCCCTGGTCAGCGGCGTTTCCTTCTTGAGGTTCCTGGGATTCCCGAGCGCCGGCCACGCGGACCTGATCGTCGAGAACGGCAGCTTGAGCACACCCTTGGGTGCGCCGGTACCGAGCGTCACACCGGCCACGCCCAGCCCGCGGTCGAGCAGGAGCTGCGTGAAGAGGCCGCCGAACGAATGGCCGATGATGATCGGCGCCTGGTCGAGGCCGCGAATGATCTTGTCGTAGTGATCGACGACTCCGGTGATGTCGATTCCCCGCAGCGGCGCCGGATCGCGGCGCAACTCCTCCGGCTCGGAGTCCAGCCCGGGCCAGGCGGGCGCGAGCACGCGATGACCACGGTCGGTGTAGTGGCTTGCCCAGTGCTCCCAGCTGAGCGGCGTCATCCACATTCCGTGGATGAGGACAATCGGTGGCTTTGAAGCCGTTGAGCTCATTTGAGCCCTCCCCGGTTAGAACTCGACCCCGCACTGTCCTGCCCTCAGTCGAGTTATTGCACAGCCGGTCGAGTCTAGGCCACCCGAGGGCTCGGGTAGGCTCGTGCGCGTGAAGGTCGAGATCTTCTACTGCCCCGTCTGAAACGGCTACGACCGCCGGGCT
>Ga0193727_1000720_pt1 | contig 13207 bp, 14 predicted proteins | sample H2c2metaG_FD_143051 | JGI IMG/M metagenome (GOLD analysis project Ga0193727, IMG submission 143051) | Soil microbial communities from a riparian zone of the East river system, Colorado, United States - H2c2 | ecosystem: Environmental > Terrestrial > Soil > Riparian zone | place: USA: East River...
TCGGAGGAGGCGAAGAGGGCGAGGGCGTCATCGCGGGTGAGGCGCTCGCCGCGTTCCAGCTTGCCGGCGATCGGGTCGAGCAACGCATCGTGACCGCCCGACCGGCCGACCGCCCGACCGTCGTTGTTCAAGCCGCCCGCCGGACCGCGAGCGTGACGTTGTGCCCGCCGAACCCGAATGAGTTGGTGAGCGCGACGTCCACGGTGCGGGTGACGGCGTGGTTTGGGGCCGAGTCGAGGTCGCAGGCGGGGTCGGGCGTGAACTGGTTGATCGTGGGTGGGATCGTGCCGCTGCGGATGGCGAGCGCGCAGACGGCCGCTTCGAACGCCCCCGAGGCGCCGAGCAGGTGTCCGGTCATCGACTTGGTCGAGCCAAAGATCAGCGCGCGCGCGTGGTCTCCGAACACCGCTTTGACGGCTGCGGTCTCGGCCGCGTCCCCGTGCGGCGTGGACGTGCCGTGGGCGTTGATGTAGGTGACCTGGTCGGGCGTGATCCCGGCGTCCTGCATGGCGATCCGCATGGCATCCTGGGCGCCCGCGCCGTCCGGGGCCGGGGCGGTGATGTGATGCGCGTCCGCCGTCATGCCGAACCCGGCGAGCTCGGCGTACACCTTCGCCCCGCGGCGCTGGGCATGCTCCGCGTCTTCGAGGACCAGCACCGCGGCGCCGTCGCCCATCACGAATCCGTCACCGTCTTTGTCGAACGGCCGGCTGGCCGTCGCCGGATCGTCGTTGCGCTCGGACAGCGCGCGCATATTGGCGAAGCTCGCGACCGCAAGCGGCGTGATCGCGGCTTCCGAGCCGCCCGCGATCATGATGTCAGCTTCACCGTCGCGGATGATCTGGACGGCGTCGGCGAGGGCGTGGGCCGACGAGGCGCAGGCCGACACCGTGCAATAGTTCGGGCCCTTGGCGCCATAGCGCATGGAGATCAGCGCCGCGGCGACGTTCGGCATGTACATCGGAATGAAGAACGGCGACACCCGGCTGGGGCCCTTCTCCACCAGAGCGCGGCAATTCTCCTCGAACGTCGTCAACCCGCCCGTGCCGGTGCCGATCAGCACCCCGACGCGCTTGAGATCCACGGCATCCCAGTTGTTCATCAGGCAGGCGTCCGTCACGGCTTCCTCGCCCGCGCCGATCGCGTACTGGGCGAACGGATCGAAGCGACGCGCCTCCTTCTTCTCCAGATAGCGCGACGGGTCGAACCCCTTCACCTCGCACGCGAACTTCACGGACGATTGCGCGGGATCGAACCGGGTGATCGGACCCGCCCCCGACCGGCCGGCCACCAACGCGTCCCACGTGGTGCGGACGTCGTTGCCGAGCGGGGTCACGAACCCGAGGCCGGTGATCACGACCCGGCGCGCCATGCGCTACTTCCCCATCTTGTCGTGGAGATACTTCATGGCCTGTCCCACCGTGCGTAGCTTTTCGGCCTCCTCATCGGGGATGTCGATGTCGAATTCCTTTTCGAAGGCCATGACCAGCTCGACCGTGTCGAGGCTGTCTGCCCCAAGGTCTTCCATGAAGCTGGCGTCGGGCATGAGCTTTTCCCGCTCGACCCCGAGCTCTTCGACGATGATGTCCTTGACCTTCTCTTCGAGCTGCTTCATGTCCATTGCCATGGGCGTCCTCAATCGGGGAGTGGGGAAACCGTGGTCACAATACCATGCCGCCGTCGACGACCAGCACCTGTCCTGTAATGTAGCTCGCGAACTCGGAGGCGAGAAAGAGCACGGCAAACGCCACGTCCGCGCCTATGCCGAGTCGCCCTAACGGAATCGCGTCCTGCAGCGTCCGGCGTGCCTCCGGGGTGATGCCGCGGGTCAATTCGGTGTCGATAAATCCGGGAGCTACCGCGTTCACGAGCACGTTCCGCGACGCCAGCTCTTTGGCCACCGATTTCGTCAACCCGATCAATCCAGCCTTCGAGGCGCTGTAATTCGCCTGTCCCTTGTTGCCGGCCAGGCCGACGACGCTCGTGATGTTGATGATCCGGCCGGCGCGGCGCTTGATCATGCCCCGGGCCGCGTGCTTCATCATCAGGAACGAGCCCTTCAGGTTGGTCTCTAAGACGTCGTCCCAGTCTTCTTCGCTGATGCGAACCATGAGGTTGTCGCGCGTCGTTCCCGCGTTGTTGACCAGGATGTCGATGGTGCCGAAATCCCGCTCCACTTCAGTGACCGCCGCCTCGACTTGCGCCGACTGGCCGACGTCGCAGGCGTAGCCGCGGGCCGACTCACTGATCGCCCGGGCGGCGGCCTTCGCTTTCGCTCCGTCGCGGCCGAACACGGCGATCCTGGCGCCTGCGCCATGCAGGGTGGCGGCGATTGACTCGCCGATGCCCCGGCTCCCGCCGGTGACCAGAGCGACTTTCCCCCCCAGGTCGATTTTCACGCGCTCTCCAAGAACTGCGCCAGCTGATCCGCCGTCCCTACGCTGACGACCTTGGCCTCCGGCAGGATGCGCTTGATGAAGCCCGCCAGCGTGCTGCCGGGACCGATCTCGATGAACCGGCTGCTTTCTCCTGCGATCCGCCCGGCGTGCTCGACGCATTCGACCCAGCGGACTGGACCGGTCAGCTGGTCCACCAGCAGGCGCCGCGCGCGCGCCGCGGTGGTGACGACCTCCGCCGTGGCGTTGGCGATCACGGGAAACTTGGGATCGGCGAACGGAGCCTTGTCGAGCGCGACGCGCAGGCGGTTCGCGGCCGGCGCCATCAGTGGCGAATGGAATGCACCGCTCACCTTGAGCTCGATCACCCGTTTCGCTCCGCGTGCCTTGCATGCCTCGCCGGCTTTTTTCACGGCGTCGGGGTCGCCCGAGATCACCGTCTGGTCGGGTGTGTTGAGATTCGCGGCCACGGCAATCGCTCCCTTGGCGGATGCATCGTGGCACGCCGCCGCCACCTCCGCCGCAGTGAGGCCCAGCACGGCGGACATGGCGCCGGGCCGCTCCCGTCCCGCGCGCTGCATGAGGTCGCCGCGCTGCCGGACGAGGATCGCCGCATCGCTGGCGTTCAGGGCCCCGGCCGTGACATAGGCGGAGTATTCCCCCAGGGAATGTCCGGCCGCGGCCACCACGGTGACGGCCGTCCCGAGCACGGCGAAGATCGCGGCGCTGTGCGCCAGGATCGCGGGCTGCGCGTTACTGGTCGCGGTCAGCGCGTCCTCGGGCCCTTCGAACATGACGTGACTCAGCCCGAAGTCGAGCGCGTCGTCGATGGCTTGGAACGTCACCCGAGCCGCTGGAAATCGCGCGGCCAGATCCTTCCCCATCCCCACTTTTTGCGCACCCTGCCCCGGGCAGAGCCACACAGTCTTGCCCGCGTCTACCACTGCAAGACCATGCTCGCCCAGGTGAAGCCCGCCCCGAACGCGACGAACATCACCTTCATGCCCCGCGTCAGCCGGCCGGTGCGTACCGCCTCGTCCAGCGCGATCGCCACGGAGGCGGCGGACGTATTGCCGTACCGGTCTACGTTGACGAACACCTTGTCCATCGGCAGGCCCGCATGCTTGGCGGTGGCCTCGATGATCCGGATGTTGGCCTGGTGCGGGATGAGCAGATCGATGTCGCCGGCGCTGAGTCCCGCCCGTTCCAGTGCGGTGTCGCAGGCATCCGCCATGGTCAGCACCGCTGCCTTGAAGACTTCGCGACCGGCCATGCGGATCAGGTGGGACCGGTCCTTGAGCATCTGCTCGTCGGGCGGGTGGGCGGCGCCGCCGCCCGGACGGTGCAGCAGATCCGCCAGCGTCCCGTCGGACTTCATGTAGGTCGACAGGATCCCGCGGCCGGTTGTGCTGGGGCGCACGATCGCGGCCCCCGCGCCGTCGCCGAACAACACGGCGGTGGTGCGGTCGGTCCAATCCATGATGGTCGTCAGCTTCTCTGAGGCCACGACCAGGACGGTGCGGGCCTGCTCGGCGGCGACCAGTCCTTCCGCCACATTGAGACCGTACATGAACCCGGTACAGGCGGCGGCCACGTCGAATGCGGCGGCGTTCGTGGCACCGAGCAGCGCCTGAAGGTCGCAGGCCTGCGAGGGGAGCAGTCGGTCCGGGGTACAAGTGGCTACGACGATGGTGTCGAGGTCGAGCGGCGTCATACCGCTGGCCTGCAGCGCCCGTTCGGCGGCTGCCTTCGCCATGCAGGCATTCGACTCGTCAGGCCGCGCCACGCGCCGCTCGCGAATGCCGGTGCGGTCCCAGATCCACTGGTCGGATGTGTCGAGAACCTGGGAGAGCTCGGTGTTGCTGACAACGCGCACCGGCGCGTAACTCCCGGTTCCCACCAGCTCCGCAATCGGGCGCTTCACGCGAGGGCTCCGCCGCCGGCGAACGCGGCGCCAATGTCCTGGCTCAGACGGCTCCGCACCATCTGCGCGGCCACGCGCACCGCGTTCATGATGGCGAGCGCCGGTGACGCACCGTGGCAAATGATGGCGACGCCCTGGATGCCGAGCAACGGGGCGCCGCCGTATTCCGAGTAGTCGAGGAATTTGAGGAGCTGCTTCGCCTCGGGGCGGCCCACGACGTCGGGGAAGGCTTGCTTGAGCATTCCGGCGAACATGCGCCCGGCCGACTCATAGAACTTCAGGATCGCGTTCCCGATGAACCCGTCGCATACCACGACGTCGACGCGGCCCGCGCGGCATTGGCCCGTGAGGATGTCCCGTCCCTCCACGCTGCCGAGATAGTGGAGGCCGCCGGCGGCTTTGAGCAGCCGGTGTGTTTCCTGAACCACCGCGCTTCCCTTTTCCTCTTCTTCGCCAACGTTCAGCAGTCCGATGCCCGGGTTCGGCCGTTCGAGCACGTCGCGCGCGTACACCGCGCCCAGATGCGCGAAGTTGACCAGCTCGCGTGCGTCACAATCCACGTTCGCGCCGCCGTCGATGACCAGCACCGAGTGCCCGGCGGTCGGAAACACCGCGCCGATGGCGGCGCGCCGCACACCGGCGTGCAGCCGCAGCACCAGCGTCGCCGCCGCCATCACCGCCCCGGTGTTGCCGGCGGAGATGAACGCATCGGAGATGCCCTTTTTTTGCAGGCCGAGTGCGACCGCGATGGAGGAGTCCGGTTTGCTCCGGAGCGCCGTCAGCGGCTTTTCCCCCATCCCCACCACCTCGGGCGCGTCCACCACCTCGAGCCGCGCGCGGTCAAGTGGCGCGTGCTGCTTGAGGGCCGCCTCGATGTCGCCGGTTCGGCCCACCAGCTGGATGTGGAACGTCGGGGGGAGTTCGCGCAGCGCCATCACCGTCCCCTCCACTTCCACCCGCGGCGCGTTGTCCCCACCCATCGCGTCGAGCGCGATGCGAATCACGTCAGGCGTCCTCCACCACCACGCGCTGCACGTCGCCGTAATAGCCGCACGTGGGGCACACGTGGTGCGGCCGCTTCGAGTCGTGGCAGCGGGGACACGGCTGCAACGTGGCCGCCACCGCCTTGTAGTGCGTCCGGCGGGCCCGCTTCTTTCGCTTGGAAGTTCTTCGCTTCGGTACAGCCATGCGTAGCCTCGCTCAGTCGCGCAGCTTCCCTTTGAGCGCTGCGAGCGCCTGCCACCGCAGATCGGTAGCCGGCGGGCAGCCACAGGGGCCCGCGTTCAGGTCGTGACCGCAGCTCGGGCAGAGCCCGCGGCAGTCATCGCGGCACACCACATACCGGGGGACCGCTAGGATCAACTCCTCCCGGACCGCCGGGGTGACGTCAACCTCCGTTGCGTCCGGGGGGAGCGGATACGAATCCGGATCGTCCATGGCGTCCGGGTCCTGCGTGAAGAGCACCTCGACCTCGGCCTGGACGGGCACCTGCACCGGCTCGAGACAGCGCCGGCAAACCTCCGCCACCCGGGCCGCCACCTTGGCGTGCCAGTAGAATCGGCCCTCGCCAGCCGGCTGCAAGCGGCCGGTGACCCGCACGGGCTCCGCCAGCGCGAAATCCAGTCCCACAAATAGGGAGTGCGTGGTAGGGAGATCGCCCTGCGTCTCGACCGGCCCGCGCGCGAGCTCCCGGAGATCGGCTCGGAGCATGCGCAGCGAAGCTAAACCGTTGTGGGACTTGCGTCAAGCTAACTATCAGCCGGCGCGAAACAACTCCGCCAATTCGGCTTCGGGGAAGAAGAACGCGATCTCTCGGGCGGCATTCTCGTCCGAGTCCGACGCGTGGATGGCGTTCCGCTCCTTGGACTGGGCGTACAGCTTGCGGATCGTTCCCGCCTTCGCCTCCGCCGGATCGGTAGCTCCGATCGCTTCGCGGAGAGCGGGGACCGCGGCATCCCGCTTGAGCGCCAGGGCCAGCGCCGGCCCCGACGTCATGAACGTCACGAGGGAGCGGTAGAACGGCCGCTCCCGATGCACGGCGTAGAACGCCTCGGCTTGCGCGGTGGAGAGGCGGACCAGCCGCGCGGCGCGAATGGCAAATCCGGATCCCTCCAGATGGGCCAGGATCTTTCCGGCGTGACCGGTGGCAACGGCGTCGGGCTTGATGATGGCGAGGGTAAACATGAGATCAGGTGTCAGGTGTCAGGTGTGAGGTGTCAGGGGTCAGGTGTCGATGAGACGGCGGATCAGGTCGGCGCGCGTGAGAAAGCCGACGACTTTTCCTTCCGAAACGACGGGAAACCGATCGACGTCCTTGGTACTCATCAGATTGGCGACGTCGCTCAACGTTTGATCCTCCGCCAGACACAGCACGGAGCGCGCCATGGCTTCCCGCACCGGAATCGTCCGCGGATCGGTCGACCCGCGTTGCACCTGGCTCTTGGTGGGCGCCCGGAATTCGCCGCTCTTGGTGCGTTGCAGGTAGTCCGGGATCAGATATCGCAACAGCTCCTTGTGCGTCACCATGCCGAGGAAGGTCCCCGTGTCATCGACCACCGGCACAGCGCGGACCACGCGCTCCACCATGAGCCGGGCGACGTCGCCCAGACTCGTTTCCGGCGCCACGGTGAACACATGCGCGGTCATGACGTCCCGCACCAACAGGTGGCTCGGCAGGTCAATGCCTCCCAGGGCCGGCAGGCCGGTCACGTCCGCGGGGGTGCGCGCGTCGAGCAGCGCCTGCAACGTATCGGCGTCGGAGAGCGCGCGCGCCAGCGCCCCGATGACTTGCAGGTACGTGGGACTGTCGCGCGGCGGTGCCACAATGAAAAACACGACGCGCGCCGCGCGGTGCGGGTCCTTCTCAGAGCGGATCGGCGTGGGCGCGATGCCCACGCTCACGAGGAGGCTGCGAACGGCTTCGGTGCGGAAGTGGGGAAGAAAGGCGTGCTCCCCGACGCTCGTCAGGTCCTCGGGCCAGCTGTCTTGAATGAGCGCGCGCAGCCGATTCGGTTCGGCGACCGCGCCCGAGTCCACGAGGCGCTCGGCGAGCTGCTCGGTCGCTGCTTTCACGGTGCGAGCGTGCAGCGGGACGATCACATGCTCAGGCCGCAGCAGGTCCCCCAACTTCATAGCCGCTCCTTGAGCAGGGGCACGACGTCCGCGGGACGCCGCATCACAGGAATCCCAGCGCGTTCGAGCGCCGCCATCTTCTCCGCGGCCGTGCCCCCGGAGCCCGAAGCGATGGCGCCGGCGTGGCCCATACGGCGGCCCGGCGGCGCCGTCTGTCCCGCGATGAAGCCCACGACGGGCTTCGTCATGGAATGCTGCACGAACTCGGCTGCCTGCTGCTCGTCTGTGCCGCCGATTTCACCGATCATGACCACGGCGTCCGTCCCCGGGTCTGCCTGAAACGCCGACAAACAGTCCACGAACGATGTCCCGATAATGGGGTCGCCCCCGATTCCCACACAGCTCGATTGACCGAACCCCTGGGTCGACAATTGGTGCACGATCTCGTACGTCAGCGTGCCGCTGCGTGAGACGACGCCGATCCTGCCGGGTTCGCAGATATTGCCGGGAATGATGCCGACCTTGCTCTGCCCCGGCGCGATCAACCCGGGACAGTTCGGGCCGATCAGCCGGATGCCGCGCTCGCGCAGGAACGGCATGACCCGCGTCATGTCGAGCACGGGGATGCCTTCGGTGATGCAGACGATGAGCTTCAACCCCGCGTCCGCCGCCTCGAAAATGGCGGAGGCGGCTGCCAGCGCCGGCACGTAGATGACGGAGGCGTTGGGCTGGGTGTCGCGCACGGCGTGGGCGACGGTGTCGTACACGGGGACCGCTCCGTCGAAGCGGGAGCCCCCCTTGCCCGGTGTCACCCCCGCGACGACCGTGGTGCCATAGCCGATCATCTGGCGGGTATGAAACGAGCCGTCCCGGCCGGTGATGCCCTGGACGAGGAGACGCGTGCCCCGATCGATGAAGATGCTCATGCCCGCGCCAGCGCGACGGCGCGTTGTACCGCGTCGTCCATGTCGGTTTGCGCTGCGAAGCCGGCTTTCGTGAGAATGGCGATCGCCGCCGTGTCGTTGGTTCCGGTGAGCCGAATGACGAGCGGCACTTTGAGGGCAAACTTCTGGGTCGCCTGGACGATCCCGTTGGCCACATCATCACACCGGGTAATTCCGCCGAAGATATTGAACAGAATCGACTTCACTCCCGGATCGCCGGCGATGATCTGCAACGCGGCCACGACCTTGTCGGGATTGGAGCTGCCTCCGATATCGAGAAAATTGGCGGGTTCTCCGCCGTAGAACTTCACGAGGTCCATGGTCGCCATGGCGAGCCCCGCACCGTTGACGCAACAGCCCACCGAGCCATTGAGTTTGATGAACGAGAGTGCGTTGTCGCGTGCCTGCCGCTCGGAAGGCGCCTCGGCCGACAGATCGCGCAGCGCGGCAATGTCGGGGCGGCGGCTCAGCTCGTTGTCATCGACCACCAGCTTGGCGTCCAGGGCCACCACCCGGCCATCCGGGGTTGTAATGAGCGGATTGATCTCGACGAGCGACGCCCCCACCGCGTAGAAGGCGGCATAGAGTTTCTCGGCGATGTCGGCTGCGGCGCGCACCTGCGCGAGATCCCGATACAGTCCGAAGGCGAGCGCCGTCGCCTGGTGTGGGAGCAGGCCGTAGCGCGGGTCTACCGGCACGCGCTGGATCCGCTCCGGCGTGCGCGCCGCGACCTCCTCGATGTCCATGCCCCCGGCCGCGCTGGCCAACACCACCGGTCGCTGCGCGGCCCGATCCACGATCACGCCCAGGTAACTCTCGGACACGATGTCGGCGGCCGGGACCACGAGCACCTTCTGAACGGGGAGGTCGTGAATGGTCATCCCGAGAATGCGGGACGCGTGAACCGCCGCTTCGGCGGGGGTCTTGGCCAGCTTCACCCCTCCGGCCTTGCCGCGACCTCCCGTATGCACCTGCGCCTTCACCATCACCGGCCCACCGCCCAGCTGCTCGGCGATCGCCGTTGCCTGCTGGGGTGTGCTGGCGACGGCGCCGCGTGGGAACGGGATGCCGAAGCGGGCGAGGATCTCGCGAGCCTGGTATTCGTGTACGTTCACAGCGCGTCCGCCCCCAGTGTGGTCCCGGTCTCTCCCCGAAGTGCCGCAAGCCCCCCTGCCAGCTCGGAGATCACGGCTCGCTGCCCGCCCGCGCGCACAAACTCCGCCGCCGCCTCCACTTTGGGGCGCATGTTGCCCTCGCCCAACTCGCCGCTTGCGAGCAGGCGGTCAGCCTCCTGCAGGCTCATCTGCCGGATCGCCTTCTGCTGCGGTGTGCCATAGGCCTGATAGACCGCGTCCACGTTTGTGAGGATCAACAACACGTCCGCATCGATCTCGCGCCCGAGGATTGCCGCCACGCGGTCTTTGTCGACGACGGCATCGAGACCTTCGAGATGCAAGGCGGGATCGTCATACACCGGCGCACCCCCGCCTCCACACGCAATGACGATATGCCCTGCCGCCACGAGATGGCGGACCGTGTCGTGCTCAACGACCGCGCGGGGCCGCGGGCTCGGCGCGAGCCGGCGCCAGCGGCCCGGCCGTTCCTCCGTGACCGGAACGCCCAGGGCCCGTAGTCGTGCGACGCGTGTCGCGTCGAGCGCGTGCCCAATGGGTTTGGTGGGACGCCGCAGATCGGGGTCAGCCCCGTCGCAGAGCGTCTGGGTGATCACCGTCACGACCGTTCTCGGCACCCCGGCGCGTGTCAGCGCGTTCTGGAGCGACTGTTGAATCATGTACCCCATCCAGCCAGCCGTCGCGGCCACCAGGACGCCGAGCGGCAGCGGCTCCACCAGGTCGGCGGCGAGCTCGTTGCGCGCGAGGTCGTCGCCGACCTGGGGCCCGTTGCCGTGCACGATCGCGATGTGCCAGCCGCTGCGAGCCAAGTCTACCACGGGCGCCAGGCTCTCGCGCGTGTGGCGGAACTGACTGCCGATCGTGGCACGCTCGCCGGGGGGCGCCACGGCGTTCCCGCCCAGTGCGATGACGATCGTTCCGGGATTCACGCTGGCTAGGGGCGCTCGGGGCCCGGACCGCGCTTGCCGTGCACGCCCAGCAGCCGCTTGAGCTCGGCGTACAGGCGACCGAAGGTTTCGAGATCGCCGGCGGCGGCCGCGCTGTCGGCTCGCACCGCCAGGCGGCGCGCCGACTCCAGGCGGGCCATGGGACTGGTGTCAGGGGCCCCCCCCCCGCCGCCCAGCGCGAGCAGATTGCGCACGGCCGCGGCCGGGGTCGGGCCCTGACTGACCCGATCGCCCCACGTCAGGTGGACGCTGCTCACTCCCCGCGGCGTCCCGTCGAAAGCGGGCTCGAGGAAGAGGGCCTGTTCCGTGAGCAGGACACCGTCCGCGATCCAGAGGCGCATCACGCCGGGCGCGGTTTCGGCCGATCCCATCACCTCACCCGGAACGGGGAGGTTGAGTGGCGGTGTCCACAGATCAAGGCGAGGGCCCGCGCGCGACATCGTGCCGGCCAGGAGGCCGGTGAAATGGGGTTTCGCGCCACTATCGAATGCCTGTGCCATCCAGAGGTGCGCCGTTCCCTCCGGATCGGCTCCCGACAGTTCATAGGGCATCCGCGGCCAGGGCCGCCAGGAGGACGAATCCGCCTGGCTGCGCACCAGTTGCTGGGCAGCGATGCGGAACGCTCCGCGCGGGTAGGGCAAATGGTCCCGCAAGGCGACCGGGAGGGTGTCGCGGGCCTGGATGAGAGGCGCGAGCAACCGCGCCCATGCGACGGCCAGGGAGTCGGCGCCGGGAGCGAGGTAGAGCCGGGTGTCGCCGGTCGCGGCGTTCACCACGCCTACCAGTCCCGCGCGCAGGTACCGCACCGGCGCGGTGCCGCCGGGGATCGCGAGCGGCCGCACCAGTGGAGCGATTGGGCTCTGGAGATAACCGTACGAGATCCACCACAACGCCATGTCCGCGACGACGGGCGTCGGATCTTCGAAGCTAGCGAACGGCGCCAGGCGGGTGAGACGATCCGCGACGTCGCGTCGCCACAACAACACGAGCCCGTCAGTCTGGGCGCGCGCGAGCTCGATGCTCTGCAGCGTCCACGCGAGTGCCGTGCGCCGCCACCAGCCCTCCACGGGCAGGCCGCTGGCATGAAGGACCGGCCACGTATCGGGCTGGGCGACCGCAAACTCGTCGAATCCGGGCCCGAACCAGAACGCCGAGTCGTGCACCGGGACCGGCGCCACAGCGAGGCCGGTGTCGGTTTCGATGGCAGCCAGCGGGCGAGCGGCGCGTGCATGGCGGCCGCGGTGCAACTCGGCCCAATCTGGGCCGCCCGGGACGGCACTGCCATCATCGCGTGACACGGATCTCTCCGGGGCCGGCACAACCAGCCAGGCTGCGCGCGCGCCCATTGATTTGGGGGGCAACAACGCCGTTCCCGCGGCGGGCGCGTGTGCGCTCCACAGACTGGTCCGGCGCACCACCGTGGCCACCCGATCGGCGTCCCATACCGGGAGTGCCCCCAGCGCCGCCGCGACCGTCGGAAACCCGCCGGGTGATCGCTCGATCCAGTCGCTGCCGAACGCCAATCGCTCGAACCGCTCGCGAGCGTGGTCGCCGTCGGCCGGCACAGTGCGGAAAATCCCGGGAAGCACGCCGTACACCGCAAGCGATGCCAGCAGCAGCGTGCCCCACGCCGCGAACAGCAGGCGCGGCCGTTCCCGCACTCCCCAGACAAGCGTGGCGAGGACCGTTGCAACACCGAGGGTCGCGATGAGACGGGAGCCTGGGACGCGAGCTTCGAGCGCAGCACGGTCGAGCGTGCCGTGCAGGCCGGCGACGGCTTCGGCCGGGTCGAGCACGGCTGCCCGGACCAGGGTGAGGCCCAACAGCGCGAGCACGAGACCGATATGCGCGCGCGCGTGCGCACTCGCTTCCGGTCGCCAGCCGGTGAACCGCAGGGATCCGATCCCGAGATAGAGCAGCGCCACCAGCGCGCTGGCCGTCGCGGTGGCCCGTAGCGCGAAGTCCTTGCACGTGACGGCCCAGGGGAGCTCGCCGAGGTAGTACCCCAGGTCCCGATGCAGCACCGGATCAGAGATCCCGAACGCGGGTGGCCGCGATGCCAGCAGCGCCTGCATCCACCAATCCCCGGTGCCGAGGGAGAGCAGCAAGCCGTAGACGATCCCGCATGCCAGCGTGCCGGCGAGCAGAATCCGTTGCGGAACCGCTTCGACGATCTCAAGATCGCCGAGGTGTCGTGGGAGCTGCACCGACCCGATGGCGCGGTAGACGTAGTAGAAATTCGCCGTGCCCCAGGTGACGGCGAGCAGTAACACAACGCCCCGCGTAAGGCGAGCGATATCGCGGGCGGCGAGGTACACGTCGCCCCGCGCGATCGTCGCGGCCCAGGCGCGCTCGGCGGTCTCCATCGCCAGCCAGCGGCCGCCCACGAGGAGCACTGCGAGGGTGGTGAGTCCGAACAGAAAGGCACGCCGGCGGCGGGCCGGGTTCACACGTGAACGCCAGCCGCCCGGAGCCAGTCCTCCACTTCGTTGCGGTAGGTCGCCAACTCCGTCTCGCTGGGCGCCTCGAATCGCATCACCAGGACGGGCTGCGTATTGGAGGCGCGCAGCAGTCCCCATCCGTGGCGGAATGTGATGCGCACGCCGTCGAGTGTGGACACCGGATATTTGGCTCCGAAGTGCTCGGCCGCCCGTGCGACGATCGAGACCTTGAGATCGTCGGCGCACTCGATGCGGAGTTCGGGCGTTGACACCGTGACTGGGAGGTCCGCGAGGAGGGGGGAGAGAGGGCCCGCATGTTCGGCGACATAGTGAATGAGGCGCGCCGCAGC
>Ga0193727_1000721_pt1 | contig 13205 bp, 13 predicted proteins | sample H2c2metaG_FD_143051 | JGI IMG/M metagenome (GOLD analysis project Ga0193727, IMG submission 143051) | Soil microbial communities from a riparian zone of the East river system, Colorado, United States - H2c2 | ecosystem: Environmental > Terrestrial > Soil > Riparian zone | place: USA: East River...
AGCGTGACGGCCAGAAATCGATCGTCATCGGCGCCGGTGGTGCGCAGCTCAAGGCGATCGGTACCGCCGCGCGGCACGCGATGGAGCGCCTGTTCGACCGGCGCGTGTTCCTGCGCCTGTGGGTCAAGGTGCGCGAAAACTGGTCGGACGACGAGGCGGCGCTGCGCCGCTTCGGCTACGGCGAGTAACCGGTGAGGTCGGCCGCGATGTTGGTGAGGACGGCGTGGCCGCCTTGCAAGGTCGCTCACTGCGCTCGCTCGTGAGGTCAGCCGCTGCGCGGCCCCGTGAGGAAAAGCAAACGCCGCGTTTCCTCACGCGTGCGCGATATTCATCCTAACGAGCGAGCGCAGCGCGCGACCTCACTCCTCACGAGCGCGCGCAGCGCGCGACCTGACCCAACATGCGCTAACCTCTGTCCATGCGCGTAGACCAACAACCGGCATTCGTCCTGCATGGGCGTCCTTATCGCGAGACCTCGTTGCTGCTCGAGTGCTTTACCCGCGACTACGGTCGCATCGGTCTGGTCGCGCGTGGCGTGCGCAAGGAGAAGTCGCGTCTGCCGCGGGCGCTCCTGCAGCCGCTGACTCCGATCAGTCTGGGCTGGGCAGGCAACGGTGAACTCGCCACGCTGACTGCCGCGGAGGCACGCGCCAATCCGTTGAAACTTGCCGGCGAGACGGCGCTCTGTGGGCTTTATCTCAACGAATTGATGTTGCGTCTGACCATGCGCCAGGATACGCATGGCGAGTTGTTCGACGCCTACGAGCGGACGCTGGAGCGCCTGGCGTGTGGCGATGCCGTGGCGTGGACGCTGCGTCGCTTCGAACGCGATCTGCTCGAACACCTGGGTTACGGCTTGAATCCCGGTGTCGACGCGCAGGCGCAGGCCCCGGTCGATGTTGCAGGTATCTACGGCTACCGTCACGAGCTGGGACCGGTGCGCTGGAAGACAGCCGCAGACGGGCCGAAAGTCAGCGGCGCGACACTGCTGGCGCTGGCGGCTGATTGCAAACCGGCCGCCCCGGATCTGCCGTCGCTGCGGCGCTGGATGCGGGCCGTCATCACGGCGCATCTCGACGGCTGCGAATTGCAGGCGTGGAAGCTGTTGAGCGACATGACCCTGCGACAGCGCGGCGAGCAAGTCAGGTAGCGGCGGCGATTGCCTGTTTCGTCGCGATGCATAGCCGCACGAACGCGGCCTGCGCGGAGGCGGCATCGTTCACGTCTTCGCGAAGCGCATGTTCGAACTGCAGCGCCGCGCTGCCGAGGGCGGACGCGCCGCAGATCCTGCACGAGGCGCGCATCCGGTGCAAGCGCCCGATCATGGCGCAGCGCTGAACCGGGCCGCCGATGTCCGCTTCGAGGGCAACCTCATCCAGCTCCGCGCCAAACAGGACGCGCAGCGCGCGCAAGACGCCATGATCGCCGCCGATTGCGGTCAACGCGGCCGCGTCGTCGAGCAACGCCATCGATCCGGCCTCTTCGATGCCGACGCTTGCGTCGATGGAAGCTGTCGCGGACGACGTCACAAAGCGCTGGAGCAGCTGCTGGATGGTGGCCAGATTCGCCGGCTTGAGCAGCGTGTCGACAAAACCCGCGGCATGCAATGCGGCCTTGATTGTCTCATCGAGTTCCGCGCTGGTCGCGATCGCCGCTGCCTGGATGCCCAGTGCACGTGCCGCGTGCAAAAGCGCCGGGCCGTCGGTGCCGGGCATGCAGCGGTCGATCAACAGCAGGTCCACGCCGTCGACGTGCAATCCGGCCAGCGCGGTAGCGGCATCGGCTGCGCCGATCGCTTCGCAGCCGCAACGGCCGACCGCAGCCTGCAGGAAGGCCAGGCTGACCGGGTCGTCATCGACAATCAGAACCTTCGGCCTGGCTGCTATCATTCGCAATTCCCCGATCCGGGTCGTCCGATTCGCCCAGCATGACTGTAATGGAAGCCGAAATAGTCGATTTGTCCCACGACGGTCGCGGCGTGGCCAGGATCGACGGCAAGGCCGTGTTCGTCTCCGGCGCTTTGCCCGGGGAACGGGTACGCCTTCACTTCAGCAGCAGGCACCGTCACTATGACGAGGCCGTCGCCGATGAAATCCTGCAGCCGTCTGCCGATCGGGTCACTCCGCGCTGCGCCCATTTTGGCATCTGCAACGGCTGCGCGCTCCAGCACATGTCGTCTACGGCACAGATCGCGGCAAAACAGCATGTGTTGATGGAGAACTTCGAGCGCATCGGCAAGGTGCGTCCGCTCGCGATCCTGCCGGCCCTGACCGATGCGCCGTGGGGCTACCGGCGCAAGGCTCGCCTCGGCGTGAAGTTCGTCGACAAGAAGGGTCGCGTGCTGGTCGGCTTTCGCGAAAGCAACGGCCGCTACATCGCCGACATCCGGCCGTTGGCGAACGCATCGAGGCGCTGGCATCGCTGGTGGAATCGCTCGAAGCGCGGCACACGATCCCGCAGATCGAAGTGGCTGCCGGCGACGATCTCGTCGCGCTGATCTTCCGCCACCTGCAGCCGCTTTCCGCTGCCGATCTGCAGGCGTTGACCGAATTCGGGCAGCGCTGCGGCCTCGGCATCTATCTGCAGCCGGGCGGCATCGACAGCGTCGCGCCGTTGTGGCCGGCGGATGCGCGCCTGAGTTTCCGCGTGCCGGCGTACGAACTCGAGATCGAGTTCCGTCCGCTCGATTTCATCCAGGTCAACGGCGGCATGAACCTGCGCATGATCGATCACGCGCTAGGCCTGCTCGATCCGCAGCCGGCTGACCGGGTGCTCGACCTGTTCTGCGGCCTCGGCAATTTCACGCTGCCGCTCGCGCGCCGCTGCGCCGAGGCAGTCGGTGTGGAAGGCGAAGCAGGCCTGGTGCGGCGGGCCGCGGCAAACGCACAGCGCAACGGCGTGCAGAACGCGACGTTCCATTGCGCCGATCTTGCGGCGGACCAGCGCGTCGCCGCCTGGTCGAGGGAAGATTACGATCTGCTGCTGCTCGATCCGCCGCGCTCGGGCGCCGCTGAGGTGCTCGATTACCTGCCGGGCCGATCTGTCAGACGCGTCGTGTATGTTTCCTGCCATCCGGGCTCGCTGGCGCGCGACGCCGGCATTCTGGTCGAGCGTCACGGGTTCAAGTTGCGCAGTGCCGGCGTCATGGACATGTTTCCACACACAGCGCATGTCGAATCGATCGCGCTGTTCGAGCGCCCATAGCAAGACGGGATCGCAGCGCGCATGCATATTGCGAACGGCAGACGCCGGTACTGATGGCAACCGAGATCGAGCGCAAGTTCCTGCTGGCTGCGGATGACTGGCGCGCGTCGGTCGCACGCTCGCTGCGCATGCAGCAGGGCTACCTGACGCGCGCGCGTGCTGCAGGCGATCCGCCCTGTTCGGTGCGCGTGCGTATTGGCGGTGGAAGCGCCTGGCTCAATATCAAGTCCGCGGTGGCGGGAGTCGAGCGGCGCGAGTACGAATACGTCGTACCCGTGGAAGACGCCGCGCGGATGCTCGCCGAATTCTGCAATGGCGTCGTCGAGAAAATCCGGCATTATGTGCCGTACGGCGGCCGCACCTTCGAGGTTGACGAATTCCTCGGCGACAACGCCGGCTTGATCGTCGCCGAACTCGAACTCGAGGCGGCAGACGCGCACTTCGAACGACCGCCGTGGCTGGGGCGCGAGGTCAGCGCCGCGTTGCGCTATTACAATCTGCATTTGCTGGACTACCCGTACTCGCGCTGGAGTGCGGCCGAACGCGCCGGAGAGTGATGCCTTGTTAGTCGTTGGAATTCGTGGCGGTGAATTGAGCAGTGAGGAGCGCGGATGGATCGCCGATCCGGTCGTCAGCGGCGTGATCCTTTTCACGCGCAACTTCGCCTCGCGTGCGCAGGTGGCCGACCTGGTTGCTGCGATTCGCCAGGTGCGCGATCGGCCGTTCCTGCTCTGCGTCGATCAGGAAGGCGGTCCGGTTCAGCGTTTCCGCGAGGGATTCACGAACCTCCCCGCGCTTGCCCGCATCGGTGACCTGTACGATCGTGACCCGCAACAGGCCGTCGCCATTGCCGAGGAACATGCCTGGCTGATGGCGACCGAGATGCGCGCACTCGACATCGACTTGAGCTTCGCGCCGGTCGTCGATCTCAAGCGCGGCAACCTGGCGATCGGCGAGCGTGCCTTCCACACCGACCCGGCCGCGGTTTCGGCGCTGGGCCTGGCGTATCTGCGTGGCATGCGGCTGGCCGGCATGGCCGCCACCATCAAGCATTTCCCCGGCCATGGCTCGGTGCTGGAAGACACACATTTCGACGAAGCCGCCGATCTGCGCACACTGGACGAACTGCGCGCCACCGACCTGCTGCCGTTTGCCGATGCGATCAAAGCCGGTGCCGAGGCGGTGATGATGGCCTATGTCGCCTATCCGCGCGTGGACGCCCATCCGGCCGGATATTCACGCATCTGGATCGAAGAGATCCTGCGCGGCGAGTATGGCTTCGCCGGTGTCGTTTTCAGCGATGACATCAGCATGGCGGCCGCCAAGAGCAGCGGTGGTATTCCGGCGCGCATCGACGGTCACCTCGAGGCCGGCTGCGATCTGATCCTGGTGTGCAAGCCCGAGGCCGTGGCCGATGCGCTGCAGGCGTGCCGCGGCCGGTCGCCGTGTGCGGGCGACCGTGTTGCCAAACTCGCCGGCGGCCCGTCCGCATCCTGGGAAGCGATGCTCGCCGATCCGCAACGCGAGCGCTTCGTCGGGCGCGTGAGTGCGTTGGCCACAACTACGACGGGGAAAGCCGCATGAACAAGTCGTCGCTCGAAGCCGCATTGCATACCGCCGACCAGCTGTTCGACCGCCAGCAGCTCGACGCCGCGATCGGATCGATGGGGCGCGCGATCGCGGCGAACCTCGCCAGCGAGACACCCGTATTCCTCACGATCATGAACGGTGGCCTGATTTTCGGCGGCGCATTGGCGCTGGCAATACCGGCCGATCTGGAATTCGACTATGTGCACGCCACGCGCTACCACGGCGGCACGCGCGGCAGTGAACTGCTCTGGATCAAGCAGCCGCGGTTGGCGTTGCGCGGCCGCGTCGTGCTGCTTGCCGACGACATCCTCGATGAAGGCTATACCCTGCGTGCGATCCGCGACTTCTGCATCGACCAGGGCGCACGTCGCGTACTGATCGCGGTGTTGTGCCGCAAGGTGCACGATCGTGCCGCGCCGGGCGTCGCCGCGGACTGGGTCGGTGTCGAAGTGCCGGACCGTTATGTGTTCGGCTTCGGCATGGATTTCCACGAGCAGGGTCGCAACCTGCCCGGCATCTACGCGCTCCGGGACGACTAGTGGCGATCGACCTGGCCCTGATCGGCGGCACCGGGCTCTACGGGTTCCCCGGACTGCGCAACGTCGAGCGCCGCGACGTGACCACTCCGTTCGGGTCGCCTTCTGGTCCGCTCGTATGCGGGATCTTTTGCGGCAGGCAGCTGGCGTTTCTGGCCCGCCATGGCGAGGATCACACGTTGGCGCCGCATCGCGTGAACTATCGCGCGAATGTCTGGGCGCTGCACCATGTCGGCGCACGCCGGATCGTCGGCGTCAATGCCGTCGGTGGCATCCGCGCCGACATGGGACCGCGTGCCGTCGTGATACCCGAGCAGATCATCGACTATACGCATGGCCGGCTCAGCAGTTTTTGCGATGTCGAGGGCAGCAAGGTCGAGCATGTCGACTTCACCGAGCCGTACAGCGCAAACCTGCGCAGCGCCCTGGCCGTGGCGGCCGCCAGAGCGAAAATCGACGTCGTCTGCGCCGGTTGTTACGGTGCCACGCAGGGCCCGCGCCTGGAGACCGCGGCCGAGATCGCACGCATGCGCCGCGACGGTTGTGACCTGGTCGGCATGACCGGCATGCCAGAGGCCGTGCTGGCGCGTGAACTAGGCATCGACTACGCCTGCCTGGCCCTGGTTGCCAACTGGGCCGCCGGTTGCGGCCCGTCCGCTGGCGCCGAACCGATGGCGCCGATCAGCCTTGCGGAAATCTTCGCCAATCTCGAAGCCGCGACGGCGCAAGTCCCCGCCATCATTGCGGAAATTCTGACGAAAAGCTGACGCATCCGCTGCGCCGGAAAGTTGTATTTTTTTGTTAATTCATTGTTATACTTCTTGCGCGTACCGCAGAAAGAGTGCTCGGGAAGTGAACGCATGCGGGCGCCGCCGTTGCATTCGATCAAACAAAAGCGTCGAGGTTGGCTTCATGCATACTGGAACAGTGAAGTGGTTTAACGATGCCAAGGGGTTCGGTTTCATTGCCCCGGAAGATGGCAGCGAGGACGTTTTCGTCCATTACTCCGCCATCAATTCGGAAGGCTTCCGCACCCTGCAGCAAGGGCAGAAGGTCAGTTTCGAGGTCGTACAGGGGCCCAAGGGTTCGCAGGCGGCCGGTGTCGTACCGGTGAAGTAGCAGCTTCCCCGGGAACAAACATGAAGGCCCTGCGCAAGCGGGGCCTTATTTCTTTGCCAGCGAGGCCAGTACCTGGCGTGCTTCGAGCGTACGCGGATCATCGGTGCCGAGAAGCTGCTGCCTGATGGCCACGGCTTCGCCGAGCAATGCGGCTGCCTCGTCGCGTGCGCCTGGTTGGCCGATCAGAAGCTGACCGAGCGCCAGTCTGGCAGAAGCAGAAAACGGGTGCGCGCCATCCGGCGGCAATAGCGCGCGGTAAGCCGCAAGGGCAGCGCGCAATTCCGTGGCGGCTTCGCCGGGCTCTCCGCCGTCAATCAGTGCCAGGCCGAGATAGTAGTGCGAAAGCGCCGTCTGGCGCGCGTTCGGCGCAAACAACGTCATGGACTGCTGCAAGGCCTGGCGATGCAGGCTGATTGCCTCATGCCAGTCGCCGCGCTTGCGGCGGACATCGCCGAGCCGGTTCAATTCCCAGACCTCGTCCTTGATGCCGGCGGCCCGGTCGCGTGCCAGGACGTCACGCAATTCGCTTTCCGCCAGTTCGAGTTTGCCTTGCTGGCCATGGACATAGCCCAGGTTGCTTGCGGTGATCAGCACCATATTGTGATTCGGCCCCAGCTGCGCCGTGCTCATGCGCAAGGCTTCGCCGAAGACATGCTCGGCTTCATCGAGTCCATGCCAGTCCATCAGAACGAGGCCCAGGTTGTTCAATGCCGTTGCCGTGGTCGGATGATCGCCCAGGCTCGTTCGGGCGACCGCGACTGACTGGCGCAATACTTTCTCGGCTTCCTCATAGTGCGCCATGTGGTAAAGCGTTGTGCCGAGAGTGAACAGGGCGCGACTCATGTCAGGATGCATGGGTCCAAGGATTTTCTCGACGATGTCGATGTTTGCCCGACATTGTTCGAGTGCTTCCTCATAGCGGCCGAGGTTGCGCAACGCGAGTGTCAGGTTCTGCCGATCGGACGCGACGCGAAGGTCGACGTCGCCGAACGCGGCGCGGTGAATCTGCAACGCCTCGCGGTAAAGCGCTTCGGACCGCGCGACATTGCGCAGGTCCCATTCAGCCAGCCCTTGCGCGCTGAGGGCGTTGCCGAGCAATTCCGCCGGGATTGCCGGATCGCGCGCGAACACGGCCGCCTGCATGGCGAACTGCTCCGCCGGTGTCGACTTGCCCTGCTTCTGGGCGATGGTCGAGCGTGTGATCCAGGCACGAACGCGCTCCGGCGGGTCGCTGCCGTCCTCGAGCGCAGCACTTGCGCTCACCGCCACCGACTCGGCGTCGGCGAGGTTGCCACGCGCCGCGAGCGTCTCGGCCAATTGGCGCGACAGCAGCGCGCGACCATTGCCATTGCTGCTCACGGTAGCCAGGGCGCTGCGCTGCAGGGCTTCTGCCTGCTCGTAGATGCCGAGCTGGAAATAGATGCGCCCGAGCGCTCCCTGCAATTCCGAGCGCACTTCCGGTTGCGCGGAAAGATTGCGATCGATCTGCGTCCTGCCGCGATCGAGCAACTCGCGTACGCTCAGGTCGTGACCCTTGGCTTCGTTCGGACTGCTCGCCGCGAACAGACTCAGCAGGAATTCCTTGACGGCCGACACCGCCTGGGCTTCGCGCGCCGTTTCGCGCGCCTGATAGACGATACCGCCAATGCCGGCGCCGGCCAGGATGACGGTGAGCGCGGTCATCGCCACGCCGACCCTGTGCCGTCGCAGAAACTTCACGACACGATAGCGGCGGCTACCGCCCGGCAGGGCGCGGCCTTCCAGATAAGCGCGCACGTCGTCGGCAAACGCCGTTGCCGACGCGTAGCGGGCTTCCGGCTCCTTTTCCAGGGCACGCTGGACGATGCGATCCAGGTCGCCACGCAACGTGCGGCGCAGCGTGCTGAACGATGCGCTGCGCGTGCTCGCGATATCGCTCACGCTGTCGAAGTCCGCGACGCCGCGTGCCTGCGAGCGCGCCACCGCTCGTGTCAGCGGTTCGGGCTGTTCCTCGACGATGGCCTTGGCCCAACTGACGTCACCGCGTTCGGCCCGCGCATACGGCACGTGGCCGCTGAGCAATTCGTACAGCAATACTCCCAGGGCGTAGACATCGGTGGCGGTCGTGATCGGTTCGCCGAGCACCTGCTCGGGCGCCGCGTATTCGCGCGTCATCGGCTGCGACTGCGTGCCGGTCAGGCCGCGTTCGGGCTCGGTATCGAGCGCCTTGGCGATGCCGAAATCGAGCAGCTTGGGTTCGCCGTCGGCCGTGACGAGGATGTTCGACGGTTTCAGGTCGCGATGGACGATCAGGTTGCGATGCGCGTATTGCACGGCGTCGCAGATCTTCAGCAGCAATGCCAGGCGCCCTTCGATCGACAGCTTCTGCGCATCGCACCAGGCAATGACCGGTTCTCCCTCCACATATTCCAGCGTGAAGTAAGGTGCGCCCTCGGCGCTGAGGCCGCCGTCGTGCAGTTGCGCGATGTTCGGATGGGCCAGGCGCGCCAGCATTTCACGCTCGCGCCGAAAGCGCTCGTTGATTTCGCCGGAGGCGAACCCGGGGCGCATCAGTTTCAACGCGACTTTCTGCCGGAACTCGCCGTCGGCGCGCTCGGCCAGGAACACGCGACCCATGCCGCCTTCGCCGAGCAGGCGCAGCAGTCGATAGGGGCCGACACGTGTGTCGATCAGCGGATCGTCGTCGAGCAGCAGCGGCGTAATCAGATGCTGGATACCGCCGCCGAGAAGGTGCGTGACCGGAGCGGCTTGTGCCGCAAGCAGCGAGCGCACCTCGGCGAGCACTGCGGCATCGTCGCACGTGGCCTCCAGCCACGCCGCGCGTTCGTGCTCCGGCCGGTCCAGCGCCTCGGCGAACAGCGCCTTGACCCGAGACCAGTCGGTGGCGGACGTGCTCATGGCCGGGGCGGACCCAACTCGCGTTGCAGAAAGGCGCGTGCCAGTTCCCAGTCGCGCCGCACGGTGCGTTCGTGGCGGCCGGTTTCGCGGGCAATCTCGTGGAAGTTCAGCCCGGCGAAGAAATGCCACTCGACCAGACGTGCAAGATCGGTATCGCGCACTTCCAGTGCGGACAGGGCGCGGTCGAGTTCGAGCGTGCGCTCGATGTCGCCGCTCTGCATCGACAATGCCTCGTCGAGGTCGGTGACGTGTGCGCCGCCGCCGCGCTTGTCGGCATGGCGCCGGCGTGCGTGATCGACCAGGATCTGACGCATCGCCCGTGCGGCGAGCGCGTAGAAGTGTGTGCGATCGCGCAACGGCTGCGCTTCGCGTTCGCTGAAGCGGACGTATACTTCATGCACCAGTGCGGTCGGCGTCAACGTGTCGTCGGGCCGGGCGCTGCGCAGGGAATTGCGCGCGCGGCGCTTGAGCTCCATGTAGACCATGTCATAGGCCGAGCGCGCCGCATCCGCGTCGCCGGATTGGGCAGCGTTCAGCAGACTGGTAAGCGCTTCGTTTTCCTGCATCCCGTCTCCAGCGATTCCCCTGGACAGCTTATCAGTTTGCGCGCAGTTGGAATGACCGGATATGTCCTCGTTTTGCGTGTTTGTGAATAGTATTCTGCGGCGGAGACTTCCATGCCATTGCGCCTGTCGTTCATGTTCCTGGGTCTGGCCGTGCTGGCTTCCGGCGCCGCAGCGGCGCCGCCCAGATTGATGAGCTGGACTGTCGAAGGCGTCCCGCGTGAAGCGCTGGTATTCGTGCCGACCGCGGGTGGACCCGGAGAAACACACCCGCTGGTATTCGCGTTCCACGGTCACGGCGGCAACATGCACGGCGCGGGAAAATTCGGTTTGCAGAACCGCTGGCCGCGCGCGATCGTGGTGTGCCCGCAGGGACTCGATGCGGTGAGCCGGCGCGATCCGCAGGGACGTAAACCCGGCTGGCAACGCCTTGCCGGAGATGATGGCAACCGGGACCTGAAGTTCTTCGATGCAATGCTGGCCACATTGCGCAGCGAATATCATGTCGACGATCGGCGCATCTTCGCGACCGGTTTCTCCAACGGCGCATTCTTTTCGTTGTTGTTGTGGCTCGAACGCGGCGAGGTATTTTCCGCAGTCGCGATCGTTGCCGGATCGCTTGATCCGTCACAGCACCTGGTTTCGCCTAAACCGGTCCTGCAGATTGCCGGGCTCGCCGATCCGCTGGTCACGCCGGACAAGGTCAGGGCGACGATTGCCGAGGAGCGCCGCGCGAATGCTGCACAGGCCGAAGGACGCCAGTGCGGCTCGGGCTGCACATTGTTCCGAGGCAACAGGGCCGATGTGAAGGTGATCTGGCATCCGGGAGGGCATGTCTACCCGGCACAGGCAGCGCAGTGGTCAGTGGAGTTCTTCCGGGGTTTCGCGGCAGCTTCCGCCGTCGCAAAGTGACGAATACTCGGGTCGCCTGCAGAGGGGGTCTGCTGTTTCGTCTCAAGTCCACTGGTGTCTGGTGTTCCACGCAAAACAGGGTGGTGCTGATCCTGAAGGATATTCGACAGTTCCTGCCTGTTCAGCCGCACGGATATGGCGGGGCCGCAGCTCAGTGGGCGCCCGCCTGCACCGACAATTGGCGTGTATCTCATTGAGCTCGACGTGAGCCTTCGGGAGGGTATCGAAATGGGCCGCAATGACTGGAAGTCGATGGGTGCTCTCTGCTTCGCGCTGGTGTTGGCGGCGGCGTGGCCACTGCAGGCGGCACAGGCCAGCATCGACGAAGCCTGCATTGCGAATAACGCCGACCTGAAGACGGCGCTGAACAAGGCCCAGTCGAGTCCGTTGAAAATCAAGCTGCAGACCGGCACCTACGACCTTGCGAACACGGTCTGGCACAACGGATACCTTGGCGGTGTCATCGTCCGACCCGGCAGCCAGTTAATCGGCGGCTATTCCAGCGCATGCGCGTCGCGAAACATCGCCTACAACAATACGATCCTGACCGATTCGGCGGGCGGAACCCCTGTTGATGGCGCCGACATCATGGGTGACCTGACGGTCGAAGGCGTCACGGCGAAGGTCGCGCTCGCCTTCAGCGTCGGGAAATACAGCATCACGAATCCATCGACGATCGAGTTTCTGCGTGATGCCTTTGTCAATGCGAACGGCACCTTGGGCATCGACTGGGAAAAAGGCGGCGACAGCGACAGTACGCTTCGCGTCGTCGATAGTCTGATTAGCAAAAGTTCGTCATTTTGTCCGCTAGTCGTCGAGGTGTTTTTCAAGAGTCCGGACATACAGTGGATAAACAACACGCTGATCGACAATCCCAGCGGATATGGTGGCTGTTTTTTCAACAATTCATCTCTGGGTGGTTCCCCTGCGGCGACTCTTTATGCGTACAACAATATCTTCTTCGGCACGACCGCCGACGTGAACCAATACGATTTCTACGCCGACAACGACCGCGTCGTTCTCGTCGACAACATCATTGGCGCGGGCAAGCGTGGCGGTACGCCGCCGATCTCCGAGACCGGCACGAAGACCACTGATCCCAATCTCGGCGTGGATTTCGTGCCGCAGATGCCTTCGTCAGCGATCAACACCGGCAGCAATGCCGTGCCGGGTACTCTGCCGACCGTGGACCTGGATGGCAACGACCGTCTGGTCGGTTCCAATGTCGATCGCGGTGCCCTCGAATCGATCGTCGATTTCAGCAACGTGCAGATGGTGACGAAACATGGTTTCGACGATGGCAGCGCGGGCACGCTGAGCGCTGCCATCAGCAACATCAACACTGGCGGCGGCACGATCAAGTTCAACATCGGCGATGGTGGCTCATGTCCCTGGGTGATCACTCTGGGCGACGAACTGGACATCTCGGCGAACGCCACGATCAACGGCTATTCACAGAGCGGAACTTCCGTGAACGGTCTCGACATTGGCGATGACGCCAATATCTGCATCATCGTCGAAGCCGGAACAGGCGCCACTCCACCGACGCGCGGAATGGTCGTGCCGTCGACAGCAGCCGACGGCGTATCGGTCACCATCCGGGGTATTGCGTTCAGCGGATTCACGACTGCCGGCGTCGATTTGCAGGGTGGCAGCCAGCATTCCGTGCTCGGCAACCATTTTGGCGGCAACGTTGGCGGACACGCCATGGTGACGAACGGCTTCGACATCCGCCTGGGGCCTGCAACACACGACAATACCATCGGCAGCACGGGTGATGCCGATCGCAACATCGTCGGCGACGCGACCGGCTCGGGAATCGTTGTATCTGATGGCTCGGCCAACAACCAGATCATCAACAACTATGTCGGCATCGGCTGGAACACGGCCGGCAGCGGCAGCTTCACGAATCGTGGCAACGGTGCGCGTGGGCTGTATGTGGCGGGCGATCACAACACGCTCAGCGCCAACCTGATCGCATTCAACGTCCAGGCCGGCATCGTCCTCGACGGCGGCGGGGCGAACAACAATGTCATCTCCGGCAATTTCATCGGCACCACCGGCACTGCGAACCTCGGCAACGGCGCCGCCGGAATCTGATCGGCGACAGCACGAGTACGGGTGACGCACCGAACGACAACACGATTCGTTCCAACATCATCGGCCAAAACAGTGCGCAGGGAGTCATCGTCGATGTCGGCCGCAGAAACACGATCCGCAAGAACGCGATTCGCGCCAATGCGTTGCTCGGCATCGATCTCGACGTTCCAGGAGTCGCTTCTCCCCAGGACGATGACGGTGCGGGCCAAACGCCGGACTACGCCAATCGCGGGCAGAATTTTCCTGTACTGACAAGGGCGTCCGGCGGCATCGGGGCCGGCCT
>Ga0193727_1000722_pt1 | contig 13198 bp, 13 predicted proteins | sample H2c2metaG_FD_143051 | JGI IMG/M metagenome (GOLD analysis project Ga0193727, IMG submission 143051) | Soil microbial communities from a riparian zone of the East river system, Colorado, United States - H2c2 | ecosystem: Environmental > Terrestrial > Soil > Riparian zone | place: USA: East River...
CGGACCGCGGCGACGGCCGAAATAAACGAAGCCATGATGCCATCGCCGGTGTGTTTGACCTCGCGCCCGCCCGCTGCAGCCAACGCCGTGCGCACGACGGAGTCATGCAGGTTGATGACTTCCATGGCTGCCTCGTCGCCGACGCGCTGTGTCATTTCGGTCGAGCCAACGATGTCGGTGAACAGCACGCTGCGGATACCGGGATCGCGCTGGCTGTCGCCAGCGCCCGGCAGCAATACCGCGCCGGCAGGGTTGATTTCACCGCCGCCGAGAAAACCGTCGCCCATATCCGGATCGACTTCGATGATTTTTTCGGCAAGCAATCCGTGCGCCTCGCGATGAACGGCGTTGGCTGCGTCCGCAGACGGCGCATCGAACAGGCAAAATACCTTGCCGGCGGGCTCGTTGAACCAGTATTTGAGGCATTGCACGCCGTGCCGGACTTGTACCTTCAGATCCGCGGCGTGAGCCTTCGCGAGATCCTCCGCCGTTGCGCCGGCGACGTTATGAATGTCCATGTACAGGGGCATCGCGAACACTCCTGATAGCAGCGCGGTAGTTCAACGTCCAAACAAACGCAGGCGCGAAAGCGTCCGGATCGGAATGGGGCCGGTGCCAGACTCTCACCATACGCCGGTATTCGGCATCGATTTCCACGGTTCCTGCGGCGGCAGATTGCCATCCTGCAGCAGTTCGACCGAGACCAGGTCGGGCGACCGGACGAAAGCCATATGGCCGTCGCGCGGCGGACGGTTGATCGTGTAGCCCAGCGCCTGCAGGCGCGCGCAGGTCGCGTAGATATCCTCGACGCGAAACGCAAGATGGCCGAAGTTGCGCGCACCGCCGTAGTCCTCGGTCGAGCCCCAATTGTACGTCAATTCGACTTCGGCGTCCGGACTGTCCGGCGCGGCGAGGAAGATCAGTGTGAACTTGCCTTGCTCGTTGTCGATGCGGCGCATCTCGCGCAGCCCGAGGCCTTCGCAATAGAAGCGCAGCGAGGCATCGACGTCGCGGATCCTGACCATACTGTGCAGATAACGCATAGGACGAACCTCCACTAGTTCACAATTACAAATTGCTGTTCCGGTAAATGTTACCTGACATTTTTGTCAGGCTCGGGAAAGAAGCTTTCTGGCGCGGATCAACACGGATGAACGCGGATTGCAGCCTGCCCACGCTCGATTCTGATCCGCTTCGTTGCGCGTTGATCCGCGTCGATTGCTCTTCCCTCATAGGAACAAGTCCGGCAGCAAGGGTATCGCCGGATCCATCGCGTAGCGGCCGAAATCGGTGACGCCGGCCTCGCGCAGCACCTCATCGTCGATCAGGAACTTGCCGCTGAAGCCGCGCGCCGGGCGCGTCAGGATTGCGTGCGCGGCGTCGGCCATGATGTCGGGCTTGCGTCCGTTCGCAGCACTGACGCCGGGGATCATGTTCAGCGCGTCGGTCGCGATGAGCGTGCGCGGCCACAGCGCGTTGACGGCGACACCGCGCGGCCCGAACTCGCCAGCCAGCCCGAGCGTGACCAGGCTCATGCCCATCTTCGCCAGCGTGTAGCCGGTGTGCGGAGCCCACCACTTCGGGTCGAGAGACGGCGGCGGCGCCAAGGTGAGGATGTGCGGGTTCGCGGCCTTCAGCAGGTACGGCAGACAGACCTGCGAGCACAGGAACGTGCCGCGCGCGTTGACCTGCTGCATCAGATCGAAGCGCTTCATCGGCGTATCGAGGGCGCCGCGCAACCAGATCGCGCTGGCGTTGTTGACCAGAATATCGACGCCGCCGAAACGTTGCGCGGTCTGCTCGACCGCCGCGCGCACCTGATCTTCCTCGCGGATGTCGCACTTGATCGGCAGTGCCTGACCGCCGGCCGACTCGATCGCCGCCGCGGCGCTGTGGATCGTGCCCGGCAGCATCGGGTTTGGCACATCCGACTTCGCGGCAATCGCAATATTCGCGCCGTCACGAGCCGCGCGCAGGGCGATGGCCAGCCCGATGCCGCGCGATGCGCCGGTGATGAACAAGGTTTTGCCACTCAAACTGCTCATTCGCTCAATCGCCCATATGTTCGAAGAGACAAGAAGGCCACGAAGGCACGAAGGACACGAAGAAAAGCCACGAAGGAAACGCAGTCAGATATTGGAATGAGGCGGCAGTCAATTGCCGCGACGATTCCGGAACACGATACACCTCGACAGCGCCGAAGAGCGATGCGCCAGCTCGCATGCAACAGTGCTCCTCTTCGTGCCTTCGTGCCTTCGTGGCGATCCTTTGATCTTCATTTAGGGATTCTGGAATCGCGGCAGGTATTGCGTCAGCTGTTCGAGGCGGTCGAGCGGGTCGCCGAGCTGCAGCAGATGCTGGCGTTCACGGTTGTCGATCGGCAGCGCTTCGGCGAGACGAAATCCCACCCAGGCCGCGTCATCGTAGTTTTTGCGCGGCGCCTTGCCATGCGCGTCGCGCGATTTGTCCAGCAGGCGTTCGAGGATCGTCGCCAGCAGCTGGAATTCGGCCGGCACCGGCACGACGCACTCTGCCGGCAGCAGCCTGACTTCGGCGTGCGCCAGCCCATTGTCGCGTACGCGCGGGCGATCGACATGGAAGCGGCGGCCGCCGTTGACGCAGATGCCGAGCAGACCGTCGGGCTGCGTATAGAAATCCACAATGTGCGCCAGCGTGCCGATCGCCGCCGGCACAGCGGCTTCGCCGACCTCGCGGCCGCGCAGGATCAGGCAGACGCCGAAGCCGTCGCCGCTGCGCGCGCAATCGCGCACCATGTCGAGATAGCGGCGCTCGAATACGCGCAGGTTGAGCTGGCCGCCCGGAAACAGCACCGTGTTGAGCGGAAACAGCGGGATGTCGAGCGCGGCTGCGGTGCCCATTGCCGGCCAGTTTAGGCCCGGAACGGCCGGCGCGGAAGCGTCATTCAGGCAGCGCGAGGAAGCGCCGCGGTGCATTTTCGAAGCCGCCGTTGGACATGAACACGATGTGGTCGCCGGCGCGCGCCTGCTGGTACAACATGTCGAGCAGCATTTCGACCGATGCAGCCGTCTGCCCGCGACCGCCGAGCACATCGGTGACCTGATGCGCATCCCATTCCAACCCGGGCTTTTTCAGGAACACGACCGCATCGGCGTCGCGCAGGCTCGGGGCAAGTTCTGCCGCATGCGCACCGGCGCGCATCGAATTGGAGCGCGGTTCCATGCCGACCAGGATGCGCGCCGCGCCAACCCGTGCGCGCAGTCCCGCCAGCGTCGTCGCGATCGCGGTCGGGTGATGGGCGAAGTCATCGTAGATGCGGATGCCGGCCCGTTCGCCGACCAGTTCGAGTCGGCGCTTGGCGCTGCGGAATTCCGCCAGCGCCGCGACCGCCGTCCGCGCCTCGACCCCGCCGGCGTCCGCGGCGGCGATTGCGGCGAGTGCGTTCATGACATTGTGGCGGCCGAGCAGATTCCAGCGCACCTCGCCGATCCCGCGCCCGTCGTGCTGCACGGCAAATCGCGAACCATCGCCTTCGAGCAGGCGCGCGCGCCAATCGCCGCGATCGATGCCGAAGCTCGTCACCGGGCTCCAGGCACCCATCGACAGCACCTCGACCAGGCGATCGTCTTCGGCATTGACGATCAGCCGGCCGTTGCCCGGCACGGTGCGCACCAGATGATGGAACTGGCGCTGGATCGCGGCGATGTCCGGAAAGATGTCGGCGTGATCGTATTCGAGGTTATTGAGGATCGCGATCTGCGCATGGTAGTGAACAAACTTGGAGCGCTTGTCGAAGAATGCGGTGTCGTATTCGTCCGCTTCCACTACAAAATCTGCTGGTCGAAGTTGCTGCGCTTTCGCGATGCCTTGAATGGCATCGCGAGCGGCAACTGAGGCTGAGGCAGGGACGCCGATGGGAAGACGCTCCAGGGACGGATGCGCTCCCGAACCTGATCCGTGCAGCGGTGCGCCGCCCAGCCGTGCCGACACGCCAAAATTCTCCGGCACGCCGCCAACCAGAAATCCCGGCGCACGGCCGGCCAATTCGAGTATCCAGGCGAGCATCGCCGTGGTCGTGGTCTTGCCGTGCGTGCCGGCGACGGCGAACACGCGGCGCGAAGCGAGCACGTTGTCGCCGATCCATTGCGGGCCGGAAATATACGGCAACCGTGCGTTCAACAGGTATTCGACGGCCGCATTGCCGCGTGACATCGCGTTGCCGACGACGACGAGGTCCGGCGCCTGCGCCGGGTCGTGCGCACCGAGATGCTCGGCGCGGTAACCCTGCTTCAGCGTGATGCCGAGCGCGGCGAGCTGATCGCTCATTGGCGGGTAGATGTTCTGGTCGGAACCTTCGACCGTGTGACCGAGCTCGCGCGCGAGCGCGGCGACACCGCCCATGAAGGTGCCGCAGATACCCAGAATATGCAGTTTCACGCCGGCGCGAACCTGCTCAGCCGGGTGCCGGCGTGCCGGCAGCGGCAACCAGCGCCGCGGCGGAAACGATCCACAGCAACGCGATCAGGCCGGCGCTCACGAACGGGATGCCGAAGCTGTGCCGGAACACGTGGGCGGCGACGACGATGTTCCAGATGCCCAGCGGCGCGGAAATCAGGATCACGGCCGATTGCACACCGGTCAGATCGGTCGGCACCTTCGGCAGGTCGCCGAGCAGCAGGGCCAACGGCGCGCTGAGCACATCGAACACGAGCGTGCACCCGAGCAGGGCCGTGGCGGCCTGCACGAAGCGGTTGCGCATGCCGCGCAAAGTCAGAATCAGGTTCAAGGTGCCCAGCGTGTACATCAGCCACAACAGCGCCCCGGCGAACATCATGCCGATCGATACGCCGGCAGCGATTGCCAGTCCGAGTCGCAACAAGACGAACGCGATAGCCACGGCAACCAGCAGCGGTACCGAATAAGGCAGGTCTTGCGGGCCGCGGCGCAGCAGGCAGATGTCGCGGATCAGATTGAAAAACGACGGCATGAAACCTCAGGCGGAATTGCGCGGCGGCCACCGATTGTGGCCCGCGAACGTGGAGCGGACAAGCATTGCGCGCTAGTGCGGCAGTGCGGCCAGTATGCGCGCGAACACCTGCTCGACACTGCCGACACCATCGACGGTCTTGAGTTTGCCGAGACTGGCGAAGTGCTCGGCGACCGGTTCGGTCTGCGCGCGATAGACGTCCAGGCGCTTGCGCACGATGCCCGGGTCGTCATCCTTGCGGTGTTCGGCGGCGAAGCGGATCTCGCAGCGGCCGAGAATCGCGTTATCCGGAACATCGAGCTTGATCGCGACGTCGAGTGGCTGGCCAAGCCGATCGAGCAGCGTTTCCAGCGCGGCGCACTGGGCGAGATTGCGCGGGTAGCCGTCGAGAATGAAACCGGAATGCACATCGGGCTCGGCCAGTCGCTCTTCGAGCATGCCGAGCACGATTTCATCGGAGACGAGCTGTCCGGCTTCCATCACCGCCTTGGCCTTGACGCCGAGCGGTGTGCTGGCCTTGACCGCAGCGCGCAGCAGGTCGCCGGTGGAAATATGCGGCACCTTCAATTCGGCTTTGAGCAGGGCAGCCTGCGTGCCTTTGCCCGAACCGTTCGGGCCGAAAAAAACGATGCGCATGGTTGTTGGTCTTGTGTCCGTCGTTGTGGGCCGTCGCAAGGCGGCGGCGGGATCCCCGGCACCCCAGCATCGCTATCGGGTAAGCTAGCGGCAGCAGCGAACAGAGTCAAACTTCAGGGCTTTCCCCCCATGAGTCAGGGCAACCTGTTGTACGCACAATCCGGCGGTGTGACCGCCGTCATCAACGCAACCGCCTGTGCGGTCATCGAAGCCTGCCGCAAGCACAGGATCACTGCCTACGCGGCGCGCAACGGCATCATCGGGGCTCTGCGCGAAGAGCTGTTCGACCTCGGCAAGGAGGATCGTGCCACGATTGCCGCACTGCGGCATACGCCGGGCGGCGCGTTCGGTTCGTGCCGGTTCAAGCTCAAGTCGCTGGAAGTCGATCGCGCGCGTTACGAGCGTCTGATCGACGTCCTGCGCGCGCACGACATCCGTTATTTCCTCTACAACGGCGGCAACGATTCGGCCGATACCGCACTGAAGATCTCGGCCATCGGCGCGGAACTGGGTTATCCGCTGCAGGTGATCGGCGTACCGAAGACGGTCGACAACGATCTGCCGGTGACCGACAGCTGTCCCGGCTTCGGTTCGGTCGCGAAATACACGGCCGTATCGATCCTCGAGGCGAGCCTCGACGTCGCCTCGATGAGCGAGTCGTCGACCAAGGTGTTCGTCATGGAAGTCATGGGTCGCCACGCCGGTTGGATCGCCGCATCGGCCGGCCTGGCCGGCAACGGCGCCGACGAGCCGCCGCACATCATCCTGTTTCCGGAAGTTGCATTCGACGAAGCGTCGTTCCTGGCGAAGGTCAAGGCCACGGTCGAGCGCGTCGGCTACTGCAGCGTCGTCGTTTCGGAAGGCGTCAAGACGGCGGACGGCAAATTCCTGACCGATTCCGGCGTCGTCGATGCGTTCGGTCACGCCCAACTCGGCGGCGGCGCCGCACCGATCATCGCCGCGATCGTCACGAACAAGCTTGGCTACAAAAACCACTGGGCGGTACCGGACTACCTGCAGCGCTCGGCGCGGCATCTTGCGTCGAAGAGCGATGCCGCCCAGGCCTATGCGGTCGGCAAGGCCGCGGTCGACTATGCACTCGCCGGAAAGAACGCGGTCATGCCGGTGATCAAGCGCGTGTCGAACAAGCCGTTCAAGTGGAAGATCGTGCCGGTGCCAATCACCAAGGTTGCCAACATCGAGAAGAAATTGCCGCCGAACTATATCCGCAAGGACGGCTTCGGCATCACCGCCGCCGCGCGTCGTTATTTCGAGCCGCTGATCCGTGGCGAGGATTCCCCGCCGTATGACGCGACGACGGGCTTGCCGAAATACGCCAGGCTCAAGCGTGTCCTGGTAAAGAAGAAGCTGCCGGTATATTCCATCGCCGACAAGTAATCAGTCCGCTTCGCGCACGGCGGGCTCGGACCGCGCCGCATTCGTCACGGCACGTCCTTGGGCCCGTCGCAGGAACGGCTGCTCGACGTAACGCCACGACAGCCACGCGGCCAGCAGGATCAACGGCACGGCCACCAGCCAGACGACGACCCATGGCGCGGCACGCGCGCCGTCGATCCAGCCGGCGGCATGCGCCAGCGAGAGCAAAGGATAGTGCCACAGGTAGAGGCTGTAACTGATCAGGCCGAGGAACGTCAGCGGCCGGTTCGCGAACACCATCGCACCGATACGCGTACTGCCGGCGGCACCCAGCGTGATCAGGCCGAAGGCGAGCGCGGTCAGCGTGTGATGGAAGAACAGATACGGTACGTCGATGCGTACGAGGAAATCGTCGCGCGGCGCCGCGATATAGGCCATGGCGACGATGCCGATGGTCCCGGCGAGCATGCAGGCGAGCGCGGTTCCACGCGGTTGCGCCGCACGCGCGGCGATCCACGCGGCACAGATGCCGATGACGAATTGGTCGACTCGCGCCGGCAACTGCTGCACATCGCCGAAACCGATCACACGGGCCAACGACGCATCGGACAACGACCAATAGCACAGCACGCGGAAGGCGATCGCGAAACTCACCGCCAGCAGTAGTGCCAGCGGCCAGCGGCAACGCGAGACCAGTAGCGCCAGCAGCGGCAGGACGACGTAGAAATCCCACTCGACCGGCATCGACCAGTAGACCGGATTGAGCAAAGTCACCGGCCACGGCACGATGTTCTGGATCAACAGGACATGCGCGGACAGATTTCCCGGTGCGATCAGTTCCGTACGATTCAGGAAAAAGTAGACCACGCCGAGGATCGCCAGCTGCGTCCAGTACGCCGGCAGCACACGGCGGCAGCGATGAATCCAGAATTGCTTCAGCGACGGCCGTGCTGCCTGTTCCAGCGCCGCGCGATGAAACGGCGTGCTCAGCAGAAAACCGGACAGCACGAAAAACAGGTCGACCCCGAAATAGCCGCACTTGAACAGCGGTGTGAAGTCGAGCCGGCCCGCCGGCACGGCAACCGCCAGGACCGGCATGCCGGAAAACTGCCACGCGTGCAGCATCAATACCCATAGCGCGGCGATGCCGCGGATGCCGGTCAGCGCTGGAAAATACGAGGGCGTGCCGCCACGCATCGGGTCGGAAAGTCGCGATCGGGAATGACGCGCCTTATAGCACGCCGCCCGCGCTGCGCCGCACAACTGGCGTTCCGGCACGCTCCCGTTATACTCCGCATCAAACCTGCTTCACCCACCGCTTTTCCCCATTTTTACGGCCTGAAATCCTTTAGGGAGGATTCGATGTTGCAAGAATACGGTCTTTGGATCGCGCTGGGCTGCGCCCTGGTTGCGATCATTTATGGTGTCTGGTCGCGCAGCTGGATTCTGGCCAAGCCTGCCGGCAATGCACGCATGCAGGAGATCGCGCTGGCCATCCAGGAAGGCGCGCGTGCGTATCTCAACCGCCAATACCGCACGATCGCGATCGTCGGCGTCGTGCTGTTCGTCGTGATAGGCCTGACCAAGCTCGGCTGGTACGCGGCATTCGGTTTCGCGATCGGCGCGCTGCTGTCCGGCCTGACCGGATTCATCGGCATGAACATCTCGGTGCAGGCCAACGTGCGTACGGCCGAAGCGGCGCGCAACGGCATCAATGCGGCGCTGCAGGTCGCGTTCCGCGGCGGCGCGATCACCGGCATGCTGGTCGTGGGCTTGGGTCTGCTCGGCGTGGCGGGCTATTACGTGTTCCTGTTGCACATGGGCAAGACCGATGACGAAGCGCTGCATGCGCTGATTGGTCTGGCGTTCGGTTCCTCGCTGATCTCGATCTTCGCGCGCCTCGGCGGCGGTATCTTCACCAAGGGCGCCGATGTCGGCGCCGATCTGGTCGGCAAGGTCGAAGCCGGCATTCCCGAGGACGACCCGCGCAACCCGGCGGTGATCGCCGACAACGTCGGCGACAACGTCGGCGACTGTGCCGGCATGGCCGCGGACCTGTTCGAAACGTATGCGGTCACGTTGATCGCGACGATGCTACTCGGCGGCGTGCTCGGTGCCGATGTCGGCGGCCACAACGGCGTGCTCTATCCGCTCGTGCTCGGCGGCGTGTCGATCATCGCCTCGATCATCGGTACGTTTTTCGTCAAAGCGCGACCCGGCGGCAAGATCATGAACGCGCTCTACATGGGCGTCGGCGTGTCGGCCGTGCTCGCGCTGATCGCTTTCATTCCAGTTACGCAGGCATTGATGGCCAACTCGAAGTTCGGCGTGTGGAACGTCTATTTCTGCGCCGTGATCGGCATTCTGCTGACGGTTGCGATGGTCGTCATCACCGAGTACTACACGGCAACCGAATACGCGCCGGTGCGCCACGTCGCCAAGGCGTCGACGACCGGTCACGCGACCAACATCATCGCCGGCATCGGCATCTCGATGAAGTCGACGGCATGGCCGGTGATGGCCATTTGCGCCGCGATCTGGCTCGCACACTACTTCGCCGGCCTGTACGGCATTGCGATCGCCGCCACGGCGATGTTGTCGATGACCGGCATGATCGTCGCGCTCGACGCGTACGGCCCGATCACCGACAACGCCGGCGGCATCGCCGAGATGGCCGGTCTGCCGAAGGAGATCCGCGAGATCACCGATCCGCTCGACGCGGTCGGCAACACGACCAAGGCCGTGACCAAGGGTTACGCGATCGGTTCGGCGGGCCTCGCCGCGCTCGTGCTGTTCGCCGACTACACGCACAACTTGAGCATCGCCAACCCGGACAAGATCTTCACGTTCGACCTGTCCGACCACATGGTCATCATCGGCCTGTTCATCGGCGGCCTGATTCCGTATCTGTTCGCATCGATGGCGATGGAAGCGGTCGGCCGCGCGGCCGGCTCGGTCGTGGAGGAAGTGCGGCGCCAGTTCCGCGAGATCCCGGGCATCATGGAAGGCACCGGCAAACCGGATTATTCCAGGGCCGTCGACATGCTGACCAAGTCGGCGATCAAGGAAATGCTGATTCCGTCGCTACTGCCGGTGCTCGTGCCAATCGTCGTTGCGTTCGGCGCGAAGTTCATCACCGGCTCGAGCGTCGAAGGCGCCAAGGCGCTCGGCGGCGTACTCGTCGGCACGATCGTCACCGGCCTGTTCGTCGCGATCTCGATGACGACCGGCGGCGGCGCCTGGGACAATGCGAAAAAGTATATCGAGGACGGCCATTTCGGTGGCAAGGGTTCGGACGCACACAAGGCGGCCGTGACCGGCGACACCGTCGGCGATCCGTACAAGGACACGGCGGGACCTGCGGTCAATCCGCTGATCAAGATCATCAACATTGTCGCCCTCCTCCTCATCCCGCTACTCTGAGCCGTGAGGCAATCGGTGCCGCGCGGCTCGCAACGAAGCCGGACCGCACGGCACCAACTCCCCGTCTCCCGCTGGCGGAAAGGCCAAGGGGTGAGGGTGGTGGTCACGCGACCCGCGACTGACTGACGAAGCGATTTCCCGCCTGCGGTGTGAGCAGGTGCAGCTTAGAGAGGGATGGGGTCAGGTGGCCATCACGCGACTGGCGACTTGCTGACGCAGGCGATCGCTCTCGCGCTGGCCGGGTGGGATGCGATGATGGTGGTCTCCACGCCGACCCGCACGCGTCCGAAACCGATTCGCTGCACTCTCGATCACCGGGCTCCCAATGCACGCCTACGATTTCATCCTGATCCTGCTCTCGTTCGTGTATGCGGCCGCCGTTACGCACGTGTTGTCGGTGGCGGGCGAAATCATCATCGCCTCAAAGCGCCTTCGCTTCTCATGGCTCAATGCCGGCTGGATGCTGGCCACATTGCTCTTCACCTGTGCGTGGTGGATCGGCTTGTGGGACCTGCACACGATGAAGATATGGGACGTCGGTTCGATCGCGTTGTATTTCTTCGTGGCGGCGGGAATCTACCTGCTGGCTCGTCTCGTTTCGCCACGCATCGCCGAAAAAGGCGACATCGACCTTCAGGCGTTTCATGTCGAGGAGGGCCGCAAGTACCTGGTCGCCTATGCGGTGCTGTCCTGGATCACGGCGGCGGTCAACGCCGCGCTAGGCCAAGCCAACGGCATCTCGCAGTGGCCGGCGCAGAACCTCGTCATCGTGCCGATGGCCGTGGCGACCAGCGTGGCCGCGATCTTCACCCGGCGCACCTGGATCCAGAGCGTGGCACTGGTAGTCCAGATCGGAGGCTGGATCTGGTACTTCGCCCGATTGCAGTCCGCGCTGTCGGACTGATCTACGCACTCGAGTTCACGCGCAGCGACGGTGCAGTGGGCCGCGGGCGGCGACTGAATTCGCAGCTGTAGTCCACTAGGCTTCCGGAGGCGGCTGCAGTTTCTTCGCGTCTTCTTCCAACTCGGCGATCACGGCCTCCAGCGCGTCGTGCAACTGGCCCTGCCGGTTCATCAGATCCTCGATCTTGTCGGTGCGCTTGAGCTTGGACAATTCGCCATCGAACAACATCCAGGTTGCGGTGAGGTGTTCGACGTTGTTCTTCGAGTAGTGCCGCATCTCTTTCAGCTGGGCAAGAGTGTCGGCAAGATGATCCGCCGGCGTCTTGTTGACGGGCTCTCGGATGTCTTCTTGGGCCATGACAACTCCTTGTGAGACGGGCCGCTATCGTCGACCAGACCGTACCAACCCCAGCTGAAGGAGTGGCGCAATGCATTCCAGGCTGCGGCGGCCAAGCGAGCGCGTATCGACATGTTGGCCGATTGCCATCCGCAAATCGCCTGCGCGGTGGTTGCGGCGAAATTCGTTGCCCACTTCCGGTTGCTGCGCCGCAGCGGCAATTGCTTTATCCTTCGCGCCCGCTGCAACGCGGCCAACCTTTTCTACCCTGACCCTCTGCCGTACGCGGAAGAGGCGAAGCAACGGAGCAATCTCATGGCACTCAACCTCGTCCCCGCCGGCCGCGATGTGCCGAACGAAATCAATGTCATCATCGAAATTCCGAAGGACGCCGAGCCGGTCAAGTACGAAGTCGACAAGACCACCGGCGCGATCTTCGTCGACCGCGTGTTGTCGACGCCGATGCGCTACCCGTGCAACTACGGCTACGTGCCGCACACGCTGTGCGGCGACGGTGATCCGGTCGACGTGCTAGTGCTCATGCCGCTGCCGCTGATCCCGGGCGCCGTGATCCGCTGCCGCCCGGTCGCGATGCTGCGCATGACCGACGAGTCCGGCGAGGACACCAAGATCGTCGCCGCGCCGGCGCACAAGGTGTTCGCCCATTACGACCACATCAACGATCTGGGCGATGTGCCGCTGCACTGGCGCGAGCGCATCGGCCATTTCTTCGAGCACTACAAGGACCTGGAAAAAGGCAAATGGGTAAAAGTCGAGGGCTGGGGTGACGCCGCGGAAGCCCGGCAGGAGATCCTGGCCAGCATCGCGCGCTACCACGACTGCCCGGAAAAGCCGGCGTTTTGACTTGGGGTGGGCGCAATTCCGCGCAGCGCCGCTGCGCGGTCCGTTCGCGCAACCGGATTGCGTTTTCAATTACCTGGTCATTCCGGCGCAAGCCGAGCCCGCCCTTTGCCCGCCCCTTCAAGGGGTGAAGCGGCGCGCTTGCGAACCACTGGTTCGCGCGCCGCTGAACGCGCGGAGCAGGATGTGCAGCGCCGGGTTGCTTGGCGAGGCCGGGACGGCCGAGCCTAGCAACGTTGGGTGGGGATGGTGTTTCTTCTCGCTCGTTATTCCAACGAAAGCAGGACTGCGGAGGCAGGATGCCGGAGCGAACATTCGCGTAGCGAATGGCCCGAGGGGCACGCGACAGAGTCGCGTGTAATCCATCTTGACCTTCTCTTTGCTCCTCTGCTCTTGAAGTGCACTGCTTCCACTCGCCTCCGGCGAGCGGGTTACTTTCTTGACTCCGGGCATCCTGCCCTCCGCCGCTCCGCGGCCAGCTCCGCTGTTCGCGCCGCTCCTGCGGCGCAGTGCTTGTGCAAAGAAAGGTAACCAAAGAAACACACCCCGGCGGCGCGGTCTCCAGGCATCCTGCCTTCCGACTTCGCGAGAGTGCTGCGGGGTTCGCTGGATGTACGTCCGTGTACATTCAGCGAATGGGCGCACATCGTGTGCGCCCTCCTTCGGACTGATCCTGCGCACCCTCGCCGCGCCTC
>Ga0193727_1000723_pt1 | contig 13192 bp, 10 predicted proteins | sample H2c2metaG_FD_143051 | JGI IMG/M metagenome (GOLD analysis project Ga0193727, IMG submission 143051) | Soil microbial communities from a riparian zone of the East river system, Colorado, United States - H2c2 | ecosystem: Environmental > Terrestrial > Soil > Riparian zone | place: USA: East River...
GGGGTCGGCGGCGCGGCCAAGCTGATCTCGAATGCCGAGGACAATCCGAACGCGTCCGGTGCGCGGCTGTTTCCGAACGCAGCCGCTGCGAACCGTTCGATCTTCTACGACCGCGGCGGACGGGAGCGCAGCGTCGCGCAAGTCTATTCGGTGCTGACGCAGCGTTATGACAGCGCCGCCAATTCATCGGCGACACGGTCCGCGATGGCGTCGGCCGGTGTGATGTCGGCGAGTGCTGCGTTCGCCGGCGCGGCAGCGGGCGCAGCCCCAATCGACAACGCCGCCTATCTGTCGAGTTTTCCGGATTCGCGCGCGGCCTCGGCTGTGGCGTCGCAGCCGGCGCTCAAGACGGCATCGCTGCAACCAAGCGAGCCGATCTTCCGCTCGCTGTTTCAGGCCGGCGAACGATCAGAGCCGCTCTCGCCGGCGGTTCATGAATTGTGGGGCAGCTCGTCGTCGCTGACCTCGGTTGCGCCAGCGACCTCTGTTGCGCCGACATCGGTCACGATAACGTCTCCGATCTCCTCGCTGCCAACGCGAACGCCGACCGTCCGCGCACCCCAACCGCTCGACCTCTTCAGCGATCGCACCGGCGCATTTAGCAGCTAATGGCCTCATGGTGAGGAGGCGCTTGCGCCGTCTCGAACCATGAGTTCGCGGCCATCCTTCGAGACGCATCGCTGCGCGATGCTCCTCAGGATGAGGCAGTGAGCGCGAAGCGAAGCAATCCGGTCGCGAAACTCGTCATGCCCGGGCGCTTGTCCCGGGCATCCACGTCTTAACAGCGTAGCTGCAAACAAGACGTGGATGGCCGGGACAAGCCCGGCCATGACGAAAAAACAAAATCCTTCCCGCGGAGGTAATCGGTACTTACCCGCCCACCTCCGCACCCTTAACAAAACGTCAATAAAACCAGCCGGTTATGGTGAACGCTTTGTTAAGCGTCGTGGTTTATTTTGTATGACAGTGGCATCACGGTGTCGTTTTACAGGTTGCGTCGGCTGGCTGGGACAATGATCGTTCGGCAGTTCATCAGTTGGATAAGAACCGCTCCGGCAGGCGAGCGGGCGGAGGCCACGCGGGCTTTGGCGCGGGCCTGGTTGATTTCGGATTTATCCGCCGACGACCGCGCCGCCGCCGAAGGCGCGCTTCTGATGCAGCTCGACGATGCATCTCCGCTGGTGCGCCAGGCCATGGCCGAGGTGTTTGCGCGCAGCACCGAGGCACCGGCCGCCATCGTGCAGGCGCTGTCGCTCGACCAGCCGTCGGTGGCACTTCCGGTGCTGGAATTTTCCCCGCTGCTGATCGATGCCGACCTTGTCGACATCATCGCGACCGGCAATTGCGAGATGCAATGCGCCATTGCCCGCCGCAACAATCTGCCGGCCTCGGTGTGTGCAGCGATCGCCGAAGTCGGCACTGCCGCAGCAGCGCTCGAGCTGATCGAAAATGCCTACGCGGAACTGGCGCCGTTTTCCTGGGATCGCATCGTCGAGCGTCACGGCCATCTCGCCGCGATCCGGGAATCGATGCTGGTGCTGGAAGATCTCCCCGCAGCGACGCGGGTCGCACTGGTGGCCAAACTGTCGGATACGCTGGCGCAGTTCGCGGTCGCCCGCAACTGGCTGAGCGCCGATCGGGCGGCGCGGGTCGCGAGCGAGGCGCGCGAGCGCTCCACCGTGAATATCGCGGCGGGCTCGAACGGCGACGACGTGCGTGGCCTGGTGCGGCATCTGCGCGCCTCGGGCCAGCTCACCGCCGGTCTGATCCTGCGCGCGCTGCTGTCGGGCAATCAGGAGCTGTTCAATGCCGCATTGGCCGAATTGGCTGATCTGCCGCCGGCCCGCGTCGCAGCGCTGCTGCATGACCGCGGCGGCGCCAGCCTGCAGGCTCTGCTGATACGGGCTGGATTGCCGGAATCGACCTTCGCGGCATTCCGGGTGGCGCTCGAAGTCAGCCATGAAACCGGATTTGTCGACACGGTCGGCGGCGCTGCCAGATTGCGGCGCCGGATGGTCGAACGCGTGCTGACGCATTGCGCCACCGACCGAAAGGCCGCCGAGCCGCTGTTGATCCTGCTGCGGCGCTTCGCGACCGAGTCGGCGCGCGAAGAAGCCCGCATGTTCTGCGACGAACTGATGGCCGAAGAAGCCATCGCGCCGCACGACCTGATCGCGGCCTGATCGCATCATCCTCGACGTCGTTCCCTTGCATGATTCGAAGCTCCGGTCTGGAAGCTTGAATCACGGCGTTCGGCTATCGCTCCATTGACCCAATAGGGAGGTTCCGGGATGTCTCATATCTGCCGCACTGCAAACCTTTCCCGCGAACGTGTGCTGTCTGCCGCACTGGTGACGTATTCCGGCGTTCATGGTCACGGCGTATCTGAGGGAAACGCTCGGCAGGTGACTGCCTTGTTTCTTCTAACCCAAAGGAAAAGTACCGTGATGAAAATTGTGATGATAGCGGCTGCAACGCTTGCCGTGGTGACTGCCGCCAGTGCTGCCGACATCCCGCGCCCACAGCCCGTCTATCAGACGGCCCAACTCGGCAAGATGCCGATTGGCAAGACTCCAATCGGGAAGACCCCGATCGGCAAGCCGCCGGTCGCGAGGCGGGCCTACTGATACGCGGTATGGACTCAAAGGTCTGGTTGAATCTGGCCTTTGTCGTCGACAGTTGAGGGGCGAAGCGTGGCAAACAGGCCGAAGCGATCAGGACTATGCTTGCTTGCGGGATTCACGCTCGCTGTTTTGCTCCAGTGCGAAATCCAATCGGCTTCTGCACACGAGATTGACGCTCGCGCCGGTTCGGAGCGTTTCACTTCCCAGAGACGGGACGTTCACAAGCGCACCGCCAACGCGAATGCGCTTGTTTCCACTGAGGCGTCCCTTGAATCGAAACCGGCGCCACAGTCTGTTCGAAAGCCGGGATCCGCAAAGGGTCCGTACTACGTCGATTTCAGAGCCAGAACGGCGGCGAGCTGGGGCCACGCTTTCGTCTGGTTTGGCAAGACAAGCGAGCGCGCAGTTGAAGTCGCGGGCCTTACCCCTGCGGGAGACACCCTGCCTTATGTCCTTGGTCATTTGACGTGGGTGCCGTCCGAGACCGGGGCAAGCTATGGCGATCTTGATCCGCAGTATTTGACCGCCAGTTACCGGGTTTACTTGAATGAGCCGGACGCAAAAACGGTTTTCGCATACATCAAGAAATTGCAGGCGAGTTCACCGGTCTGGAACGCCGAAACATCCAATTGCACTTCGTTTATCGGCAGCATCGCGGATTTCATGGGATTGAAAGTTCCTCTCCGCTGGCAGCGTCCCGAGGACTACGTCAACAATCTCAAGGCGATGAATGGCGGGCGCCAGATCGTCCAGCTGTCGTCAGCACAATAGCCCGCGTTCTTCCCTGTTGGCACGATACGAACGTCGCGTTGTCCCAATTGAATGCGACGGCCTGCTTTGAATCCGATGGCGGTTCGGACTTAGTATTCGTCTGGGTCCAAACTCGCTGCGAAGGCAACCGTCAACAGGTAGAGAACCTCAAGTCCCACTGCGTACAGGATGCCGACGGGACCAAGCAGCAAACACAATACTGTCGCCATCACCACGAACCCAATCATGCTTCTGACGATGGGACGCTGTTCTCGAAACCAATGCTGTTGAACTATCATGTAAGTCGCCTCGGTTGATGCCCGCGCCCACAGTAATGGTGCAAAGAGATGTCGGTATGAACCGTATTGCGCGCGTCCACGCGGCTGACCGACGCGCAGGAACCGCCGCACATACGCCGCGATCCGCCCTTGGCGTTCGTGATGGGGTGATGACGGCCAAGAGGAAAAACCACCGTCAGCGATATTGTTCCTTCACTTTCCTCTATGCGCGCCCGATCAGGTTGTCGAGATGCGGGCTTGACTTTTGGAGAACAAAAGAAGAACATATGCCATCGTCGGGTCAGCACGGAACAACGTTATGCGCCCTCGTTCGCAGCCGAGTGAGAAGGGGGCTGACGAGCTGGAGGTCGCTGTGGATGAGGCCATCGCTGCTTGCGGCGGTGACATGAGGTCCACCATTCGCGCGTTGATTGTGGCGAACGAATATTTGGAGTCGGAGGCTTGTGAGCTGATGGCGGCGGTGTCGCACGCCTATGTGCGCGGCCGGTTTCGCACCTATACAGGCTAGAGCATGATCCGGAAAAGTGGGCACCGGTTTTCCGAGAAGATCATGCTCAAACAAAAAGATAGAGCGGGATGACAATTCGAAGAAATGTCATCCCGCTAGGAGAGCGAGATGGCGGAAGAAACCTACTTCGTCGCTCTGCCGTTTATTGCTACTGACGAGGGCGTCGCGCCGGGGGAGCCGGTCGAATGCTTCAATGCAAACGCTGCCGTGATGCGTGCCGAGGCGCTATCGCGCAAGCAGGGTCATGTCGGCGCCGTCGCATTCAGTCGCACCGGTGATCCGGCCACCGGAGTTTTCAGCGATGCCGAGGTGATCAGGAAATTCGGCGACGTCCCTGACGACCTGAGTGCGCTGTGATGGAGCGCGCGTGCTGACGTATTGCGCCACCGATCGCCAGGCCGCTGCTGATCCTGCTGCGCCGCTTTGCGACCGAGTCGGCGCGGGAACAAGCCCGCATGTTCTGCAACGAACTGATGGCGGAAGAAGCCATCGCGCCGCACGACCAGATCGCGGCCTGATCGCATTACCCTCAACGTCGTTCCCGCCTAGTGCGCAATTGCGCACGAGGGCGGCGCGGCTCACGCCGCTGATGTCAAAGGTCGCGCGCGTTCGATCCGCTTGCGTTCGCGCGGTGAATGCATCGCTTCCCACAGGTCGCTTCGCCGCTGCACATTGAGCCAGAAATCCGGGCTGTTGCCGAACACCCGGGCGAGAATGAGCGCTGTCGCCGCGGTCACATTGCGGCGATCGTTGCACAGCTCATTGACGTGCTTGCGTTGCACGCCCATGGCTTCCGCCAGCGCGCCTTGCGTCAGGCCGATCGGCTTCATGAATTCCTCGACCAGAATTTCGCCAATCGTCGCCGGTTTGCGTTTCGTCATCAACATGGCTTGCCTCACTCATAGCTGTGATCGTCCAGATATAGATCTTCCGCCTCACCCCGGCCGCTATTCCACCGAAACACCAGCCGCCATCGTTTGTTGACGCGAATCGAGTGGAGGCCGTCGAGATTGCCTCGCAGCTTCTCGAAATGGTTGCTCGGCGGCGATCTCAAATCGCGGTCCGTTGTTGCATCGTCGATCATCTGGATCTTGCGGAACAGGCGATCTTCCAGATCGGACGGGATTTTCTTCGACCTGATGTCGTTGACGAAGAACTCGCGCAACCAGCCGTCCCGGAAGCTCAGAATCATGCCGCAATCCTGTCTGAGGCAATGTACCACCCGATGACCCAAATCGCAATGGCGGGCAGCACATAAAGCGCGTGGGCCTGCCGGAATCGACCTTCGCGGCATTCTGGGTGGCGCTCGAAGTCAATCATGAAACCGGATTTGTCGACACGGCCGGAGGTGCTGCACGATTACGGCGCCGGATGGTCGAACGCGTGCTGACGCATTGCGCCACCGACCGCCACCGCCGAGCCGCTGCCGATCCCGCTGCGGCGCCTCGCGACCGAGTCGGCGCGCGAAGAAGCCCGCATGTTCTGCGACGAACTGATGGCAGAAGAGGCGATAGCGCTGCACGACCTGATCGCGGCCTGATCGCATGACCCTCAACGTCGTTCCCGCGCACGCGGGAACCTATACGATGTGCCGGTGATGATTCGAAACCGTAGGGTGGGCTGAGCGAAGCGAGCCCACCATCTTCAACACAAGATCGGAATTTTTGTATCGTGGGCATGGCGCAAGAGCGCCTTTGCGAGCGCAGGGCCGACCGCCGGGGAGGCGGAGATCAGCCCGCCCGCGAGCGCCTGCACCATGCCGCCTTCGGGTAGCGTGAGCCGCGCCAGCGTCTGCCCGGCCGTTACGATACCCCGGCATCAGCAAAGACTTCCGCGACCTTGAGACCTAGCCGCTCCGGCCGCACCGATGTTTCCGGTTTCGGAATGAGAATGCCAGAAACCTCGTTGGAAAAGCAGGATTTTTGCAGCCTTGAGGACAGTGAACGCCGCGCCCTTCGGCGCATCGGCCCCCGTGCGCCTGAGCCAAGCGGCGGTGGAAATTGGTTCTAGTGATAATACAGGGTGCGGCCTGTCACCCTAATCTTGTTCCGAAATTGAGCAACTCAGGCTTGCAATCGAGGACGGTACATCGCTTATGATAACGCTGGCGAGCGACATGGAACTGTCCCGTCGAATCGGCCCCACCTAAAACGGGTACAGCACGCATCGGCAATGTCAAATCAGCGGTCCCGCACGCGCGCAACACAAAAACTACTGCGAACCGCGACGTGCCTTGGTGATGGTAGTTTGATCTTTCAATAAATGTCGAGAGGCGAACACGTGACGGACGTCGAAGATCTAAACGAGCAGAGCCGTCTTGCCGCGACGTACGAGAATCTCCGCGAGAAGCTGCTCGACCTTTCCAAGAAAAACCGGATGTTGAACTACAGTCTGGGTGCCCGATCGAAAAGGCACCTGCAAATCGTCGACGAGGTTTTGGAGGAGATCTACCGTAAGCTGGTTGGTGAAGAAGCGGTGCTTCGGATAGAGCCGCTGGAGGAGCCCGAAGATATCCCTCCGGAGGAGAAGACTGAAGAATTCATTGCGGCGTTCGAACACGCCAAAGTTTCCAATCTTGAATATTTGACGAGACTGCAAGCTCTGGAGAGCGCCGGCCGCGACGACGAAATAGAGTTGGCTAAGCTGGACCGCAACCTCCGCGACCAGATCAGAGGCGAATTCGGACTGCACCTCAGGCCGAAGAAGGCCGAGATCAACCGCGCCGACCACGCTCGCCGCCTCGATATTGATCCGAATGTCGAGCTTGGGGCAACCAAATCAAAGCCGTCGCACAGCGATACGGCTCTGCAGACGCTCAAGTTTCCCGATGAACTCGAGCGCATTATGGGAAACATCGCCGCGGACGCCAAACTGTCGGAGCAGGAGATGGGCATCTCGACCCTCTTTCTCGCCTTCGGTTTCCTCGAGTGGTATGATGCCGACTCTTCGGACAAGAAAGCTTTTGCCCCGCTACTTCTTCTGCCCGTCACGATCGGCGCGAGAAAAATCTATGGGCGTAACTCCTATTCGCTCACCGCCGCCGAGCCCGCGGCGGAATCCAATTTGAGCCTGCAAAAGCTCCTTGAGAAGAACTTCCGCCGGACGCTGCCGACGTTCGACGGCGGAGAAGAGGAGAAAGTCGGGTCAGTTGAAGCATATCTAGACGAAGTCCGGTCGGCGATAAAGGACCTCGGACGTTGGCAGATACATCGCTGGCTTGTCCTCGGCCATTTCGCGTTCGGAAGGTTCGCGGTGTATGCGGACCTTAATCCGGACAACTGGGATATCGACCCGTCAGACCATCCGCTTATTCGGTCTATCCTGCGGGGGACGGATCGGAACGGCGATGGCAACCTCATCTCGAGCGAGCCGGATGACTACTTTATTGACGATCCGGGAATCGAGGCGATTGCACCCTTCCTGATCCAGGATGCGGACGCCTCGCAGCACAGCGCGTTGATAGACGCCATGAAAGGGCACAACCTGGTAATACAGGGACCGCCTGGCACAGGGAAATCGCAGACGATCGCGAATATCATCGCAAACGGGGTCGCTGCCAATAAGACCATACTCTTCGTTGCGGAGAAACAAGCGGCATTGGAGGTTGTGAAACGACGTCTTGAAAAGGCAGGCATCGGAGACTTTTGCTTAGAACTTCATTCCGACAAGGCCTCGGCGAAGATCGCTCTCGAAAGTCTCAGGCGCCGGCTCAAGGTCGCACCAGTCGCGGCGCCCGCGGTCCACGATTCGTCGCTCCATGAAAATAGAAAGGAAATTGCTGGCTATCTTGATGCGTTGCATGACGCCGGTCCCAGTGGTCGAACGCCGTTCGATCTCATCTGGAAAGCGCTCCGCGGATCGACGCTGAGCCCAGGCGGAATCGAGGCGCTGAAAACGACAGCACTCCCGGACCAACTTTTGAAAGATGCTGCTAGGCTTTCGGAGGCGGAAGCCCGCTTGGCGATATATGCCGCAGCATGCCAAGCCTTTCTTCAGGCGTTCGGACACCCCTTGGATTCGCCGTGGCGAGCGGCGGGAATAGGCGTCGTTCAAAGCAGCCAGATCGACAGGATCGTCGAGTGCCTGAGTCTGATCGAGCAATCCGCGCGCGACGTCGCCGGCTGCATCTCCGAAAATGCGGACTTCGACGTAGGCTCTGTCATGGACTTGCAGGCGCTCGTCACGGTCCGCAAGGCGCTCGGCCATCGGATTGCACCGGACGTGACTGGTACAGTCGCCCAACTCGATGCGGAACGACTGCTGGATGCGTTGACCGCGCTCAAGGAAATGCAAGCTACGGAAGCCTCGGTCGCCGCCTCTTCGTTAAACGTAATCGACGACGCACAAGTCCTCGCGACCGCTGTGGAACTTGGAAACCGAAAGATCGCGGCCGGATATTTGGAGTATACACCCGCCGCGCTATTCAGCGTGGCGCGCGAAACGATCGGCCGCAATATGCTCCTCCATGGCGCGCTGAAGGGGCTCGAACCGGCACTCGAATATTTCGACCTTGACGACAGCATTCCGTCGAACCAGCTAGATGCCCTTGCGAAAGCGGTAATCATATCGGCCAAGATACCTCCTCAGTACAGATACGGTCTCGATCTGAATCAAGACATTAACGAGGACGCTTTCGCAGCCTTGCGTGGCCAGTGGTCCGGATTGTTGACGCGCGAGAAAGACTGGAGGCAAAGGTTCTTATCCTTCGGCAACGAACGATGGCCAGCCCCGTCGCAATTACGCGCCGTCGCCGAGCTTCTGAGGAAAAGCAGTCTCAGCCGAGCGTTTACGGCACTAAGTGGCTCTGCGAAGACTGCCCGTGCGCTCATAGCCCGGCTCGGGGTGGATGGGTCGGTGACGTCGATCGAAGACCTTGTAGACCTCGCGCAACACGTTGACGCGATCGATGAATTCGAAGCGGATTCTGCTGCCGAAGCACTGTTGGGCCAGCGCTGGGATGGCCTCGATACGGCATTTGACCAGATCGCCTTCGGAATAAAGGCGCGTCGATATCTCTCCGAGCAGATCGGGGGAGATCTAACCCAGCGCCTCATAAAGATACCGCAACATGCTGTACGCGATCTTCATCATTTCGAAGCAGCCGCGGCGGACTGCCTCAGGACGACCGCCAAATTTTCTGATCGCCTCGACGGCCAGTCGATGGACGCCGTCCTAAGGATTTTGACGGACGAAACCGCTGCGATGCAAAGCATACTGGACGTTGATCCAAACAACACACTTGTCGGATACGACGTGCCTGCCGGAAGGCTTGCTGAGTTCGCGAAGCTCAGGCTTCATCAGGACCGCGTCCGCAAGGTTTTCGAGAGTTCTCCATTGAAGCAGGCCGCGCAGGAACTATCGAGCGCGGCGAATGGCATCGACGACGCAATCATGGCCCTTGAATGGCTCAGCGCGGTTCGAAGCACCGACATGCCTGTATCCTTGGCTAGAAGATTGACGTCGGTCGCCGCAAAGAGCGAGTGGGAGAGGTTGCGCCATTCTGTTGACTTGGTCGCGCGGCCTCTCGAGAGCTACGCAGAACAGCTTGAAATCCTTACCAGAGAATTCGGAATGACTGAACTCGGACGGTTGGGTCCGAAGGAACTCTGCGAGACCGCGGCTAGGCTCGTCTCACACAGGGATCAATTGCGCGAGTATTTGGGTGTCCAGCGGGAGCGGCTTGTCTTGGAGACGATGGGCCTAAAGGATTTCCTCGCGCGTGCAGACCTGGAAAGGATCGATCCAACTTATCTTCCCAGCCTGTTGGAAACGATCGCCGCATATCGCGGAGCAGGTCTCGCAAGAGGATCCGCAGAACCCCTCCACAATAATACGGGTACGACATTGGAGGTGCGTCGGAAGCAGTTTGCCGACAAGGATCGCAAAAAGATCCGAGAGGATAGAATCCGCATCAAGGCAAAGTTGCTCGCAAAGAGGCCGCTTCCCGGATCGAGCTTCGGCAAAAGGAAGACCTGGACCGAAATGGCGCTTCTCAATAACGAATTCGAAAAGCAGAAGAGGTTTGTCCCGGTCCGAACCCTGTTGGCACAAGCAGGCCGTTCGATGCAGGCGCTGAAGCCTTGCTTCATGATGTCGCCCCTCTCCCTCGCTAAATTCATGAAGCCGCAGTCGCTGAAGTTCGATATCCTGGTCATCGACGAAGCATCGCAGATGCGGCCCGAAGACGCGCTCGGTGCGATGCTGCGCTCGAACCAGATCGTCGTGGTCGGCGACCAAAAACAACTACCTCCTACCGATTTCTTCGCACGATCGTCGGAATCTTCCGACAACGAGGAGGACGAGTTCGAGGACCTTGACGACGAATCCATCCTCGAAAGCTGTCAGAAGGCGTTCGGCCAGAGACGCTCTCTCAAGTGGCATTACAGAAGCCACTGCGAGAGCCTAATTCGCTTCTCGAACGAGCAGTTCTATGGGAACGGACTAATTACGTTTCCGGCGGCCAAACCGGACTCCTTCGCCGTCGATCTCATCTCGGTGGACGGTGTCTTTCAGGCGCGATGTAATCCCGCCGAGGCAAGCCGTGTGGCGGAAGAAGCCGTCACCTTCATGAGGCATCACGCCGCCTTCGGCGAAGACGACATCCCGTCGCTCGGCATAGTCGCCATCAACATCCAGCAGCGCAACCTTATTCAGGAGGAGTTGAACCGCCTAATCGCTGACGACATCCTCGTGGACCAGTATCGTGAAAAAGTCCTGAATAAAGGCGAAGAGCTGTTCGTCAAGAACCTCGAGAACGTCCAGGGCGATGAGCGCGATTTCATTTTTATATCGATGACATACGGCCCGGAAGCCAACACGTCGATCGTGAAGCAACGTTTCGGTCCCATCAACCGGAAGCAAGGGCACCGCCGCCTCAACGTGCTGTTTTCACGCGCCCGCGTTCGCATCGGCCTGTTCTGTTCTTTTGGATCGATAGACGTCCTTCCCCGGGAGGATAGCTCGGAGGGTGTCCGCGTCCTTCGCAGGTATCTTGAATTTGCGGAAACAAAGGGGCGGGTCTCAATTACACAGGCCAAGAATCGCGAGCCGGACAGCGATTTTGAATCTGAGGTGGCGGACCGGCTCCGTACGAAGGGATTTACTATCGACTACCAAGTTGGCGTGTCCGGATACAGGATTGATCTCGGGGTGCGTCACCCTGATCACCCGGCGCAGTATCTCGCCGGCATCGAATGCGACGGTGCGGCCTATCATTCGAGCAAGAGTGCGCGCGACAGGGATCGGCTTCGCGAAGAAGTCTTGAACGACAAGGGATGGGAGATCGTTCGCGTCTGGTCTACCGATTGGTTCGACAATCCAGCGCTGCAGACCGAGCGGATGGTACAAAAACTGGAGCTCCTGCGCGAACGGCCTCCTGCTAAGCACGACGACTACGCCTTTTCTCTTCCCCCGACGTCCTTAATTTTGAAAAGTCACGGAGAAGACGCAGGAGAGGCAGTCCACGGTGTTTCGGACGTAAGTGAACCGGAAATATCCGCTTCCGGCCATATACCATCAACGCTGCCGTCGTCGGACGAAATCAGCCCCTTAAACGAAGCGCAGTGTTTCGAGGCTCTCGGCCGATTCCGGGATGAAGTAATTGCGATAGAGGCGATAGATTGGGAGCCTCATCGGTCAATCCTCCGCGAAGCAATGATCGAAACGTTCGTTCGCCAAAGGTTTGCCGATGCCGAAGAATGGTTCGACAAAGTGCCTGGTTATCTCCGTCAGGGCACAAACCCAGCAGAGAAGAGCAAGTACCTTGAACGAATTTGCGACATCGTGGGCCGGATGCCCTGTAGCGCAGCGACTTCCGGCGCCCAAAAGGAGGGCTTCTTCCTCGACATCTCAGGGGACGCTTCGAAGCCGGCACAAATAAAACTCCCGATGGGATTTGCCAATAGCCAGACCGGTCCGATTTCTAGACTTCCGGCCGAACCCGCATATTCGGCGACCAATTTCTCTGTTCTGGCGGTTAAGCCCGATGCCTCCAGATTCTACGACAGAGAATATGGAGTGGTATTGCGCACGATGGTGGACCACGTAATCACAACCGAATCGCCGATATATGAGGACCTGCTGATTGTGCGCATAGCTCGCGCGCACGGGTTTCAACGGGCCGGCGAACGGATACAGAAAACGCTTTCCTCCGTCATGGCGAAGAAATACCGCAGGACGCGAGAGGACGACCGGAGTGTCATATGGGATGGTTTGCGGCAAGCTGATCAGCTCGTTCCGTTCAGGCCTAGCCAACCCGAGGTTCGATCGTATGCCGACGTGCCGATCCCCGAACTAGCGAGCCTGGCTGTTCCGTTCCTGCGCCTTAGGTTGGCTGACGAAGATGTCCTTTATCGGATGGCGGACCAGTTTCAATTGGGCCGGCTTAGGGAGGCTACACGCTCACGTTTTCAAGCCGCTGTAAATTTTGCGAAGGAAAAGTCTTAGACGCGCCAGCCGATCTGGTTCGTCTTGGACTCGTTACTTAGCAGCGAGGCTGATCGCAGCGTAGTCGGGATAAACCGCGAGCCGAGCGATGTCCGCGCACGCCTGCGGCATGGGCTACGAGGGCGTCGTCTCGAAGCGGCGCGATGAATGAGCAAGACGGCGCGATGTGTTGGAGCCTGTCGGTTCGGTGATTTGCCCGTCAGGCACTTTTGTGTCGAGTCTTTTTTCTGATTTTCCGAAAAATATTTCTGTAGCCACGCACCCCAAATCATCTCTAGAACTCTTCGCATCCCACCCCACTAGAGGGGCGTATCGCGATCGTCACGGACGCGGGGTGCGGATGCGGTGGACGCGGCAGCGTCAGGCGCGCAACGTGATGGCGGGGCGGGTTGGCGAAAGACCTGTGAGCGATCAAACGGCGAGCTGACGAACGATGTTGCTGCGTACGGCGAAGTCGTGTGGTCCTGACGCCCCGACGCTGGCGTCAAGTTTGCGGAGTCGCGTCGGCCCAACCGGGCTTAGACAAAGACATATCCGCAGGCGACGGTGGCAAACAAGCCCGATCG
>Ga0193727_1000724_pt1 | contig 13189 bp, 9 predicted proteins | sample H2c2metaG_FD_143051 | JGI IMG/M metagenome (GOLD analysis project Ga0193727, IMG submission 143051) | Soil microbial communities from a riparian zone of the East river system, Colorado, United States - H2c2 | ecosystem: Environmental > Terrestrial > Soil > Riparian zone | place: USA: East River...
CAAAATCTCTAAGTTGGCCTTCGGACAATTCTCGCAGGACCCTCAGTTCCGCAGGTTGCGTGATGAAGTGCTCAGATTTGGTCGAGAGCGCTTCCGCAATCTTTGCGGCCACGGCTGGTAAGTCCTCCCGCATAAAAATTTCTCGGGCTAATGGTCAACCGGGCGACGCGCAGCCGTGGGATTTTTCCTGGTCGGCTGGGCCGGCATTCGCGGCGGTGGCTTCTCTTTGCGATTTAATTTTTGTCCGAGGGCGAGGTGCGCTTTGCGGCTTGGCGAAGGCCCGCGTGCGGTTGGCTTTTCCATATCGATGCCTGGTATTCTTACTCTCTTTCTTCCTCTTGCTCCAAATCGAAAAACAAAAAGCGCTGTTCCAGAGCAAGAGCAGGAGAGCGAGCGCAAGCCTCCGACACTGGCGTGATAGCTTTCATCGGCTAAATTTTGCAAATGTTTTCAGAAACGATCGAGCTGCGCGGCCACATTATTGATTCGCTTATTTTGCCGAAGGTGCTGGATCAAATTTTGACCCACGGCGCGAATTTCAAGATTGGTGAGGTCAAGATTGGGGAAAAGCGGGCCGACCAAAGCTTCGCGCGAATCGAGGTCTCCGCCGAAACGAGTGAAGCGCTCGATGAGCTGGTCCTGCGGCTGCGACAGCACGGGGCCGAAGTTCTCGAACGCGCTGAAGCGCAACTTGCCAGAGCGCCCGCGGACGGAGTTTTCCCGCGCGATTTCTACGTGACAACGAACCAGCAAACGTTCATTCGATTCGACGGCAAAGAAATCGAAGTGCGGCCCGCAATGATGGACAGTGCAATTGCGGTTGATCGAAAAAAACGCTCTGCCCGGGCGGTTAAGTTTTTCGATGTCAGCAAAGACGATGAGATTGTGGTTGGACACCAGGGCGTTCGCGTGGTGCCGGTGCAACGTTCGACGTCGCACACTGACTTGTTTCAGTTCATAAACGCGACCGTCGAGGCCGACGAACCGAAGTCGGCCATAATTCGGGGCCTGGGTCGAGAATTGCAACTCGCACGAGCGGCAAAAGGTAAAATCGCGATCGTCGCTGGACCGGCAATCGTGCGGACAGGCGCTGGCCAGCACTTGGTGCGCCTCATCGAATCGCGGTATGTCAATCGTCTTTTCGCCGGAAATGCATTTGCCGTTTACGACGTGGAACGCGCATTATTCGGGACCTCGTTAGGGATGAATCCCGATCTTGCGTTCGCACGAGGTGGCCACGAGAACCATATGCGTGCCATCAATACAATTCGCGAGGCGGGGGGAATTTCGGCAGCCGTGCACAAGGAGATCCTGACCTGCGGCATCATGTATGCCTGTGTGCGCCACGGCGTTGACATTGTGCTGACTGGATCGATCCGGGACGAGGGGCCGATACCCGGAGTAACGACAGACGTAGTCGAAGCTCAAAAAGTCATGCGAGAGAAACTTGCCGATGTAACTCACGTGCTGTTGCTTGCGACCATTCAGCATTCGCTCGCTGTGGCCAACATGCTCGCACCCAATATAAAGACAGTCTGTGTCGATATAGATTCGTCGGCAGTCGAGAGAGCGGTCGAACACCAGCCATTACAATCAATCGGCCTGGTCACAGATGTGGAACCATTCCTGCGGGAACTCGCCGATTGTATTGCCACCGCTGAAGCCAACAGCCGCGGGCGATCGCAAAAGTAATTCCGAAATGATTCGCGAATAAATTGTCGATCTTATGCGCGAGTTGCTTCTCTGTCCGCCGGACTATTACGGAATTGAGTACGAGATCAATCCCTGGATGAGCCGCGCGCGCGGCGCGGAGGCACCGCTCGCGCAAAAACAGTGGAAAGAATTGCGCGCCACGCTCTCCAAACTGGATTGCAAGATCGATTTGATCGCGCCCCAGCCAAAACTCCCGGACATGGTTTTCACGGCCAACGCCGGACTCACCGTCGGTCGCAAATTCATTCCGAGCAATTTCCGGCACAAGGAACGCGCTGGTGAAGCGCCGCATTTTGCGCGTTGGATGGAAGAACACGGTTACGAAATCTCCTGGTTGCCCGATGATCTCTACTTCGAAGGTGAGGGCGATGCGCTCTTCGGCGGCGACGCGCTTTTTTGCGGCTACAAATTTCGCTCGGACATCCAATCACATCGTGCCGTCGCGGAGATGCTCGGTTGCCTGGTCATCTCAGTCGAGCTTGTTGATCCGCGATTTTATCACCTCGACACCTGTTTTTGTCCGCTGCCGGATGGCGCAGCCATCTGGTTCCCGGCCGCGTTCGACGAATACGGGCAGCGCGCGATTCGCGAACATGTGGTCGACTTGATCGACGTCTTACCGGAGGAGGCGGTGCATTTTTCCTGCAACGCCGTTGTGCTCGAGCGCGATATCGTTTTGCCCGAAGGCGCACCGAAACTCGTAGCCACGCTCCGCGACCGTGGTTACCGCTGCCATGAGCTGCCGATGAGCGAGTTTCTGAAAGCGGGCGGCGCGTGCAAATGCCTGACGATGTTTTTGCCGCAACGGGAAAACGTGGCGTGATAAATGGCAGGCAAGGCACGGCTGGGCCGTCCGCGAAGTTTCGGCGCGCTCGGCGATCGCGCCCTTACCGTTCGCGCTTGCGTTTCAGTTCCGCTTCGATTTTGCCAAGCGGCAAACAATTCATTACATCGTCTTTCGTCAGCCAGCCTTTACGCGCGACACCGATCCCGAACCACAAATCCTGGAGACGCTCGGCGCGGTGCGCGTCGGGATCGATCACGCATTTCACTCCTCTTTCTTTGGCGCGTGGCCACCAACGCCAGTCGAGATCAAGTCGTTTCGGAGCGGCATTGAGCTCGACCCACGTCCCGGTTTGCGCCGCCGCATCGAGAATTGCCGGTAGATCGACAAGGTACGGTTCGCGCTGCAAAAGAAGCCGGCCAGTCGGGTGTGCCAGTATGGTGACGAACGGATTGCTGATCGCACGGATAATACGCTTCGTCATCTCCGCTTCGCTCAAATTGAAAACCGAGTGAATTGAAACCACGACAAAGTCGAGCTTCGCCAAAACTTCGTCAGGAAAATCGAGCGAGCCATCGCGAAGAATGTCGCATTCGATCCCGGCAAATAAACGGAAGCCACTAAACTTTTGGTTCAATTTCCGGATCGCAGCGACTTGAGCGGAGAGTTTTGCTTGGTCGAGACCGTGCGCTTGAATCGAACTGCGGCTGTGCTCGGCGATCCCGAGGTATTCGAGGCCCAACACCTGCGCAGCTTGCGCCATTTCTTCGAGAGTGTTGTGGCCATCGCTTGCCGTGGTGTGACAATGAAATGTGCCCCGTAGATTCTCTGCTTCGATTAAGCGTGGCAGAGAATGCTTTTCCGCCGCTTGGAATTCGCCGCGGTTTTCCCGCAATTCCGGCGGAATAAAATCGAGCTCGAGCGCGCGATACAGTTCCGCTTCGTCGCGAACCTTTGGGATTTTTAGTATCGATTCTTTCTTGCGTGCGCCCGGTGCGATCGGCACGGGGGCGAGACGATATTCGTTAAGCGTCCAACCGCGTTTCAGTGCGCGATTGCGCATCTCGATGTTGTGCTCCTTGCTTCCGGTAAAATAATTGAGCGCGAATGGGTATTCCGCAGCGCTGACTGCACGTAGATCGCATTGAATGCCGGAACGGAGTCGTACGCTCGATTTTGTCGGACCCTGCGCGATGATTGATTCGACCAAGGGGTGCCCAACAAAGAATTTCATGGTCGCTTCGGGCTTATTTGTCGCCACCATAAGATCGAGATCCCGCACAATTTCCTTGCGCCGGCGATAACTGCCCGCGATGCAGACCTGCAACACTTCGGGATGGGACGCGAAATCGCTTCGAAGGGATTCCGCCTCACCGGCGACCTGGCCAAATTGAAAAGAGCCTGAACGCTTCACCCGATCGGCAATTGCTTTGCAAAGTTTTTCCTGCGTCATCTCGCCGAAGCCCGGCAGTTCAGCGACGCGACCGGATTCGCATGCTTTCAGCAACTCAGCGATGGAGCTGATGTGAAGTTTGTCGTAGAGCGCTTTGATCTTTTTCGCGCCCAGACCAGGGATCGAGAACAACTCCAGAATTGCAGGCGGGAATTCCGCGCGCAACTCTTCGACATATTTCAGCGAGCCGGTCGTGGTGAGTTCTTTGATTTTCGCCGCGATCGCTTTGCCGATGCCGGGAATCTTAGCGAGCGCCTCTTCATCCTGCAGATCAGACAGACTTCCGCCCCAAGCGTCAATCGACCGCGCTGCATTGGCGTAAGCCCGGATCTTGAATGGGTTTTCCCCTTTCAATTCGAGCAGTGTGCCGATTTCTTCCAGCACGCCGGCGATTTCACCTTTCGTCATTGTTTTAACCGGTAGCGCAGATTGCCGCGACGTCGATGTTCAACCTCCGGGATAGTGCGAAGAGATTCAACGCACCACCTGGAAGGAGGATCCGAAATGGCGGATAGTTCGAAAGAAACTAAATGGTCGATGGCTGTTTACCGGTTCAAGATTAGTGAATGCTAAGTGCCAATGGCTGATTCCATCAAGCTTATCGAGTGCCCCCGGGACGCTTGGCAAGGTCTCAAGCGACAGATCCCTACCGAAATAAAGGTCGAGTACCTGCGCGCGTTGATCGACGCGGGGTTTAAACACATTGATGCCGTGAGCTTCGTTTCGCCGAAGGCTGTCCGGCAGATGGCGGACAGCGAGAAAGTGCTGGAGCAACTCGACCCGCCGGATGAGGTCGAGATCATCGGAATCGTCGTGAATGAGAAAGGCGCGGAGCGCGCCATTACCACCGAGCGCGTCACAACCCTCGGCTATCCGTACTCGATCTCCGCGACATTTCTGCGCAAGAACCAAAACCAGTCGACCAAGGAGAATTGCGAAGTATTGGAGGCGATCAAGAAGCGTGCCGACGACGCCGTTCTCGACACGGTCGTTTACATCTCGATGGCATTCGGAAATCCGTATGGCGATCCGTGGAGCGAAGGCGAAGTGGTGCAGGCGGTAAGGAGCATTGCCGATCTCGGCATCCGGTCGATCTCACTGGCCGATACGGTCGGCATGGCCACTCCGGAGCTGATCAGCCGCGTCGTGAGCGCCGTGACACGCAACCATGAGTACGAGATCGGCGTCCACATGCACAGCACGCGCGCAGATGCCGCTGCAAGGGTTCTGGCGGCGTATGATGCAGGATGCCGGAGGTTCGATTCGGCCATCGGCGGCCTTGGCGGCTGTCCTTTCGCGCAGGATGCGCTGATTGGAAACATTCCCACAGAGAGGGTGATCGAAGCGCTTCAGCAGCGCGGTGTGGACCTAGCAATGCACAAGCCGATCGAGGATGTCATGACAATGAATGCTGACATTAGCTGCAAGTTCTCTTCGTAAACCTCATCCCTCTCGGAGTGTCATCTGGATCGCACGAGCGTCGTGAAGAGAGTGACGGCTACAGCCGCGCCTCACATGCGCCGCGTCGCTGGTAGAATTCGTACCGGGCGATGATTGAGTCGACATATTTTCGGCGTCCCAGGAAAATCGATATTTTTGAGGAATGAAGATAAACTGAAAAGGCGCTGCAGTGTACTGTGGATCTTGGCACCCGATCGATCGCGGAGATCGGCAGCGGGTTTACTTTAACCTGCAATCAGCAGCGTGCCGCGGCCAAAAGTCCTCAAGGCGCGACCAAGCTCCAGCCAGCCGGAAGAGTTGGGCCGTAGCCGCCGCTGACGAAGACGTTGTGGTTCAGATACCATATCGCTGTTTGACGGGTGCTGGGTCTGTAAAGTACATAGTCGGGGTTGCCGTCGCCGTTAAAATCGGCTGTAGCCACCAATCCCCAGCCATTGGGAACGGTGGGGCCACCAGCGCCTCCGATAAGCGTTCGTCCTGATAAATACCAGATCGCTGTTTGGCCGGTACCGGGATTGAACAAGGCATAATCCGCATGGCCGTCGCGATTAAAATCCGCTACACCCATTAACCTCCAGCCGGTCGGAAGAGTTGGGCCGTAACCGCCGCTGACGAAAACGGTGTTGTTCAGATACCAGATCGCTGTTTGGCGGGTGCTGGCTCTGTAAAGCACATAGTCCGGGTTGCCGCCGCCGTTAAAGTCGGCTGTAGCCACCAATTCCCAGCCACTGGGAAGGGTCGGCCCATAAGCGCCTCCGATGAACGTTGGTCCTGATAAATACCAGATCCCCGTTCGATCCGTAATAGGGTTGAACAGGGCATAATCTGCATGGCTGTCGCGATTGAAATCCGCCACGCCCGCCAGCCCCCAGCCGGCCGAAAGAGTTGGGCCGTACGCGGCGTAGGCGAAAACGTTGTTGTCGAGGTACCATATCGCTGTTTGATGGGTGCTGGCTCTCTGAAGCACATAGTCCGGTTTGCCGTCGCCATTAAAGTCAGTCACAGCAGCCCTGGCTACGGGGCGAGGCGCACCCGCCAAATCGTAACCAATGACGTCGAGATTGACACCCTCAGGCGATGTCGCCGTGACATCGGAAAACTGGCCTGCACAACCAAATGCATTCTGGACATACGGGTGCGGCTGGGGACAGGCGGTGCTCAACCAATCACCGAAATCGCCGCTCGGATTCTGGCTGAAATAAGCGATTCCAGTGCTGCCACCGTTAATCGAAAAATAGCGTGTGCCGCTTGAACTGAGATTTCTGACGCCAGCGGACGACCAATTGAACAGGTCCTGCGGCCGAAGATCGTTCCCGCTGATATTTAAGCGGGATCCGAGGCCGATGACTTCGTCGATCTCGTGCTCAATGGAACGCTGGCCATCGTAGTTGCTGGCGCTGGGGGGGCGGGTGAACTGATACGGCACCGCGGAATTAAGCGTAACAATTCCATCGAACGGGCCGCCGAGCGTGCCGTTTGCAGACATCCCCGGTGGCGTGTCCAACCCCACTGCCCGCCCACTCGCACTCGACGGCTTCACGTTAGAGGATAAAGCAGTGCCCGGCAGGCTCGCGTTCGCAGCAGTGTCGTTGCTAGTCTTTGCATCCGCTCTCAGGGCATTGATGTAAGGGGTCCACCCAATCGTGTAATAAATGAAGTCACTTCGCGAGATCGTCCCCGACGGCAGAGGAGTGCCGTCTGGCGCAGTGGGTGAGTAGCGGAAAAGAATCTGGATCGTGACTGGATCGCTGAACAGCGACTCGTAAATCGAAATGGCTCGGTTGATCATCGCCTCGATGGCCGCCGCGTTTGGGTTGCTGGTAATGGAGCTGTGGAATGTTGCGTGAATGATCAGCCCAGCGGTGGCCGTCGTCGTAACTGCCATTACATCCGAGTCGCGGCCTGGACTGGTCGCATCGTAAGCGCGCACCCGATAGTAGTAGGTCGTGCCCGGGTTCAATCCGGTCACAACCCGACCGGTCACGTTGCCCACGTCCAAGTCGCGGTAACCATTCACGTAACTGCTAAACGAGCTGCTCGTGGAGACATCCAGCCGGTAGCCAACCGCGCCGCTTACGCTGCCCCAGCTCGCCATAAAGCTGCTGCGCGTCGGCGCTGGTCCTTGCGGCAAAGCAGTTTCAGCTTGTGCTGGAATTTCGCCGACGTTCGGAAACTCTAGCGCCGTTTGCGACTCCGTCCGCGTCTCGTGCGTTGCGGTGCCCGCTTCGAATGCAGGCGGTGCGTTCGGAATATGATTTTGCCCCGGCAAACTTGTGTCGCCGCCGAACGCAGCCAGCGCCAACACGATACCAGCAGCAAAAATAATTGAACCCGTTATCGGAACGCTTCGATGCATCTCTTCCCCTGGGAAAGGGGTTTATGCGCTTTTTTTGTGAGGTGGCAAGCTTCAATTTGGTCGACAATTCATCGCGTAAACCCAAAAATCCGAACAGCCGACAGTCCCGATTAGTGGGTGTGCTTCTGTGTGTTCGTCACATGCGCCCGCGTCGCTGGTAGAATTCGTACCGTGCGATGATTGAGTCGACATACTTCCGTGTTCCAGGGAAATCGATCTTTCGGAGGAACGTCGGGGCCGGCATGGCGGGGGAGCCATCTCCGCCGCTCCATCGCTGCGCGCGACTCGCGCCGGCGTTGTATTCGGCAAGCGCGAAGGGCATTGGATCCGATTGCGTTTCCCAGTGTTCGAACGCGCGATGCAAATACCAGGCGCCTGCTTCGAGATTTGTTTTCGGATCGAAAAGTTGATCCACGCGGAAATTTTCGATCTTATTTTCATGCGCCCATTCATTGGCCGCTTTTTCACTCACTTGCATCAGCCCGCGCTCTCCGGCACTACCATATTTTTTGGGATCGAACCGGCTCTCGCGCCAAACGACCGCCTTCACCAGCATCGGATCGAGATGGTGCTGCATCGCGATCGAACGAATCAGACGATCGTATTGTTGAAACCGGGCGGGGCTCATCCATTCGTAGAACGTGTAGATTGGATCACCCGATCGCACGGCCAGATAAGCAAAACCTGCGGCCAGCGCGAGCAGGACGCACAGGACGAATTTGAACAAGAAGCGGATCATACCCGGCGCTGCGAAAGACTGGATAACTGATCGAACGCAGCGTAACTCACATTAAATTTCAATTCACTCATCGTTACGTCGATCAATCAAAGCTAATCTGTGCCCAAGGCGAGTTTCATTCGAGTAATCATCGACCGCGCGATCCATCGCGAGCTCGATTATCTCGTGCCAGAGACGCTGGCGGAGCGAGTCGACATCGGCTCGCGGGTGCGCGTGCCATTTCGCGACAAATCTGCCCTCGCAACTGTCGTAGCTGTTCCTGACCACAGCGATGCGGAAGGGATCCGGCCGATCGAAGCTGTTATCGGCGAGGCACCCGTCTTGAGCGAAGAACTACTGGAGCTTGCGACATGGATAAGCGGTTACTATTGCTGCCCAATCGAATCGGTGATGCGCAGTTTGCTGCCGCAGGTGATTCGGCGCGCGGAAGTCGGGTGGAAGAAGCAATTGTTCGTGCAACCCGCGCGCAAGATCGACAATGATGAAATCGAAAAATTGCGGCGCCGCGCTCCGCGTCAGGCGGAACTTTTGGAAGTGATCTCGCGATTGGAAGCGCCCATGCGCGCGGCTGATCTTCTGCGCCAGACAGCTCTCGACAACCAGACGCTTCGCGCGCTCGTCAAGCGCGGCCTTGCGGAGTTGCGCGAAGAAGCCGTTGTTCGTGATCCGCATGCTGACGAGCAGTTCATCGCAACGTCGAATCTTGTTTTGAATCCGGAGCAACTGCTCGCGCTGAAGGAAATCGCGCAAGCGCTCGGCTCGCCGGAAAGTGCGCGACCTATTTTGCTCCATGGGGTCACGGGCAGCGGCAAAACTGAAATTTATTTGCAGGCGATTCGAGCAACGCTCGAACGCGGACGCAGCGCCATCGTTCTAGTCCCTGAAATTTCGCTCACCCCGCAAACGGTCGAGCGCTTCAAGGGGCGTTTCGCCGAAGCGCAAGATGCGGTCGCGGTGTTGCACAGCCATTTATCCGAAGGCGAGCGCCACGATGAATGGCACAAGATTCATTCCGGCCGTGCGCGCATTGTGATCGGCGCCCGGAGCGCCGTTTTCGCGCCGCTCAAAAATCTCGGACTCATCGTTGTGGATGAAGAGCATGAGAATACTTACAAGCAGGAGGAAGCGCCGCGCTATCACGCGCGGGACGTCGCCGTCGTGCGCGCCAAGATCGAGAAATGCGTTGTGCTTCTCGGCAGCGCTACGCCATCACTCGAAAGTTATCACAACGCTGCGCGCGGCAAATATGGGCTCACGACTCTCACGCAACGCGTGGACGAAAATCAGATGCCCCTCATGCGTGTTGTCGATCTTCGGCAGGAGCGCCGGAAAGAAAAGGCGATCGCGATCTTATCGGAAAAACTGCGCGCCGCCATCGCCGATCGTTTGGAGAAACGCGAACAGACAATCTTGTTTTTGAATCGTCGCGGTTTTTCCACTTCGCTTCTTTGCAGCAACTGCGGCGAAGCGCGCAACTGTCCCAATTGCAGCGTTGCGCTTACGTTTCATCGACATGTTGCGCGGTTGAGTTGTCACTTGTGCGGTCATACCGCGGCTGTGCCAAAGAAATGTCCGGCTTGCGGCAAAGACGCGCTGATTTACGCCGGCTTCGGCACAGAAAAGGTCGAGTCAACGGTGGCGCATATTTTTCCTAAAGCGACGGTGCGCCGTATGGACGCGGACTCCATGACGCGCAAAGAAGCGTATCGGGAAACTTTAAGAAGTTTCCGCGCCGGCAAGATCGATATCCTGGTCGGCACGCAAATGATCGCTAAAGGCTTGCACTTCCCGAACGTGACGCTCGTCGGAATTATCAACGCGGATCTTGCGCTGCATCTGCCGGATTTCCGCGCGGGCGAACGCACCTTTCAGCTTCTAACGCAGGTGGCCGGACGCGCCGGCCGCGGCGAAACGCCCGGGGAAGTTTTCGTCCAGACTTACACGCCTTTCAGCCCGTCAATTCAGTTTGCGCGACATCACGATTTCGCCGGCTATTTCCAGCAGGAACTCGAATTTCGTGAACGCTGCGATTTTCCGCCGTTCAAGCACGCGATCCTGATCACGGTGCGCTCCGCTCACGAGGCCCGAGCGAAATTCTCGGCTGAAACTTTGATGCGACGATTAAAGGAAAGGCTCGGAACAGAATTTGTCCTGGGAGAGCCGACACCCGCGCCGTTGGAGAAATTGCAGGGTCAGTTTCGATTCCACATTTTGATGCGGGGCGAAGCCATCATACGGCTGAGCCGGCTCGTCCGCGAAACGCTGGACAAGTTGCCGTTTCCGGAAGATGTGACCGTCACGGTCGATGTCGATCCTTATCAGTTGCTGTAGCCGTTGCGGAATGACGAAGCGAGAATGACTAATCCCGAAATAATGACGAATGGCAAAGTTCGAAGCGCGGTCTTTTGTCATTCGGCCTTCGGCATTCTTCGTCATTCGTCATTCGTCATTCGGATTTCGTCATTTTAAGACATGTCACTCCGAAAGGTTCTAATCATCATCGTGGCCGCCTGGCTGTTGACGATCACGCTTGTCCACGCGTGGCTGAATCTCCATCTATTTGACGGCAAGCATGTCAGCACAACCGATCAAAGGAACTTCCGGATCGGTTTCCTTCCAGTGACGTGTCATCTCACTTGTCCGGTCACCGATTTCATCAACAAACAAATGACCGGCGAAAGCATTTTCGAGCCGCTGCGCTTCAACGGCTGGCCAGAATTGAAGGAAGCATATCTCTCCGGTTACACGCCGGCGACGTTCATCCTCGCACCGATGGCGATGGCGCTGCGCGAGCAAGGCGTCCCAATCAAGATCGTTTATCTCGGACATCGCGATGGCTCGGCGGTGATGGTACACAAAGATTCGAAGATTTATCGGATGGAAGATCTTCGAGGCAAACGCATCGCTGTGCCGAATCGATTTTCCAATCAGCGGCTATTGATTTTCCGCGCGCTCAAGCAGGCGAACATGTCGATCAAAGACATTGAGCTTATCGAGATGCCGCCGCCCGATATGCCAGCAGCGCTTTACGCAAAGGCCGTCGATGCCATTTCCAGTGGCGAACCGTTCATGGGTCAAACCGAACTCGACGGTTACGGGCGCGTGCTTTGGCTGACGAAAGATGTGTGGCCGAATTTTATTTCGTGCGTGCTCGCCGTGCACGAAGACATGATCAAGAACCATCGGGATGTCGTGCAACGACTCGTTGATGGGATCGCGAAGAGCGGCAAGTGGATCGACAAGAGCATGGATCACCGGATGGAAGCCGCGCAGTTCGTAGCGAACAATTACTACAATCAGAATCCGCGCTTGCTCTCTTTTGTGCTAAGCAAGCCGCCCGATCGCGTGAAATACACAAACCTCACGCTGCGCAAACCGGACTTCGAGGAAATCGAGCGGCTCGGGCGAGAAGCCGGCATTTTGAAAGGCACCGCGCACTTTGAGGATTACACGGATGCCTCTTTTGTAACCGATGAGAGTGCGGTCCAGCCCTACGCCTGGGAACCAGCGGCAAAATGAACTCAACGCGCAGTGAAATTTCAGTCGCGAGCGCCGCGGCTCCACCTCCACGCCGCGCAACGCCGTGGCTCCGAAATCCTGATTCGCGTTTTTGGCAAGGCGTTCGGGCGGTGGGAATGCTGGCGTTGTTTTTTACCCTTTGGGGCCTGGCGGTGCGGCTTTCGCACAGCGATTTGTTTCCAACCCCGGGCAATGTTCTTCGCGGAATTGTCGAGCTGATCCAGAAGGGATTGCTTTTCAAATACATTGTCGCGTCGCTTTTTCGGGTGACGTGGGGATTCACCCTTGCTGTTCTCATCGGCGTGCCGGCCGGACTCGTGCTCGGCTGGTACTCCCGGGCATTCCAGGCTTTTAATCCGATCCTGCAGATTCTCCGACCGATCTCGCCCATCGCTTGGATTCCAGTCGCGATTCTGTGGTTCGGTGTGAGTGACGCGGCGCCGATTTTCCTGATTTTTCTCGCGAGCGTTTTTCCGATCACGGTTTCCGCGATTGCCGCGGTGCAAAACATGCAGCCGGTTTACCTGCGTGCAGCGCAGAATTTCGGCTTAAGCCGGAGCGAACTTTTTCGCCGGGTGATTTTTCGGGCCAGCCTGCCCCAGATCGTCACCGGAATCCGCATTGCGCTCGGTGTCGCCTGGCTCGTGGTGGTGGCGGCGGAAATGATCGCGGTCAACAGCGGCCTCGGCTATTTGATCATCGATGCCCGGAATGCCGGTAAACGCTACGATCTCGTCGTCGCCGGGATGGTGATGATCGGTTTCATCGGTCTCATTCTCGATTTTCTCGTGAGGCAACTGGAAAAATTCGATGAGGTGAGGTGGGGATATGCAAAGCGCTGAAAGCGCTTCGAAATGACGAAGCACGAATGACGAATAACGAGACAATGACGAAGTGCGAAATCCGAAACGGACCGTTCGTGCTTTGTGCATGCTTCCGCATTCGGATTTCGGATTTCATTCGTCATTCGTCATTCGTCATTCGTCATTTTTCAACATGAGCGCCGTTTCCATCCGCAATATCTCGATGAGCTTTCCCGGCAAGCACGCCGGTGAGCAGATCGACGTGTTGGAAAATGTGAGCGCGGAAGTCGCGCATGGCGAATTCGTCTGTCTTGTCGGGCCGAGCGGCTGCGGCAAATCGACGTTGCTCAACATCGTAGCC
>Ga0193727_1000725_pt1 | contig 13178 bp, 19 predicted proteins | sample H2c2metaG_FD_143051 | JGI IMG/M metagenome (GOLD analysis project Ga0193727, IMG submission 143051) | Soil microbial communities from a riparian zone of the East river system, Colorado, United States - H2c2 | ecosystem: Environmental > Terrestrial > Soil > Riparian zone | place: USA: East River...
TCGGTTCGGGCTGGTAGAGTCGCCGATTTCTTTGAGCTGGGCGAGCTGATGTGTCTCGACGCGCTGCACCGAACCGAGTCGTGCGGCGGACATTTCAGGGAGGAGAGCCAGACTCCGGACGGCGAAGCGCTGCGCGACGACGAAAAGTTCGCCTACGTCGCGGCTTGGGAGTACGCCGGGGAGGGAAAGATCGCCATTCTCAACAAGGAACCGCTCATCTTCGAGAACGTGAAGCTCTCGCAGCGGAGTTACAAGTGATGAATCTCACGCTGCACGTCTGGCGGCAGGCGGGCCCAGGTTCCGCTGGGAAGATGGTCGTCTACAAGGCGACCGACGTCAGCCCCGACATGTCGTTCCTCGAGATGCTCGACGTCGTGAACGAGGGGCTCACGCTGCGCGGCGAGACGCCGATCGCATTCGATCACGACTGTCGCGAGGGCATCTGCGGCATGTGCAGCCTCATGATCAACGGCATCGCCCACGGTCCGATGAAAGGAACTGCGACCTGTCAGCTTCACATGAGGAGCTTCAAGGACGGCGACACGATTTATATCGAGCCGTGGCGGGCACGGGCGTTTCCGGTGATCAAGGATCTCACGGTCGATCGATCGGCGCTCGACCGCATCATTCAGGCGGGCGGATTCATCTCGGCTGCGACCGGTGGCGCGCAGGACGCGAACGCGGTTCTCGTCCCCAAGGAGAGCGTAGAGAGCGCGATGGACGCCGCGGCCTGCATCGGATGCGGCGCGTGCGTTGCGGCGTGTCCCAACGCGTCGGCATCACTTTTCACGGCGGCCAAGATCTCTCACCTCGGATTACTTCCGCAGGGCCAGCCCGAGCGCTATCGGCGAGCGCTGGAGATGGTGGACCAGATGGATCTGGAGAATTTCGGAAGCTGTACCCTGCACGGCGAGTGTCAGGAAGCGTGTCCGAAGGAGATCAGCATCGACACGATCACGCGCATGAACCGGGATTTCATTCGAGGACGCGTATTAGGGACGCGCACCTAGAGCTGAATCGCGCCGCGCTCGAGCGACAAAATGCACACTTGGGGCCGGTTCCAAACTCTCCCGCTCTCGGGTCGATCCGCGCATTGTTATCGCGCGAGTCTCTTGCAGGCTAACTCCATCACCGCATCGGGGGTGCTCGTCCCCTAATCGCTTGTTGCACAAGGGATTGAGCTCGCAGTCGCCACCTCACCTATGCATCTTACGCTTGCGTACGGTTTGGCGGGTTGGAATTTCTCAGCACGATAAGCAAGCAATACAACTACTAGTTAGGTAGCTGCTAACCGATATGGTCGAAATCGACAACGAAGCCCTCCTCTCCAATCTGTTCGGCCATTGGCCGGATTTTCACGACGCTGAAATCTTTGCGCTAATACTCGCCGCCCGCGATCACTCGGCGCCGGCCATCGACATTGAGGTCGAAGTAGCTGGAATGTCCAGTGAAATCGATGAACGGGGATTCTATCGGGATCGTCAGCGCGCGCGAGCTATGATCCGTTTTCACAATGTCGCCAGGGTCCGCCTTACAGATTTTCTTGACCAAAACGTGATGTCGAGTCTGGAACTCGCTCACTGCACCAGCGATGATTACGACGAGTTCTTCGGGAAAGGACCGGAGGGTCGCCGCAAGTTCAAGGTCCAATGGGAGAGCGCGATAGGATCTCAGGCCGATTTCCTTTGCGATTCGATCGAAGTCTTGTCTGCAGCCCCCTTCGCTCGCACTACCTAACGAATGTTGCAGGGGACAAGCACTTTTCGGATGCGGCTACGCCGCAATGGTGGTAGCGGGCTTGCAGCTGAACTTGGGCGTTAGGCGTACCTAAACTCCGTTTGAAATCTTCAGAATCACGCGTTAGAAACTTCGATTGGCGTCGTCGTGCATGGGAGAGATTCCAAGTAGTCACGACGTCGTCAGGCTGGCCGGCGAAACTGGCCCGCTCGTTGTTCGGTGTACCTGACCTCGACGTCCGCCGCTATGAAATCGGTGTTCTGGATTTCGCTACACCGCCACTGCGACTCGCGTTTGCGGCGGATTTCCACGCGGGCCCCACTACGGCGCCAGAGATCCTCGAAGCTGCGTGCAGTTCTCTCAATACGGCCTCACCCGACGTACTCTTGCTTGGTGGTGACTACGTCACGCTCAACGCGCTTTATATCGACCCGCTCATCGAGCAACTCGCGGCCGTCCACGCACCGCGCGGACGATTCGCCGTTCTCGGAAACCACGACCTTTGGGTGGATTTCCAGTACATCGAACGGCGGCTCGAGCGCGCAGGGATTCAAGTCCTGACAAACCAGAATGTCCGATTGGCCCCTCCATACGACGACGTATGGGTCTGCGGATTGGATGACCATTGGAGCGGAAGACCCAACGCCGAAGCCGCATTCGCGGGCGCAGATGGCATCAGGATTCTATTGATGCACCAACCTTCGAGCGTGCTGGACTTACGCGGGGAGCGGTTTGACGTGGCGTTTTGTGGACATACGCATGGCGGCCAGATCGCTCTGCCCGGAGGCGTCCCGATTATTGTGCCTCAAGGCGCATTGTCCCGTCGCTACGTCGGCGGCAAGTACGCGATGCCTGGCGCTGGAGTTCTGGTCGTCAGCCGAGGCGTTGGCTGCAGCACCGTGCCATTCCGGCTAAACTCAATGCCTGATGTCGTAGCATGTACGCTGACTCCCATTGACTCACCGCCGCCTGCGCACGGACGCCTAACAGTTGAATGAAGCTGACCGCGCCTCGCGTTGCTCGGTCCCGGCAGCTTTGCCTTGGTGCGTTAGGCGCACCACCCTGGCTCTATGATCGAATGAAATTCACTACGCCAATTCTGCTTTGGTGCGCAATCGGCTGTGGTCGACACGAGACCCAGAAAGCTGATTCTAGTGTCGGAGCGACTAACACGAACACAAAGTCGATTTCAACTCTGCCTATCCGCTGGCCCAACGATAAGGATCGTTACCAGCCAGGACGCCTTGATTCGCTCCGCGCCATGACGCCGAAATGCTCGCAAGCCCCAGCCGTCATCACCAACGATTCAATCGGTTCCCTCAGACCCTCTCTCACGCTCACTGAAGTGAGCGCTATCTGTCCCACCGCAGCAGCCCTCTGGGATTGGGGAGACGAAGGCATCCCCGAGCCTGCGCTCTTCGTTCGAGTTGGTGAAAGCCTGATCGAACTGACTCTAGAAGACACTCTTCCAAACAGTCGAGTGACTCAAGTGCGCACTCAAGACAGCACTCTTCGCACGTCCGCCGGATTCGGAGTAGGGTCACGGTTCGTAGAACTCGCAAAGGTGCTTGGGGCGCCTCACCTTGAGGAAGGCGAGTGTGTTTTATACGTAAACTTCGATTTGGCAGTCGGACTTTCCTTTCGACTCGACATGCCGAATGCGGAAGACCTGTGCGAGAAGATTCCTGGTATCGCTCGAAGAAACGAATGGTCCAAGCTTCCTCTTGGTACTCGGATTTCGGAAGTCGTGCTCTATCGGCCCGCCGCGGGCGCCTAACGAACGTTGCAGCTGACAAGCACTTTTCGGATGCGGCTTCACCGCGATGGTGATACTGTGCTTGCAGCTGAACTAAGGCGTTAGGCTGACACAATACTCCAATGAATATCGAGCAACTCTTCGCCTCGCTCATTGAGGCGCAATCAGACGACGGCGAGCCGCTTAGTTGCTGTCCGTCCGGCGCCTTTTTGCCCATTTGGCTCACGCATTAACCGAATGGGCATTTTAGGCTATATTTCCTGGCATGGAGATCCGTTGCCCGCTCGACGACGTCCTCGACGTGCTGCGCGTGCGTGGCGCCGTGATGGCGAACCTGCGCGCCCGAGGACCGTGGGGCATTAGCCTTCCGCGGACCCCGAAGGCGACGCTGCACGCCGTGACCGCCGGCGTGTGTTGGGTGCGCGTCAAAGGACAACCGCCAATCGAACAGCTTCCGGGCGACGTCGTACTGCTGCCGACCGGAGCAGCGCATATCGTGGCGAGCGCTCCTGCCGGACCGACGCGAACGTGGGGCAAGGTCGCCGAAGGGCAAGCTGGTAATCCCGCGCACGAATGCGTGTTCGACGGCCCCGGCGGGGGGAGCTCGACACACGTCATCTGCGCGGGGTTCGAGTACGATCACGAGGTCGCACAACCGCTCCTTTCGCTGATGCCACCTATGCTGTTCCTGTCGGGACAGGAGATGGCGGAGGGGAGCCCCGTGCAGGCGACGCTACGCGTCCTCCGTCACGAGCTCGCCGCAAGAACGTCCGGGTCGGCGACCGTGATCGACCGGCTGATCGACGTCCTGTTCGTTCAGGTGATCCGCGCGTGGTTAGGCACCGAGGACCACTCCGGGACGTCCTGGCTTCAGGCACTCCGTGACCCAACCATTGGGCGCGCGCTCTCTCTTTTGCACGCGGACCCCGCAGCGCCATGGACGATCGAGACCCTCGCGCGCGAGGTGAGCCTGTCGCGGGCCACGCTGACGCGCCGCTTCTCGACCCTGGTCGGCGAGGCACCGCTTTCGTATCTCACGCGCTGGCGCATGGAGCTGGCCGCGCGGCACCTGCGCGAGACAGACAAGGCCGTGAGCACGATCGCGCGCCACGTCGGGTACACCTCCGAGTTCGCATTCTCGCGCGCATTCTCGCGGCTACGCGGGCTCCCGCCAGGTCGGTATCGGGCCGAGCTGCGACGAAGGCGCGAGGCAGGAGCCGCGGCGCAGTGAGAGCGCGGCTGGTAACCGCAAGGGCGCAACGTGGTCGCCGGTCAGGGCCGGATAGTCCGTGTAGCCCTGTTCGCGACCCCCGTAGAACGTGCTGGGGTTAGCCACGTTGAGCGGCGCATCCTGGGCATAGCGTTCGACCAGGTCGGGGTTGGCGATGTACGATTTGCCGAAGGCGACGCAATCGGCTTGACTGGCCGCGATTGCCGCGTTACCGCGTCGCTTGTCGTAGCCGCCGTTCGCCATGTAATGCCCATTGAAACGACGCCGCAACTCGGGGAACTCGAGCGGCAACTCCGAGCCGTGCACGTCACGCTCCATCACGTGCAGATAGGCCAGACCGACTGGACGGAGCGTATCGCCTACGTGGTTGAACAGCGCCTGCGGGTTAGAATCGCGCATGTCGTTGTACTGGTTGAGCGGTGAAATGCGGACTCCGACGCGATCGGCGCCCCACACCTCACACACAGCCGCCACCACTTCCTGCAGCAGCCGCGTTCGGTTAGCGATCGAGCCGCCATACTGGTCCGTTCTGTGATTGCTGCCATCACGGAGAAACTGGTCGAGCAGGTAGCCGTTGGCGCCATGCACTTCCACTCCGTCAAACGCAGCAGTCTTGGCATTGCGCGCCGCAATGCGGAAATTCTCGATCAGCGCCGGAATCTCTGAGGTCTCCAGCGCACGCGGCGTGACGAAATCCGTCATCCCCTGATGGGCGAATGCCTTGCCCGCCGGTTTGATGGCGGAGGGTGCCACTGGCAGCGCATCGTTAGGCAACAGCGAAGGGTGAGAGATTCGTCCAACGTGCCACAGCTGCAAAAAGATGCGCCCGCCCTTGGCATGCACCGTGTCCGTCACGCGCTTCCAGCCGGCTACCTGCGCTGGGCTGTGAATACCGGGAGTGCCGGGGTAACCGTGCGCCATATCCGATATCGGTGAGCCCTCGGTGATGATGAGGCCGGCCGAGGCGCGCTGCGCGTAGTAGGTGGCGTTGATCGGCTGTGGCACGTTGCCGGGCTGCCCCGCGCGGTTGCGGGTCAGCGGCGCCATCACGATGCGGTTGGGCAGTTCCAGGCCGCCCAGCCTGATCGGGGTGAACAGATCTGTTGGCATATCAGTCCAGCTTCTCGCTCTCGCTCACATGGCCGCGAATTGACGCTCCACCGCCTTGTGATCCGCGCGCCAGGCAGCATACACCTGCTGGGACATGGGGTCCGGATAGATGTCTTCCTCATTCGCGTCGACCCCGGTGAGCGCGGCGCGTGCCACGTCGATCGCTGGGGGTTTCGGGATCTCGAACGAGCGCGCCATTTCCGTGTCCACGGCACCGGGGAAGACGCCGTGCACGCGGATCCCGCGCTTGGCCAGGTCGGCGCGGAACGACTGCGTGAGCGACCACCCCGCGGCCTTGGAGGCATTGTAGGCGGCGACGCCTGGCATGCTGGCCAGCGAGAGGAGCGTCAGGATGTTGACGATGCTCCCCTCGCTCCGCTCGAGGACGGGGACGAAGGCCGTGATCACGTTGAGCAAGCCGAAGAAGTTCGTTTCCATGTTGCCTCGCACCGCATCCACTGGGATATCGGTGAGGCGGCCAAGGGCGAGCACCCCGGCATTGTTGATGAGCAGCGTGAGGTCCTTCGCCTGCGCGGCCGCCGCGCGCGCATCCTCGGCGCTCGTGACATCGAGCTTCAGCGCGCGGATGCGCTTCGGGTCGAGACGAACAACCGCGTCCAGAGTCGCGAGATCCCGCGCCGCCGCGTAGATGCGGCTCGCGCCCCGTTCGAGCAGCGCTTCGACGAACGCACGGCCAATCCCACGGTTCGCTCCCGTGACCAGGGCGACCGAATCCTTGATTTGCATGGCACTCTCCATAGGGATACAGGTGATACGAGTACCATACGCGGCGTTAGCGAGCCGCTGAATGACTGTTCGTGGCGTCTTTTTGCTCATTCGGCTCACGCATTGGCAGCTCATTCATCCCGTCGTTCTCTTGGAACTGCTGTCGTCGCGAGTCGCCCAGAACTACTTCATCGCGATCACGGGCGACTCCGATCTTTCGTGGTGTGTTGGCCAACATTATTCTTGGATCGCCGACAGCTGAACTAAAGCGTTAGATGGACAACCAATCATGTGCAATGAGTCCAAGACATGATGTTGATTTAGAGGTCATTCTCGCGGGAATGAATGAGTATTTCGCGACGCATCAGCTCGTTGAGCTCGTGGGCGTCGTGCCTTACCTACGTGCGATGGGTGAACCCAGCTTCGCTGAGAGAGCGATCACAGATACCGAGGCGTATCGTTTCCTCTGGCTCAGAACGCGCCACCATCCAATCGCTGTGCGCGTCGACCAATTTGGTGAGGCCGTCACGCTGGTTGCCAAGGTCTCGAACAGCAAAGGCGGATACGACCCGGGCCGGCTGAAGAAGAACGAGCACCGCGTCCTGTCAGGGAGCGAATTTGTGGTACTGAAGGCGGTTCTCGATGCTGCTGGATTCTGGTCGCTAGCATCGACCACCGAGCGGGGTGGCCTCGATGGGGCGCTGTGGATTCTTGAAGGTCGTCGGAGCGCGACGCACCATGTTGTCGTTCGCTGGAGCCCAAACTCAGACGGGCCTGACAAGCTATTCCGGCGAGCGTGCGAGCAACTCACCGCTCTCGCACGGTTGGGAGTTGATGCGCAACCAGTGTACTGACCACCTTCGTTTCGCCGCCATCTAACGGTCGTTGCACTTGACGAGCGAGTTTTGACTGCTCGCTTCGCTCGCTTTTATTTGATTCGCTCGCAAGTGAACTTGGGCGTTAGGCATCATCCACATAGTTGTGAGAGGTTGCCCATGAAACATCCCCGCATACGCACGGCGGCAGTTATCTGCAGAATCATCCTCCCCGTCGGTTGCTTGCCGCAGGTCGCCTCAAGTCAGTCGAGCGTCAGAACGGTTCCCGACATGATCGTCCGCCTCGACCGGGTTGTCGACTCTTCCCCTTCACCGTTGGGCCTGACGAACATCTTCTTCGCTCCCCCGTCGCCCGAGAATCAGCGTACGATGCGAACGGGTGAAGGATGGACTGGGATTGAACTCGCCGACATCGTCAAAGGCGACGGGCTGAAGACGATCTATGCGGCGCGGTTCAAGTTGCCCGGCACGGATCAGATGCACTATGTGGTCGATACTGCCGGCAATCTGGATTTCGCGCACGGCCAGTCTCTCACGTTCAAGACATGGCCCCATATCGAGGTCGCGAACTTGGGTCTTGACGTCCAGACTACTCGGGGTAGGCATCGACGCATCCCGTACCAGGTATCGCATAGCGACGACGGGTACACGTATGCGCGCATCGCAGAATACCTAACCGGACGCATGCAGGTAGACGGGAAGGACTACGCGGTAAAAGTCCGTAGCGCATACCGGGATGAGCCTTTTTACGGACCTGGCTCCGGCACGGTGTTCCTGATTGACCTCGACGGCAACGGGGAGATCGCTGAGAAACCTTCCATCACCCTCAATGGGGCACCCGCTGCGGCGGAACAGGTTATGGCCCGTGCTCCGTTCATGCTAGCGGAAAAAGCCTGGGAGATAGCTGATGTCGACTCGATGGGGTCGAGATTAGTGATTAGGCGTACAAAGACCCGCGTGGCGGCCGTGGAGAACTTCAAGGCGCCGCAAATCGTTGCGAGAACGCTCAGCGGCCCCCCCTACCAATTGTCAAAGCAGTCGGGTGTCGTTTTGGTGGAGTTCTGGTCGGTGAACTGCGGATTCTGCGAGAAGGCACGGCCGGCAGCCAATGACCTGGCTGATGCCGAGCGAGGCACTTCGTTCAACTGGTTTGCTATCGCGCGCGAAAATGACCGGGTCGAGATCGAGCGTTTTCTCGCAGCACACCCAATGAGTGCGACAGTTGCTCTCAACGACTCCAGCACTTGGGCGACGTACAACCCTACGGGAGTGACACCCTTCTTCGTTGTCATCGACAGCAAGGGCATTATACGCTTCCGCGCCGCGGGTGCGTCGGCCATCGATGCCGTAGCAGCAAAGGTAAAGATGCTTTCTCCAGTGGCGCGGTAAGGCTGGCGTTGCCTGCAACAGCGGGATCGCCGACATTCACGCCGTTCGGCCCGATGATGCCTAACGAACGTTGCAGCAGACAAGCACTTTTCGGATGCGGCTTCGCCGCAATGGTTGTAACGTGCTTGCAGCTGAACTAAGGCGTTAGGCGGATGTCCGAGCATCAGGAGAAATGATGCGTTGCCAGCTCTGCACATTGATCACCCTTCAACTCCTGGCTTCGCAGGCCTCAGCGCAGACCGTCGTTCCGTGGCGAATCCTGGGTGACACTAGCGGAGCACCGCACGGATGTTCTGCGTCGGAAGGCGCCGCGGCGATTAGTCTTTTCGTCGCCGCGATCAGGCGAGCTGACTCGGCGAGCCTCGAGCGATACGTGGCTCCGCGCTTTGTCTTCAGCACGGGAAGGTTCACGCCATCTGAGCCATTCTTCGCTGGTAGATCCGTTCCCGAGGTGCTCCGGTATGCGCGAGCGCGGGCGCGTGCCAATGAGCACATGACGGTGCAAGCGGTGTGGTTCAACGGTTGGCGCGGGCGAGACCTGCAATTCGGTCCCATCTGGTTTCTGCGCTATGCCGATGACGTAGCTAGCGAAGCACGACTGGGCTATGGCAAAGGAGCGTACCGATGCGGGCAGGGTATAATCGTTTTCAATTTGGGGCCCCGCCCCGCTGAAGACCCCGGCCCGGACCGATATCGCGGTGTGCCGCGAGCCTCGCGATGAAGCTGGGCACACACGCGCCCCACCGCCTAACGAACGTTGCAGCAGACAAGCACTTTCGGATGCGGCTTCGCCGCAATGGTGGTAGTGTGCTTGCAGCTGAACTAGGGCGTTAGGCTGCTCTAACCTTTCCCGGTATGAGATCTTTCTACGCGCTCGCACTAATCGAAGTCATGGACAAGGAACCAGGTATAATCGGCTTCTGGGTCAGCGCGATTGTGCTGGGCAGTGTCGGGTTCTTCCTCGCACGCCGACGTTGGTGGTGGGCTGTGCCCATTCTCATGCTAATCGCGATCGGTTTCGTCGCGACGTGGGGTGAGTGGACGGATCCCTTTGTCGGGCCCGCCATCGCCGAGGAAGCAGGCAGATCCTATCCGTTCCATCTAATCGCCTCGACCGTTCTCGCCGGCGGAGCGATTATCCTCGGGATGATTCGCCCGCGCCGAGCAACCTAACTAACGTTGCAGCTGACAAGCACTTTTCGGATGCGGCTTCGCCGCAATGGTGATAGTGTGCTTGCAGCTGAACTAAGGCGTTAGGCCGACTCAAAAGGATCCATATGCAGAGATTTGGTCCGTGGATCGTGCGTGCAATGGCCGTCTACCTTGCACTCGGGTTTGCGTTCTTTATGGCCACAATGGCGCGCCTTTATGAGCCGCAGCCCTCGATGCTAAGAGCGTTTCTCCCCGCAATCGTGTTGGGCGCGCTCGCGCACACGGGGTTGTTCTGGGCACCGAGTGCGAAAGGTCGGAGACGGAGCTACGCAGCGCTACTGATGGTTCCCAGTGCGTTGTTTTTGGGTATCGGGGCTGTTGACGAGCTGTCGCTAATGTTCGGTGGACATATGCATGCGCCGTCTGTGGCATTCACTGCGCTTGGCGGGGTGACTGTCTATTTGTGGGAGTTCTTCGACCTCCTCCGACGCGAACCCCGTCAAGTGAACGCTCGCCCCGCGGCCTAACGAACGTTGCAGCAGACAAGCACTTTTCGGATGCGGCTTCGCCGCGATGGTGGTAGTGTGCTTGCAGCTGAACTAAGGCGTTAGGCCGACAACAGGATCCATTCGTGACTCCGAAACTTCGGTTGGTACTTTTTCTAGGCGGAGCGATCGTTCTTTTCGATGCGGCTGCCTCGATCGCCTCCAAGCAGATTGGCTTTCCTTATACGAATGCGGCCGTAGGCTCGTATATCTTTTACGCCATCGGCGGCTTTCTAGCCGCTCGCCAAGCCGACCTGACCTTTGCTGCGCAACTCGGCGCGGCCTTGGGTTTGGCCGACGCGACCCTTGGCTGGGCAGTTTCGTCGGCAATTGCTCCAAGCGTCCCGCCGATGCCACGCATCACGATAGCTAGTTGGGTGTTTGTGGCTATCGTTGTCGTCTTGACGAGTGTGGTCTGCGCATTGGTGGGTGGTGCCATAGGCCGCGCGACCCGGCGATCTTCCCGCCCTGCGGCCTAACAACGTTGCAGCTGACAAGCACTTTTCGGATGCGGCTTCGCCGCGATGGTCGTAGTGTGCTTGCAGCTGAACTAAGGCGTTAGACGGACAAGACCAAAATCATGGAAGATCCTTGACTGGCCCTGAAGTCACGGAGCGCTCGGCAGGGCGTTTGTTGGTACGCACAAATCTCTGGCGCATCTTCTGGGTTTCTGCGGTGGTAACCTGGATTGCCTCACGATCTCCCACTTCAACCTTAGGTGGAACTTGGGGACGGCTCGCCGTTATCGCGCTTTGCTGCCTTCTCGTTTATCAGGGCCGAAGGTGGGCATTGTGGTTGCTTGGCCTGCTGACCGTCTTCGCGGGTCTGATGATGGTAGTCGTTGCGTTCACCATTCCAGATATGAGCTGGACAAATCGTATTATTTGGGGAGTGAGCGGCGCCGTCCAAGTTCTGGCGTTCGTGATTCTGGTTAAGGCTCCCGAAGTCAGGGCGTTCATGAGTGCCCAAGGATCCAAGGCAAAATCATCGGCGAATTAATCGCGCGCCGTCTAACGAACGTTGCAGCAGACGGGCGCGACAAAGTCGTTGGGTTGTGTATGTTCAGAGTAGAATCGCCCGCAGCTGAACTGGGGCGTTAGATAGCCACACGCATCATCATGAGGGATGGATGTACGTTCGCTTCGTGGTTCCTGAGATCGACGAGAACTCCGGGTGCGAGCGCGGAATCTTTCAGGCGATGTACCGCCTGTGGCGCGCAGGTCGTCTCGCACCTCATGAAGAGGCTTGGTGGGCGGAGGTGCGAGCGTGGCTAGACGTCGATCTCGAGGCGCCCGACCGACTGGCACGCTCGCGGCGCCCAGGTGCCAACGAATCCGCAATTTCCTGGTTTAAGGCCTCCGCCGGGGAACACATCGCTCGGGCTCGAGAGGTCGTTGCGCTGTTGGCACAGCATGATATTCAGAGTCGCATGCTCACCACTGAGCGCCCGGGATACATCGTGTACGAGGACGAATCCAGGTCGCGGCTGAGCTTTTCCGGAGCGAACTTTCCTGAGGCGGCTATCTAACGATCGTTGCAATTGACGAGCGGTCTACGGTTGCTCGCTTCGCTCGCTTTTATTTGATTCGCTCGCAAGTGAACGTCGTGGCAAATAAGACCTTTCGCGCAAGCGACGGTTACGATCCAGTGGATCTGCTGAAATACTCGCGGGATCATTTCCTTGCGACCAAGCTTCTGTTCGGTTCGCATTTCCAATACTATGACTCAGCAGCCCACCTCGCGCACCTATCGATTGAGTTATTACTCAAGGCAGCGCTGCTAGAAAGAGATGGTCAATTTCAAGCTGAGCACCGACTTTCCAAACTCGTTGATCAGCTACAGGCGGGTGGGAGTTCTTTCAGATTATCAGTGAGAGGACAGACCACGCTGACGATGTTGGAGGAGTATCAGAGCTCCCGCTACCCCACTCCGTTGAATCCAATTGATGTTGGAAGTGAAGATCTCCCGGACATCAGCGCGCTTTGGCATGAGCTGGTCGCGGAATTACCTAAGCCCCTGTTTGACTCATTCGTATCCGCGGACAAGCTGACGAAGGGGACCAGGGTGTTGATGGTGAAAGACAAGGATGTTCGTCCGAGCGATTCTGCCGAATCAGATTGAAAACGGAGTTCCGCGATGTCGCTATCTAACGAACGTTGCGGCAGACAAGCACTTTTCGGATGCGGCTTCGCCGCAATGGTGGTAGTGCGCTTGCAGCTGAACTAGGGCGTTAGATGGCGGCAGACAGGAGTTCGCGCATAGCAATGACCCGCTGGACTAGACGCCTCTCTGTTATCGCTGTTACCCTGGCTGGCAGTGTGCTGACCTTTTGGATACTGCTTCGCCTCATGCGTCCAGGTTGGAAGTCGCACGAGTACTTCGCGATTGCTTTTTGGACTCTCCCGCTCTGTTTCCTTGTTCTTCTGTTCGCGAAGGTGGATAGCCGATGGCTTGCCCAGAGGAATGCGTTAATCCGATCGGTAGCGACAATTGTCCTGGCTCTCGTCTGCTCAGTGCTGTGGACATTTCTTGCAGTTGCGCTCACCGGCGGTTACGCGCTCGCGTTCGATGCGAATCCTTTCGTTTGTTGGACAATCGGTAGCCTTGCGGGTATGCTGACCGCCGTCCACTGGCCACGAACGCAAGTAAAGTCCGACCATACTCCGCAGGCCGCGATCTAACGAACGTTGCAGCTG
>Ga0193727_1000726_pt1 | contig 13163 bp, 9 predicted proteins | sample H2c2metaG_FD_143051 | JGI IMG/M metagenome (GOLD analysis project Ga0193727, IMG submission 143051) | Soil microbial communities from a riparian zone of the East river system, Colorado, United States - H2c2 | ecosystem: Environmental > Terrestrial > Soil > Riparian zone | place: USA: East River...
TGCTCGCGGTTGTGTTCCTCCGCCTCATTTCGTGCGAAATGAAGGAGCGCTGTTACTTCCTCACCAGCGAGGTTTTCGGCCTCGCATGCCTCCAGAATATGAACAGCATCACTATATCGGGAAGCCTTCAGTGCCTCTTCAGCTCTTGCAAGAAAGTCTGCCCGGCGCTCGTCAACGGAAAGCTGCTGAATCCGCTCATTGAGTCGAGCCTCCAGCGAGAGCAGTCTATCGTCAGTTGGCATTTGTTGACGTGCATTGCGAACCATCTCCAGAGCTTCACGAGGACGAAGATCCCTGCATGCCTGAATCGTGGTTTCCACAAGGCGAGTGCTCTCCATATCTCTGAGACGACGCTCAACCTGAACATTGAGGCGAACCAGGGCGGGCTCAGACGGCATGCTGACCATCGCCTGCCGAATCTCGCGAACGCACGACTGAAGCTGCTCAGCCGAATTCGCAATGGAGGTCTGTTCTTCAAGCCGTGCGATCATGCCCTTGCGGCGATTCTGCTCAAACCCCGCATTTGCATCCGCCCTCAGACTGTGGATCTCCGGATCCGACGGATTGAGCTCTTCCACACGCGCCAATATTTCCAGTGCGCGCTCAAAGCTTCTGCCTTGAAGTTGTCGGCGCGCATCATCAAGAAGGCTCTTGGCCTGGGACTTGCGTTGTACCTGTTCGGCCTCAGCCACCAGGGAGTTGCAAAGCGAAATCAGCTTTGAATTCGCCTTGTCGACTTGCAACGCCTCCTGAGCAGATGCGATTGCAGACTGATAGTCACCCTTGCGCCGCGCACTATCAACCCTGCGCATCAACTCATCAATCTGCTCTTTCCTCTTCATTTCGTCTTTAAGTTTTTCCAGAAGTGACAGAAGTTGCTCATTGGTCGAATCCAGCGCCAGGCCTTCCTTAAGAACAGAAATCCCCTCGTCGAAGTCCCGGTTTCGGAGAGACTCCTCGCCTTGCATGCGAATCTGCTCGAGACGTTCGTCACGCTGCCGGCGCACCAGCTGCCGTTGCACTTCCGAAAGCAATTCGCGCGCTTCAGTGTTTCTGCTTTGAACCTTCAGCACTTGCTGGAGCACAATTCGAGCGCGCGTGAGATCGCGGTCCTCAAGAAGCTGACGCGCTTTGGGAACGAGGTCAACAACCTCCTGCTGGCGCAGATCCTCGATAACCGAATCGATGTCCGCCGCCATCTCCTCTGCAGTTTGATAGCGGTTATCCGGAGACTTTGCCAGAGATCTGTCGACGATTGCCTCGACACCGGGCGGAATGTAATCGCAAAGTGTAGCCAATGGCGGATACGGCTCATTCATGATCTTTTGCATCAGCACGTAGTCTTCGCCGGTAAACGGAAGCTGGCCGGTCAAGAGTTGATACAGCACGACGCCAATGGAGAAGATATCTGAGCGCCCGTCAATGAACGTGCCCTTCAGGCGTTCAGGTGCAATGTAAGGGACAGTGCCAACGATGTGCCCCGTGCGCGTAAGGCTCAACTCCTGGCTTCGCTTCTCCAACCTTGCGATTCCAAAGTCGAGGAGTTTGGAATTGCCATCGGGCTGCACGAAGATGTTCGCCGGCTTTACATCTCGATGAATCACGTTGTTCGTATGCGCGTACCCCAGGGCAGAACACATCTCTCCCACAATCCTCAGCCTATCCAGTGTTGCCAGTGGGCTGTTGTCGCGGATCAGTTTTTCGAGAGAGTCGCCTTCGACCCGTTCCATCACTATGTAGGGAATGCCGTTCTCTTCACCCAGGTCGTACACGATCACGATGTGAGGATGCTTAAGCCGCGCCGTCTTCTTTCCTTCTTCGTAGAAACGTGCAAGCATCTCGGGATCGTCTGCCACTCCCTTGGTGAGGGTCTTGATCGCCACCTCACGGCCAAGTTGATTGTCAAGGGCCCGATAAACGACCCCCATGCCGCCGCGGCCAAGGATTTCCATGACGACATACTTGCCAATGCGTTTCAACTCATCGGGCATATCGTTTCTTATGGCCTCCACCGGGTAAGCTTTTCATTTCTATCAGCCGCAAAGGAAGCACGATATGCGTCGAGAGTTGAAACTGGACCTTTGCCGTCAATTCGGGGACGCCGCTGTTGGACGTGTCATGCCCTGTTCAAGCGGGGGCGCCGATCTTGAGGGCCCGGGAATCTCATTCGGGAAGGTCTGGAAGTTGAACTGCTCCTTGAGAAAATCTTCCGCATGTTGGCGCTCGGTCAGCTGATCGGGCGGAGCGACGTTCAGGTAGCGCATGTAGGCTTCCCCCGCATCGTCAGGATACCCATCGTGCTCACGTCTTTGCCCATCTTCGTAGACCTTATGAGGAAGCTCAACGATCTTACTCCGAATCTTTTGAATCAACTCTTCGCGAGCCGTGTTTTCAAGCTGGTTTTGGAGCTCTTCGCGGTCGGGGATCGTGCCTTCATTTTTGATCTTGTTGGTATCCTCGGCCTTGACCTCGCTCAACACAACGAACTGTTTCCGCTCCTCCTTGGTTACCAGTGCGGGATCGCCTTTCTGGTTGCCGAAGGTGTCGTCTATTCGAAACTGTAAGACGATCCGGTTGATCACGTTGTACGTAGTCTTCTTGTAGCTATACGGCCGGATCACGTCCTCAATTCGGTTTTTTGGCGTTGAATCCATCTTCGTTCGAATGTCATCAACTTTCTTCTGTGCGGTCAGGACGCTGTTATTGGCTTCCGTAACTGCTTTTTTGTTGCCTTTTGTCTCCGCGCCCTGCAAAGCAGACTGAGCCGTGTGCAATTCTTCCATTGCCGATTCAAGTTGGCGGTTGAGCTTATTCCAATCATCGCTTTGAATATCGTGCGTGCCTGCGATGTAGTTGGAATCCAGCGACTCGATCGTCGGCGGCAATGAGATGTTATGTTCCAGCACGTCTCCGGCAATAAGGAAGTCCGGATCGACGTCAGGGTGCGTTGCGTCTCCTGAACGGATCACCTTCACCGGAATTCCCGGAGAGTCAAGCCCGGCAGCAATTGCACTCTCCATCTGACTTGCAAAGCCTTCACTTTGCCTTTGAGAAGTCTGATCGCGAAATTGAACGCGAATGGAAAGCGTGGAGTGCATCTCGTGCGCATTCGCAGCCACTTTCATCTGGTCGCGCACTGATTCAAGATTCACTGCCTTATACCCTTCGGCTTCCTTGAGATAAGCCCAGCCAATCTCGGTACCCGATCCCAGCGGCTTCAGGAGGCTATGCTTGGCGCGATCGAGAAACCATGCGCTCAATTCGTCGCTCAGGTTCTGAATCCTGACCTGAAAACCTTGCTTCATGGCATCGTCTGGAGTCAGGTCGTAGGCACGTCCCAGGTACCGATACGCGTTCTCGACAGCTTTCTCGTCGCCAATGCCCTTGATCGTGTCGTAAAGCTGCGCAATGTCCTTGGCTTTGTCGGACGCGGCTGTGACGTAGTCGGGGGTGAGGCGATCGATGTCTTCCTTCACCATGCCCTGTTGCCGTACTGGCAGGCTGGTCAGCACTTCGTAGGCGGGGATGATGTCGTGCTGCAACTCGAGGTCCTTGCTCTTTTGCAGAGCGGCCTTGGCCGCCTCGTCGTCCTGGGCAGCGTCAAATGCCTTTTCAGCGGCCTGGAGAGAGGTGCGTGCGTCCGGGGTGTCTTTTGCTTTCAGGGCATTCTTGTACCCTGCAATTGCGTTCTGCCAATCCTTCGTCGCGTCGAGTTCCTGAGCCTGGACGAAGTAGGCATCGTACACACCGTCGAGCACGGCTGCGATTCGAGGTTCTTCGCCGGCGAACTGGCGGTAGGGCTTGATCGACTTGAGAGCCTCCTCCAGGCTCTTCTTCTCCACCGCGGCTTGCGCCGCGTGAAGGGCGGAGTCAAATGCGCTGTTCTCGCCCGTAATATCCGACTGGAGTTTCCCGAGGCCGGAGAAATTCGGATCAATGCTGGCGACCGCGCCGGCGTACACGCTGGAACTCTTCAGGTGCGGGTAGCCCGGCGTCGAGGAAGTCAGCGCCGTACGGTAGGCGTCAAACTCAGAGTGCGCCTTATCCATCAGGTTCTGAAGGCTCTTGTGAATCCCTCCCGCTAGCTTCACCTCGCTGTCCGCACCTGGGCGCAATGAATGCGCCATGCCTTGCTGGGCCAACGCCGCCTTCAAGTCGGGAAAGGATGGTGACGCGCTCGACTCCGACGCCTGGTAGCTCTTCAGTGCCTTCTCCCCCGCATCGACGCACAGGGAAGCGAGAGCCTGTTTAGCCGCATCAGTGTGCGGTGCCGCCGGGTACTTGTCGAGGTATTTTTGCCACCCTGCCTGGCTCGTAATCCGCTCCGCCAGCATGTAGTCGGCCCGTTCAGCATCCGGGGCAACCAGGAAGACCAATTTGACGCCCTTCTTCAGCGGCTGCGCAGCCGAAGAATCAGCACTTGCCTCAGTAAGGGCGCGACCCCGTATGTCGGCCATGTCGGCAATCGCCGCAGCCGTGAACGTGGCGTTGTGCTCAAACTTCACGCCTTCCGGTACCACGCAACTTCCCCCGCCGTCTGAAGTTCCATAGCGCAAAACACCATTGGCATCGCGCTCGAGAATTCCCCCAGCGGCGATGGTCAATTTCGGCATCTTGCCGTAGGCAGATTTATCGATCGGGCTCGAGTCCATTGAAGCGCAGCTTCTAAGCTCCAGTTTTCCGTTGATCAGGACCTCGGCAAGCTGTACATATGCCGGGCCGGAAGGTCCGTCATAAAGCTCGATTGCGTTCAGTGACGGCCCCTTCGCCTGAGCGATAGGACTGAAGATTCCAAGGCCAGTAAATGCTACAGCCAACAATGCACGGTTGGGAGCTCCCAAGCCCCCTCGTTTCACTAGTCTGCCGGATATCATAAGATCCCCTTGAAAGCACTCGGACATGTCGTCCCGCAGGCCGCCTGCCATGTAGGTACACGATAGTCTTACGGAGTTGAGGTCCGTGGCTAAAATACCTAAAATGGTGCTCTTTGCGGCCGGTTGCTCTGGCTGCTAAAATACCACCTCCCCCGGCATGGCGCAATAAGTTTGCATTCCGGTTCACTGGAGCTTAGAAGGGGCGTCACACAGGCACGATGGGAAAACTGGAAAAGGATCGAGTGCCAGGCGAGACGCTCGCATACACCGCTGCTTCCGGGCCGCGCACGCCGGGAGCCGGGCAGTGTGTGCTAAGTGTCTGCCTGTGGGGCGATGGGCCGAAACGATTGGATTGTCGCTCCGCGAAAAATGGCTCCCCTCTACTCGGCATGGCCCTCGATGTGATTCGCACCTCAGGCGGCATTCCAGCGCCGGAAGAACCCGATCTCGTGTCTGCTAGCTTCCCCGATATCAAGTCAGGGTTGCTTTCCGCTCGGCGAATCCAATGGGCACTCGAAGGTCTCGCGGAATACGACCCGTTCAAGAGCGCGATGGTCAGCGTCCTGGTGGACTACACCGATGCTTCACCCAGACCGGCGGGGCAATCGAGTCGCGAATGGGCGCTGAGTCTCGATCGGCAAACGGGCAGTCGCGGCAAGATCTTCCTAAGCCAACGTGTCGGCGAAACAGTCGAAGGACTGCCAAGTCTTAGCCTGGAAGATTCCCCCCTTGCTGGCTTCCGGAGTTGGTTGTGGAAGGCATCCCAACCCCCTTCCAGCTTCGCGGCGGACGAGCAAGCTGTCTTGGGGATGATCCACGCGGCGGGGCGCAACGATCCCGTCGTACTGACCTCGCCCCGGCCACTCCCTCCGCCTCCGCCGAGCCCTCCTACCCTTGACTTCAGCCCCGACTTCAGCAGTGTTCAAAGCCCCACATTGGGACGGCCTGACACAACCTCCTACGCGGGTGAGTCACCCGCCGGTGGCAAGTCGTTGCGCACTCCGATTCTGGCAGGCTCTGCTGCAGTTCTCGTCGTAGGGGTAGCATTACTATTCTTCTTCAACCACAAGACCACCACTCCAGGCGCCTCGCCGGTGCAGAATTCGACGCCTGCCCAGAATGCGAGTTCCGGTTCTGCACCTTCAGCCCAGGCGGCCCACCCGGGCCAACCCGAATCTCATCGCAAGCCTTCGACGCTTCTTGACCGGCTTGTGCCCAAAAAGAACGTCAAAGAGGAACCAGCGGTCGCTCCTCCACCACCTGTCGTCGAAGCACATTGCGACCTCACCGATGCGGACATTCAAAGGTCCCTCGCGCGGGCTGACGGCTACATGCACGACGGTGACCTCTCAGACGCAAAGGCCGCATATCTCCATGTCCTGGGATGTCCTGCCTCCAGGGCTAAAGCGCAGGAAGGCCTGAATCGAATCCAGCGGATGGCCGCTCAGAACTGACCCCCTACCCAATAACATCATTACTAACAGCCGTCTTGCCTGCCCGCTCATTGAAGATTGACATCGCCTGCTCGCCTTTCGCGTTGACAGCAGCATCGGAATAAGTTACTTTGCAATACAAAGTGAGAGCTGAGTGACCGACCTCAACAAAGCCCTTGGCGATATCAGCAGCATTCGCAGGCAAATGGCCCGCAGCACGGAATTCCGTGGCTACGGCCCTGCCACTCTCGCCACTACCGGCCTCTTCGCGGTCTCAGCAGCGTTGGCTCAAGCGCGGTGGCTGGCCAATCCGGCCCTCCATATTTCCACTTATCTGGCGATTTGGATATCGACAGCGATTTTGTCAGCCGCGTTGATTGCCACACAGATGTACACCCGCACGCGTCGCATTCATTCGGGCATGGCCGATGAGATGATCCGCATGGCTGCGGAGCAGTTTCTTCCCTCTGCAGGCGCAGGAGCGCTGATCACTGTGGTCCTGTTCGCCTATGTCCCGTCCGCGTTGTGGATGCTGCCCGGACTATGGCAAATCACATTCAGCCTGGGAGTCTTTTCATCTTGCCGGTTTCTACCACGGCCCATGGTTGCCGCCGGTGTCTGGTATCTGCTCACGGGGCTCTATTGCATTGCACTCGGCGACGCGCGAGCCTTCCAACCTTGGACAATGGGGCTTCCTTACGGGATGGGGCAGTTGATTGTGGCGGCAATTCTACTCATGAATCGCCCGGAGGCGGAAGATGAAATCTAAGCCATCATCCGACGAAGGCCGCTTCGCCTACGAGGGCCTTGACCGCGTCATCCACGAACGCGCACGCCTGAGCGTGCTCACCTCGCTCATTACCCATCCAAAGGGAGTCACTTTTGGCGACCTCAAACAATTGTGCTCGCTGACTGACGGCAATTTGAACCGGCATCTCCGCGTGCTTGAAGAAGCGGAGATGGTTGAAATCGTGAAGGACTACGATCGCAATCGCCCCCAGACAATCTGCCGCATCACCGCCTCTGGGCAAAAGCGCTATTTGGAGTACCTCGAGACCCTCGAGCAGGTGGTTCGCGATGCGGCCAGGGGCGCCAGAGACACTGCCACCCCCGGGCTTCTTCAGACTGTGACACCTTTCAAGGCCTAGTTTTTTTTGTCTACCTACTTTGCAATGCAAAGTTGATCTGACTAACGGAGAAGTGGAACTAAGGGAGAAATGAATTGAGCGACTCTTCAAATACGCTGTCGAATTTTCAGTCCAGAATCCAATCGCGTTCAATGGGCGTCAAGCTTATCGTCGTGTGTGCCTTGGCTCTAGTCATGAGCATTCCCGCCTTCTTCGTCGACGGCCTGGTTGAGGAACGAACCCGTCGTGCCGCAGACGTTGTCCGTGAAATCAGCGGGCACGTTGGTGGTGAGCAGTCCTTTCTTGGACCTACCCTAGCGATTCCATACACAATTCCTCCGCAATCGCCCACAGACGCGCTGTATCAAGGCATCTACCTCGTGTTCCCCGCCCAGGCCTCAGGCGCAGTCAAAACGTCCACGGAGGAGCGTCGTCGGTCTCTGTTCAAAGTTCCAGTTTTCCAGGCTGACCTGAAACTCGACGCAAGCTTCGACCTGGCAGGAGTGCCAGCAACGGCCCCGCGAGGCGCGACCCTGGACTGGAGTCGTGCCGAATTTGTCGTGGGGGTAAGCGATGCCCGCGGCGCCCTGGCCGACGCGACGCTCACCGTCAACGGCAAGGCCGCCACCCTGGTTCCAGCCCAGATCGCTGACAGCATATCGTTCGGCGCAGATCAGATCCAGCACATCAGGTTGGCCTTGTTCGGGACTGCGGCCTCATCGCTCGCCAAACCCGATGCCCAGTTCAATGTGTCTACCACGTTGCGCTTTTCCGGCGCCCAGCGCATCGCAGTACTCGCTTACGGCAAGACCACTCACCTTTCTGTCGACGGCGATTGGCCAAGCCCAGGCTTCGACGGCGGCTTCCTGCCGGTGAACCGTAGCGTCACGCCGCACGGGTTCTCCGCTCAATGGTCGGTTCCCTTCATCGCTCGAGGCGTCCGCGCTGAAGGCACTCCCGACTCGATCAGTGGAATTGGCGGAACGGCGCTGGGAGTCTCGTTCATTGAAGTGGCCGATCCATATCAATCCGTCAATCGTGCGCTGAAATACGACCCCCTCTTTCTCGGAATGGTGTTCCTGTCGTTCTTCATCTTTGAGGTCACAACAGGCAAGCGTGTTCATCCCGCCCAGTACGTTCTGGTGGGGGTCGCGCAAGTCATCTTCTACCTGCTGCTGCTTTCCTTTGCCGAGAGGATCGGATTCGACTTCGGATTTCTTCTTGCCGGCTCGGCCACGGTCTTGCTGCTATCCGCCAACACTCGTTGGGTTTTCTCGAGCCTGACACAGGCCCTGCGCGCGCTCGCTATCTTCTCCTTGCTCTACGGTCTGATCTACATGTTGCTTCGCCTTGAAGACAATGCCCTGCTGATTGGCGCGATCGCAAGCTTCCTCGCCGTTGCCGCGGCCATGTACTTTACACGCTCAATCGACTGGTACAGTTCCATCCCAACAAACGACGCCTCCGGTCGCCGCACTCCGTCAATCGTCCCTCCAGACCCGTCATAACCACTCAACGTCCCGTTGGGATCGCTAAAAGAGAGAGGAATATTTAGATGAAGAGTCACCTCGAACATGGATTGCACGTTGCCATCATCATGGATGGCAACGGTCGCTGGGCAACGCGGCAAGGGTTACCTCGTGTTGCCGGCCATCGCGCCGGCCTTGCCGCGGCCCGCCGAATTGTCGAACATGCCTCCGATATCGGCGTCGCCTGCCTAACGCTCTATGCGTTTTCAGCCGACAACTGGCGCCGTCCCGCGCCCGAAGTTGCAAGCATCTTCTGGTTGCTTCGCGCGTTTCTACGCCTGGAGACAGATCGCATGCGCCGGCGTGGGGCGCGCCTGCAGGTCATCGGCCGACGTGACCGGCTGCCTCAAAAAGCCGTTGCCGTAATTGAGAAATCTGAATCCGCCACATCCGCGGGTCGTGGCCTCCACCTGCGCGTCGCCATCGACTACTCGTCCCGCGATTCCATCCTCCGCGCGGCTTGCGCCAATGGCCACTCCCAGCCCATCTCTCCCGACTCCCTGGGCCCGATCCTCACAGAAGCTCTTACCGCCGGCAGCGGCGATGTCGACTTGCTGATTCGAACGGGAGGCGAAAAGCGGCTCTCCGATTTCATGCTCTGGGAATCAGCTTATGCCGAACTGTTCTTCACCGATCGCATGTGGCCCGACTTCGGTGAGGTCGACCTCGATGAGGCAGTCGCAGAATTCCATCATCGCGAGCGACGTTTCGGCGCCGTTCCCTCTTCAATACTCCAAAATGAGACTTGTGTATGAATCATGTTCGCCGCATTCGCATATGTCTGGCCATCTTCTTAGTTGGCCTCGTCCTGAGTGGCGTCACAGCTTTCCCGCTACGGTCCGAACTTCATTGGCTCGTATCCGCGCTTCATAAGAGCGTCCTGTTCGGTGCGGTCCAATCCATCCATCTGCTTCCGTGGCTCGAGCGGGTTGAAGCCGCACTTGGCGCCACCAATGACCGCTACCCCTTCCTGGCGTACAGCACAGACTGGCTGGCATTTGCTCACCTTGTCATTGCGATCGCTTTCGTTGGCCCATACGTCGACCCCGTCCGCAACAAGTGGATCATCACATTCGGCTTAATCGCGTGTGCGGGCGTGATCCCCCTCGCCCTCATTGCAGGCCAGGTTCGCGGTATCCCGCTCCCCTGGCGCCTCATCGATTGCAGCTTCGGAATCTTCGGCGGCGTCCCACTCTGGATTTGCCTGAAGTCAATACATGCGATGGAGAAATCTCAACGCCAATCCCACGCTGTTGAATCAGGCGACCACTCGCGCAAGCTTGGTGATCCGTCCCGTTTTATTCCAGTCTGAGATATAGATGTTGCCGTCGGGGTCCGCATAGCATCCATGCGCCGCCGTGAAGGTCGCGGTGGAGATTGCTTGCAGATCGACGTCGTAGTTTGCCCATTGGGTCTTCTTCGGATTGTCTCCAAGGAAAGCCACCGGCGTGTTGTCCTTATCGAGAATGGTGACCCTTCCCTCCAACTCAGACACAACCGCATAGTCCCCGTAGAAGCTCACCTGGCAGGGCCGCCTCAAGTGCTGTACGAGGGTTCCCACGTATTTTCCATCAAAGTCGAAGTGGCACAATCTGCGGTTCTCACGATCGCAGACAAGCAGCATTGGCTGGTCGTACCGTGTGTCGACCGCCAATCCGTGGCTGCAATCAAACAAGCCCTCAGTCTTGCCCTTGCCGGCATAACTCGTCTTGTATTGACCGTTGCGATCAAAACGGAACACGCGCGAGTCGCCGTAACCGTTCGCAATAAGGATTGAGCCGTCAGGCCCCGGCACAGCGGCTGTAATGCGCCATTCATTGGGAGCCTTGAATCCCGCCTCGGGTGGTGCAGTGATTCGTTGCACAACGGTCCCGTCAGTCTTCATTTTCACGAAGAGCCAGTTCGCCTCCGGGGTGCCTTTCTGCACGGTCGTGTAGAAATACTCTTCGCCAGACTCGACGGCGTGAACCATGGAGTGGACCTCAGGAAACTCCGCGGCAATGGTCTTGATGAAGCCTCCGTCGGGCGTGTACACGATGATGCCGGTGCTGCTCTGCGTGCTCACATAAATGCGCCCGGCCTGGTCCCTGGCAATGGCGCCGTGGGTTCCGCCAAACGTGACATTGGCAGGCGGCTTTCCCCAACCACGCACCACGCGATAGGTCCATTCCCCGTTTCCTGTAAGAGACTCCTTCATGGCGTCTTTGTTCTCCTCGCTAGCGCTCTGTGAATCGGCTCGTGGAGCAATAGCGGCGAGTGCGGCAGTTCCCGCAGCAATCGTGAAGCTCCGCCGGTTCACTACGCCCGATCCGCTGTCAGTCTCATTCCGATTCATTGCACGCTCCTTGTGTTGGGCTGGTCATCGGCGGCGGGCACAGGCCGTGCCGGCGTGTCGAAGAGATAAATGTGGTGCAGGTTCTTCATGGACGCCAATGGGGCCACTGAAGCCTGGTCTACCTTGGTTTCGCTGAGATTCAGATAGTTCAATTGGGAGAGGGAAGCCAGTTTTGTGAGCCCATGTCCGGTCACAACGGTTCCTTCCATGTGAAGGCTGCGGAGATGCGTGAACTTGCCCAGGGTCTCAAAGCTCGCGTCCGTCACTGCCGTTCGCGCGAGATCAGCTTCCACGATGTACGGCCCAAACTTCTGGAACTGTGCGAGCTGCGCGTCTCCAAAGCTTGCCGGTGCGTCGACCGTACTCAGGATAAGTCCGTCCGAGGGCTTAGCAGATACGGGCAGAAGCTTCGCGCCCTGTGCTTGGGCCATCTGGCCGATTTCCCGCATCATGGCGCTGTAGTCGCCCACCGGTTGAATCGGCTCGTCGCTTGGCTGCTTTTTAATTTCCACCCCGGCGACAGTCAGCGCCTCCCGCGACGCCCCTTGCTCAATCCATGCTCGAATCCGAGCTATCTCATCAGACTTGAGTGGCGGGCGTCCCTCAGCCGGCATGGCATGCTTGTTGTCCGCAGGGAGGGTGATCCGTTCGAGCAAGATGCTTCTCTGCGCGCTGCCAGGTGTGACAACCGGCCCGTCCTTTCCACCCTTGATCAACGACTCATAGGAATCGAGTCGCAATCCACCCTCGATCTTGCTTGCGCCGTGGCACGCAACACAGTTCGCATCCAGAACCGGATGTATTGCTTTTCCATAAAATGACTTCGACTCGCGAGCGGCATCTACGGTCTCAAATACATTCAGCCGCTTCAAAGGCGCAGGCATGTATGCCGTAAGGTAGCCGCTTCCGTGCGTCAGCGTGCCCCCTTGGTGCGCGGTCCACAAGAGCATAAACAGCACGCAAAGCAGCAACACGGGGTACGCGCGCGCGATCGCCGCCGGTGATGCCGACGTACGCGCCAGCAGGCACAGCAACAGGCCAATCGAAAGAGCGATGCCGCCCCACATGTGCAGCGTAACCGTACTCCCGGTTTCGCCGCTGCCGTAGGCCAGCATGTAGCCAAGCACCATTGTGCCAAAACAGCAAACACACGCAAGACCCAGCACAAAGCCGGCAGCTTCTCGCAAAGCTGGTCGGAATATCCCCGCAATTTCAAGCAGTGGCAACAGGACGATAAGCCCAATGGGCACATGCAGTGCGAGGACATGAAACCGACCAGCAAAATGCACCCAGTCCGCATGCTTTCGGCCGTCAAGCTTGAGGATCTCAGGCAACAGTATCAAGACGCCGCTTGTTATCGCGGTGCCAATCCACACTGCCTTTCGCGCTGGACTCGCTGGCAGAAATGTCTTCAGTGTTCTGGCTTCACCCGTCAATCCCATCACGCCAACAGTCCTTTAACGACGTTCGCCGGTGTGGGACCCGTCAGCTTCTGATCCAACCCTTGAAATTTGAATGTGAATCGGTTGTGGTCAATTCCGAGGCAATGAAGAATCGTAGCGTTGAAGTCCCTCACATGCACCGGATCCTTGACGACGTTGTAGCTGTAGTCATCGGTCTCGCCAAAAGTGATTCCAGGTCGCACGCCACCGCCTGTCATCCAGGTTGTGTAGCAACGCGGATGGTGATCGCGCCCGTAGTTTTCAGGGGATAGTCCTCCCTGGCTGTACACCGTGCGTCCGAACTCTCCGCCCCAGATCACCAGGGTGTCATCCAGCAGTCCGCGGCGTTTCAAATCGGTCACCAGCGCATAGCACGCACGATCCGTCTCCTGGCACAGGATCGGCAACATCCCTGTCACGTTG
>Ga0193727_1000727_pt1 | contig 13162 bp, 13 predicted proteins | sample H2c2metaG_FD_143051 | JGI IMG/M metagenome (GOLD analysis project Ga0193727, IMG submission 143051) | Soil microbial communities from a riparian zone of the East river system, Colorado, United States - H2c2 | ecosystem: Environmental > Terrestrial > Soil > Riparian zone | place: USA: East River...
CTTCCGTTAGTCCACCCATTTTATTTTTATTTTAATTTAATTTAGGGAAAGGACCGTTTCCGGTTGGGAGCGAATTACACTATTAATACTTTTAAATCTTTTAACTAAGCTAACTTAGGCTATAATTTAAATGAACTGCGAAAACTTTTGTTTAATTATTAATAGAAAGATCAAATAAGCCTCAACAACCTATAAATGCTTAAATTTAAACTTTTTAAATTAATTATAGAATATTTATTAGAAATAATATTCTTCATGAATATAATAAATATTTAATATACAGTTTTAATTATGTTATTTTTAATTAAAGACTATATGCTTATAGATAGTAACTTAATTTGATGAATTTTTTTTAGTTATATGGTAACTTTATTTTTTTTAAGCGTAGATTTTAAAGTTATTTGATATTGATTTTTATTTACTGTTAATATATTTGTAATTTTAATATTCCTTTTTATGATATTAAATTCAATTATTATATATTTTCATCCTGAATATGTAATACATTATTGCACTTCTTTTTTTGTTGATTCAGGAACAGGAACAATTATTCCAGATCCGGGAACAATAAATAGTACGATTAATATAAGTTTAACTACAGAAGCTGGTCAAGCTCTAGCTTCAGGTCTTCGAGCTACAGGTAGTAAAATTGGATTAGGTACAGCTATAGGTGGTGTAGCTGCTGCTGCTAGTAAAATAATAGTTAAGTCTTCTTTACCACCAATTAAAAAAATAGGTTTACTAGGTGCAGCAGGATTTTTAGGTGCTATGGCTCATACTGGTGCTATAGCCGCTAATCGTTAATTAACTTCAGCTCCTGCTCCAGCTCCAGCTCCAAGTACAACTAGTAATACACCACTGACTACTCCTGCCTCTCCGAAGGCAGGCACTGATTTAGAGCAAAGTGTTGTAGCTAATTCACCCTTTGATTCTTCCTTTTTTAATTTATTTTCTTTACCATTTTATTTTAACAATTCAATAGACGTTATATGATTTTCACTTATAGCTATAAATTTTATTCATTTATTTTTACTTATTCAGCTTTCAATTTCATTATTAGGTCGATACTTAGTTACTTCTGACAAATTTATGATTTGGGCCGCGGAGCGATGGATAGATTTTTTTCTCAGCCTCATTTAAGTAAATTAAATAGAGTGATTAAATACATTCTACGACTGTATGGTACTGCAAATTTAACGAACATTATCTTTATAATTTTTCTTCTATTTTTTGCTTCTTTATCAACTGGTTATCTCTTAATAATCTTTTCTACTAATTTTGAGCAACTAGCGAGAGCCTATTTAGATTTTATAAGTAAATAATGTACTGCTACGCCTACTAACATATTTTTTCTTTTATTTTTAAATAAATATATAATATATTTTTTAACCCCCTTACGTTAAACAAAATACTAATATTTCGCTCCGCGTCCCTTGAATCTTTTGAATTTTAACTCCCTCCCTCTTCGCTCCGCGTACCGTAAAGGAGGGCGCGCAGCAGCCGAAGGATGGCCGACCCTTAAGATTATTAGAGTCCATCCCCAAAAAATATTTTCAATACATCAAATTAATATCTAAGCCTAAACTATCTAGATTAAAATAAAATAATTTAAAATTTATAATAAAAATGAAAAGATTATAAAATAATTATATATGAATTCAAATTAAAGTTTTAAGAAATTAAAAATTAGAATTAAAAGAGATAATTAATAATAAAAATTTAATTATAAAGTCAAATTTAATTATAAAATCAAATTAAATTAAAAAATATTCAGCGAAATAGTGTAACGGTCGCACATCAGTCTCATGATCTGTTAGTTGGGGTTCAATTCCTCGTCTCGCTAATTTTTATAAAATAAAAAATTTTATTGCAATGAAATATAAATTAAAAAAGATTAATTTAGAAATATAAATGGGTCTTATCTATTTATCTGCTATAAAAAATAATAACAATAATAACAATTAAAAATTTAATTCAGTTTTACTATATTTTTCTTAATTTAAGTCTTAAAATTTCTATTTAAACATAAAGTTTACTTTAATTAACAAATAGCAAAAAAAGTAATAATTTATTTTTAACAATTTAATAATGACTAATTTTATCTATCTTTAAATCTATTTTTATACAAAATCAGTAGAGAATCAATTTATTCCTTAATTCATTTATTTATTAATATATTACAGAGCTATTTAACAGCATTTTTGAATCATCCATTTTTAGAATAAGTGTAATAAATTTAAAGTTATAAAATAATCATGGTCCTTTAGTATAATGGTTAGTACAGCTACCCTTCACGTAGTATATGTCAGTTCGATTCTGATAAGGACCGATTAAAAAATATTTGTTTTATTTTTCTGTATTATTAGTTCTATTACTAATAAAATAATTGATTTATACACTTAATAACAATAAAAATTTATTAAGAAATGGAATAGTTTACATTGGTAAGTTAAAACGATTGCTAATTGTTAGGTATTAAAACCTTTAGGTGTTCGAATCACCTCTATTCCGTAATTTCAATTTTTACGCTCTCTCCTCCCCCTACGGGAGCGTAGCACTAAAGGATGGAGCCTACGATTATTATTATAACATCCTCTCCTTTAGCCTTAATATTCGTAGTGAAAGAATGTACGGGGGGGAACAGCCCACTTTTTTTTTAAATTGTCAATATATTTATGAAAGAGTATTATAATATTTTAGCTATAATATTAAGATATTTTACTTTAATAGATTTATTTTTTTTATCTATTCAATTAAGTTTTAAGATTATTATTGAAAATTGATAAATGAAATATGATTCAGTAAATTATTAACTTTTTATTCAATTTTTAGTCTCGCATGGTTCAAAAACCATGTAAAAACAAAAAAAATGTTAAGTAAGGTCAAATTATTAATTTTACAAAGAGTAAATCTAAATATTGAATATGCTAAGTAAAAATAAAAACAAAAAATAAAAATAGTTGACTATAATATCTACGATTCCCATAATCAGTTCAGTAGATTAATTCATTTAAAACTTTTAATTTATTTCAAATATTTTAAGTATTTCTAGTATTTCTAGTATTTATAATTTTAGCTATATTTGGAGACAAATTTCTAATTAATTTATTCAATTTTATTGATTTTTACGTAAAAAAAATTTAGTTGTTTTTTTTTTTTTTTTTTAATTAAAGATTAAAATTTTTATTAGTAGCTTCTTTTTAAAAGATTCGCGCCTATCGATAATTAAAACGAAATAAACAATAGATAAACACGAATTAACAGGTTTGGTTTAATTTTTATTATCAATATAATTATTTTATTTAAAAATATGAATAGAAAATATATGAATTATAAAAAATTTGTTTTATGTTAAGAGTTTTAAAATTAAATAAGATTAATTAGATAAGAGAGCTGATAAGTGTATATTTGACGTTATTTGTTCCTAATGAATTGGTTATATTCTACTAATGCCAAAGAAATAGGAACGCTCTATCTAATGTTCTCAATATTTGCAGGTAAAGTTATCATGCTTGCTTTAAATCTTGCTTTATGCTGAAATTATTATATAAAAATAATATACTTTACATTGAAACATTCAGTGCTACGCAATAAGTTACAAATTTTATTTTTTTTTTTAATTCGCTCCGCGCCCCTTAATATTTATGTAGCCCTCCTCTTCTTTACAGAGGTTTAGTCCTGCTGTGAGTCCTTCGGAGGGACAGCTATACACTCCTAAAGGAGGGAAATTAATAAAATCAGCAGTATCGAATATACTCAGAGATTTTACGCAAGAATACTTATATATTTATTCTCTTTTAAACACCTTTAACTATTAGCCCAAACATTTTTGAATATTTTTTTTATTTAAGATTTATTAACATAACAACTAGTTTAATATTAAACTATTTAAAAGTTAAATTTAATTTAACAGAAAAATAAAGGTTATACATTAATGTATAAATTTTAAGTGTTAATATATTTTTAAGTATAAGATAAAATCCCAATAATTTTCTTATTTTTTAATTTATAGAAATAAGAAATTAAATTGATGATTGGAACTGCTTTTTCAGTATTGATTAGATTAGAGTTATCAGCTCCTGGTGTTCAGTTTTTAGCTGGAGATCATCAGCTTTTCAACGTAATTATCAGTGCTCATGCATTTATTATGATATTCTTCATGGTTATGCCGGGACTTGTAGGTAAACTGCCTACTTTAAACAGATTGTATGCTAGAAGTAAATAAAGCACTCAAATACCTTTAATTGGTTACATGTTGTAGTGTAAGAACAACTAGCAGGTGAAATTTCACCTCAGAGACTGTACAAATGCGTACAATAATATACGAAGAAACAGTCCTTTACGCTGGTTTTATTTACTTATAATATAAAATTATATATATTTAAAACTTTAATTTTTAAAGTTTATCTTTAATACCTATATTTACTCCTGCGGAGACTTTTAATATTATATCTAAAGACACTATATACTCGGAAACTATGAATCTAAAATGAATAGTTATATTTTTATTTTCTTTAATTAGTCAAGTTTTATCTATTAAAAAAAAAAAGCTTAATCTTCTCAATCGCGATTATCCAAATACTATTATTAATAAGTAATCTCAAAGAACCTCGTCTCCCTTTGGATAATTGGCTTGAAAAAAAAATTTCAAGGGAATCTTTACTTTATTACTAGTCTTACTAGCTTGCTAATACTAAAACAATGAGGTTCAAGTGCACTTATTTCTATTATTAAGCTTTTTGATATGGAAATTTAGCCTAGTGGTCCTGTTCCTGATTTTTGAAATAAAGCTCTTATTTATTTGTGTGACTCTTATGCTTGACGGGAAACAATATGAATGAACAATAAGTAATGCAAAAAAGTGCTAAGGTAAGTGGTATATTAGTCCAAATAGTATATTAAAATCACCTTCTATTTTAATCAATAGTTCATCTACTGAAGGCAGAGCTAATTATTATTTAGCTATTCTTGCAATTGTTCCGCCTTCGCCTATAATCAGATTATTTATTGAAACTTATGAATTAAAAATAGGAATTCGGAATTTAATATAACCTTATATCAGATAGTAATCTAGTGTAGCGTGTTGGTCTGGTCAGAAAATCCAATGTTGAAAAATTATACTTTTTTAATCGTAGAGTATAATAGATGGAACTTGAAAAGAATGACAAAACGGTATCTCTTATTAAAAAACTAAATTGTTATTTTTTATTATAAATTGTAAACTAATGACCTGTTAAATGCTTATCTTCATACATTTTATTTTAAAGTTAATGAGTAACATAAAAACAATTTAGTGTTCATTAGATACGCTAAATTGTTTTTTATGTAAGATTACAGGACAAATATATTTATATTCAGTGCTTTTTCACAAATATGATAATAAATATTACTAACGTAAACGGGATTTGGTAATTATCTATTACCAGTACAAGTGGGAGCTGCAGATATGGCATTTCCTAGATTAAACAATATTTCATTTTGATTACTACCTCCTTCACTAATATTATTACTTCTTAGTTCTTTAGTTGAAAATGGTGCTGGTACAGGTTGAACAGTTTATCCTCCATTGTCAAGTATACAATCACATTCTGGTGGTGCTGTTGATTTAGCTATCTTCAGTCTTCATCTAGCTGGGGTATCATCATTACTAGGTGCTATAAATTTCATAGTAACTGTAAATAATATGAGAACAAATGGGATGGGAATGCATAAATTACCTTTATTCGTATGGGCTATTTACGTGACAGCTATTCTTTTATTGTTATCATTACCTGTACTAGCCGGTGCAATTTCAATGTTAATTACAGATAGAAATTTTTCAACAAGTTTTTATGACCCAGCTGGTGGTGGAGATCCTGTACTTTATCAACATCTATTCTTAACACAAAATATTTACGGATTAAGTACGTCAATTTTACCATTTTTATCACCTAATTCTAGTAATCGTTCATTCGATTTTGCTTCATTTTATAAAATATATTCCAAATTTTATCCTAATCATCCAAAACCAACACAATCTTTTTTAGAATGGTTAATAGGATTTACAGAAGGGGATGGATCTTTCACAGTAACCAAGAGAGGAACTTTACAATTTGTAATAACTCAAAGTAGTGTAGATGTACAAGTTCTTTATTATATTATGGAAAATCTAGGATTTGGCAAAGTTATTCAACAATCTAAAAGTATTAAAACACATCGTTTTATAGTTCAAGATATATCTAATATTTTTTTAATTTGTCTAATTTTTAACGGTAACATGGTATTTTTTACAAGAAATTCTCGATTTTTAACTTTTCTTTCTGTGTATAATGATTTAGCTTTACGGATGAAATTACAAATAATTAATCCTGTATTTAATACTTTACTTCCAACTTTACAAGATCATTGATTAGCTGGATTTACTGATGCTGAAGGATGTTTTAGTCTATCTTTACTATCAAATAGTATAGGTTACCGATTAAGATTTTTGCTCAGTCAAAAATGAGAAGTAAATAAAAGCGTTTTACAACATATTGCTTCTCTTTTTGGTGTCGGTACAATAAGTCCTCACTCTGTACCCAATAATTGGGAATTTATAGTCAATGGAGTAAAAAACACTTCTCACCTTCTTTCTTACTTTGATACACATGTTTTATATTCTAAAAAAAAAGAAAGTTATAATTTATGGAAACAACTTCGAATACAATTAATTAATGGAGATCATTTGAACACTGATTCTAGATCAGAAATGGTGAAATTGGCTAAATGTATTAACAAATCGTAATAATTTTTGGCCAGGAATAAAGAGAATGGTTTAGCTAAAGCTATGAAGCTACAGAGGCAGATGTGTAAAAAAACAACAACTACGCAAACAAAAGACCTCTTAAAATTAAGCAAATGCAATAGAAATTCTTTTTATTATTTCAGCATACCATTGCTCTAGTCCCTATTATTAGAAATAAAATCCCACTATGCAATTCTTAGAAAAAAATAGCCACGGTCCTTTTCCTGCTCCACCCACCCCATCAAGGACAGGAAGAGGGAGGTTTCTCTTAATGAAATGAACAATTTTTTATATTAAGAGAAGTGGAAATGATAGGTTTTGCCTGACAGGGTGAAATAATGTAAAAATTTTATGTTAGGCTATGCTAGTGTAATTCACGGTCAACAGAATTCTCAACTAAAGACCGTCGGTCGTCTAAGAGATCGCTACAGACTGGGTCACTGGTGGGTATCTGAAATGATGCTTAATGTACAGTCGGTTCTTTCTTCAAAAAATTTTTATTTTGAACACAAGGCTATTAATGAAGCTATGCTTAAACTAAAATTTGACCAAATTAGAGGACAGCTATAGCAGAAATAGTACATGAACTTAACTTCCCATCCTTACAACGGAACGGGACCTTCTCTTTGTAAAAAAAAAGAGTTGTAGAACGAGATTAAATTTTAAGTTAAGTTTGAAAGAATGGGTTTTTTGGTCATCCAGAAGTATATATTTTAATAATACCAGGATTTGGAATTGTTAGTCACATTGTGTCAACATTTTCAGGAAAATCAATTTTCGGTTACTTAGGTATGGTCAAAAAAAAAGGCCCTCTTAAAAATAAGAGATATTTTTATTATATGCTAAAATAAATCAACTTTAATATTATATTCTTAAATTATATAATGAAAAGTTTTAAAGTATTTAATTTTAATTAGCAGGCTGATTGCCTAAGAGACTTTACGTAAAAAGTTCTATTCTCGCATCCATCCTTTAGGGAGGAGCGTAGCCTCCGAAGGATGGAGCGCTTGTTTATATTAAGAGAACTAAGAAAAAGTCCGGCTCTATTTTATAATATAATATAATAGAGTAAGCTTAAATTTTTGTGTATTATTATTTATTATTTATGTTACTTTTTTTGCAGTTTTAACTGGAAATAGTGCAAAACTTATAAATTGTTTAGACATTTTAGTTAGAAGACTAGAAGTAAAAAAATTTAGCAGTGCTATTAAATCAGCTAACAAATTAGACCCTAATTGGGTTACCGGTTTTGCAGATGCTGAAGGTTGCTTTTCAGTTATCATCAGTAGACGTTCAAACTTAAATTGAAGAGTTCAAGTAAGTTTTGAAATTAATTTGCATACTAAGGATATTGCAGTATTATATTTAATTAAAAATTTTTTTGGTGTAGGTTCAGTAAATTCTAGAAAAAATAGATCTATTTGTGTTTATCGTGTGACTAAAATTGAAGATTTAATTAACATTATTATTCCTCATTTTATCAAATATCCTTTATTAACTCAGAAATATGGTGATTTTTGTCTTTGATCTAAAGTAGTTAAACTAATGGATTTAAAAGAGCATCTTACTTCTTCAGGTTTTGAGACTATTCTTTCTTATTATGCCTCTATAAATAAGGGAATATCTAAGACAGTTGCAGTTGCTTTTCCTAATATTATTGGTGTACTTAGAAATGACCCTATATTTCCTAATTTACTTAATCCTTATTGAGTATCAGGTTTTACTGCTGGAGATGGTGGGTTTTCTATTGGTATAAGGCTAATAACAGGTCAAATTTACTTTAGATTTCACATTGCTCAACACTCTCGTGATATTTTATTAATGAATTTGTTGATTCAATTCTTTAATTGTGGTAAAGTACACGTTCGAAGTAATACTGATAGATGTGATTTTTATTTACAAGATTTCAATAATATATATAATATAATTATACCTCATTTTGATAAATATCCTCTTAACAATATTAAACAATTAGATTATGCTGATTTTAAAATAGCTGCTAATTTATTTAAGTCTGATGGTATTAAAAATACTGAAATGATCAAAAAAATTATATCTAATATGAATTCTAGACGTGAATAATAATTTTAATAATACTTAATTTAAACTTCTCTATTACTACTATTAAAAAAAAAAAAGAGCAGCTACGCAATGTTCTCAATTGGAATACTTGGATTCTTAGTATGGAGCCATCATATGTTCTCAGTTGGACTAGATGTAGATACTAGAGCGTATTTTACAGCAGCAACAATGATAATTGCGGTAAAAATTTCTCTTGTTTTTGAGAAAATGAGCTGCCAATTTAGCTGTTTAATTAATAATGTTAAATTTTTTATATTAATAGCCATCGTTTCGGTTTTTAAGGCTAGATATTACAAAAAAAAAAAATAATAATATCTTAACTAATTATGAAAAATTATCTTATAAAAAAAAAGTTAAAATTGGAAAATATTCGTTAAATGCTGAAAGGTTTAAAAATTCATGATTGATAGTCATAATTAGGCTTCACATGTTAAATTTTTTAAAAAATCAGCAGAATAAATTAATTATTCTCAGAGACTATACACGAAAGAGATAAATGTTAGTACATTATCTTAAGATAGAGTCCGCCTTAAATATAAAAGAAAGGAATTAAGTGTGTCTGATAACTCCTAGTTTAATATTATTTTCAAAAAGACACACTCATAGTTTAGTAGATGGAAAAGGAGGTAACGCCGTTTCTAATAATAATTTAAATCCTTTCTGAATTACGGGATTATGTGAAAGTTCCGGACATTTTTTCATAAAACCTTTTATTAGACACGGAGTATGGCAAATCAACTATTGTTTTGAAATAGTTTTACCAGTAGCAGAACAAAGTATTCTTTACAGAATAAGAGATTTTTTTGGAGTAGGGCTTATTTATATAAAAAATAAACAATGTATCTACAGAATTAATAGATTGAAAGATTTATTAAATGTTATAATTCCTCATTTTACAAACTATCCACTATTAACTAGAAAAGTTATGATTTTCAAACTTTGAAAAAATGCGTTAAGTTTAGTTGAAAAAAAACAGCAATTTTCTAATACCGGTTTAATTCAAATACTAGAAATATACGCAGCAATGGTTAATAATAAAATAAAAAAAAGCGTTGCACTTCATTTTCCTAATTTAATACCTGTATCCTTACCATCTTATTCGATAGATATTTCTGAATTCAATGGTTGGTGGCGCTACGCACTCAGGGTATTTAACTATTAATTGTTCTTTTTGATTGTGTGTTCTTCCTAAATGGTTAGGAAATAATTTATTTGAATGTTTACGACATTCATTCTCAGTAAGTAGAAATATAGAACACATTGAAATTATTTCAGCTCTTTGTGATTATTTACAAGGTAATTTAATTAGACGGTCAAACGAAGAGCGTGTAGATCTAAATATAAATAATATACTCCTTCGGACTGCTTTAAATCTTATAAAATTTTTTGAAAATTATCCTTTGGAATCTACTAAGCATGCACAATTTTTGATCTTTAAACAATTTGTTGAATTGGCATCAACTCGTCATCTTTTTCCCGGTTATAGAAAATCTAAACTAGTGGGTAAAATTCAACCTTTTCTTGATTTAGAAGAAAAATTCTTAAAAATTAAAGAAAATGAAAGTAATAAATAACTAGAACAATTATAGCCCCGTTCTTTTATTTAAGAATGTCCAACAGGAATTAAAATATTTTCATGAATCGCTACATTATACGGTGGAAGTTTAAGATTTACTACACCATTAATATTTACGATCGGATTCATAGCTCTATTTACAATAGGTGGGTTAATTTTACTGTTGGCTCACCTTTATACAAAAATATAAATTAAAAATTACTGTATGCTGAAATACACATTAACAAACAAAAATTTTGGGTGTTATCAGCAGGTATATTAATATTATACCTCAGAGACTCTGCGTAATTAAATTTTTAATTTAATAAAAAGTCCCCAAAGAAAATTTATTTTAATATACTAATAAAAAATTAATTAAATAATTCTTATAAGCAATAGTATTATTCTCTGATAAGTTAATTGGGATTTTATTAAATATTATTCTCATTTTAAATATTTTAGGTAAAATATCTCCAGTAAAATTTTACCCCAATTTTTATGAAGATAGAAAACAAATTAGAAAGGATCATAAAGGTATACCTAAATCAGGTATTTATCTTTTTATGAATTTAAGCAATTTATTTAAAATGTATGTAGGACAATCTGAAAATATACTAAGGAGAATGAATAATTATCTTAACAATAGCTATCTTAAAGCTAAAAAAAATAATCAAGTGTTTCCTAGGGCAATCTTGAAATATGGAAAAATAAAAATTTTTTTTTATAATAATTGAATACATCCCTATTGATCTGCTTGATGCTCGTGAAATATTTTGAATAGCTTTATTGAAACCTTATTATAACATAACAAAAGGTGGTCGTAGAGGTAAAACAGGATTTAAACATTCTGCTATTACTTTATCTAAATTACGAGAATTAGCTAAAAACAGAAAGTTAAGTGCTAAAACAAAATCACTTATTTCAGCTTCAACAACTGGGGCTAATAATCCTTTTTTTGGGTTAACTCATTCAAAAAATAGTTTACATTTAATTTCAGTAGCTAAATCTAAAGCTCAAATATTTATTTATAATGAAATGAAAGTCCTTTTAACCATTGTAACTTCTGCTACTTTATTGACTAAATCTATAAAATCGTCTTATTCTACAATAATGACTACTATTAAAACAGGTAGTTTATTTAGAGGTGGATGATATTTTACTAAAACACTTTTTTCATCAGGAGATAAACCTAAATTTTTAAATTTAGAATCAAAAGAGTATTTACAATTAATGGAGGACATAATTAAGAATAAGCATATTCTTAAAGCTATTTTTGTTTTTAACGCTGAAAATCAGCAATTAATTAAACGTTACGATGGACTAGTAGAGTGTGCTAAAGACCTTAAAATTTCACATAGTACAATTAAATCACATTTAGACACTGGGAAATCTTTTAAAGGTTATTTGTTTTCATCTCATAAGTTATTAAAATAAATCATTTTTTTTTTTGTAACAGGAGTTATATTATCCAATGCTAGCCTAGATATTTCATTCCACGATACATATTATGTTGTAGCTCACTTCCATTACGTATTATCAATGGGTGCCGTATTTGCATTATTCGCTGCCTTTTATTTCTGAACTCCAAAAATAATTGGTAAAACATACAGCGAATTCTTAGGAAAAATACATTTCTGAACATTATTTATTGGGGTTAATTTAACATTTTTCCCTCAACATTTCCTAGGTTTAGCCGGTATGCCTCGAAGAATACCTGATTACCCCGATGCATTTAGTGGATGAAACTCTGTATCAAGTTTTGGTTCTTTAATATCGGTAGTAGCTACCGTTTTATTTGGTTATATTATTTACGATATTTTTATTAACCAACCTTCTTGCTCTAATAATCCTTGAGCAGTTCCTTCTTTCTTTACATCAATTTCACAATTCAACGATGAAACAGAAACAGCTAATACTCTTGAATGATCATTACCAAGTCCAGTGCCATTCCACGCATTTAAAATGTTACCAGTTCAATCTTAATTGGTCATTTTTTTTTTTCTCTTTTTTTTTATATTTTTTAACCCCCTTTTTAATAATACCTTTCTTTATTTTTTGTTTTTTTTTTTTACTAATACTAATTAATTTATAATTAAGTTCAATTAGTCCAATTATTAGAAATAAATTTAAGGTTAATTCACTATTTTATTAGAATACTGAATAAATTATTTATCTAAACATTTTTCAAGTCTATACCTTATTTTTAATTTATCATTTTATTTTAAAATTATTTTTATCAGCAATTTTTATTTACATTTTCTTTTTTATAAAGATACCCTCTATATCTCATTATAAACCTTATTAAATATACAATTTTAAATTTAAAAAGTTTATTGTTTATCCTCCTCACCCATTCTTATTATTGATGGGAGGGCGGGCGCAGAGATAGTTCTTGAATTAATTTTGTAATACATATTAAATAAGAGCCTTAAACCTATAAATTGTCTGACATTATGCCTCAACTAATACCATTCTATTTTTTAAACCAATTATCATTTTCTTTCTTAACATTATTAGCGTTAATTTATATTTTTTCTAAATATATTTTACCCTTATTTACATTTCAACAAGTTATAAGAATGTATATCACTAAATTAAGTAACAAATAATTTAACCCCCTTCCTTCGTATCCCCTATTTTTTTTTTTTCGATGCCACTCTAATAGATAAGTCCTCATTTACTTGATTTAGTTTAACATCTTCAAATTTGAAAAGTCTATTAGTTTAGAAATAGCATTCCTGTATACACTAAATTTTAATAAT
>Ga0193727_1000729_pt1 | contig 13157 bp, 13 predicted proteins | sample H2c2metaG_FD_143051 | JGI IMG/M metagenome (GOLD analysis project Ga0193727, IMG submission 143051) | Soil microbial communities from a riparian zone of the East river system, Colorado, United States - H2c2 | ecosystem: Environmental > Terrestrial > Soil > Riparian zone | place: USA: East River...
CTGGGCCACGGAGCAAATCCCAATGCCAAGGACAACGAATTCGGCGGCACGCCCTTAATCTTGGCCGCCGGGAAAGGCTACAAGGAGGTGGCGGAACTCCTGCTGGTTCATGGAGCGAATGTAAACCAGGCGGACAGTAGGGGTACGCCGCTCACATGGGCAACACGAACGGATCATCCCGAAATAGCAGACTTGCTTCGTAAGCACGGTGGGCACGAATAGCCGGCTGTCAGGGCGTGGACAGGCCGGGTCTGGCCGTGCTCATTGGGGGGTCGGTTCGGAAAGCGGCGAGACCCTTAGCGAGAGCTTCGATGTTGTCGATTTTGTAGCGGTCAGAGCACAAACGATCAATAAGGATCAACAGGCGACATGGGGCAGGATGTAAGCAGCTCAATCAAAAGCAGTTATTTTCAACCGATTTCAATAGGCTTCAATAAATCGTTTTATCTGTTTTGGGAGCAGAGGTGTTGATATCTGTTGAAACCTGTTGAAGTCCGTTGTTATCGGATAAGTAATGTGGAACCTCCCGGAACCGGGGGCGCCGATGTCCTTAACCTAGCCTGCCTGTTGATTCCGATAAGCCTCAAACGGGGTCGAGGCAACCGTTGTTGCCCGCCGCCAAATTCCTATGCTATAGTGCGTTCCAATTGCCGGGAGTAACCAAATGCGTTAGGGGAGGTTAAAATGCGAAAAATACTCCTCTCGTTATTCGTACTAGCCCTGTGCACTTCACAAGCCCGATCCGTCACAGTCGTAAAGGCCGTCGGGCACGGTGACTGTTACGCTGTTATTGCGGATGGTCGCGTCGTTGTGATTGACGCTGGTCCAGGTAATAGCGCAGGACTTCTGACCTTCCTGAAGTCCGGTTACCTTCATTACGACCGGATCATCATTACACACGTTCATTCTGATCACGCTGGCGGCTTGATATCAGTGGCTCGCTTTGCTCAAGAAGAGGAAAGCCCATTCACAGCCGACGCGTTCGTCTCTAACCATGGCGAGCACGATCTTGACCTAATAATCAAAGAGGCGAATATTTCTTCTCTGCTGAAATCAATGCGGGGCAGGAAACCGGTTGCAGTCCTCACGGAAGAAGGGTTGAACAGTCTGGCTCTAAACGATCCACACCTGCGGGTCGAGGCGATTCAACTCCAAATTCCAGTCTCTGGAAATGAGAACCAATCCGGGCTTATCGTGAAGGTCACTGAGATCCGCGAAGGCGAAAGCAGGGCTACGTTGTTCCTCGGGGACATCGAGGCTTCACGGCAGCGCGCTCTCTTCAGTGACCCGCGCGCCGCAAAGGTCTTTGAAAACGTGCGTGCCGTGACCCTGCCCCATCACGGAAGAAAGGCGACGCTTGCACCGGAGTTCTTTCGCGAATTGAAGAGGTTAGCGGGGAACCAGGTAACGATTCTCCATTCAGATCAAACCGCATTGGATCCCGAGGTGCGGAACTGGGCGCAAGTCGAGGGAGTCAAGGTGGTTTCCACAACTGACTCGAAGGGCCTTCCCCATGATTTGCAAGTGAATCTTTTTAGCGAACCGAACTACTATGTCGTGAAGTCGCCGACCACACTCCGCTCATTGACTGCGCACCGAAGAGCTCTTGAGTTCAAAATTCCGAGTGGTATTTCAAACGCGGAACTTGCTGCCGCGCTATCAAGCTTCACCGGGAGAAGTGTGGATACGCCTCTGTCGCCAGGTACTACGATCAGCGTCCCAACCGAGGGCTGGATCAAAATGGCAGCTGAGGAGACCAGGCGGGCTACTGTCGAGGAGAACAACAACCTGATTACGCAACTCGGCTCCGACAACGAGTCCGTCGCAAGGAGAGCTGCAACCGCCCTGAGCATACGAGTATCAAAGCTGACATCAGAACAGATTGACCGCATGCGTTCCATGATCCAAGACAATCCCTACACTTGGTCAACGGATTTGGGTCACCCACCAGATTGTCCGCATAAGATAATCTACCGAGATCGTACAACCAAGTATTATGTCGGAAAGGCCCTTGCAAGACGGCCATCGGCACTGGGTCCTCAAGGCTCGAGGGAAGTTTCCGAGGCTCTCCGCGATGGAATCAAGACCAGAATCTGGGAGGATCCCAATTGGACATGATTCTAGATCGATACAACCCAGGTTGGGTTGCCAGATCAAGGAAGAGCTTACGGCCGAGTCGGTTTCAGGTGAACCTTGTTGAAGGCTGTCGTTGCCGCGGGCGTAATACCGATCAGCCAATCGACCAGATCATCGGCCTTCGAATCCAGCCCCGATAAGTCGCACGGCCCAGTGGGAAGCGCTTGAATCGGTTTGAGTCACAGGAATCACCCTTGTCACAGCGCACCTATCGAGACTCCAGTGAAAGAGAGTAAATCTCGGTACTGCCAAGGTCACGCAAGATCAACGGGGAGTTGTCGGGAGCAACTCCGCTCCACCACCAGGATAGGAATGGATAACCGTCTAGTTTGACCAAGTCATCTACGTGCCCATCTGCAGCTGAAACGCGGCGAAGTGCTTTAACATCGCCTTCCAAATCGTAGTAGATGTATTTGCTGTCGCGGGACCATGTGGGGTTGTTGATCGTTGTGGCCTGGGTCGATCGCCATTTTTTGGTTTTGAAATCATAGAGCATCAGCCTGCCGCCTTCGATAGCTATCGTTGAGAGAAATCGCCCGTCTGGCGACCAACGCGCCGTCCAAAGTCCTCGCGAGCCTGGTAGATCAGATACGGTGTGATTCTTCAGATCCAGTATATGGATGGTCTCATTCCCGGATGTCTTGCCGTGAATTGGGGGCACGTCTCCGAAGGCAATTCGCGTTCCATCCGGGGACCAGGTTGGAATTGCTTGCTCCGTTTCTCCTGCAATGAGCGATTCGGGTTTACCGCCGGAGGATGGCATCAGATAGATTTTCCACGGGCTTCCGGCTGTGCGTCCGCGGAGCGCGATCCATTTATCATCCGGTGACCACGATAGTCCATTTGCCTCGAATGGAGCGAATGTGATCTGAGACTTCCCGCTTCCGTCACGATTCGCGCGCCAAACAGTTAAGTCGGGATAATTGATATATGCGACTGACCGTCCAGAATTCGAAAAGGTGACCCAGGTCGCAGCGATTCCTCCGAGGAAAGGCACGAACTCTTTCAGATTCGAGTCGTAGCGGACCAACTCGCCCCGAGTCTCTCTTCCGATTGCAAATAACTGCCTGCCTTCTTTGCCTGGTGTAGGAGAGGCATAGCCCTGTGTCCCGGATGTCAGTTGAATCGGCGATTGCCGTTCCCGTCGAAAGATACCTCGCCTTTCTGACAACGCCCACAGATCTCGCCGGTCCCCGCGGGTCGACTGAAAAACGTAAAAGGCTCCATCCTGCGTCCAGACTCCGCAGCATTCCTGTGGGGGGTTACTCCAGCCGGGCATAAGCCTGTGCAGATTTGTCCCATCCGCACCAAGTTGCCAAATCGAATGCCATGAATTATCCAGCGCATTTTCTGTAAAGCGAATGGTCGTCCCATCGGGAGACCATCGCGGCAAGTCCACAGTCCCAGACATCTTGGCGATTCTTTGACCTTGAGATCCATCGGCGTTTGCAACATACACTTCATGGGGCAATGTGAATGCAATTCGTCGTCCGTCCGGAGACCACTTTGCATCCATCGCGTACAAGTCGCCTATTCGCTTGGGAGACCCGCCTATCAAGGAGACGGCCCAGAGTGGCTCTCCCTGCTCCGAATAGGAAGGGCTCGCAAGGACCTCGGAACTGAGGGGCGACAGATCGTAAATGGCCTTGAAGCCTTTGGGGGGTGGGATTTGACCAGTATCGCCGCCGCCGACCGCAACGTTTGCAAGGGTCACGTCGCTCGGAGCTCTCTCCCGAAAGTAAACTCGGACGCCGTCTACCATGAGGCTGCTTTCGATCTTGTAGAATCCGTCGTGCGTCAATGCATCGTATCGTGCCACCCAAATACGAGGCCCTGGCGAAAAGCCGATGGAGAGCATTGTCGCCAGCCCGAATGCGACTATTAATCCCACGATGGAATAAGCCGTCCAACGATGGGTCCGAAACCAGGCGGGGCGCGATAATGGTTCCTGGAGAGTCGCTGCCTGATCCAATCTGAAGTCCGTTAAAACTGGCTCGATGGCCGCCCGAGATGTTGTAACCTTTTCATCGTCTGTGCACCTCTTCTGGACTGGGACCACGAACCGGTATCCGCGCTTTGGCAGATTTTCAATGAATTTCTTTTCGTTCGTGTTTTCTCCGAGTGCCTCACGGACACACGACATCTGAAAGAAGAGATTGCTGTCCTCGACAATCGTGAGGTCGGGCCAAACCATCCGCTTCAATTCATCTTTACTGAAGAGCTTGGCCGGACCTTCCAAGAACAGCAGAAGCAAGTCTGCTGCCTTGGGGGCGAGCGCCACCTGCCGAGCGTCCTTCGTAAGGATACGCGTCTCTGCGTCAAATTCGAACGAACCGAACTCGAACCAAGTCATATGGCACCTTGGACTTACAGGCGCTAAGCGTTTTCTAAGAGAAAGCTATACCCGAGAGGGTAGTCCTTTGAATGCCCTTCATGCTATCAGTTTTCTGACCATTGCCAAAATAGTGGGCGTTCCCGCGCCCTGTCGGAGGCGGGAATATCAACTGGAATAGCGACCCGGGATGTAAGTCCAGAGTCGCAAGCGGCGAGAATGCCTTGGAGAAAAGGAGTTCCTATGAGACGAAGCGGGGGATCAGGGGTGAGTCTGTTGTCCTTTCTGGTTACGATCTTGATGTCGTTGCAGGGCAGAGCTGCAGAGTTCGACGGGAAAACTGTCAACCTGACGTTTTACGAACCCAACCTTTCAACGGTTTATACGCAAGCAGGCGGTTACACATTTTCGGGCGTAGCGCCCACCACGTTCAACGGAGTCATCGGCGAATTCAACGTGACCGTCACGGACACAAATGTTCTGATTAAATTCTTTAATGGACCGTTTGCCTTTACATGCTGTGTTGCATACAACGGCTTCGTGTTGACGGTCGAAGGCTCGGCGCCAATCACCGCGGTTAAGGTTAATTCAGCAACAAACGTGAGCGGCTACGCCCTTTCGTCCGACGCGAGTCACATTTACGTTAATTTTGCCGGTGTGCAAGGTGATTCGTCCTCGGTCCTCTCGCTCGATGTGAGCGCCGGCTGTCAAGTGGATGTATCAAGATTCAGCCAGGGCGATACAACGAGAGGAACAGGCGGCTATTGGGGAAACACACCATATGCTTTTAACGCGACCGCGAAAATCCGCCAAAACGGATGCGCCACCACAGCCCTTAGCATGTCGCTTGTGACATCTGGACTAGATACCCTCCCAATCGGACAGGCTTCGCTGCCACCGCTGTCCCAATGTCCTTCCGCTGCCGGGACCGGCCTTCAGAGCACCACCCCAGGGACCTTGAATTGCTTTATGGTCCAGCAGGGTTACGGGGCTGACTACACGGCTGGCACAGGGGAAGATGGCAACAACGTTAAGTTTGATGCAACGACGAGAGACGTCAGTCGGGCTACTTATTTTCAGACCGGAAAGCTGTCTTATTGGGATACGTCGAACGCAGGTGACGATTCGATCGCGGATCAAGCCGCGGCGTACGCGGATCTGGACAACGCTCTTTGTGGAACGACCTCTTTGGGAGGAACAACCACGCCGCTTGCGATTGTCATAGGCGTGAGATCGACATCTCATAACGAATACCCAGGCCATTATGTCGTGGTCACCGGAAATACAGGTATGCCTGATCCGCATGCTCCTGGAAGAAATATTTATTCTATTCTTGATCCGGGAAACGCTTCAAACACGACGCTGGATAGCTACTTGGATCCCACCTCAGGCCTTCCGGAATTTCTCACGATTGGATCGGCGACAGATCCGGTCGGAGATATCAGCGGCTTGGATTTTGCGGTGGGTAGCAAGGCGACCCTTCTTGTTACAGATCAGAGTGGAAATCAAACTGGCTTTGATCCAGGTTCAGGGCGGAGCATGAAACTCATTCCACGGTCGGCCTACCTCAGTTATGGAATAGACGACGACGATCCAACCGGTCCCGAGGGAACTGCTATCGAGCACTTTGTCCAGGTCTTTCAGCCTTCGCTTGGGACGTATCTCGTGAACTTGAGCGGCACGACGGAGGGAACTGATTCGCTGGCTGTCGATGCCTTTTCTCAGGATGGGAACCGGCAACTCTCGATTTCTGTGCCCTTGATTACGGCTCCTGGGACGAGTTCTACCTATCGGATCCAATACAGCCCACTCGCGGGCAGCGCACCTTCTATTGAAACAGTTGCTACATTTCAAAGCACGATCGCCGACATTGACAATAGTTTGCATCTTGGTTTGATCGACAACAGCGGCATCGCCAATTCTCTTTCACGGAAAATCGCAACCGCGCAGAATGCTGAATGGGACGATCAACGCGAAATCCTCCGCAGCTTCATCAATCAGGTGTCCGCACAATCCAGCAAACACATCACGGGGGTGGCCATCCCGGTCCTCTTACAAGATGGCAACTCACTCATAGCGCAGATTCGCAGGTCCAAAATCAAGTGAAGCATCTGTAAACTGTTGCGTATTCCGGATCCGGAGAAGCTCAATTTGCGTTTGGGGGGAATCCCCGGAGCTGGCTGAAGGTTGGTGAGCGATGTCCGTTCAACCAAGCCACGACGTATCCACAGGCCAACGCCTCTTGGGGCTCGAAGATGACGGTGACAGCTACTGGTTTCATAAGCCCCCAACGTGGAGTTGGCCCGTCCGGCAATTTGTACCTGTGCCTCGCCAAAACTCAATCCGGATTCAAATAGATCTCTTTGCAGAGGGTATGATACGCCGGATGCCTCAAGACAGAATTGTGGCAGGTCCGGAATCCCGAGTGATATGGGCTGAGAGTGCGGTAAGTCGAACGCGGAGCAGATTCAAGGTCCCGAAGGTGGCGTTCGGAATCTTCTGACTGATGCTTGGGGGGAGGGAATTCAGGCCGCGAGGTCGCGATGGTGCAGACCTCTCAATCTCGGCATCGAGCCAACTTGGCTGCTGTTGGGTTTGGCTTTCGTGGCTGCAGTTCGGCTCGCGGGCGTCTCCTTGGCCAATCCGAGGTGGGTTCGGTCCTCACGATAGTAGCGAAGGTACTCGGACATCAGGCGCCTAAGGTGGCGCTCGTTCAGCACGAGGACATGGTCGAGAAGGTCTCGTCGGCAGCTGCCGACGAACCGCTCAGCGATTCCATTCTGCCAGGGACTTCGAACGGCAGTGTGAACGAGGTTGATGCCCAGAGTCTCCGCAGTCTCCAGAACTTCACCTTGGAAGGTGTGCTCGCGATCCAGGATGAGATACTTGGGCGCGGAATCATAGGGGAAAGCCTCACGGAACTGCTGCGCCACCCAGGCGGTTGTTGGAAACCGAGTGACGTTCCAGTGGAGAATGTGCCGCCGGTCATGGGCAATGACGAAGAAACAATACAGGACCCCGAAGTTGATCGTTGGAACGGTGAAGAAGTCCATGGCGGAAATGGCTTCACGGTGATTTTTCAAGAAGGCCGCCCATCGCCTTGCCGGCTCAGGATCGCGGGGAGCCTTTCGCATCCAGCGCAGAACAGTTCGCTCAGAGATGTCAAAGCCAAGCATTCTCAACTCGCCGTGAATCCGCGGTGCACCCCAGGTGCGATTCTCGGCGACCATGCGAAAGATCAGTCCTCGCAGTTCTTGGATCGTCGGTTTCCTTCCGACAACGGAATGCTTACGTGAAAGCCATTTCCCGTACAGCTTGAATCCGGTCCTGTGCCATCGGATCACCGTTTCAGGCTGCACCATAATGAGAGCCTGCTTCCAACGAGACCAAACTCGCCGCAGAGCAACCCAAAAGATCCGATCCGATGCAGCGAGGCGCGGCGGAGGATGCTTCTGCATCATTGCGGCCAATTGTTGGCGCAGGGCCAGGTTCTCGAGGAGAAGGTCGCGGCGGGAACGCAGGAACCTCGTTGCCACCGTCACGAGAAGCGTCACCACACGTAACATACTCGATTTTCGCACCGAGATTCCGCGCAGAGCGCCACTTCTTTCAACTACCTGATTCAGCTTTGGTTCGGAGTTTTGGCGAGGCACAGCCGCAAATGGGCTCGAGATGCGCGGGGAACGTTGCCACGGGTGCATATCATAGTCACGGTGAGTACGACCCGAAGTATGATAATGAGAATCTCTCGTTTATCATTGACGAAAACGGAAGGGTCAATGGGGATATTCCCTGGTCGATGCAGAATGGCCTTCCACTCTCGCTCGGGACTCCAGGGGGCAGGGTAATGATCTATGACCCGGGTCAGAATTGCCAGGCATTTTATCTGGGAAGTCCTATAGGAACCTTCACCAACACTTCAGTATGTCCATGAGGTGAGTATGCCGGTAAGGATGTTTGTCCTGCTGATTTGCACGTTCTTCACCCTTCGGCCCGCGGGTCTCTTCGGCCAACCCGCCTCTGGGGGCACTGGCGGCCCGGCGTTCGCTGTGAGCCTCGTGCGAGTGATCGCCAATCCACAAGACTTCGATGGCAAGCGTATTCGGCTGACGGGCTACTTAGGCGCTAACGGAGTGGACCAGTCGATGGGTCTTTACTTGTCTGGGATAGATCGTCGCAATGCTGTCTTTGCTAACTCGATAGACGTACATGTTGATCCTTCTAGGGTGAAAGACCTTTTGGATGGCTATGTGATTCTGAGCGCGATATTCCATGCGTCTGATCCGCGCTCGGGCTCGAACGGATACATGGATCAAGTCATAGAGATCAGGAAGTGGCCTCCTATCCCGCCCAAATAGAGGCCTCGATGTCGACGATTTTGTAGCTGTCAAAGCCACCCAGGAGCCAGGATCTTGATCGTTGCAGTGGCCTGCTCCCCAAAATCCGCAGACAACCTAATGTGAAATCGTATTTGGAGATGCGGAGGATGTCGAGGAACGAGGCAGGAAATCTTCGCGAGCAATTGTCGTACTGGCCTGCTCCCCAAACTCCGCAGAGACCTGACTACGAAATCGTATGTTGGAGGAGGAGCGGAAGATGTCGAGGAGCAAGGCGGGAAATCTTCGGGAGCAATTTTCGTACTTTCGATCTTGTCGATTTTGTAGCTGTCAGAGCACAAACGATCCACACACATCCACAGGCTTGGAAGTCGATTCGCTAAACGATTCTATTCACATCACTTATTTTCACTCGATTTCAACAGGCTTCAATAAATCGTTTGACCTGTTTTGGGAGCAGAGGTGTTGATCTTTGATGAAACCTGTTGAAGTCTGTTGTTAACGGACGTGTAATTGGGAAACGCTCCGCGACCCGGGACCTTGAGCTCATAAATTGCCGGTGACGATGATCCATCTCCTGCGGCCTGAGTGTTTGCTTCGTGACTCTGGTGAATTGCTTCTCCTTTGCCCAGTTCCTCCAGGACCTCGGTGGCCCATACTGTCAGCTTCGGCTCACGCACAATTTTCCCCGATACGCACGCAAGGAGCGATCCCGTCGCTTATTGTCTGGCATTAAACAAGGGCGGCGTCCTATTGTTCAGGGCAACAGCGTGGACTACCCAGCAGCTGCGCCTCTTGTAGTATCCCGAAGAACGCAAAAGAGTTGCCCGAAGCCTCGGGAACAGCTGCCGTCTTCCTTCTATCGGCTGAAATCGGGATGTAATACTCGCGAATTCTCCTCGCAGAGTTCTTTCCGGTGCTTTCGACGGATTGCACTCTTTTTTCTAAGCAGATGACCGTTCGGGTTATGAAACGAGATTCGATCGTGCGGCTTCGTTCCATCACGGGCATTTTTTTTGGCTTCTTGCATTCGGGACTCGCTCGCTGATAGCATCCGCTACACAGTCCGCTCCTGGGGTTGTCGGCTGCAATCTCATCAAACACATGACTTCAATGAGCCACAAGTGTGTTCTGCTCGCTACCCTGCTGCTCCGTGTTCTGCCCGCCTCAGCTCAGCAGTCGCCAAAAGCAAATACGAGCCCTTTCAACTTTGTTGATAAGGTTTGTAACACCCTGGGACAGAGAGAAATTACCAGCGACACCGGAACCAAACAACTCTCCATAGATATCGGCGCGTCATTAAGTTCTCCGGATCTTAATAACGCACGCGCCTACTTTTGCCTTGCCGAACGCATGAAGCGCGTGGGTGATTATCGCGCGTCTGTGTATTACAAGAAGGCAATTCAAGCCGACGAGGCCGAATCAAACTATGAACTCTTCTATGCCGACTATCTCCGTATCATTCGTGGCGCAGAGACGCCCCTCTTCCCGCAAGCGGAGGAACACTATTTTGTTGCCTGGGACAAAGCAAGAGCGCGCAATGGGGGCCCACTTCAGGACACGGAACGCTTTGTCCTGCGAGGTCTTTCGGCTCTCTATCAGATGGACGGCGCTGCACTGCTCCCTCCCAGTCTCGGCTCCTTGAGCGAAGGCAAAACCCTTCGTAAAGCCTCGGTTTTCTTGGCCTCGATAAACCGGGGTTCTCAGTCTGACGCGGACCTCGATCGGGAAGCAGACATTCGGGACTATACCTCCGAGGCTCTTTTTTCGGAGAGCATACAAAGGCTCGGTCGATCCCTCACCAAGGAGGAGTTTCAGGCATTCCTTCGTGTGAAGCAGGCATTTGAAACCCTAGATCGCATCAGGATTCGGCATAGGGCGTGGCCCGTCTTTGATCTGTTCTACACTCATCGGCAGACAGACAAAGATCAAGTGCGGAACTTCTACTGCATCACACCCACCTCCTCAACCGGGTGCACGACCAACGGACTTCACCCATTTAGCACCCTTCGCCTCAACGATTTCGGCGTTACTGCGCAGAAACCATTCACGGCCGGTGTGATGGACTTCTCCTTAACCGGTACGTTCAGAAGGACAGGACGATGGGGACTTATCGAGTTCCTGCCGCAAGATGAGGAGAGGATCTCCGAGTATGGAACTCGGCTGGTCGGATCGCACTTCGTTGGCCCGGACAAGGTCAATTTGGAGGTGGGGTACACCTATCAGCACATTCATCCCGTCACTTCGCCTTCCCAACCGGACAGGAATCGGCACTTCTTTGACTCTAAGCTGACGTACCAGATTTTCCGGCCGCTGCCGCAGTTATTCCATCCGTCCTCTTACCAGCACCGCTTCGAGACCAGAGGCTGGGATTTCTTTGCTGGAACCCAGTTGGACGCCGAGCAGTTTGGCACCGGCGACACAAAGCGAGGAGACTACTTCATCGGTAGCTCACTTCGAGGGATTGGAAGATTCGATTTCACCGTACAGCCTACGTGGTTCACTTGCCGGGTCACCGGAGACCCTTCTCAACGCAATGCGCAATATCGTACCAACGCCAACGTGCTCTTCCGCATCGTGGACGAAGAGGAGAATGCCGGCATCAAGGAGACAACGCATGGAATCCATCTGGCTTTCCTCCACGCCGTTGTGCCCTATCGATATGATGTGAGCAGAGAAGGACCAAACGACTTTGAGAACCGCAAGATCGGCGTTGAGTTCGACTCGAAGTTCTTCACGTACTCGCGCTGGACGACTCTCCTTTTTTCCGTGCGATACGACCGGCAGCGGTTCTTTAATCTGAGCAGAAGCATGGACTCGGTGATCGGCAGCCTTTCCCTGGGCTTTTAGGAGGAAGCAAAGAGATGGGAGCGTTCCTCGCTACCTACGCGTTCAGGTGCGCTGTCTTCCCTTTGGGAGGCATGCTCTTTCGCATCTTTGTAAGGACGCAGCAAAAGAGCGGCCCTGTCAGCCGAGAAGATTTCGCAGTCGGACTGGACGTCATGTGCGACGCCTTTCTCATGTTCGTCGCGCTGAGTCTCGAAAGGGCGGTCCACGTGACCAAGACCCTCGCTTCTCTCAGCACGATCGCGGATCCGGTGAAGGTGTCTGAACTTTGGGCATCTACGAATGTCATGGTTAACGAGGTTGCGTGGGCCGGCGGGGTCATCGCCCTGATTTGTTGTGCCCTGTTCGGCCTCACAGCCCTTGTACGACGGTCGGCCGAGAAACACGGCGGAAAGCCCTCTCTGCTGGTGGGGTCGATTGCTCCTGATATCGCAGGCTTCCTGTCCCTGGCTACTGTCGCGTGGTACTTCTCGACCTATTGAGAAAGGAGGCGTCTCTCGCATGAATTTCGAGTGGTTAAACAGTGCGGCCGCGTTAATCACGGCATTCGGAACGCTGCTAGCCGGCATGGCAGTGCTGTGGCCGAATCTCAAGAAGGCTCGAGGAGGACGCCCGAAGACATTAGTTCTTGCGGGTGTTCTGCTGGTGACATTTTCGGGGATCGTATTTGCCGTCCGATGGATATCGCAAAAAAATCAGCCTGACAATGTGATTCTCACCACGCACGCCTGGAATGCCCTCAACAAGAGCGATTACCCAAAAGCGATTGCGATCGCCGATGAGTGCGAGCAACGGTTCAAGGGAACGGCGGATCGGGAAGAGGCGGCGCTCGAGCAAAACGCTACGCCGCTGCCGCCTGTTGGCGACGTCCCGGAGTCCGAGCGCGGCCCTATCTTCCATCGAGGCGTACTGAATGACATGGCTACCTGCTTCTTCATCAAGGGTGAGGCCGCCAAGAAGCTGGGAAAGAAAGATGACGCTGTGGCGGCCTACACCGAAGCGGCACGGTACAAGTATGCCCGCGTTTTTGATCCCCTGGGCTTTTTCTGGTCGCCTTCGGAACAGGCGTCCGATCGCCTGCGTGATCTTCACTGACGAGGAGCACCTAGCGAGCTACCGGGTTCGCTGCTGAGGTCAAATAGGCCTCTGGCGGAGGGGGAGTACATGAAATCAGAGGGTATTGCCACGATCGTTGCGGCACTCATTGGTTTACTAGGAGCTCTGGCTGGTGTGGCTGGAGCCGTTGTCATAGAAATCCTTCGCGAGAGAAACGAACGCCTCTTGAAAGGGCTGGGCAATGATAGCCCACCTGAACTGAAGTCCAGTCTCGAACAGCGCAAGGAGTCGCTCGGCAAGTGGAAGACTCCCGCGCGCTTTATTGCTCTGCTCAGCGTGATCATCATCGTTGTCGTCGTCCTCCTGCCGGGGGAGGAGAACGTCTGGTTTCTTCGCATCAACCAGATCTACGTCGGAGGTGGGTTGGCTGCAGTTGCCGCACTCTTTAC
>Ga0193727_1000730_pt1 | contig 13156 bp, 8 predicted proteins | sample H2c2metaG_FD_143051 | JGI IMG/M metagenome (GOLD analysis project Ga0193727, IMG submission 143051) | Soil microbial communities from a riparian zone of the East river system, Colorado, United States - H2c2 | ecosystem: Environmental > Terrestrial > Soil > Riparian zone | place: USA: East River...
CAGTTCAACCAGGCATACTTTGATCGTTTGCGCAGTCGAGTTCAGGACGCCGGGGCTCGCGGAATCTACGTTTCGGTAATGCTCTTCGATGGCTGGAGCGTGGGACAAAAGGATAGCGACGCGCCAAACAACCCGTGGAGAGGACATCCCTTCAATGCGGCTAACAACGTCAACGGCATCGATGGTGATACCAACGGCGACGGTCAGGGGTTCGAGGTTCAGACGCTCGGCAACAGCGCGGTGACGGCATATCAAGATGCCTATGTACAGAGGGTGATCGATGCAGTGGGCGACCTGGACAACGTGCTTTACGAGATCGACAACGAAGGGGATCCCACTTCGAAGGACTGGCAGTACCACATGATCCAGGTGATTCGCAATTACGAAACGAAACACCATCCGATCGGAATGACATCCATGTATCCGGTCGGACCCGACGGGGACCTTACAGGAAGCCTCGCCGATTGGATCTCGCTTAAGGGAACAATCAACCCGACGGACAATGCCACTGGATCGAAGGTGCTGATCGCCGATACCGATCACATCTGCGGCATCTGCGGCAGTACTGACTGGGTCTGGAAAACGTTCGCGAAGGGACTGAACCCCATTCTGATGGACGGCTACGACGGCGCAGCTATCGGACTAGGAGCCGAGGACTACAACGCATCCGATCCCGTTTGGGAAGACATCCGGAAGAACATGGGTTACGCCCGCGATTACGCGCGGCGGATGGATCTCAACTCGGCGATCCCCCACGGCGATAAGGTCAACGCGGTCAACGGCGATCGCTTCGTAACCGCGTATTGCCTTGCGAAACTAGGCTCGCAGTATCTGGTCTATCTGCCTGCCGGCGGAAATGTAGAGCTCGACCTGTCAGCGGTGACCGGAACTCTAAGCGTGGAATGGTTCAATCCTGCTACGGGAGTCGCAACTCCGGCGGGCACAGTTGCAGGCGGACCAGCGGTCACTCTGACTGCGCCGTTTAGCGGACCTGCCGTTTTGTTCGTGCACTGAGCTTAGCGAAGCCCCTCGTTGAGCATCATCTCTCACGCGGATATCAGCGTCACGCGGATATCAGCGTCACGCCCAAGGATTCACCAAAAGCTCGCGTCGCGCTTCAGGGTAAGCGTGACCCGGCGCTGAGTAGCTCCACTTTGAAGGACGTATGAAGCCGTGATCTCCTGACCGGTGATCGTGGCCGGAATTGACGGCCGCGTTTTCTCGCCCTTCTTCTTCGACGGCGTCAGGATCATCCTTCCCATCTCGAGCTTGTACGTGCCACTCTCCGAATCTGACAGCACCGGAGTGGTCGTCGGTCGCGCGCCGCGCCGCACGAGCTGGTGGTAATAACGGAAGTAGAGCGTAAATCGCCCACCGGAACTGAGCCTCAGCACTCCTTGTTCGAGGCGAAACAGCCTGAAGTCGCCATCGACGGCAGGTAGTCGGAGATCCGCGGGGAGCGGATGGCCATCCAATGAATTGGCGACGTAGCTGCCCTCGATCGGCCGCGAAGATCCGATGCCGACTCCGCTTAGCGCAATTAGTCCTAATGCAGCGAATTTCCGCAGGTTGGTCAGCCTCGCTGTGGCCTTTCGGGGAGATCATACAGTCATCCGTTTTCTTCCGCCAGTCCCGTGCTAACGCCTTTGTCGGGCTCCGGCAACACTTCGGAGAACCATTGTGCGTCGAGCCTCTCCGCGCTGGGCTGACTGTGTGGCATGAATGCCGCAGTATGATGCGTCGTTACAACAATCGCGTAGCGAATCCCACGATCAACAAGGCTGTCTACTGAAGACAACTCGTCGTTCCGTTGGGTCTCTTGTGCTGGGCTGGCTCATCCTCTCCTGCGCAGGCAGTGATGGGATCGTTGGCCCGCCCCCTCCGACCTCCCCAACAATAAAAATCTCTCAAGACAGCGTTACGCTGCTTCCGAGAGCCACCACCCAACTCGCCGCGACTGCAACAGATGAAACCGGGCAACCGGTCGCTGGCGATTTCACCTGGACCACCTCCGACTCCACCGTAGTCACTGTCTCGGGTTCGGGAGTGGTTACTGCGATCGCGCCTGGAACGGCGCTCATTTCCGCAGCCCAGACCGGAAAGGCCGGAACATCGAAGGCAAGGGTCGGCACTGCCGTTATCCGGGTCGCACTCGCACTTGTAGTTGGTACGAGCTACACGGAATCCTTTACCGGGACCGCGGCAGCGCTCTCCGGCACCTGGTCGCAGCAACGCACTTCCGGAACGATCAACAAAAATGGTGCGGGACGCGGCGTTGGCTCTGTGAACTCCAAAGATCTCTTTGCGTTCTGGAGCGCCAACACCTTCAGCAACGATCAGTACTCACAGGCCAGGATTGCAGGCGGCCTGTCCTCAGGATCCCAGTTCGTACAGATCATCGTTCGCGCGACACTGACAGGCGACGGGAGGTACAGCAACTATCTCTTCTACACCGACGGCCTTTCAGGCGCGACCCACACTGAAGTGGCGAAGAACATCAACGGTACGCAAATCACCTTCAAGAGCTTTCCCGTCACCTTTGCTGCTGGCGATATAATAAAAATCAGCGCCGTGGGCACGACCATTACGTGCTACAAGAACGGCGTCGCGATCGGGAGTATCACGGATTCATCGCTGCCCAGTGGAGCCCCCGGTGTCGGCGTATACGGCAGCACCGTCACGGTCGACGATTGGGAAGGAGGAACGCTGGTCGCAGCGGCGCCGGCCGCCGTTGCCACTGTTACGGTGAACCCCTCAGCGGCGAGCATCGTAACGGGAACAACGCAACAATTAACGGCAACAACGACCGATTCCGTCAACAACGTACTGACCGGTCGAACGGTCACGTGGTCCTCCAGCAACACTGCGGCGGCAACGGTCGATGTGAACGGGCTCGTAACCGGCGTCGCCGCGGGTACCGCAACGATCACGGCGACGAGCGAGGGAAAGTCGGGGACGGCGACGATTTCGGTAACGCCGTTGTCGGCACCGGTAGCAACTGTCACCATAGACCCGCCGTCGGCAACCGACGTGGCGGGAAGCACAGAACAGCTCACAGCGACGACGACTGACTCTGCTGGCAACGTACTCTCCGGGCGCTCTGTGTCCTGGAGCTCTGACGCGCCTGCAATAGCTACCGTGAATGCCAGAACGGGCCTCGTCTCGGCCGTCAGTTCAGGCGTAGCAACGATCACCGCGACCAGCGAAGGTCAGAGCGGGACAGCTACGATCACGGTGACCCCCGTGCCCGTCGCGTCGGTGTCGGTCATTCCACCGTCGGCGAGTGTTGTCGTCGGGAATACTCAGCAACTGAGTGCTGTCACCAAAGATTCGACTGGCGCGACTCTTACCGGCCGTACAGTCACATGGTCGTCGGATAATACCGCCGCGACAGTCGATGCGAACGGGCTGGTAACTGCAGCCGGAGTGGGAACAGCGACGATCACCGCGACAAGCGAAGGCAAATCGGGGACTTCCGTCATCACTGTAACACTGGTCCCCGTCGCCAGCGTGACCGTGACACCTGCGACAGCGAGCATAATGGTCGGCGCCACTCAACAGCTCGTAGCGACAACAAAAGACGCGAACGGGAATGTTCTCACGGGTCGCGCGATTTCCTGGAGCTCGAGCAACGTCGCGGTAGCAACGGTGAACGCGAGCACCGGACTGGTAACGGGTGTAGCTCCGGGCGGCCCGGTAACGATTACGGCGACGGCCGAGGGAAAGAGCGGGACCGCCTCCGTCACTGTAACGCCGGTGCCGGTCGCAACAGTCACTGTGACTCCATCTCCCGCTAACGTCGCTGTCGGCGGGACTGTGGCACTGTCAGCCACTCTCAGGGATGCCAAAAACAATGTCCTGACAGGTCGAGTGGTGACGTGGAGCTCGAATGCACCGTCGGTGGCGAGCGTCAACGCAAGCAACGGAGTTGTTACCGGAGTGTCCGCCGGGTCCGCGACAATCACTGCAACGAGCGAGAGTAAGAGCGGTACAACCTCGGTTACAGTGACACCGTTGGCAGGCGGCACCGGCCCGCTGCGAGTGAGCACCCGCAACCGGCGCTACTTCGAAACGGCCGCGGGCCAGATAGTCTACCTCACCGGATCGCACACGTGGAGCAATCTTCAGGACAACGGCACCAGCGATCCACCTCCGACTTTCAACTACCCCGCCTATCTCGATTTCCTTGTTGCTCACGGCCACAACTTTTTCCGGCTGTGGGCGTGGGAGCAAGCGAAATGGACGGATGAAATATCTGTGGCATACTGGTTCTCCGCGGGCCCATACCCGCGGCCCGGACCGGGTACCGCGCTGGACGGCAAGCCGAAGTTCGACCTGAATCAGTTCAACCAGGCTTATTTCGACCGAGTGCGCAGCAGGGTTCAGGACGCGGGAGCACGCGGGATTTACGTCTCCATCATGCTATTCGATGGCTGGAGCGTTACAACCAAACCCGGTTCCGCTCAAAACAACCCGTGGAAAGGCCATCCGTTCAATTCCGCCAATAACATCAATGGGATAAATGGCGATGCCAATGGCGATGGACTCGGTCCGGAGATCCAGACACTGGCCAATCCAGCCATCACGGCGATCCAGGACGCATATGTCCGAAAGATGATCGACGCGGTGAATGACCTCGACAACGTCCTCTTCGAGATCGATAACGAGGGCGACTATACGTCGAAAGCGTGGCAGTATCACATGATCCAGCTGATTCGCGACTACGAATCCACGAAGCCGAACCGACATCCGATCGGAATCACAGCGATGTGGCCAGGCGGAAGCGACTCCGATCTTTATTCGAGCGCAGCTGATTGGATTTCCCCAACCGGGAGTATCGACAGCCCGGTTTCAGCCACGGGATCGAAGGTGGTTATTGGAGATACCGACCACCTCTGCGGAATCTGCGGCAACGTCGCCTGGGTCTGGCGAAGCCTCACGCGCGGGCAGAATCCAATCCTGATGGACGGATATGATGGTGCTGCCATTGGAGTCGGCGCTTCAGATTATTCCGCGAGCAATCCGGTATGGGAAGCGATTCGCAAGAACCTTGGCTACGCGCGGAGCTACTCTAACCGTATCAACATGGCTGCCGCGACCCCTCGCGGGGATCTAGCTTCGAGCGGCTATGCACTCGCCGTCGTCGGGACGGAGTATCTCGTATTTCAGCCAAACGGCGGTAGCGTGAGCGTTAACCTTTCCGGGGCCGCCGGAGCGCGCACCGTGGAATGGTTCAACCCGTCGACCGGTCAGGTGGCAATTGGCGCGTCCGTAAATGGTGGTGGCTGGGTCACCATCAGCGCCCCCTTCAGCGGGGCCTCTGTGGCGTACATTCACCCTTAGGGCGTGCCCGTCGCATCCTGATTCAACCCGCATGTCCTCGTGCGGCGAATCCGCCAAACCCAAGGTTCATGCTGGCCCTGTATACGCTCGTCGTTCGCGTTGCATCGTCGCAACACTTTCTACCGGCCTCAACACGTAAGCCTTTGTAAATCAATGACTTAACCTTGGGCAGCGAATTGCGTTGGTGCGTTTGGCGTTAACCATTGCCAACGGTTCTATAATGCAAAAACCCTTACGATTGCTCGCTCAACGGCCCGAATTCCGATGATAACGATCGCGGTATGCACGTGGAATCGCGCACGTCTGCTCGAGCAGACGCTGAATTCGTTCACGCAGCTGCAGGTTCCGACCGGACTGGAGTGGGAGGTGGTTGTGATCAACAACAACTCTCCCGACGGTACCGCGGCAGTGCTCGAATCGTTCGTCGAGAAACTTCCGTTGCGCCATTTCCTGGAGACCCAACAGGGGATTGCCTTTGCGCGCAATAGAGCGGCGCGCGAGGCGAGGGGAGAGGTTGTCCTGTGGACTGATGACGACGTGCGAGTTACGCCGCACTGGCTCGCCGGGTACGCCGACGCCTTCGCAAGGCACCCCGAATGCGGCTTTTTCGGGGGTCCGGTGGAACTCAGTTTCGAGGGAGATCCTCCGGGCTGGCTCCTCGAAGGACTGGACTCGATCGGCGGAGCGTTAGGCCGGGTGCGAATCCCGGGAGATCTGCGAATCGGCGAGGGACCCCAACTTCCTTTCAATTGCAACATGGCGGTGCGTCGCGAACTTCACATCGCGATGCCATACGACACCCGCTATGGGCGAGTGGCGGGCGCTCTCGTAAGCGGTGAGGAGACCGTTTTCCTACGAGAGCTTCTTGCACGTGATGTGAAAGGACGCTGGCTTTCCGACGTACCGGTGCTGCATGCAGTACCTGTAGAGCGGCAATCGGTGAAGTACCTTCGAAAGGCTCTTACCGGCGTAGGTCACGAGCTGGGGATTAGCTCTCCTGCGCACAGCAAATTGGAATTCCGCGGAATACCGCTCTGGCTGTGGCGTGACGCGGTTACGTACGAGGCCCGCTTTCGGTGGGGGAAATTCGCGCGGGCATCTTCAGGCTGGCATGCCGATCGGTGCCGCCATATCCTGGGGCAGAATTCAACGAATGCTGCAGGACAGGCGTTAGTCTGCGTCCTCCCACACGAACCGCTTCAGCGCGCGCTCATATACACGCTGAGTGCTCTCCACCGTGCGCTCAATGCTGAACTGTGAGGCTCGGGCAGGGGCGGCAGCAGCTATGGCACCACGCAACGAATCGTCCTCCACCAGCTGCTCCAAAGCGCGCGCATACTCAGCCGGCACGCAGGGGTCGCACAGAAAGCCAGTACCCGGGGTTATCACTTCAGTCGGCCCACCCGATGATGCCGCGATCACCGCGCAGTTCAGAGCCATCGCTTCCGGAACTACCAACCCGAACGGCTCGGGCGTCGTCGACGCATGCACTGCGATATCTGCCGCTCCGTAAAGATCGGGGACGTCGGACCTGCTGCCAAGGAAACTGACGCAGTCGCCCAGTCCGCCCGCTGCGATTTCAGCTCGAAGCTCGGCCTCGTAATCGGAGTCGACCTTTGCCGTCGCGCCGGCGAAGCAGACGCGCAAGCGCTCGCGGACTTTCTCGGGCAGCAACCGCAGCGCCGCGATCACCTCGCGCTGACCCTTCCATGCCCGGATGTTGCCCACCATGAGAACCAGCAGTTGGTCGGGCCCGACTTTGAGCTCGGCGCGCACGTCTTCTCGAGTACGCACCCTTCGCCTCCGCAGTCGCTGAAAGTCGACGCCCACGTAGACGAGTTCGATTCGGTCCTGATCGACGCCTCGACTGCGCAGAATGCCAGCCATGTAGCGGCTCACGGCGAGATACACGTCGAAACGACGATATAACCAACGGTGAAGCCATCGGCGCTGAGGACCCGAATCTCCCGCCGCAGTCGCAACGCACGGGATCCCTGCCAGGCGAGTAGCGGGCAGCCAATCGTCACTCCCGATGGCCGGCGAATTGTTCAGATGGACAAGATCGATCCGGAGGCGGCGCAGCTCTCGCCGCCGCCTCATCACGGCAGCTCCGAATCCGATGATCTTGGCAAGGGGCCGCCCTGACCTGTTGTTCTCTCGCTCTTTGCGGAGGATTTCGTCGAATAGAACGACCTCAATCCCGCGGGCGCGGAGAAGGCCCACAAAGACGTTGTCCTGACTGAAAAGGACCACCGGCTCAAATCGGGTTCGATCGACGTGAGCAACGAGATCGAACAAAGCCTGGTGAGAACCGCCTACGGTGCCGTCGTCGTTACTCTCGATAATCAGGACGCGCGCTAGCCGCTGGCTGCCGTCTCCGATTTGTGAGGAGCGAACACGAGCCCTTACAGCTGGTGCCGGGTCGAATGTGCCGAATTTGGTCGACTGTTCCGCATCAACTGTTTGAGGCACTCGGTGGTTTGGTTGAGGGCAGTCGGTGAACAGCGAGAGTGTGTGAGGAATGCGAAGACTGGATCGCAGATCGTACTGTTTGCAACCACGGGGCCGAAATTGTGTAAGGGGAAGTGCCTAGATCCATGAACCTGATCGTGAGCGTAACTCTCTGTCCTGATGGCTCTTAGGCAATGGGAGCATCCGACGTCGATGCCACGGCTGAGTTACTCCTCGACCGGTGACTGTTGTGGGGGAGCAACATGACTGATACGCCGGGACTACCGTTCGAAATCGCGACGGACTAGGTCGCCGCAGATAAACGCCCTGCGAAGCCGCCCAGAGCAAGTCCGAAAATGAACCCCGCGAAGGCTGCGATCCACCCGTCAATCGTAGCCGAGGGGAGCCCGAATATGTGCGGAACAAGTATGAATCCAGCGCTCAGAAAGGCGACGCTAACAGGTAGGACTATCGTCGACCAATGCCTATCAGCCCGAAGTGACCGCGACCGGTCTTTGGTCTGAATCGCCCAATATCCGAGCGGGATCAGTAGGAATGCGACCCAGAGCCAGCTAACCACGCGCTCTGCGAGTGTTCCCTCGATCAACCACTGAAATGGGAGCCACATCGTCCACCCCAAAGATGCCGCGTGCCGGATGCGATTATCGCGATTATCGCTCTGACTCCGTGAATCGAGTCCTACCGCGCTCGGGGTGTAACTCCCGCTTACGCTCAGACTATCGCCAGACGATGGCTCTGGTCCATGAAGGGGAAAAGCTCCAGGAAGTCCGAATACCGGAGGACGAAGCCGAAGGACGGAAGCACCTGTGCGAATGCTGAACACAAGGAGGTCACCATCTTGCCCAAGCAAAACGATCTCTTTTCTCGTTTCGTCTGCAATACGAACGATGGGAGCGATTTTACGGGTCGGTTTACCTGGTATGACCGTCGCGGCGAGCGCGGCGCCGTCCATAAGAAGACTCTGCACGGTTCGACTTTCTTCGAGTACGGTGTTCGGAAGCCGGACATTGCCGACCGTCGCGTTGAGCACCTTCCCTGGGAACAACTCGAAGCTCCCAAGTAATCGCCCGATCTGGCCGAAGTACAGAGAGCTTGGGAGCGTGACCGCGAAACCGTAATTCGACACCGCCTGAACCACGAGCCAGATCGTCGCCCAGCCGAGCGCCAGACGTCGGGCAAATCGCGGCGGCGGCCTCAGCAAGAGGGTCGCGTGCCTGGCGAGAGCGAGCCCGACCGCTCCGCCGATCGTGTTCGTCAGCACGTCGCGGAGGGTCGCGTCGCGACCAGGAATAAAGAGTAACTGGGCGGTCTCGATTATTGCCGACAAGGCACACATCGCGAGCAGAGCCCGTCTTCCTGAGGCGCCGGTAAGAACGAGGCCGACTCCGAGAGGAATGAATAGAATGACATTCAGGATTACGTCGACAGCCCCAAAGGAACCGCAAAGGACGCAGAACGGTGATTCAGCCGGACCAGGGGTCCCGGGCAGCAACGTCGCGAACGCGATGAGGCTCAGCGTCGTGATCGTGATGGCCAATCCAATCCTGCGGAGATGTGGCGCGGGGGCAACAGTCGTCTTCATTCGGTTGAACCGAGATCCTTGGTGAAACGTGTGCCAAAGGGCCTATCCCATTGAGGTACAAAGGGATAGCGCGACCGAAACGAGGAGTTATACAAGCCGGATACTTGGCATTTGAAGTGCGAACCCGACGTAGCGCAGGTTCGACGCCGCTTGCAACACCTCAACTCATCCCATGCACTCAAATACGACATCGCACTTCTTCACCGTCGACGTCGAGGAATACTTTCAGGTAAAAGCGCTCGAGTCTGCTGTATCTCGCGAGGAATGGATCTCGTGCCCGAGCAGGCTGGGTCGCAGTATCGACGAGCTCCTGGAGACGCTCGACCGCCACGGAGCGAGGGGCACCTTCTTTGTACTCGGGTGGATCGCGGCTTATCGTCCCGAAGTCGTGCGCGCCATCTCCTCTGCAGGTCATGAGATCGCCTCTCATGGCTTTTGGCACGAGCGAGTTACTGCGCTCGACCGCGACTCATTCCGTGACGATGTTCGATCCTCTAAGCAGATACTCGAAGATCTCATCGGTACCGAGATAGTCGGGTATAGGGCGCCGAGTTTTTCGATCATACCCGGTTGGGAATGGGCGTTCGATGTCCTCATCGAGGAGGGATATCGATATGACTCCTCTCTCTTTCCAATTCGCCGTCGCGGGTACGGTTATCCGAATTCGCCACGCATCCCTCACCTAATTCAACGCGCGGGTGGCAAGATCGCAGAATTTCCACTCGCGACCACGAGCATCCTTGGCTATCCGATTCCCGCAGCGGGGGGTGGATATCTCCGACAGTTTCCGCTTTCAATCATCCGCCGCGGTTTTCGTGAAGCGAGTGATCGGGACGAGCCGGCGACATTCTACATCCATCCCTGGGAGATCGATCCCGGCCAACCCCGTTTGGCCGTGTCCGCCCTGAATCGCATTCGTCACTATCGCGGTCTGGCCGGAACGCTCGGACGCATCGACCAGCTCCTCGAGGAGTTCAGTTTCGACGCAATCGCCTCATACCTTCCCGCGCTCGAAGAGACTGGTGCAACGCTCCTGACTGCGGGCGCCGCATGACAGTGCACGTAGAAACACTGGCTGCCGAGGAGGGTCGCGAGCCCACGCCTGGCTCCGAGCACGAGTGGGATGTCTTTGCCGCGACGCAGAAGGGATACACGCATTTTCATCGGCTGGGTTGGCGTGCGGTCATTGAGCGTGTGTTCGGTCATGAGTGCGTCTACCTTACCGCGCGAAACGCGGAAGGGAAGCTCGTAGGCGTTCTTCCCCTCGTTCGCGTGCGCAGTGTCGTATTCGGTCATTACCTCGTGTCGATGCCGTTTGTCAATTACGGCGGACCAGTTGGAACAGAGGCTGGCGTTCGCGCACTAGTCGACGAAGCCGCGGCGATTGCCAGGCGCGACCGAGTAAAACTCCTGGAGATGCGCAGCAGCGTGCCGTTGGACACCGGCCTTCCCGTGTCTCACCGAAAGATCACTGTACTTCTGGATCTGCCTGGAACCGCGGACGATCTCTTCAAAGGGTTCAGCGCGAAGCTGCGCAGCCAAATCCGGCGCCCGCAGAAAGAGGGAGTCACGGTGGTGTTTGGCCACGACCAGGTCGAGCCTTTTTTCGAGGTCTTTTCGCGCCACATGCGGGACCTGGGGACGCCGACGCAGTCGCTCATGTTTTTCCGCGAAATTGCGAATCGATTTCCGGACGACTGCTGGTTTGGTTGTGCTTATCTCGGTGGTCAGCCGATCGCTGGAGCCTGCGGCTTTCGCTTTGGCGACGAGTTCGAGATGACATGGGCGTCCTCTCTGCGCGAATTCAACCGCGAAGCCCCGAACATGTTGATTTACTGGGCATTTATGGAGCGCGCGATCGCCGAAGGGGTGAAGCGTTTTAATTTCGGGCGCTGCACGCGCGGCGCCGGCACCCACAAATTCAAGATGCAATGGGGTGGACGCGAAGAGGATCTCTGGTGGTACGGTCTCGCGACTTCCGACGACGTCACGACACCGTCTCCAAAGGATGCGCGATTCCGGTGGGCTCCGCGACTTTGGCGGCGCCTCCCAGCCTCCATCGCGACCAAAGTCGGGCCGTCGATCGTCCGATATATCCCGTGATGTGGCGGCGTTATCCTCCTGTTCTCTCACCAGTTTCCACTCGAGCGCTGGTCGACGGAATGGGCGCGGCCATTGGGTTGCGACGAGCCTCACACGCCGCTGTCTCAGCAATTCTGCGCCATCGTTACGGAGCGACTGACGCACTACTGACTGACAGCGGTACCTCGGCGCTCATTCTTGCGCTCCGAAAAATGCTGCCGCGGGGTGGAACGGTCGCCTATCCCGCTTACGCGTGCATCGATCTCACAGCCGCTGCCGTCGCCACAGGAGTACGCGTCCGCCTCTACGACCTGGACCCGGCGACGATGAGTCCCGACCTCGACTCGGTGCGCGCAGCCATCAGGCGTGGCGCGGACGCGATCGTCGTGGCCCATCTGTACGGGTATCCCGCTGACATGGCGGGAGTGCGGAACCTCGCGGCGGAGCAGGGAATACCGGTGATCGAAGACGCCGCCCAGGGCGCTGGGGGAACGCTAAACGGTGAACGCCTCGGAAGTCTCGGCGAAGTTGCGATCCTTAGCTTCGGACGGGGGAAGGGAACGACGGGTGGGAAGGGCGGCGCCGTCCTGGTGCGAACACCGGCGCTCGCCGAGTGGACGCGCCGTGCGCGATCAGATCTGAAGCCCAGCTCGCGAGGCGGCGTCACGATCTTGAGTCTCGCGGCTCAGCGTATGCTTTCGCATCCGTCCCTCTATCGTCTTCCATCCTCGCTACCCGGTCTTCGGCTCGGTGAGATGGTGTATCATGCTCCACGCCCGCCGCTCGCGATGTCTGGCGCCAGCGCCGGAGTTCTTCGCTGGACACTTGGTCTCGAGGAGCGCGAAGTGGCAGATCGCCGTGCACGAGCGAGAGATATACTATCACGGATGCGAGTTGCGCCGAATGTCACGCCGATACGACCGATCGCTGGGGCGGAGCCCGGGTTTCTACGGCTCGCGTTTCTCGATTCAGACGGAACACGGCTATCGCGTCCAGACCTGGGGGCGTTGCGGAGTTATCCCATGACACTGGATGAGCACCCGCAGTTGCGGGCGCTGCTGCTTCCCGGAGAACGGGCTGGAAAGGGATCGCAGTTCTTGCGGGACAGGCTATTCACCGTTCCCACACATTCGCACGTTGACCAGACTTTCTTCGCCGGGCTTGCCGAGTGGCTCGAGGCACAGCGTACGGAGTTGCACGGCGTCGTCGCGCTGTCGTGACCGCGACGAGTGAGCGCATTTCGGGGCAGCCGACCTCGGGCGCGCGTCAAATCGCAAAGCGGGTCTATCACGCGATAAGAAATCTGCCCGATCGTCTCCTGCATCGGCGCCGCCACGACGCCGTTCTCTCGCGATTATCGAGTGTCAATGCGCCTCGAAGAATACTCGTCGTGTGTTACGGCAACGTATGTCGGAGTCCCTATCTGCAGGCCGTGCTTCAGCGCGCACTTCCCAAAATCGAGGTCAGCTCGGCGGGATTCGTCGGTGCCGATCGCGCCGTTCCTGACGCCTCGCTCGCGATCAGCGCCAAGCGCGGCCTCGACCTGTCGCGATTCCGCTCACGACCGCTTGTTCCGGCCGTGGTGACCGCGGCGGATCTCATCATCGTGATGGATGCGCGCCAGGCGGAGGAGATAGTTGCGAGATTTCCCATAAATCGCGTCCGAGTTGTGATTGC
>Ga0193727_1000731_pt1 | contig 13151 bp, 11 predicted proteins | sample H2c2metaG_FD_143051 | JGI IMG/M metagenome (GOLD analysis project Ga0193727, IMG submission 143051) | Soil microbial communities from a riparian zone of the East river system, Colorado, United States - H2c2 | ecosystem: Environmental > Terrestrial > Soil > Riparian zone | place: USA: East River...
ACCGCCGCGCTGGCATCGCCGAGATGCTGGTGCTCCGCGTGATGGAAGAAACAATGGTCAAACGCGGAATCACCGGCGAGTTGAGCATGACGCTTGAAGACAATTTCATGATCAATCGTTTTCTCGAAGCGATCGGTGCTCAGCGCTACAAAACATATCGCATCTACAGTAAACCCATTGCCTAGGAGAATTCTGGCCTGTCGAGAGGCGGCGACATCCTGAACTTTCTAATTAGAGCGGCCATCAGAAAAACAATCTGGGTCCTGCGCTCAAATCGGTTCACTGAGTCATCGGAATGCAACGCGACAAGACATATCCCATTTTCAAGAGGACAGTGACCTAATGAGCAAACCCCAGGACGGTTTCGTTTCACGCTTTCTGAACCGGCCGATTTCGCGCCGGATTACACCTTTTTTGCTCAAGTTTCCGATTCATCCCAACGGCTGGACGGTATCGATCTTTGTTTTGCCGCTGATCGCAGGCACATGCCTGGTGCGCGGCGATTACGCCAGCGTCGTCATCGGCGCCGCCATTTTTCAAGTGTTCAGCATTCTTGATGGTTGCGATGGCGAAATCGCGCGCGCCAAAAATTTGGAATCGAAGCTCGGGGAACGACTAGATTACGTTTGCGATTTTGCGGCGAGCCTTGTCTACGTTCTTACTCTCGGGCTGGGGCTTCATCGTTCGAGTGAAGGAATTGTGTGTGCTGTCCTGATTACAGCCAACGAGTTGTTCCTACGAGTCGGCAGGAGCAAAATGGCGGTTACTTCGTCCGCGTTGCACGGCTCGTTTTATGCGAGGCACCATGCAATGATCGGGCATTCCGGATTGCTCAAACTCGGCGAACGATTTGTATGGTGGCTCTTTCAGCTGACCAAACGCGACATGGCCATCCTCGTTTTTCTTATGCTTGCGCTACTCAACTTAGCTGACTGGATCCTTAATCTATGGATGACGGTCGCTGGTGCGAGCCTGGTGCTCAGCGCAATCGCTGTGATTAGGGCCGTTAATGGGGGTGACAATATCGTGACGCGCGAACCGCGACCGTAGTACCCTCGGTCGCCATGGTCTGAATTGAAGCGCCACGCTAGGTCACCGCGCTTCGCATCCCTTCGGCCATTTGTTTCTCTGCATGTTGCAGCATTTGCGGGGTGTCCACGTCCTGCCACCAACTTTCGCCGATACTTACGGCACGGACTTTATTGTCACGGGCCATCACCCGAACTCCATCAGCCAGACTGCAATCACTTCTGCCACTGCTGGACTTCGCTCGCTCGAGATAGTCGAAGATTTCAAGTGGGCAAACAAACAGGCCGATATCAATGGCATCGTAATCGCGAAGGTTTTTCCCGATGTCGATGATCCTGTTTTCGCGGGTTTGGACTTTCATCGCATCTTCCAAATCGAAAATAGAATCGAGTTTCCGGTCCACTGCGATGTTGAGGTAATCGGAATCAAAAGAATCAAGCAGGCGACCGACCACGGCACCGTCAAAAAGATGGTCGCTCATCGTGAGAAGAAAAGGTTTGCTGACTCGGTCAGCGGCGGCAAGAAGCGAGATGCCATTCTGTTTTTGCCAGTCACGGTTTTCGATGAAGGACACGCTGAGGCCAGTAGGAATCAATTTCTTGACCTGCTCGATCATGCGTCCGCTTTCGTAGCCGACCACGAAGTTGACGGTTTTGATCCGTGCGCGGATTAAAACATCCAAGGTGTACAAAATCAACGGACGGCCAAGCACCGGGACGAACGGCTTTAGGAAGGTACTGTCCGATCCGCGCAGACGCGAGCCCTGGCCGGCCATCAATATGACCGCTTCGGAGATAGTAGTCATATCCGGTAATATCTCTTCAATCCCCACAGCCGGAGGCGTTGCGGAAGAAATCTGAAAATCAGAGGCGCAATTTTTGATTGGAATACATCGCCAACCGTTATGCGCGGCGGCGGCTGAGCAGCGTTGACTAATCGGAGAACATGTTGTGCTACCAGGTCCGGTGGTGGCGCGTTTTTCATGTTGCGCTCAGCGACTTCCCAAGTCCTCGCGATTTTTGTGTCGTAACGGGGATTAGCATTGGTGCTCTTGATCACGCCCTGGTTAAATTCGGTGCGAATGTCGGCCGGCTGAAGATCGACAACGTGCACGCGGGAATTACCGAGCTCGAGCTGGATTGACATGGTAAATGATGCCATGGCCGCTTTCGCGGCGTTGTAAGCCGCCATAAACGGCACTGGAAGTCGGGACGCTAACGAAGTGACGTTAATGATCAAACCTTCGCCACGTGCATGCATGTGACGCAGTGCCAGTTGCATCAATTGGATTTGGCCGAAAACGAGAATTTGAAACTGGCTCGCAATCGTTTCCATGGGAACGAGCTCGGCGGGGTCAAAATGACCGGCTCCTGCATTGTTAATCAAAGCATCGAAGTAACCGGCATCGGCGAGCGCAGCATTGAATGCCGCCTCGACGGAAAGCGGATCGGCCAGATCAAGACGAACGGCATGCCACTGCGGCATTTTTGGGATGCGTTCCAAATTGCGCGATGTGCCCCAGACCTCGTGACCCTCCGCCACAAGTAACTTAGCCATGGCGAGGCCAATGCCGGAGCTTGCACCAGTGATAAAAACCCGCTTCATCATGCCGGTTTGCCCAAGCGTCTGTGGCGCAACCATCCAACGCCGAAGATTGCGGTGAAGACAAAGCCAGCCACGACCTGCCCGGCAATTCCACCCAGAAGCAAACGACTCATCAGCGCCGGTACAAAAGCGACGATTGCGGTAACAATCGGTCGACGGACGGTGCTCCAGGGGGTGCGCCATCGAAAGACCACACGCAAGACTCCATAACGCAAGATGCCTTGGATTACGTAGGGCAGCAGGATGCCAAACGCCGCGCCCATCACTCCAAAACGAGGAATCAGCCAGAGATTTGCGCCGAACGCCACGGCGCAGGTGACCGAAGAATTCAGAAGGTTCAAGTGTGGCCGTTGCACCATGATTACTGTTTCACCTAATGACACAAACGCGTTCGTGGCACAGGCGATGCCGACGATCCCGAGCCAAGCGCCACCTTGACTGAATGCTGGACCGTAGATCAGTAAGATCACCGATCCGGCGAGCGTCATGACGGCGACCAGTGGTAACAAGATCCAGAGCATCCACTCAGCTAGACGAGTATAGGTGGCGGCGGCGTGTTGCTGATTGCCGGTTGCGGTCATGCCGGCAACGACTGGGGCAAAGATGGGATTGAACGCCTGGTTGACTTTGCGTAAACCGCCCGCAAGCTCGACCGTGGCACTATAAACGCCAACCGTCGCGAGAGTTACCCCGGGAGCGCGGCCGATGAACCATCCCAGCATGATTACGTCCAGCCGTAGGATGAACGCGTTAAGCATCTGATAAATGCTGATAGGAGCAGCGTAGGCGAGCAATGGTTTTGCTTCAGTCCAAATCGAGACGCTGTCGCGCGCTGTCATCCCGCTAAAGAGTCTTGAGGCAAATATGAGTGCGACAATTCCCGAAGCCGCAGTTCCGGAAACGGCGGCTACCTCCGGTGCGAACCTTGTGAATCCAAAGCCGAGCGCGATCAAAAGCGCCAGCGTGGTGACGACAGGCTCCGTCATGCCCCGCGAGAAGATGTCGTGTTGCATCACCTTCATCCCGCGCGAGATGGAAGTACAAACCCGATACAAGGCGATGCCTGGCAACGCGCAGAGCACAAAGGCAAGCGCGGAGACCATTTCGCGCGGAAACTGCAATCGATCGCCAAACATTTCTAGGGCCGTGATGCCAATGGCGGCGACGAGACACGACTGCGTGAGAACCAGGACAACGGCTGCGCGGAAGAGGGTGCGACTGCGTGCGACATCGCCGGTCGCCTGAGAACGTGCGATAAAAGTCGTGATGGCGTTATCGAGTCCGAAGACCGCAATCTTGCTGGCCAGATCAGTGTTGGCCCAGGCAACCGAAAACGTTCCCAGCGCCGCTGGTCCGAGCAGTCGCGCCACGAGAAAGGTAAAGATGCCGCGGAGGTTCGACGCCAACATCGCGATAGTGTTCAAGAAGGCGCCGCGTTTTAGCTCCACTCCGGTTTTGTCTACAGGCGCTGGTGCATCCGCTGCCGGCGTCGGGACGTCGAGCAACGCTTCCGTCGGACTCACTGACTTCCCGCGAAGCCGGTCAGAGGCTTGGGCGATTTCAGTGTTATGCGTCATGAGAAAGAGCGCCGTGATCCATTTTTCGCCGAAATATGCTCGATATAGCTGGGCTTAAAACTAACATCCGCGCTCATAATGTTCTCGACGCTACAATCGAGTACTTTGGGCCGCCAAAATTTTCTCGCCAAGCATTTTGGTCACGCACCAGTAAGTAGGACAGCCTTTATTGCGTCGAGAGAGGATTATCGATACACTAAGACTCCGTTCTGCCCAAACGTATGAGCATTCAAGCGATCTCGTGTGAACGGAAAGGGGCGAAAGCGATTCTCCTATTTTCTAGCAGAAGCTTTCGCGAGGATTAACCATCTAGGAGGGCCAGAAAATGGATCTCCCGGTCGGCATTCGAACTTTACAACGCACTGATCGCTGGGTCGGTGCGCCGCTTTGCGCCATTCTAACCCTGCTCAGAAGAATCTTTGAATGCGCCAGGCGTCCAGGACCCCACCAGGTTCGGCGCATTCTCTTCGTCAAGTTCGCCGAGCAAGGGTCAACGGTCCTCGCCTATCCCGCGATTCGTCGTGCGATCGAAATGGTTGGGCGTGAAAACGTTTACTTCGTCGTATTCGAAGATAATCGCTTCATTCTCGACGCAATGGAAATCATTCCCGAGGCAAATGTGATAACGATCGCGACGAAGAGCCCTTTCGGACTCGCAACTGATGCCATGCGAGCCGTGCTGCGGGTACGGAAAATCGGCATCGATGCGGTCGTTGATATGGAATTTCTGACACGCTTCTCCGCGATACTGACATTTGCGACCGGCGCCAAATCGCGTGTTGGCTTTCATACTTTTTTTGGCGACGGACCGTACCGGGGCGACTTAATGACACATCGGCTGTTATACAATCCACACCTCCACACGAGTCAGATGTTCGAAGCCATGGTCGAAGCATTGACCTGCGATTCGGCGGTGCTTCCAACGTTCGACTTTAAGCCTTCTGCGGACCAGCCACTTGCAAGGTTTCGGCCGTCCCCGTCTGAAGTTGCTGAAATCAATACCCTCCTACAGCACGAAAATCCTGGCATCGGTTCTGCGCCACTTATCCTGCTCAACCCGAACGCGAGCGACTTACTGCCGCTAAGGCGCTGGCCGCCTCTCCGTTATGTCGAACTTGCGCGACGGCTGCTTGAACATTACCCGGAGTTGTTTATCGGATTTACCGGAGCGCCGGACGAAGCCGTGCCCAATAACCAGCTCGCGGACGAGGTTGGTTCTGACCGCGTCATCCGGCTTGCCGGAAAAACGACCCTGCGGCAAGTGCTCGCCCTTTACACACGCAGCGCGATTTTAGTTACGAATGACAGTGGACCGGCTCATTTTGCGTCGATGACACGGATTCGCGTCGTTACGTTGTTCGGACCAGAGACACCGGCTCTATTTGCTTCGCGATCACCAAACGCAACCGCGTTGTGGGCTGGCATCGCGTGCAGTCCGTGCGTGAACGCTTACAACAACAGGCAATCGGTGTGCCGCAACAATGTCTGCATGCAAGCAATCACAGTTGATGATGTTTTCAAAGAAGTTACGCGCATTTACGATTCTCTTAAGAGGGTCACCTCCGGAAATTCATCTGCCGAATAATGGATGTTGCAACTCATGGGTCGCGCCGCTGGTTTTCCTTCGCCCCGCTTGGGATAATCCTCCTTACGGTTGCCATTCGCCTTCCGTCTCTTTTGCATCCACTGCCGATTGATGATGAGGCGGGATATTCTGTAATAGCGAACGAGATCGTCGATGGAGGCCGTCCCTACATTGACGCGGTGGATCGCAAGCCGCCGCTGCTGTTCTGGACATATGCGGCGGTCTTCAAAGTCGCGGGAAAGTACAATTGGCTGGCGCTACACATGCTTTCGCTGATCTGGACGCTCGCTACGATGTCCGGGCTATACGTAATCGGAAAAGAACTGTTCGATCGAGAAACGGGCTTGATCGCTGCGCTCTTCTACAGCGTGTTTCAATCTTGGGCGAGCTTCAAAAACCTGGCGTTCAACGGCGAGATGGTTATGAACCTGGCGATCGTCTGGGCGTGGGCAATCGCGCTCCGCCACAGTTCATCGCGGCTGCGACCCGAACTCTTCCTAGCAGGTGTGCTCCTTTGCGCAGGCTTCTTGCTCAAACAGCCCGCTGCCATAGCAGCAGTCCCCCTCGGCATCTATCTACTCCTCCCAAGCTATCGAGCTAGCAGCAGCTTGACGCGAACCAATTCGATCATTCAGGCAACTATGCTCACGGTAGGATTTTTCGCAGCTCTCGGTCTTGTGACGATTGTGCTTTGGAGACAAGGCATTCTCCATGAGGCGTTCTACTGGACAATTGCCGATCATGACGTTCCGCATGTTTTTTGGCGAAAGGGGATCACGAATACGCTGATCTTCCTCGGGACGTGTTTGCCTTTAGTAATCGGTGCGATAATGATGTGCCGGGATAAGAGTGAGATTTGGGCTGGGAGGACGGCAGAACGAATAGCGCTTTTCGGATTGCTTGCCGCCTCAGTGCTCGGCGCTGCAGCCGGCGCGCGCTTTTACGAGCACTATTACATCCAACTCATTCCGCCCCTGGCGTTGCTTGCCGCACCGTACTACGCGCAGCTCTGGACCCGAGGGATGCAGCCGCCTCACTGGTTATTACGACCTTCTGTCACTTATGCCTGGTTGGCGCTCACCATTGTTGCCTTCTCAATCTCGCACTGGCTAGCGCTGGCTGCGCGGCGCGAACCGTTGGAGACGGGACGCTATTTGCTCAAGCATTCTGCTCCAAGCGACAGGATTTTCGTCTGGGGCCATAAGACGGGAATTTATCTCGATGCACGACGACGTCCTGCTTGTCGCTATATCTTGTCGTTTCCACTCACGGGATCAGTGTTCGGCGGACCGATCCCGGGTTTCGATACTCGCAGCCGGATCTTACCCGGCGCCTGGGCCACCCTCGAGCAGGACTTTGCCAGGCATCCGCCGACCTACATTGTCGATCTTTACTCTGGGCCTGGCGCACTATATCCAGTGCAAGACTTTCCGATCCTGGCAAAACTTTTGGCGGAACGATACCAGCCGGTCGCGCGCACGGCTGAGGGTGTAATTTATCGGATGCGCTAGGCGAAAGTTAATTGGCACCCAGTAGATATCATCGACGTTCGACTTTGGGCTGGCGGGTTGTGGGATCCAAGAGAAGGTCGCGAGTGTTACGCGGAGGTCCCTCTGGGCACAATTGCTTCGTGGACAAGTTGTCGTAGGCTGTTCGTTCTTTCAACATCGCATGAAGTTTCTCGGTAAAATCGGCCGCGAATTTTCCGGCTATAACATTTTGGAATCAGGTAAGCGTCTGCTCGACCGCAAACCGCTGCAATGCAGCCTTTACGTCACCGATCAGTGCAATCTCGATTGTGCCTATTGCACCGAGTACGATAACAGCCGACCGCACCCGAGTTTCGACGATTTGAAAAAATGGATACGGAAGATTCGCGAGCTGGGCACCATGCGCATCGCTCTCGTCGGCGGCGAGCCGCTCGTGCATCCGAATATTGTCGAGCTCGTTCGCTACTGCCGTGAACTCGGGTTTGCCACGAGCCTGACCACCAACGGCTTCCTCCTTACGCGTAAACTCGTCGCAGAGCTCGAAGAGGCCGGCTTGCAAGTCATGCAGATCAGCGTTGACCGAATGACGCCCAGCCCAATTACGAAAAAATCTTTCAAAACGGTCCTGCCGAAACTTGATTATTTCCGTGATTCAAAAATCAGTTTGCATATCACCGGGGTGATTTGCGCGGATACCTTGCCCGAATCGGAGGCAGTGCTTGAGACCGGCTTGTCGCGCGGAATTCCGACTGAAGTTCGCCTCGTGCATGCGGATCCTTTGCACCGGTTCCGCGTCAATCGCGGGTCGCGTGAAGAACTCGAACGTTTCATCGATTCGATGATCGAACGAAAGCGTCGCGGAGAAAAGATTCACACCAGCGAGGCGATACTCAATTACCAACGCAGCCTCCTCCGGGGCGAACATGTGGAGTGGACGTGCGTGGCTGGCTACAAATTATTCTTCGTCTCTGCGCAGGGGAAATTCTGGATCTGCAGCATGGTGCATACGGACAAGCACATCATGGACGTCACCCTGGACGATCTCTACGCAAACTACCGCAAGAAATCGTGCCAGAAAGGCTGTGGTGTTTATTGCGCAGTGAGTGCTTCGCTTCTGGTCGAAAAGCCTGTTCAGGTTCTCGGCAAGGAAATCGTTGCGCGCGCCAAGCGCATTCCGTCAACGGTTCGTCGTTCCTTAACTCCGAACACCGACAAAACGCCGCACGGCGCCATCACAAATCCAGATGGAACGCACGAGATGAATGGCAGCGCTAAAGGCAGCCCATCCGCAGATGACGGCGTAACTTTGCGGCAAGGCGTTTAGCAAAAACCCGCACGCCAGTATCCAAACGTAAACGTTCCTTCGAGCGGCGATCAGCCGGAAAACACGGTCGAACGGCGCGACGTCATCGAGCAGGCGGCCTGTCGCCATTTTCGCCCGGCGTTTCGCGAACTCATCCAATAAGTGCGATCCGATGAGCAAGGCGAGAAAATAAAACACGTTCGGAAATTGACCGCTTCGCCACAAATGAAAAGCGATCGCTGCCCACCACGAGTTCTCGATCACATAATCGAGATGATGTTCCCACTTGCCACGCTCGGTGGTCTCAATTTTGACGCGCGACTGCTTTCCATCCAGCCCATCGACGATGCCAAATATGAGGGCAGCAAGGATTCCGACCCCGACCCGGCCAACCACGAAGGCCGCCGTGGCGCTGCATCCGATAATGAAACCTGCAATCGTAATTTGATTCGGTGTGATTCGCGTCTTGCAAAGAAGTGAGATGATTCGCGTTTCGATCGGTGCGTGCAAATAAGCCGGTAAGTCGAGCGTTCCCTTTTGAGCAGAATCGAGAATAACGCGCTCAACTAACCTACGATTCTGCTCCGCTGGCACGGGAAAACAGAATGGACGCACGCGGCGACGCATGCTGACGATGTAATCATCCTGCTCCGCTACGTCGACAATATCGATCTGGCGATTGTCGATCCTCGCTTTGAGTTGTTCGAAGAACGGCATGGTTGGAGAAAATGCAGAAAGAAAATCTTTTGTAACCAGTGCGGGCCCGCACGGATCCCGGATTAAAGAGCGCGCAAATTCAGGCGGATTAGAATCGACAAGCGCAGCGGACGAATCTTTCGTGCAGAGAGTGACAAGCAAACGCGCGTCACAATAAGTGTTTGCGGGGACGATTAAGAAACGCTCAGACTGATCCTGTACCAAAACCAATTGGGGAGTGACAGGTCCCGTTGCGTGCGAGACAACATGGACAATTATCTTTTCGCGCGCCCAGGAGCGTTTCGCCACTTCGGCTCCCACGATTTCCGGTGTCGTTGATAGAACAATCGCGCGCCGAAATCCGAGTCGCTGCAAAATACGAAGGAAACGTTCGAGTAAGTTGACACCGCACAATTCGACCAACGCTTCGGGGGCATCAGCGACTAAAATTGGCAGAACGCTCTCCATCGGCTGCGAGTTTAACGGCGGATGCTGCGCACGGCTAGCTGCCGACGCGATTACTCCAGCGATGTTGTAATAGAGGCGGGGAGCTGCAATCGTTGGATTGTAACACTGCTAAAAAATCGGAGTCCGCGTTCCGCGCTGATGGCTGGCGATAATGTGACCATCTCTCATTTCATGCATCCAGTCACACGCCTCAGCGATAACCGGGTTGTGAGTGGCCAATAGCAGAGCCTTCTTACCTTCTTGGACGATGTTCTGCAGCAGCTCAAAGGCGCGCTCGGAGTTCGCAGTATCCAGGTTGCCGGTCGGCTCGTCCGCCAGAATGATTTTTGGGTCATTTGCCAGCGCTCGGGCGATTGCCACACGCTGTTGTTCGCCTCCAGAAAGGTGGCGGCTGGGTCTCCGCAACTTGTTGCCTAAGCCGACCGCACCCAGCAGGTCGGCAGCGCGTTCACGCATTTCGCTATCGGAAAGGTTTCCTAGCTTGCGCATCGGAATCATCACGTTCTCTTGGGCGGTGAAATCCTCCATCAAAAAATGGAATTGAAAAATGAAGCCAATGAATCTGCTCCGTCTCCGCGCGAGCTCATCATCGCTCAGTTGGGAAACTGGCTCCGATTCGATCGACACGCGTCCGGCGTCCGGCAGATCGAGCAGGCCAAGAATGTACAGCAACGAACTTTTGCCACAACCCGACGGCCCAACAACTGCGTGGACACTGCCCGGCTCAATATCGAGTGATACGCCCCGGAGGGCGTGCACACGTTCTTCCTCTTCGCCTAAATAACGCTCGATCCCTTCACAGCTGAGGCAGGCTTCCGAGCTCATCTGGAACCTCGAATCGTAACGACCGGCGGCAGTTGAGCAGCACGACGCGCGGGGACATAACTCGCGATGAACACAGCGAGAATGGCGAGCAACGTTGCGAAGACGTAGTGCCTCCAATCCCATGTCACTAAAAAGTAATTTGTGTACAGCAAACCTCGCAGACGAATGGGAATGTGCGATACGCCCCAGGTCATTAACGCACCAAGCAGGCAACCGAGCAGCGAGCCCGCCGCAGCGATCAGCGCGCCCTGCCACAAAAAAATGGAGGAGATATCGATGCGCCGGTACCCCATCGAACGGAGAATTGCGATCTCCTTAATTTTCGCGAGCACCGACATCGTAAGGACGTTAAAAATACCAAACCCCGCCAGGAGGATGATCAGAGAAACAGTAATCGCAACGGACATTCGCAGAGTCAAAAAAAGCTGAAGCGTACTTTCCTCGCGTTCCTGCCAGCTCGAGGCGTTGTGTTGAAAGAGTGTCTCAAAACGGCTGGCCAAAGCAGGTGCGCGGTTCGGATTTCGCAGTTTGTATATGATCATTGACGCGCCCGAGGGTTGTTGCAGGAGCGCCTGTGCGACCCTGGCATGTGAATAAACCCGGGTTGAATCAATCGAGCCGATTCCTGCGCGAGCGATCGCTGCCACCGTGAATCGCCAATACTCACCGTTGGGTGCAAGCAATTGCACGGTGTCGCCGACACCAGCCTGAAGTAACTCTCCCAGACGCGAACCGAGGATGATCGCACTGGTGTTGTTTTTAAAGTCATCAAAATTGCCATCAATCAACTGGTGGAGAATATCGGTTGTGCGCGCGTGCAGGGCGGGATTGATACCGTAAAGATCAACAGTCGCGTTCTCAAACCCCGCACGCGCGCTGACTGTTCCACGGAGAACCGGTGAACAGGAAACCACATTGGAAAATTGTCTGCTCACACGCATGATTTCATTGGCGTTAGTGATACCTTCAAAATAGACACGACGCTCAACCGTTCCCTTGGAGCCCTTTGCGGAAACCATCAGCGGCTCGTAGCGCGGGCGAAAACGCGATCTAATGACCAAGGCGCCGTTGCTGCCGATGGTTGAGTCAATGAAATAGCGTGCGAAGCCCTGGGTCTGCGCTTGTGTGCAGATAAAGATCGCGACTCCGAAGACGACACCGCTAAGACTCAGAAGCAACGCGCGCTTGCGATGCGTCAGAAAACGCAGGGCAATATAAAGCGGCGGGGTCATGATTCATTTGGCGGTGGCGGTGAATTAACCTTGCGTTGTCGTACCGCCTCCCCAGGACGGAATTTGTCCTGGTCGGAAACGATCACGCGACTGCCATCTGTCAGTCCGCTAGTTACTTCTGTATAATCGAGAGTCCGAAATCCAACGCCGACCGTGCGAGAATGCACAATGCCGCCCTTCACCACCAACGCCTGATCGACAAGAAGCGCGCGCGTCGGTACCAAAAGAGCATTCTTGTGGGTGCCGGTAATGATGTTCATCTCTCCGGTCATTCCGGTCATCAAGTTATCCGGAGGGTCACCCATCTCCAGCACAACCGTGTAGCGTTGAGTAGTTGGATCGGCCGCAGGTTGAACTGATGAAACGCGCGCTGTGAAAGTCTTGGTCCGATAAGCATACAATTGCACTTTTGCCTTCATCCCGGGTTTCACTTCACCTACGTCTTCTTCGTTTACTTCGCCGCGAATGTAATTCTTGTGTGAGGAGACTGTGAAAAGCTCGTTGCCGTCCGAAACCAATTCGCCGTCAATTGTCTGAACGTTCGTGAGAACGCCATCGATCGGCGCGCGGACCTCGGAGTTCTTCATCTGGGCTTCGAGTTTTTTCGTCGTTTCTCGAAGAGAGTTGAGATTGCGATCTCGCTCGATCCGCTCAGATTCCACTGCGCCTCGCAACCGGTTCGCTTCGCTCTTTGCCTTCTGATATTCGACTGCGGGCACATTACCCGAGCCGACAACCTTTTCGAGTCGCTGCAGATTGTCTTCAGCTGCTTTCAGGAGCTCCGAAGAGGGCAGCGGAAGAGCCGCGCGGTCGATCGCAGCCTGCAAATCGGCTCGAGCCTGCTTCAGCTCCCGGGATGTTTCCTCGTCAGCAATCGTCGCCAACAGTTGTCCTTTCTCAACACTGTTGCCGATTGCACCGCGACCAGCCGAGAAGCCTTCGGCCAATCGAAGGAAACCGTCATTTTGCGCTCGAACACGTACAACAAAGGCCGGCTCGATCCGGACAGTGCCATAAACCGCGGAGATCGCCGTACCACGTCGAACCGTGACCACTTCCGCCACCGGCATCAGGAAATAGTATGCCAACGCGAATATGAGCAGCAGAATTGCTCCACCGCCCACCAAAACTCTTTTTGATTCCGGCAATTTCAATTTTGGAAAGCTACTCTGGCGTTCGTCACCCTTCTTTGCAATAAACCGGCGCCTACCGGTTATCGTTCTCGCCTCGACTTTTTGCCAGATATTTGAAAGCATTATTTCCAAGACAGTGTAACGGAAACGCTCGTTCGATCACTGAAAGCCGATTAAACAATCGGCGAAGCGTAAGACGCTACTACCG
>Ga0193727_1000732_pt1 | contig 13138 bp, 13 predicted proteins | sample H2c2metaG_FD_143051 | JGI IMG/M metagenome (GOLD analysis project Ga0193727, IMG submission 143051) | Soil microbial communities from a riparian zone of the East river system, Colorado, United States - H2c2 | ecosystem: Environmental > Terrestrial > Soil > Riparian zone | place: USA: East River...
GCCGCAATCGAGGGAACGGTCGCTCCTTCCAGTCCCACGAAATCCAGCATCTGCTCTGCCGCATCGAGCAGCCGTTCGAGCGTCTGCCGTCCGCGCTCGTGGACAACCGGAAGCGCTAGCTCAGCCGGTCGGCGCTCCCAAACAGGTTCACCCGCATCCGCCATAGGTGAATGATAGTTCACCTCTAGGTGAATAGCAATTCACCTTAGCCACAAATGGAGGTTAGCCTGCCCAGAGGCGGCTTAACCGCTCAGTCAGCCTTTATTTAGTCCTGATCCTGACTTCGATGACTCCGCCTGTCCCGCCCCGAATCCCGAATCTCGCCCCGGCCTGGGTAATGTCGTAGTAGCGGACATCGCTTACGTGGTAGGCCTGGATGTTCCGAAGTGATTCGGGCGGGCCATACTGCTGGCCGTCAACGTATACCACTGGATACTCGGGGCCCTGGGTGGCGATCCCCTTTGTGGCCAGCCAATTGGGACGCAGTCGTGCTATTGCGTCGTAGACTGTCCCTTCATTGGCGTGCTGGGTAATCATCTCCTCGCCGGTCAGATAGTTGGCCGTTCGAGGAAGCTTTATCGCCCCTGACTGAGTCCTGCCAGAGGCACAGCCAACAATGGCCGCGAGTGCAATTAGATACAGAAATCTGACCGACATACCGCCCTCCCAGTTTGAGATCTACCGCCTTGTCACTTCGATCACGCCGCTGACGTTCTCCGCGCCAAATCGCGATACGCTCTCAGCAGGGCTGTAGTAACGGATCTCGAGGACCTGATCTACCGGAATGCTTCGGAGCGTGGTGATATCGCCGTATCGTTGCTTGTTGATGTAGACATTCGCGTATTGAGAGCCGGGCATGCTTACGGATGTCTGTCCGTGCGAGCGCAGCCAGAGCGGACGCATCTGTTCTACCGCCCCGTACGCGGTCGTGGCGCGCGAGCGGGCGATCTCCTCATTGGTGATGAGGCTGCGGCTGGTGGGAGGAATCCCCGACTTACTACCAGTACTGGCACAGCCAAGGACGGCTGCTACTGCGAGTAAAAAGTAGTACCTGCCCGACATTAGCGTCCTCCCAGTTTAGACAAAGCCGCTCTGATCAATTCTGCCGCCGATTTCCCGCCACCGCCAGCATCCAGCGCCGCCCGAACTCCGCGGTCGGCGTCGGCGCTCGAATAGCCGAGCGACACGAGCGCGCGCATCGCGTCGTCCGCTGCCGCGCTCGCGGGTGCCGCCCCCGTCCCCGTGCTCTCGCCCAGTCCATCCAGCTTGTCGGCCAGATCGAGTATCAATCGCTCGGCCTTCTTCCGTCCTACCCGGGGAACGCTCTGAAGTGTCGGAATGTCCTTCTCCCTGATCGCCCGGATCAGTCGCGTCGCCGATAGGGCCGACAGCATTCCAATCGCCAGCGAAGGCCCGACACCGTTGGCGGTGAGCAGTTTCTCGAACAGCCTCTTCTCGAACACGCTCACGAACCCGAACAACTGCCATGAATCTTCCTTGACCACCAACGACGTGTGGAGAGTCAGGTCATCGCCGACGCGCGGCAGTGTCTCGTATACACCGAGCGGAATGACCAGCTCGTATCCGACTCCGCCCGCGGTCATCACCTCGAGTGAGTCGAGATCCTTGGCGACGAGTTTTCCATGAATCAGAGCGATCAATGCTTCAACCGGTTGGAACGGTGTAGTTGCGCTGCCGGATCGGCTCGATTTTCGGCAGATCGGGCGCGAGGGCAAAACAGAGTGCAGCCGCGACGCCGTCGGCAGCGTCGGTCGGCTGCGGCGGCGATTTGAGTCTCAACAATCGCATCACCATGAACTGCACCTGGAGCTTGGTCGCCGCGCCGGTTCCCGCCACTGCTTTCTTGATCTCCGACGGCGGATATTCGTGGATCTCGATCCCCGCCTGCGCCGCCGCGAGCAAAATCACCCCGCGCGCGTGGCCCAGCACCACCGTCGTGCGCACGTTGCGGGCGTAGAAGATGTCTTCGATCGACAGCACCGTCGGCTTGTGCCGGCGAATCAGCTCCATCACGCCTTCGTGGATTTCCGCCAGCCGCTCCGGCAGCGCATCGCGCGGCCTGGTTCGTATGACGCCGCACTCGACCAGCGCGAGCGGGTTCCGGCCTTCCTTGCGAACTATTCCGTAGCCTGTGACCGCGGTCCCGGGATCGATCCCGAGGACAATTGCCGGCTCGGACTCACGCACCGGACATCTGCTCGACGTCCATGTCGAAATTCGCCGATACCTTCTGCACGTCGTCCAGCTCCTCGAGCTCCTCGAGCAGCTTCACCAGCGATTCCGCGTTCTTTCCCGCGACGTGCACGGTGCTCTTGGGGATGAACGCGACTTCGGCCTCGATGATCTTGAACCCGGCCGCCTCGATCGCCGACTGTACCAGATGCAGTTGATGCGGATCGGTCGTCACCACCAGCTGCTCGCCGTCGGCCTTGAAATCCTCGGCGCCTCCCTCGAGCGCGGCTTCCAGCACCTTGTCTTCGTCGTACGTGCTGCCATCGAGGTAGATCTGCCCCTTCAGGTCGAACAGATATGAAACCGAGTTCGGAGTGCCGAGATTGCCGCCGAGCCGGGTGAGCTTGTGCCGGATCTCGGCGACGGTGCGGGTGGGGTTGTCGCTCAGCGCGGAGATGAGGATCGCTACTCCGCCGGGTCCGTAGCCTTCGTAAGTGACTTCGGTGTAGTTGACTCCTTCCAGCTCTCCCGTCCCCTTCTTGATCGCGCGCTCGATGTTCTCCTTGGGCATCGACCTGGCTTTGGCAGCATCGATCGCGGTTCTAAGTCGCGGGTTGTGGGCTGGGTCGCCGCCACTCAACTTCGCGGCCATCGTGATCTCACGAATCAGCTTCGTGAACTGCGCGCCACGCTTGGCGTCGGTCGCCGCCTTGTAATGCTTGATCTGCTTCCACTTGCTATGGCCGGCCATGATCAGCTCGGTTGAGATTGTGTCACTGTGTGCCGCCCGTGCGGCGACGTCGGCGACGCCGACAGCTCCATGAGCAGCACGTTCAGCTCAGAGCGTGCTGCCTCATCTAACTGCGCCGAGGCGGCTTTCACAAGGTCGGTAAAAGCGATGGCGCAACGCGCCCGATCCAATCCACTGAGGGCGCCGAAGATGCCGAACGCAGTCGACCTGATCCCGCTCGGAACGGCCAGCGACGACAGCCATTGCTTTGTGTTTTCCGTCCGTTCCGTCGTCAGCTCCCGGGATATCTCGTAAGGAGGGAGGATCCCGGCACAAAGGCGGCCTAGCTGGAGGCACGCTACGAGGGTCTCACGGTCTCCGCCCAGCGATGCGCGACCCGAAAGCGCGGTGAGCGCACGGAATCGAAAGACAGGGGTAGCAAGAGCGTATCGGGGGGTGAGATCGATCACTCTCCGAATCTAGGCACGGACTCACCCCCCGGCTACATTCCGACAATGGCCGTACCGGTCTTGAACCCCCCAAAATCGATACTCTGGGTAGATGATGAAGGTGAGCTCTTGGAGCCTCACCGCATCTTTCTGCGCTCCAAGGGCTATACCGTAGAGTGGGCGTCCAACGCCGACGACGCGGTCGAGCTGCTGAGGCGCCGGCCGTTCGACATCCTGCTACTCGATGAGCAGATGCCCGGAAAGCGCGGGCTCGAAGTGTACCGGGACGTGCGTGAGATCTCGCCGACCATGCCGGTCGTGATGGTGACCAAGAGCGAGGAAGATTCGACGCTCAAGGAAGCCATCGGCGTCAACGTCCGCGACTACCTGGTCAAGCCTATAAATCCGCGTCAGGTGCTGACGGTCGTGACGAGGATTCTCGAGGGACCGCGCATCCGGCAGCAGGCAATCGCGCGCAGCTTCGTCGAGAGATTCCGGGCGATCGAGCTCGAGCGCGACCGCAATCTCGACTGGCGCGGCTGGATCGACCGCTACGACGAGCTGATGCGCTGGGACGTGGACCTCGCCGCCGCCGGCGAGATGGGACTCTACGAATCGCTGCAGGGACTGTATCCGGACATGCACCGTGAGTTCGCCGGTTACATCAAGGAGAATTACCCGGAGTGGCTCAGGAATCTCGAGGGAAACAGGCCTCCGCTGTCGATCGACATCGTCGCCGAGTTCCTGCTTCCGATTCTCGAGCGCGACAAGGCGGCGGTGTTCATCGTCGTCGATTGCCTGCGGCTCGATCAGTGGAGGGTGCTGGAGCCGCTGCTCGCTCCGTTCTTCGATGTCGAGACGACGCATTACTTCGCGGTGCTGCCGACGGCGACGCCGTATTCGCGCAACTCGCTCTTCAGCGGACTGTTTCCGGGAGAGATCGCGGCGCGCCTTCCCGACTGGTGGGGCAACGCCGACCGCGAGGATGAGTCGCTCAACGCGCACGAGCGCGAGCTGCTCGAGTCCCACCTCGAGGAGCTGTGCGGGAAGACTCCGGTTCGCTACCAGAAAATTTCGACGGCCGCGAACTCGGACGAGCTGGAACGGCATCTTGGCACCGCGATCGGTCCCGAGGGCGTGAGCGCGTTCGTGTTCAACTTCGTCGACCTGCTCACCCACGGGCGCAGCGAATCACAGATTCTTTACGAAGTCGCGCGTGACGAGATCGCGCTCAGGCAGATCACCCGTCAGTGGTTCCAGCGATCGGCGTTGTTCAGCGTGCTGAAGGAAGCGTCGCGCCGGAAGATTTCGGTGCTCCTCACCACCGATCACGGCTCGATCCACTGCAATACACCGGCGACCGTTTACGCCAAGCGCGATGCCAGCGCCAACCTGCGCTACAAGTTCGGCGAAGACCTGCGCGCGGAGCGGCCCGAACAGGCCTTGCTGTTCTCGAATGAAGACATGCTGCGGCTTCCGCGCCGCGGCGCGGGCGGGAACACGCTGCTCGCGACCAATGATTGTTTCTTCGTCTACCCGACGAAGCTGCGCGAGTATCAGAGCCGTTACCGCGGATCGTTCCTCCACGGCGGCGTGACGCCCGAGGAAGTAATTCTCCCGCTGGCGCTGCTCACTCCAAGGCGGTAGTGCCGGTTTACAGACGGCTGCTGCCGTACCTGCGCCCCCACGGGTGGCGCATGGCGATCACGATCGTGGCGAACCTGATTGCCGCGCTCCTCGATGGCTTCGCGATCGCGCTGCTGATCCCGTTCCTCAACATCCTGTTCCACCAGCCGGCCACGACGATGCCGAAGGGCTTCGTCGGCAACCTGCTCCATACGTTCGTGGGCGGCCAGATCATCCAGGGCGACGAGATGCGGTCGCTTCGGAACGTCATCATCCTCGTGATGATCGCGGTGATCCTGAAGAATCTGCTGGTGTGGGTCGCGGGCCAGTTTGGCGCGGCGCTCCAGGAGTACGTCACCCGCGATCTGCGCAACTCGGTCTACCGCCACCTCGCGCACCTGCCGCTCGGCTACTTCACCCAGATGAAGGCCGGCCAGATCCTGTCGCGGGTGATCAACGACACGTTCGAGACCCGGCTCATCCTCACCCAGATCGTGACCCAGTCGCTGCAGAGCGCATCGCTCGTGCTCGTCTACATCGCGATCCTGTTCAGCATCTCGTGGAAGCTGTCGCTCATCGCGCTCGTGATCCTGCCCGTACTCGGATTGTCGCTCCAGCCGATGCTCAAGAAGCTTCGCCGAGGGAATCTCCGGCGCGGAAACGTGCACGGAGAGATGACGAGCGTGCTGCAGGAGACGATCAGCGGCATCAGGCTCGTCAAGGCGTCGGGTGCCGAGAGCTACGAGGAGGCGAGGTTCGCCGATGGCAGCAACAAATACGCGCGCAGCAGTCTGAAGCTGACCCGGCTGGCGCTGCTTGCTCCGCCGATTACGGAGATCATCGGGACCCTTATCGCCGTTCTCATTCTCTGGATCGGAGCCTGGCAGGTGTTGAGGGGTGGGGCGATGACTGGCGCGACGTTGCTCGCGTTTCTTACGCTGGTGCTGCGATTGCTGCAGCCCTTGAAGCAGCTGTCGCAGATGCGGACGACGGCGCAGTCGTCGCTCGCCTCAGCCGAGAGATTGTTCGAGATCCTCGATTCGCCGGCGGAGTTTCAACTCGATCGCGGGACGAAGGATAGGGCTGTATTCGACCGCGAGCTCAGGTTCGAGAATGTCGACTTCTCGTACGGGGACGCACCAGTTCTTACGGGCATTGACCTCACCGCACGGAAGGGAGAGGTCGTCGCTCTCGTCGGCCCGAGCGGATCGGGAAAGAGCACTCTGGTGGATCTGATTCCACGCTTCTACGAGCCAGCGCGGGGTCGCATCCTGATCGACGGCGTAGACACGCGTGAGATCAAGCTCCCGGCGCTGCGTTCGCTCACCGGAATCGTGAGTCAGGAGACGGTTCTCTTTCATGATTCCGTGCGGAACAACATCGCTTACGGCGCGCCCGGGAAGTACACCCAGCAACAGATCGAGGCAGCCGCGCGCGCGGCCAACGCGCACGACTTCATCATGGAGCTGCCCCGCGGCTACGACACGCTGCTCGGCGAGCGCGGCACGCGTCTGTCAGGAGGTCAGCGGCAGCGCCTGGCTATCGCACGGGCCTTGCTGAGTGACCCGCCAATCCTCATTCTCGATGAAGCCACGTCGGCACTCGACACAGAGTCGGAGCGACTGGTGCAGGAAGCGATCGACCGTCTGTTGCGGGGAAGGACGGTGTTCGTAATCGCTCACCGGCTGTCGACGATCGCGCACGCCGACCAGATTCTGGTGCTCGATCGCGGCGAGATCGTAGAACAGGGGAGCCACGCCGCGCTGTTGGCGCGGCGCGGGGCGTACTACCGCTTGTATTCGTTGCAGTTCGGAGATGCCGACGAGGCATCGATGGTTCCTTCAGCAGGGTAGAGACTTGCACGTCTTATTTCTTCACACGGCTCGAGAGTGGTCCGGCACGGCGCGCCTTTTTGCGAGGGCAGCGCGCGGAGTCTCCGAGCGCGGTGCAAAGGTCACCCTGCTCGTAACCCCGGACAGCAACGTGCATCTCGCGGTGTCGCCGCGCCGCGATCCAAACCAGCCGCGGCACACGCCGATACCGGAGCCGTTCGAGATCATCCCTTTTGCGACAACGGGCTGGTTCTACTCCGCGGCAAGGCGCCTGAAAAAGATTTTTCGGCGCTGGGATGCAGACGTCATCTTCGTAACGACGGATCGCGAGCACCTGATCGCCGCCACCGCGTGCATGTTGACCACGAATGGATCGGTGGTACGTTGGACGCCGTCGGGACAAAAGCTCCAGATGGGATCGGCCGGCCGCTGGGGAACCCGCCTCGCCAGGACCGCGTTTCTATTCGCCACCGAAACGGATCGCCGCGCGGCGAACATACCGAAAAGGGCCATGGGCTCCGCTGTGGCCGAGATCGGAATCGATGTCGCGAACTATCCGGAGAACGGGGCCAAGCCGCCAGGTGGCGAGCCCGAAGCCGCCGGAGACGAAGCGCAGGCAGACTCTCGGAAGTACATAGTGTGCGTCTACGATCCGATGGCCCGTGGCCGCGCAGCGACGGCGATCCGCACCATGTCGATGTTGTCACCACGGCATCCGAACCTGAGACTGATCATCGTCGGGCCCGGCTCCGACGATGAGGATCTGCGGATGCAGGCTGCCGCGCTCAGAGTGCTGCACCTGGTCAGCTTCCTCGGCGAGCGCGATGATCAGATCAACCTCATGCGGGACGCGCACCTCGGCTGGGTAGTCGCCGACGGCGACACTGGGGCGTACGGGATACTCGACCTGATGGCGCTCGCGATTCCTACCGTCGCCACCGAAGGGGGCGTGGCGCAGCGCTACATCGCGCACGGCATCAGCGGAGCCCTCTACCCGCCGGACGATTCCGCATCGACCGCTGCGACGGTCGCAGGGATGCTGACGAGCGAAGAGACGCGGGAGAGTTTCCCGAGGACCAGATGCTCGAGGCGTTCAATCGCGCCGCCAACGAGGCGCGCACCGGGACACGCCACAAGGCGTGACGCCGTCCAACCGCGGCTCGCCCGGCGTTACGGCGGTGATCGCGGCGCACGATGAATCCGCGAACATCGAGGCGTGCATCGCGAGCGTGGAATGGGCGAGCGAAGTCATCGTTGTCGAGAATGATTCAATCGATGACACGATCGACCGCGCCCGCGGCGCCGGTGCGACCGTCATCAGTCCAAAGTTCACTACGATCGGTGCCGCGCGAAACAATGCGATAGCGCGAGTAAAGACTCCGTGGGTGCTCGTCGTGGATGCGGACGAGCGCTGCACCCCGGAGCTGGCGGCGGAAATCGCCCAGGTGGTGAACAAGTCCGCGAATCCTTCCGCCTTTCGGATTCCTCGCAGGAACTTCTTTCTTGGCAAGGAAATCCGTCATGGCGGTTGGGGCGTTGACAGGCCCGTTCGACTGTTCAAGCGGGAGCTTCGCTACAACGCCAATATCGTCCACGAGCATGTTGACGTGACGGGAGAGATCGGAACCCTGAAGGGCGCGCTGCTCCACTACACCTACAACTCGCTCGATCAATACTTCGAGAAGTTCAACCGGTACAGCCGGTGGTGGGCCGAGCAGAATCACGCACGTGGTCGTCGCGGCTCGGCGGCGGCGGTTTTGTTCAAGCCGCCGGCGAGGTTTGTGAGCATGTACTTTCTGCGCGGAGGATTCCTGGATGGAGCGCACGGGCTCGTGCTTGCTTGTCTTGCAGCTGCCAGCGTTATGGCCAAGTACGCGCGGCTGTGGGAGTACACTCGGCGAAGCGAGCGGAAGGGCGAGTGACTGCGGACTGCGGATTGAACTGCGGACTGCGCACTAACTGCGGGCTGCGGACTAACTGCGGACTGCGGACTAAACTGCGGACTCCGGACTGCGGACTTCGCATCCTTTTTATCGGCTCAAAGCTTGGTTGGTCTAATCAGCCGATTGCGTTCGCGCGGGATGATCGCGAGGAGTAGTCTGCGGATCTCTTCGAGGGTGTCGAGTCTAGCGGAAACGAGTTCCGCGCCCAGAACCGGCCCCGCTGACCGATACCATGTCATGCTCTCACGCGCGGAACCAAGCGCGTACTCGAAGATACGGACCCGGTCCCGTCCCGAGCTTCGGGAATAGCCCTCTCCAATATTCGCCGCAATTGAACCCACGGCAGCGTAGAGTTGGCCGGAGATCTTTTCGGTCACCGGATGATGGCGCAATTCCTCCGCATCAGTCCAGCAATCAGTGAGCAGTCTAGAGGCAAGCTGGTAGACCCGCATTCGCGACAGGGGATCCTTTGCAGTCTTCTCAGAAGGAGGCGGATAGGAGTGAGCCACACTACACTCTACGCCCAGAAGGCTGGTCTTCCCTTGCCTATGGGCCGCACCAGGTAGCATTCGATTGCAGAGCACTTAGTCCGCAGTCTGCAGCCCGCAGTTTGGTCCGCAGTCCGCAGTTAGTCCGCAGTCCGCAGTTAGTGCGCAGTCCGCAGTTCAATCCGCAGTCCGCAGCTTAGGCCACAGTCCGTAGTTAACGGCTCACCGACTCTTGCCCGTCCACCCCGCAACTTCCTTCGCGACCCGCTCGATCTGCTCGTCCGCCAGCTCAGCGAACATCGGAAGCGACAGCTGTTCCCTCGCGATCGTCTCCGTCACCTGAAGATCTCCGACCTTATAGCCAAGATCGGAATAAGCGCGCTGAAGATGCACTGGAATCGGATAATGAATTCCGGTGTGAATGCCCGCCGCCTGCAGCGCCGCCTGCAGCTCCGCGCGCCGCTCGTGATAGACGCCGTAGATGTGGTAGACGTGCTTCCGCCCTTTCACCTCGGTGGCGTGTTTGATCCCTGAATCCCGCAACAACTCGTCGTAACGGCGTGCGTGCGCGCGCCTGGCATCCGTCCACTTCTCCAGCCGCCGCATCTTCACCCGCAGGATCGCGCCCTGAATTGCATCCATCCGATAGTTGAACGCGTGCAGGTCGTGGTAGTACTTCTTCTCCTGGCCCCAGTCGCGGAGAAGGCGCATGGTGTGCGCGTATTTGTCGTCGTTCGTCGTGGCAATCCCCGCCTCGCCGTAGGCGCCCAGATTCTTTCCCGGGTAAAAGCTGAAGCCCGCGATCTGGCCGATGCCTCCGACACGCCGGCCCTTGTACTCCGCGGCGTGCGCCTGGCATGCATCCTCGATCACGATCAGGTTCCGGCGATTGGCGATCTCCATGATCGGATCCATATCAGCGGACTGGCCGTAGAGGTGCACCGGCATGATCGCGCGCGTGCGCGGAGTTATTCGCGATTCGATCTGGCTCACGTCCATCGTGCACGTCACCGGATCGACGTCGACGAAGACCGGCGTCGCGCCGGTGTACCTTATCGCCGAGACTGTCGCGATGAAGGTCATGGAGACGGTGATGACTTCGTCACCGGCCTTGATGCCGGCGGCGAGCAAAGCGACGTGCAGAGCGCTGGTGCCGGTGTTAACCGCCACGGCGTGGCGGACGTTGTGCGCGGCGGCGAACTCCTTCTCGAACGCTTCGACTTCGGGTCCGAGCACGTAGGTCGTGCCGGCAAGGACGCGAAGAACCGCATCATCGACTTCGCTCTTGATCGACGCGTACTGCGCCTTCAGATCCAGGAATGGAACTGTCATGGCACTGGGATCAAGTTGCGAGCTCCACTGCTTCACCGCGCCTCTGCATCGACTTGTCGGCGGCTTCGAGCATCCTGACGATGGCGAGACCCCGCTCTCCCGGAGCGACCGGCTTCTCGGCGCCTTCGATGCAATTGCGGAAGTGCGCGACCTCGAGCCGGAGCGCTTCGGTCTCGCTCACCTTCGGCGACCACAGGTCTCCCGTCCGATAGCTGATCAGCAGCTTCCGGAGATCGTCCGGCGTCTCGGTGACGGTGATTCCCTTGTCGTAAATCTTGACCTTTTCGCTCGTCTCGAGATCGTCGTAGACGATCATCCGCTTGCTCCCGCCGACGAGCGTGCGCCGGATCTTGACCGGCGATAGCCAGTTTACGTTGATGTGCGCGATGACGTCGCTGTCGAAGAATAGCGTCATGAAGGCGACGTTGGCGGGCTGCCCCGGCACGTGGCTCAATCCGGTGGCGGACACCGCGATTGGATTGACCCCGATGACGAAGTCCATGATCGAGAGATCGTGAACCGCCAGATCCCACATGACATTCACGTCGTGCTGGAAAAGTCCGAGATTGACGCGGGTCGAATCGTAGTACTGGAGGCGGCCGAAGGATTCCTCGCCGATGACGTCGCGGATCTTTCGCACGGCGCCAGTGAATACGAAGGTGTGATCGACCAGCAGCACGAGCTTCCGGCGCGCGGCTTCCTCGATCATCTGGGAAGCCTGCTCCGAAGTCGAGGCGATCGGCTTTTCAACGAGGACGTGCTTGCCGGCGCGGAGGGCTCCCATCGCCAGCTCGAAGTGAGTTGCGACCGGCGTGGCGATAGCGATCGCGTCGATCGCCGGATTCCTGAAAAGATCTTCGGGCCTGGTGGTGGTCGTGACCGCCGGGTAGAGCCGTCCCACTTCCGCGAGCCTGGTCTCGGACCTGTCACAGACCGAGACGACACGCCAGGCGGTGTCGCTCATGAAGTTTCTAACGAGGTTGGGACCCCAATAGCCGTAGCCGATCACGCCCACACCTGGCATGGGAGCGCTACTCAGCGGAGGGACCGCGCGGGAACGCCGGCGACGGTGGCATCGGGAGCGACGTCTTTGGTCACGACCGCGCCGGCGCCAATGAGCGCTCGCTCGCCGATGGTGATCCCGCACATGATGGCGGCTCCGCTCCCGATCGAGGCGCCCTTGCACACCCTGGTTGGCACTACCTTCCAGTCATCGTCGGTCTGCAGCTCCCCGCCGACGGTGGCACGGGGGCGGCGGTCGTTTATGAACATGACCCCGTGACCGATGAAAACTTCGTCTTCGATGGTGACGCCTTCACAAATGAAAGAATGGGAAGAAACCTTGCAGCGTGCGCCGACGCTGGCGTTGCGCTGAATCTCGACGAAAGCGCCGATCTTGGTATCGTCGCCGATTTTACAGCCGTAAAGGTTGACGAGCGCGGGCTGCGCGATTCGCACATCCTTACCCAGCTCGACATCCTTCAGACCCATCCGTTCCTTCCGTGATCGGTGACGATTTGTTTGCTCGCGCAAGTCTAATTAGCGCCGCGCCCGGTCGCTACCAACGCGAGAGGGCGATGAGATTAACATTTGCAAGAGACTTGAGCCCATAGTGCGAGTTCTGATCATCGGCAGCAGCAACAACTGGCGGATGGAACGGGGCACCCAGCGCGCACTCCGCCGGGCGGGGCATACAGCAAAGCTGATCGACGATCGCCGCGCGAAACGCCTGATTGGATCGAAGCTGACCCAGCGCTGGGCGCTCTCGCACGCCAGGCGCTTCAAGCCCGACTTCGTCTTCCTGTCGAAGTGCCTCGCGCTCACGCCGGAAACGGTTGCGGCGATCATCGACGGCAAGCCGAACGCGATGTGGTTCCACGATGCACAGTGGTTCAAGAGCACTTACCGCCCCGATATCGCCCACGTCATCAAGATCGGCAAGCTCACCCAGACATTCTTCGTTTCCGGCTTCGAGCGCGAATGGGCGGCGCTCGGCCTCCGCGCCAAGTTTCTTCCCTCGTGTGCGGACGCGAACATCCGGCCCGTTCCGCCCAGGAAAAAGTATTCGTCCGATGTAGCTTTCATCGGCACCGGTTATGATCCGGCGCGCGCCAACTTTCTGCTCAAGGTCGCCAAGAAATACGACCTCAAGGTCTGGGGCACGGGTTGGGAAGAGTGGCGCAAGCAGCTCAACTGGAGCGGGAGGCCGGTGGAAGGGAAGGGGTTCGCGGCGGTTTGTTCGAGCTCCAAGATCGTGCTGGGTGTAAATCCGTCCCGATACGCGGCCGATTCCGGCAACACCACCTCGGACCGGACGTGGATGGCTATACTGGGTGGTGGATTCTTTCTCGGTCACGGCACTCCGGAGCTGAAGCGGATGCTGCGCGAGGGGGACCATTGTGCCTGGTACAAGGACATCGATTCGTGTCTCGCGCAGTGCGCCTACTACCTGGATAACGCTGCCCAAAGAGAGCGCATCCGGCGTGAAGGACAGGGATTCGTGCGCGAACACCACACCTTCGATCAGCGGATCGACAATATCCTT
>Ga0193727_1000733_pt1 | contig 13137 bp, 6 predicted proteins | sample H2c2metaG_FD_143051 | JGI IMG/M metagenome (GOLD analysis project Ga0193727, IMG submission 143051) | Soil microbial communities from a riparian zone of the East river system, Colorado, United States - H2c2 | ecosystem: Environmental > Terrestrial > Soil > Riparian zone | place: USA: East River...
GTGTTCGAGCTTCCACGCGATGATGGCTTCGTAGAGCTTTTTGCTCCAGCTGCGTCGCTCGCGGCCGGTGGCTAGTTTCACGAGCTGCTGCGTAATGGTCGATGCGCCGGAAAGAAGATGACGCGATCGCAAATTGCGTGTGCACGCGGCAGCTATTGCATGCCAATCGATACCGCGATGTTCATAAAAGCGCCGATCTTCCAAGGCCACCGTAACGCGCGGCAGCCACGGACCCATTTTCTCGAGAGCGACCGGGAATTGAGCGCGCGCTTCGGGCGACGCGAGCTCGGCAATTTCACGACCGCGGCAATCCAATAGTGTCAATGTTCCGATTGGTGGCTTTTGCAGCTCGCCGGGGATTGGCAGCCACCAGATGATTGGCAGTGCGATCGCCGCGATAACCGTCAAAAGCAGAGCTGCGCGGGATATCAACGTCCGAAAGCGGCGGAGCACCACCGCACTCCAGAACGCGAGCGTGCGGTGTTCGTCCGCAGCGACAGGCACGTTTTGGAGTGCGACAGCGCCCTCCCGCTTTCGGGTGCGTGCACTGGCCAGCGAAATCAATCGACGGAGATAACGCATAAGCTTGAAGGGGACAGTCCCGAAAAACGGCTGTCATACATCGGCGCGACTTGCGTCGCGGGCCAGCGGAACATGCCGGCCGCAGTTGCGCGTGCCAGAATCGAATACGTGCCCGAGCCCGGATCGACTGTATCAAAATAAAGGAGCGCGGAACGATCGCGCATCTCGGAGTACGACAATCCAAGCACGCGGTCCTGCGGATCCGCTGGTGGAAGTTGAAAGAATTTTGCGACGAGCGCGAGATTCGGATTCACCACTTCCAGACCGGCCGGCAATGCGTCTTCGAGCGCTACGAAATTCTGAAGCTTGCGCGTGTTCAACCGGTAGGTGATGAGCAATTGATCACCCAGCTTAAACGGAGCTTCAGAAGTGCCGACTCGGTTGGGATCGGTCAAATTTTTGACTACGCGTTCGATCCGAAATCCACGATCGACGCGATCGGTATCGACTTCGTTCGTTGAGTATTCGGCCTGCAGCAAAAACGTAAGCGCTCCTTGATTGAGTCCTTTAATTGCCAAATCGCTCTCGAGTTCGTGGTCAAGCCATGCGATTGACCGGCTGTTCTTTGAAAGCGCGCCGGGCGGCTGGATGGTGTTCGACAGCGCCGGCGCCACTTCCGTACCGAGCATGGATTTGAACGCCAGTAGCAGCCAAAGATTTTCCTGCGTCGAAAGTGAACCTGCCGCGTCCATCAGTTTCGCCATGCGTTCGCGCGCCTGTTGTTTCCTCTGTTTGGTCCAGGATGGCGGCGAGATAACATTAAACGCGAAGGCGCGCATTGCCTCGGCGCGAGTCATCGATGTAAAGGTCGCAGGATTAAATGCGCGCTCTTTGATGGGCGTATCGATTTCGCGCAGGAGTTGCTGCTGCTCGCGAGCCATGATGTTTTGCTGATGCAGCCCAATTGCGAGCAGAGCCCGGGCCTCATCGGTACCCTCGTTGCGGTGCAGATAGAGCTCCTGCGATTCGTTCCGGAAATCATCGTGGCTCTCCGACTGCGTAAGCACAAAGAGTGCGAAGCACTTTTCAAATCGGGACGCGGGAATCTGGCCTTTGAGGATCTTGTTTACAGCGCCGCTAAGTTTCTCTTGCAACTCCGCAGGCGCCTCGAACCCTGCGTTAACGGCTTCATTTACCGACCATAGTGCCTGGCAGGTCACGAAACCGTTTCCTGTGTCGCCGCCGGGCCAGTACGGGAGCATTCCATCACTCAACAGCGAGTCGGCATATTGCTTCATCCCACGTTCGAGCGTGGCGCGATATTCCACGTCGCGTTCCTGCAAGTCGGGCAAATACTCCAGGAGATTTGCAAGCAAACTGTAGCCCAGAAGTTTCGTCGAAATCTGTTCGAAACATCCGTGCGGATACTGGAGAATCACCGGCAATCCCATGATCTCGGGCAGCCAGGGCGAGGTCGAAATTGTCGTGCTGAATTGGCCGCGACCATGTTTCCATGCCTCAAGCATCACGCCACGCGCATCAAATTGCGGACCTTTGAACGAACCGGCCACGCTTTCCTTGCGCACAATCGTCGGCGATTGCACGGGAAGTGTGATCTCCACCGCGTCCGTCATTTTGTTGTTCGATTTCGAGACTGCTTCAAAGCGAATTTTTGTTGGCGTGAGATTGACGTCCGCAACTTTCGCCTTGAACCGAAACACTGTCGGCGCGTCGCGGTGGCCGGGCTGCGTTGCACTATCGACGCCGAGTAACTTCAAGTTTGCGTCGGTAACGCAGCGCACTGTGATCTCATCGTTGTCAGTAAAGTTTTCCCTGGCAACGGCGCGCAACTCAACTTCATCGCCATCACGCAAAAATCGCGGCAGTGCCGGATCGATCAGGAGCGGTTTCGATACTTTCACCGTCTGCGTCGCATCGCCGCCAAATTGATTCGCTTTCGTTTGACCGAGAGCGACGATCCGATAGGTCGTCAGGTTGTCGGGCGCGGTGAATTCGAATGTTACCTTGCCGTCAGTGCCAGTTTTCAAACTCCCTTGCCAAAAGGCGAGCGTGCGAAACTCTTTGCGGACATTTTTGGTGTTTGAGACGGCTTCTTCGCCACCGTCGCCAATAGTGAATCCTTTTTGCGTGAGGCTGAGCTTCGCCAGGTCATCGATGTAACCGTGGAGCGCCTCGTAAGTGCGTATGGAGAAAGGATTCCTCGGATAAAATCTAGCGCCGATCGCTGGCAGCTTCCAATCTCCGAGCGTCAGCACCGCATCATCAACTGCGAAGACCAGAAGATCGACGTCGGGAACCGGTTTGTTTTCTGAAGTGACGCTCACATCGCCGCGCACGGTTTCACCCGGCTTTGCGATCGCATTTGCAAGACGCGGCTCGATTTTTAATTCGCGATCCGGCCGGCGGACTTCGATGTCGCTATATGCGAAGCGTTCTCGTGGCAGCTCTTTGTCGCCGCCGGGTTTAACGAGATAGATCGAAACCGTGGCATTCGGCGCGTAGTCCTTTTTGATGGGCACTTCGATTCGGCCTGCGTTGCCCTTTACTGGAACAAGTAGTGTGTCGAGTACTTCATCTGTTTCGACCGAAACCCAGGCGACGCCCCCAAATGGCGCCTGTATCGTAAACGCAGCCTTATACCCGGCAGAAATGGTTCGGCACGGTGCTCGATCTTGAACGTAGTCTCGTTGATCACCGGAAGTTCGGCCGGCTTTTCACCCGTGACTGTCGTTTCGTCGCTCACGAGCGGCGTTTTGATTTTCAGTGCGCTGACTGCAACAACGTATCGGCCTGTCTCCGTAGTCGGGAAAATCAGATCAGCGGGCGTTTTCGATTCTTGTGACGCCACTTTCGTAAACTGGTCGGTATTGCGGTAGCGATAAACAAACGGCGCGATCTGCTCCTTGACCGTCTTTGTAGTGATATGAAACAGGTCGGCCTGCACAACAACACCGCTGAGCTTTTGGTCTTTTGGATCGAGAGCGTCGATCTCGACCTTCACTCCGGCCGGCTCTGCAGCTTGTTCGTTCGCACGAACGCCGAGGCGCGTTTCGGAAGAGAAGAGCGTTGCCATTTCGCCGCCCGTCAGCGTTTGGCCGTCGACTGAAGTCACATCCACACGCCAAATCACGCTTGCCCGACCAACCGCGGGATTATCTTTGAATGGCGATTCGCACGCGAGCGTCGCCAGGCCATGCGCATCGAGCTTCGTGTCTCCCTCAATTGTTTTCAGCTCTTCGCTGTCAACGTCAAGCCGCGGTCCAACTTCGGCGAAAGCGTTGAAACGCTTTCGAAACGACCCTTCCTCTTCGGCACCATACTCACCCGATGTTGTCCAAGTCGCCTTCCAATGGACGCGCGCGCCGACGTTTGGCGCGCCGTGAAAATATGCAGAGGACACCTGGGCGTGCGCGGTTGTACCGACTTCCGGACTGGTTGCTTCCACGACGACCGAAAAAAGCGGTACGCGATATTCCTGGACGCTGATCGTGTTCACGCCTTCGTAACCACGGCCGGCGACAGCGCAACGAATTTCGTAACTCCCGAGCTTCGCTTTTTCCGGAATTTTCCACTCCGCTTCCCAGCCTCCGTAGGGTGAAAGCGTCGTGTTTCCTTCGGCGATTACCCGGCTCCCATAAGCTTCAGTTACGTTCCAGTGCACTTCGCTTGCGTCAGGAATGGTGAGTGCCGCGTTGATCACATCGCGCACCAACCCTTTCATTTTCACGGTTTGACTGGGCCGGTACAAATTGCGGTCCGTGATGATCTCCGCGTGCGGTTTTCTATCAGGACGACTGTAGTCGCTCCCGGATGGATACGATGTGCCTTCGACAAATTGCAGCGCCGGACCGGTCGCTGTGTCAGCGATGAATAGATGTGCGTTATTCGCTTTGGGATCAAGAGCTTTGGGCAAGATTGAATCCTTCGGGAAGTGCGCGATGCCGTCCTTGTCGGTAACGGCGCGGGCGAGCTCGATGTTCTCTTCAGTGACCGCGCGCACCGTTACGCCGGTGACGGAGTTCGCATCGGACATTTTCGCCAGGCGCAGGATGACAGTCGTCGGCGTTCGTTTTTGCGTTAGCAGATAGTCATTGGCGCAAATGATCGAGCGATTCCCGACGATCCGTCCATCAGGCAGGCTGGCGCTTGCTTCGAAAAGATACGCGCCAGCGAATGATTCGTTTGCCGGCGAAGCACAATGAACGTCGCGTCGCGTTTCGACATCGCCGTTTGTCGCATCGAATGTCCCACTGGCCGAGACTGGCAATTGAAATGCGTCGACGAGCAATTCAGTTTGGAATTGTTTCGAAAAGCCGGTGCGTGGATCGATTACGACCTTACCGGTCACAGGATCGGTAGCATCCTTTTCAAATTCTCGGACGCGTGCTGTGACTGCCGATAATTTTTCCGATGGGATGCGCGCCAGTTTCCATGTCACAGGCGGCGTGTTGATCTGGAAGAATGCAAAGCGCAACTCCTGGCGCGCGCGCGCAAATACCTGCGAGGAGGGAAAGACAAGACACGATTCCTTCGGGCGAAACGTCGCGCCCCAGCGCGATTCAGCGGCGAGTCCGTATCCGCGATCGCCTTTTAGCTCAGGCGAAATCGTAACTTTATAGCGCTGCGTAGTATCGAAGCTACCGGTGATTTCGACCTCGCTGCCACTCGCGAGAAGCTTCATTTTCTGCACCGCAGGCTCGACATGGATTCGTTCCGGCGTCACTTCCACCGGATCGATGTCATCGTTGAATTTGATACGAATCGAGGGCTTCCCTAGAGCGTGATTGAACGCGCCGACCCATTCGACTTTCAGCGGCTCGGTTTTTCCGACTGGGATCACTCGCAAATAGCGAAGCGGCCGGCGGCTTTTCGCATCGAGTAAGCCATTCACGATCAAATCGAACGTGTGCCCGACGGGAAGTGGCTCTCGCGGCGCGACTCTGAACCCTGTCGCTTCAGGTGGGCCCCCGCTCTTCTCCTCGATCGTTTGGATTACTTCGACAGGAAAACGCTCGTGCGAATCGCGCTCTTGAAAATAAATGTGCTCAGCAGCTTCGGCGAGTTGAACTGCATAAGCGGATTCCAGGTAAATTTGAGGGCGCGCAGACAGCTCCTCGCGTTCACCGAAATCACTGGTGATCGCAAACTTTGGCGTCGTAAATTCGGCGCTCCAGTCTTTCACAAGGAACTGTTTCCCCTTCGCGTCCTTCAGACCCGAAGCGAGAGTCAACCGATGATGTGCCCCGGCGACGACGCCGCTGACGGTGAACGCGCCCTCCGTCTGGCTTTTCCAGAGAAACGTGCCGTCGAGTTTCGGTTCGCCAACAAACGGCGGAGGCTGATTGCCGACATCGATAAGATCGGGCGCGACCATCGCCACTGGAAACGTGATTGTGATCTGACTCCCTTCTGCGATTTCACCACTGGAGGGCTCGATCCCGATGCCGCCGGCATCGGGCCTGGCATTTGAAGTTTCCTCTTCCTGCTCGTCCTCAGCGCCCGTTGCAGCAGGCAGGTCAATGGCGAGCCCACAGGATAGAAGAAGCCAGACCGCTACGCAGAATGGGCGCTTCATTTCTGTTCTGGCGCCAATTCTCGAATCCGGCGACGATCGGCATCCGCCTCATCTATCTTCCCGATGCGGCGTTCGCATTGCTCACGTTCGTTTAACGCCAGCAGTGATTCTTTAATCTCAAGACAGCGAGTTTGCGATTCAATCGCTGCTGCGAAATTTGCGCGCTGTCGTTCTAGGACACCGCGGAATAACCATTTCGCTGAATCCCTTGGATCCAACTCTGTAGCGATGCGAGCCTGCTCCAGCGCATCATTTGCCAGCCCTAAACCATTCAGGTCCTGCGCGGCCTCGAAGTGCGCGTCTGCCGACTTATCGTTGATCGCAAGCGCAGCGCGCGCGTCAGCCAGGGCCAACGTGAACTGACGCAGTTCTCTCAAAGTTTTCGAGCGTGCGGTAAGCGCCCCAGAATCCTTTGGATTTCCCAAAAGCCGTGTATCCAGTGCGCCGAGTTCGCGGAGGGCTTGCTCGCTAACGTGTTTGTCCTCTCCACGACGAAGATCTCTACCAACTTCCAATTTTGCCGCGTCGTCCACGCGATCAACATCGAGCAATGCCTCGGCAGTTTGGATGCGGGCGCGCATCGATTCAGGCTGGAGCTTCAGTGCGCGCTGAACGTCATCGAGCGCCAGCAACGGTCGGCCGGCCAGAGTGAAAATGCGCGCTCGCTCGAGCAACAAGCCAGCATCCTGCGGCGATTTGGCAATCTGCGCGTCGAGCGCTTTGATTTGCGGCAGAAATGCCTGCAACCGTTCGAACTGCGGGAGCCATTCCTTCACTTCCGAGTCGGTGGCGTCCATTTTGTTTGCCTTCGCCATGTCGGCATAAGCCGCGTCCCATTTGTGCAAACGAAGGAAAGCGATTGCGCGCGCGACACGGCGCGTGGCCGAATCCTGTGCAGCGATTGCCTTCGTTCGATAACCCGCGTGATCTTCCCAGCGCTCCTGCGTCGCGCATAAATTCGCCAGATTGTCATACTCGGTCGCGGCGTCTGCCGGCAACGGCTTCGACGCGAGAAACGCAAGCCAATGCCGCTCGGCATTTTGATAATCCTTGCGCCTAATCGCAAGGTCGCCCCGGAAATCTTCAATCGCTGCCGGTGGATGCCGGACTGCTTTTTGCCATGCGTCGAGTGTTTGCTCCAGACGATCCAGGTCTTCGGTTTCCAGTTCTGTCTGGGCAAGTGTATCCCAGACATTGGAGTCGCTTGGAGTGATGGCGAGAATGCGCCGAGTCAACTCGATAATCGCGGGCTTATCCGCGGCGTCTTCGGCTGCTTGTAGCTCGGTTCGCAATTGCGAAACCTCCTGGCCCGCTACCGGTGCCGCGGCTACGGATCCGACGCACAGTGACAGGAGGAAAATGAATGTGAGCAGGAGGGACAAGGGCGGCCATTATGGCCGGCGATTATTAGCGTTTCAATGGTTTTTGCAAAAGAGCTTGCGTCCGCTAGAGCGGAACTTCCATGTGATTCGCGATGACATTTGCGAACACCTCATCGCTGCGGTTCTTTGCAGTCCGCCATCATTACCATGTCTCGTCAATACACGCTGCAACGCGCACCAGCCCCGACGTCGACTAATGTCGACTACGCTGCCGAGCTAAATGAACAGCAGCTCGCAGCAGTGACTGCGGCGCCGGGTCCGCTTCTTGTCATAGCTGGTGCGGGCTCGGGAAAGACGCGCACCCTTACTTATCGCGTGGCCTATTTGCTCGAAAACGGAATCGATCCTCGCAATATCCTGCTTCTCACGTTCACAAACAGAGCTGCACGCGAAATGCTGGGACGTGTAGCGAATTTGATGCCGGTCGACGCCAGCGGACTTTGGGGTGGCACATTCCATTCGATAGGAAACCGGATCTTGCGCCGGCACGGCAGCGCGCTCGGTTATTCGAGCGGTTTCACCATCATGGACCGCGAAGATCAAAAAGATTTGATCGACGCCGTCGTAATCAGCGCAGGAATTGATCCGAAGGAGATTCGATTTCCGAAAGGTGATGTACTCGCGGAAATTTTTAGTTTTGTCGTCAATACAGAGAAGCCGATGGAGGAATTGCTTGCAGAAAAATTTCCTTATTTCCTGCCGCTACTTGAGAAGATTCACGACGTTCGGGGGCGCTACGAAAAAAAGAAAAAGGCAACTAACTCGATGGATTTCGACGATTTGCTGCAAAAGACGTTGTCGATGTTTCAACAGCACGAACGAATCGCGGAAATTTATCGGCGGCAGTTTCAGTTCATTCTCGTCGACGAATACCAGGACACCAACAAGATCCAGGCTGATCTCGTCGATCTGCTCGCGCATGACCACCGAAACGTGATGGTGGTAGGCGATGACGCACAGTCAATCTACTCGTGGCGCGGCGCCAACTTTCAAAACATCCTCGAATTTCCAAAGCGTTATCCAGATGCGCGGGTGTTCAAGATCGAGATGAATTATCGCAGTGTGCCAGAAATTCTGGACGTAGCGAACGCGGCCATTGCCGCCAACGTTCACCAATTCCGCAAACGCTTAAGCGCAACGCGCGAATCAAAAGCGCTGAAGCCGGCCCTTGTCGCGCTAAACGATGGTGCGGAGCAAGCGCAGTTTGTGGCGCAACGAATCCTCGAACTCCGCGATGAAAATGTCGATCTCAACGACATCGCGGTGCTCTACCGCGCGCACTATCACGCGGTCGAGCTGCAGCTGGAGTTGTCACGGCGAGGCATACCTTATCAAATCACCAGCGGCATCCGATTTTTCGAGCAGGCGCATATTAAAGACGTCACTGCGTTTGTTCGCTTCGTAGCCAATCCTCGCGATGAAGTCGCATTCAAACGCATGGCGAAATTGCTTCCCGGCATCGGCAATCGTACCGCAGAAAACCTTTGGCGGGCCTGGGAAAACTCGCTGGCTGTAGTTGCGGGCGCCGATCGTGGCCCGGAAGGAACGTCACCACAGGCCGGGGTCAGCGAGCCACCTCAGGCGGACTACAACATCGGCAAAACGCTCCTGGCCATGAACGTTCCAATGAAATCAAGGAAGCCTTGGGAGCAACTCGCGCACACGCTGGACGAAATCGCTCCAGCCGGTCGACCCAATATGCCATCGGAAATGATCACGTCTGTCGTCGAAGCGATCTATGACGATTATGCCAAAGCGAACTTCACAAACTATGAACTTCGCCGCGAAGATTTGAATCAGCTCGCAATCTTTGCCCGCCAGTTTAAGGACGTGCACGAATTTCTTTCGCAGTTGGCGCTGATCAGCAACGTTGATGCAGAAGCCGCGTCAGTTCAAGCCGGCGACAAGGAAGCCGTCAATCTTTCTTCAGTGCACCAGGCCAAGGGCCTTGAGTTTCACACAGTGTTCGTGATCTGGCTGACTGACGGAATGTTTCCAAGCAATCGCTCGCTCGATACGCGTGATGCCCTCGAGGAAGAACGGCGTCTGTTTTATGTAGCCATCACGCGCGCCCGCGACGAATTGTATCTCACTTATCCGCAAATGCGTCTGAGCGGAGGATATGGCGACGTTTTCCAGCGGCCCTCGCGTTTTCTGCAGGAGATTCCAGACGCACTCGTCGAAGACTGGCAGGTGCAGCGCCGCTGAATTCATTGGTTAGCATTTCGGCAAAGCGCTCAGAAGTCGATGAATCTCTCGTCCTTTTCGAAAACGAATTAGAATGAGAGATGTCTCGACTTCGCTCGACATGACAAGATGACGCATCCAGGACTGAATCTTTCACCGGAGAAAAAGATTGCGGGCGTGCTCGTGCCGTTGTTTGCGCTGCGCGGAGAGGATGATCTGGGAATCGGTGATATCGGCGCGCTCCGGGAGTTTATCGATTGGGTCGCACAAATTGGATTCAAGCTAGTCCAACTCCTGCCCATCAACGAGACCGGGGCCGACAACAGCCCGTACAACGCGATCAGCGCAATGGCGATCGAACCAGCCACGCTGCATTTAGCGCCAAACTCGTTACCAGATTTAACACGCGAAGACTTTGATGCTGCAGTTGCTGGCACCGATCTTCGCAGTCTTCGTCTTGGCGAAGTAAAATACCGCCAAGTCAAAAAACTGAAGCGGCGCATCCTAGAGAAAGCGTTTGCGAATTTCTCTGCTAACGCCAGCGAAGAACGGCAGTTGGAATTCGAAACATTTTGCAAAGAGGAAGCCCAGTGGCTACGCGATTACGCCTTTTTTCGCGTTCTAATGGAAGAGAATGAGGATTCCGCCGCTTGGAATCGATGGCCGGCGCAACATCAGTCAATAGAAAGAGCGCGAAACTGGTTACGTGGTCTGCCGCAAGATCGACAAGCAGGGCTGGCAAGCCGTCAAGATTTCTTCCGTTATGTGCAGTGGATTGCGCACCAACAATGGCGCGCGATCAAATCATACGCTGAGGAACGCGGCGTGGCACTGATGGGCGATATTCCATTCGGCGTCAGTTATTACAGTGCTGACGCTTTCGCGCGGCCGGATGGATTCGTGCTCGATTGGTGCGGCGGCGCGCCTCCCGAGCCTTACTTCAAAGAAGATCTATTCACGCAAAAGTGGGGCCAGAACTGGGGCATTCCGCTCTATCGCTGGGACAGAATGCGAGTGGACAATTTTGAGTGGTGGCGCGAGCGCGTCCGGGCTGTTCGCCGCATTTTTCATCTCTTTCGCATTGATCACGTGCTTGGATTTTATCGCATCTATGCCTTCCCCTGGCGGCCGCGGAAGAACAAGCAATTTTTTCCGCTCGATTGGAATCAAATGCTCGAACGAACTAGCGGCCGCGCACCGCGTTTCGTTCCACGTGACGACGAAACCCCCGAAAACTCCGAGGCGAACAAACGCGAAGGCGAAGAATACTTGCGCGTTGTTTTGGACGAAGCCGGCGCCACGCGAGTGATCGGCGAAGACCTCGGACTTGTTCCTGATTACGTACGACCAAATCTGCGCGCGCTCGGAATCGCGGGATTTAGAATCCCGCAATGGGAGGTTCGTGGTGAACAAGTCACGCCCGGAAACGAATACGAGCGGCTTTCCGTTGCGACATATACAACGCATGATCACAAACCGATCCGCGCTTTGTGGGAAGAAGCTTTTGAGCATCCGACGCCGACATCGGAACAATCCCGATTCGATTTAGCAAAAATCGCCGTCTTCGCTGGGTTCGATCCAAAAATCGACCGCGTCGATTTTGAAAAAGATTTTTACCCTGCGATCATGGGAGCGCTTTTCGGAAGCGAGGCATGGCTCGCTATCGTCATGATCACCGATCTGCTCGCGCGCAAATACCGTTTTAATGTACCTGGGACTAAGGCAAACTTGAATTGGACACGGCGAATCCGACGCTCGATTGGGCAGCTGATTTCCAGCCCCAAAGAGCAAAAGCGAATGCGCTTAATCCATGACCTTCTGGTAAAAACCGGGCGGATTTAAAATTTCTTGTAGAGGCGTTTGTGTCAAACGCTTAACGAATCGTTCGGTACCTCTGGCAAGAATACTTACACGCTCTTCTCAATGGGTGCACCGACCTTATTGCCCCACTCGGTCCAGGAACCGTCGTAGTTCCGCACGTTATTCAGTCCCAATAGATAGGTGAGCACGAACCACGTGTGACTGGAACGCTCGCCGATGCGGCAATAAACAACTGTCTCCTTTTCGGGTCCAACTCCACATTGGTCGAAATAGATTTTTGCCAGCTCCGAAGCCGGCTTGAACGTGCTATCGTCGTTGGTGGCTGTTTTCCACGGCATGCTCTTCGCTCCGGGAATATGACCTCCGCGCAGAACGCCCTCCTGCGGATACTCGGGCATATGCGTAATCTCGCCCTTGTATTCGCCCGGTGAGCGCACATCGATCAGCGGTTTGCCGCTTTTACTTTGCGCCAATGCTTCATCGAAGAAGGCGCGAATTTCTTTGTCGAATCGTTTCTTCGGTACTGGATAATTTGTCTTTGCATATTTGGGGACGTCGCGCGTCATGGGACGGCCTTCCGCTTTCCATTTGTCGCGACCGCCATTGAGAATTTTCACTTTCTCGTGTCCAAAGAGTCGGAACGCCCAGAGTCCATAGCAGGCCCACCAGTTGGCTTTATCACCATAGAAAATGCAGGTCGTGTCTGGCGTGATGCCGCTACTGCTGCAAAGCTCCGCAAATTTATCAGGCGAGATATAGTCACGAATCACCGGGTCTTGCAGGTCGGCACGCCAATCGATATGGACTGCGCCCGGAATGTGTCCTGTATCGTAAAGAAGCACGTCTTCATTCGACTCCACGATCCGGATCCCATCGTCTTTGAGATGTTTTTCCAGCCACTCGGTCTCCACCAGCGCCTCAGGATGCGCGTATTGGGTAAATTGTGTAGCCATAGAAAGAAACCTCAGGCGGCGCCTACAACCCGGCAAGGGGTTTTACAATTTCATCGCCCATGGAGCCTCACGGTCATGCCGAAAACTCTGGTCGGACCTGGGCAAGCAATTCCGGTCAGCGAAGAACTACAGTCTTAATGCTTCTTTGCTTGCAAGAGCTTGATCGCATCGCGCAACTCCGCGGCGCGCTCGTAGAGCTCTTTTGCAATCGCAGTTTCCATCTCGCGCCGCATGATCTCCAGCTTGGAAAGCGGACGCTTTGCTTTCACTTCCTCGAGCCATTCGTCGAGAAATGCGATCTCGGAACTCTTCGACACCAGCTCCGGAAAGTTTGACTGTTGCAAAAAATCAACGATCGCCTCGCGGCCACGCTCAATTTCAGCTATCGCCTCCGCAAATTGACCCTGGCCGAGAAAAATGGAAGCCTTCGCACGAGTGTTCATCATGAGCACGTAGGGACGGAATTGTTGGAGGCTCCAGGAAAATTCCTCGCGGTCTGTATGCTGGGAGACGAAGGTGAAGAGGTCGAGATTACGCTGCGTATCGCGGACTACGCCGTCGAAATCATTGATCTGAAACAGGCTCAGATAACGATGATAATATTGGATACCTTCCTGTTGGAGCTCTGCGCATTGTTCGGGCGCGAGCTCGTAGGTTTCGCCTTTCGCCGCAGCAC
>Ga0193727_1000734_pt1 | contig 13136 bp, 14 predicted proteins | sample H2c2metaG_FD_143051 | JGI IMG/M metagenome (GOLD analysis project Ga0193727, IMG submission 143051) | Soil microbial communities from a riparian zone of the East river system, Colorado, United States - H2c2 | ecosystem: Environmental > Terrestrial > Soil > Riparian zone | place: USA: East River...
CCGTGCTGGAAGGGGCTCATCGTGCCCGGGTCGACGTTGATGTACGGGTCGAACTTCTGCACCTGCACCTTCAGCCCGCGCGCCTTCAGCAGGCGGCCGAGCGAGGCGGCGGTAATGCCCTTGCCGAGCGAGGAGACGACGCCGCCGGTGACGAAGACGTACTTCGGCGGCCGCCGGGCCACTACGGGCGCCCCAGCCGGTCGAGGCGGGAGAGGACCGGCGTGCGCTCGATCAGCTCGCCGAGCGAGCGGGCCTCGCCCGCGGCGGTCAGACCGGCGAGCGCTGCAATCGCAAAGAGTTGACCCCTGGCCGTGAGCTTGCCCACGGACCCAAAGCCTAGCACCGCCCCCAGAGCATTCGCCCCTGCGTCACCGAGCATCGTCATCTCGCCGAGATCGTAGGGAGCGAGCAGGACGGCGATCGGGGCGTAGCTCTTCGCCGGTCCGCGGACGAGAGCGGCGCCAGCCAGGAACGCCTTCAAGGCACGGCCCGGACGGGTGTCGAGCTGGTTCAGCACGTTCGCGGCGAGCGCGACCAGGGTTGCCTTGCGCAGCGAGCGCGTCGTCGCGAGCGCGACCAGCGGGATTCCGACCGCCTTGGCCACGCCGGTGCTCGAGCCTTTGGCGACGTGGGCGCGGAAACCACGCTCGGGACCGCTCCAGAGGTCGTCGGCAAGGCCCAGCAGGGCGATCGCGGCGACGCCGGCGCGCACCCGCGCAGGCGCCTTGCCGCCGCCGAGCGCGACGAGCGCGCCGACGAGCGGCAGGCGGAGGCCGCGGTGGTTGATCGCGATCGGCCCGCAGGCCAGCACCGCGTCGAGCAGCTGTCGGCCGCGGTGGGCGAAGCCACCCGCGTCGCGGCCGGTCGCGCGGTGGCGGAGCGGCAGCTCGCGCTCCTCCACCTGAAGTCCCGCGCGAACGGCGTCGATCGTCATCCGCACCTCGCAGCCGAAGCCGGGCGCCAGCGGGAAGCAGGCCTCGCGCGCCGCCGGCGAGAGGGCGCGCTGGCCCGAGAGCGGCTCACGTGCCTCGAAGCCGCTAAGCGTGCGGACGAGCGCGCGGGCGGCGCGCTTGGCGATCCCGAAGCCGCCACCCTGCCGTTCTGCGAACGTCGCGATCGAGAGGTCGGCGCCGTCGAGCAGCGGCGCAAGGTCGCCCTCGAGGTCGGCGTCACAGAGCAGCAGCGCTCCCGACGGCGCCTCCCGCTCGGCGAGCGTCAGCGCCTGACCCTTGCCGAGCCGCGGCAGCCGGACGACCCGCGCTCCCGCTCGCCGAGCGGCCGCGGCCGTCGAGTCGCGGGAGCCGTCGTCGGCGACGACGATCTCCGCCTCGGGAAACGCCGCTCGCAGCGCCTCGACTGTCTGGCCAATCCGCGCCTCCTCGTCCCGCGCGGCGATCAAGACGACCAGCGGCTCAGCCACCCGCTGGGGCGGGCCTGGCGGGCAGCGGCGGCAGGGCACCGTTCGTGGCCGAGTCCTTCACCCCGTACTGGCCGGGAGACTGGCCGGCGAGCAGCAGCAGGAGCGCGAGCCGCCCGACGGGCGTGTCCACGTCGTCCACGGTCGAGAGGCCCGCCTGGCGGAAGACCGCCGTCGCCGAGTCGGCCGCGTCGGTCTGCTCGGCTCCGACCGCAGGTACCCCGGACAATCCGAGCCCTTCGTACAACCCGAGCAGGAACTTCGTCGTGCCGCCGCGCTGGGGGGCGGCAGTGCGCACGACGACTACACCGTCGGCGGGCTTCTGGTTGCCGCCTGCGCGCTCCTCGACCAGCGCGCCGGTGAGCGAGTCCCAGAGCGGCGTGTCGCCGCCGAGCACGAGCTCCTGGCCGAGCGCGCGGCCGAGGCCCTCCAGATTCGCCCTCCCCTGCAGGCCCGCCGCTGCTTGCTGGCCCTTGAGCGCACCGTCGAGCTGCTTGACGTCGATCGGCACCTTCAGCGCCCGCAGACGCACCTGCTGCGCCCCCGCGTCGGTGAGTGCCCGGCTGACCGAAGAGCGGATGCCGCCGTCGACCGAGCCTACGAATACCACCCCGATCTGCTTGCCCTTCAGCCGGTTGTGGGCAAGCGCCGGGTACGTCTCGTTGATAAAGGTCTGAGCAGCCGCGCGCTCGCGGGCCTGGTCGACCTTCTGGGTCGACTTCTTGTCGAGCTGGTTCTGGAGTCTCGTCACCTCGCGCTCGAGCAGTCCTCTTTTGGCGCTGTCGACAAGGCCACGGTCGGAGATGCCGACGCCGACCAGGATCCCGATGATCAGCGCGAGGAAGACGGCCGCCAGCGAGGCGACGTGGTAGCGGAGGTCGAACATCTCAGATTTCGGCCGCAGTCTGGCACAGGGCGTAGAGGCGATTGAGCGCCGTCCTGGGGAAGGAGCGGCGCAGGCCGACCATGAACGGCCCGCTGACCGTGAGCTCGACGTTCGTGTGGTGGTTGCCCACGTCCTCGAGCCGGATCTCGACGTCGAGGCGCTCTGTGGTCATGTACCACGTGACGCGCATCGGCGGCTCGACCTCGATCACCTGGAGCGTCGACTCCGAGGCCGGGCGGCGCAAGAGCGAGGGCCGCATCGGCGCGTGCAGCTTCCAGCGCGCCGCGGGCGCGAGGCCGCGCCGGTCGGGCGCGACGGCGGCTACACCCGGCCACCAGTCGGCCAGATGGTGCGGCTCGGCGAGGAAGAGCCAGACGTCCTCGAGCGGGGCAAGCAGCTCCTTGCGGGCGGTGTAGGTCGGCACGGTTGCCCGACGCTACCCGAGGCCGAGCAGGTCCCGGATCCGCTGGCTGAGCAGGCCGATGAAGTGCCGGAGCCCCGGCGAGGCGACGACCGCCACCACGACAGCGCCGAGTCCGGCGACCGCGAAGAGGATCAGCGGCCAGAGCCCCACCTGGCGGCTGACGAGGCGGGAGACGCCCTTCGCGTCGATCAGGATCTCCCCCACCTTCAGCCGGGTCACGAACGTCGAGGACATGCCGGCGCGGTCGCGCTCGAGGAACTCGGTCAGGTTGAAGTGCGTCCCGACGGCGACGATCAGCTCTGCGCCCTTCTCGAATGCCAGCAGCAGTGCAATGTCCTCGCTGATCCCCGGCGCCGAGACCGACGCGTACGGCAGCTCGAGGCGGTCAAGCCGCGGGGCTCCCGGGGCGGCGCCGTCGCGGTAGGCGTGGACGACCAGCTCGGCGCCGCAGCGAAGCGCACCGTCGGAGACCGAATCCATGTCGCCGACGATCACGTGCGGCTTCATCCCTGCGGCGAGCAGCGCATCGGCGCCGCCGTCGACGCCGATGAGCACCGGCTTGAAGTCGCGCACGTAGGGCCGGACGATCGCCAGGTCGCGCTTGTGCCCGGGCCCCCGCGCGACGACGAGCGCGTGCCGGTCGCGGAAGCGCGTCTCGAGCGGCGGAAACTCGACGCCCTCGGTGAGCAGGCGCCCCTCGTCGCGCAGGTAGCGGAGCGTGTTCTCGGCGAAGCCTTCGAGCGCCTCGGTCACCCGGCTCTGCTGCTCGGCCAGCGCGCGCGCGAGCTCCTCGGCCCCGAGCGTCCGGCCATTCGCGAGGCAGCTGCCGTTGCGGAAGACGCTGGCGCCACGGACGCTGACGTCCTCGCCATCGCTGAGCTCGTCGAACAGCGGCGCGCCGGGAGCGTCGATCAGCCGTACGCCGCCCCGTACCAGCAGCAGCGGCCCGGGATTCGGGAAGCGGCCGGTCTGCGAGCGCGCCACGTTCACGACGACGCGCACGCCGGATTCGAGCAGCTCCTCGGCCGAGACGCGGTCGATGTCCTGGTGGTCGATGATCGCGACGTCGGCCGGCCCGAGGCGGCCGACGAGGTTCTTGGTGCGGCGGCCGAGGCGAGCGCGGCCCGTGAACTCGACGAAGCTCATCGCTCCTGCTGGACCGCGGCGATGAACTGCTCGCCGCCGAGCATCCGCTGCAGCTCCTCACGCCGCTCGTCGTCCCCGAGCTCCGCGATCGTCGTGTGCGTCGGGTCGCCGGGAACCTTCTCGACGCGGAAGTGGCGGTCGGCGAGCGAGGCGATCTGAGGCAGGTGCGTGATCGTCACGACCTGCGCCCGCTCGGCCAGGCGGCGGAGCGTCTCACCGACCGCGTGCGCGGTCTGGCCGCCGATGCCGGCGTCGATTTCGTCGAAGACCATCGTCTCGCCGCCGCCGACCGCTGCGATCGCGAGGGCGATCCGCGAGAGCTCGCCGCCCGAGGCGGTCTCGGCGACGGGCGCGAACGGCAGCCCCGCGTTCGGCCGGATCAGGAACGAGACTTCGTCTGCGCCGCTCGCCGACGGCTCGCGCTCGCCCAGCTCGACGCGGAACTCGCCCTCGCCCAGGCCGACGCCCTGCAGCTCCTGAGCCACCCCCATCGCAAAAGGATCGGCCGCGTCGCGGCGGGCGGCGCGCAGCTCGTCGGCAAGCACGGCGACCTTGGCCTCTGCGTCGGCGAGCGCTTGCGCAGCAGCGGCGGCTGGATCGGCCCCGCCATCCACCGCCTCGAGCTCGACTCTCGCCTCGGCGGCGCGCGCCAGCAGCTCCTCGTAGCTCTCACAGCGGAACCGGCGCCGTGTCTCGGCGATCCGGTCGAGCTCGGACTCGACCTGCTCGAGCCGGTCGGGCTCGGCCTCGAGCGAGGCGAGGAACCCGCGGAGCTCGGACGCCGTCTCGCGCAACCGCAGCTCGACGTCGCGTAGCTCGTTCCCGGCACGCTCGAGCTCCGGCGCGAGCCGCTCCAGCGGGGCGATCGCCCGCTCGGCAAGCGCCACGAGGCCCGAGGCGCCCTCGCCCTCCTCGGGAGCCAGCGCCTCGCCGGCGGCCGCGACGCCTTCCGCCAGTTCGGTGACGTGACGAAGACGCTCGCGCTCGGCGCGGAGGCTCTCCTCGCTGCCGGGCTCGAGCCCGTCGGTGTCCTCGACCAGCGCGCGCAGCTCGGCGAGACGAGCCTCGGCAGCCGCTGCATCGCGGGTCAGCTCGTCGTGCCGCCGTCGCGCGGCGCCAAGCTCGCGCCAGGCCGTTCGCAGCGCGGCGCGGCGCCTGAGCTGCTCCTCGCCGGCAAAGCCGTCGAGTAGGTCGAGCTGGTAGGCGGGCCGCGCGAGGCGGCGCTGCTCGAACTGCCCGGACATCGCGACCAGCCGCTCCACCGCGCCAGCCACGTCTTCACGGGCGGCGCTGCGGCCCCAGGCGTAGGCGCGCGTGCGGCCGTCGGGAAAGACGCGTCGGGCGAGCACGAGCCCCTGCTCGTCTTCGGGCCTCAACTCGGCGAGCACGGCGTTCTCCTCGTCGTCGAAGAAGCCGGGCGGCGGCTCCAGCTCGACCTCGACGTAGGCCTCGTCGCCGTCCGGGCCGACAAAGGCGACGTCGCCGCGGGCGCCGAGAAGGAGTCCGATCGCCTGCGCCAGGATCGTCTTGCCGGCGCCGGTTTCGCCCGTGATTGCGTTCAGCCCGGGCGCAAGCGCGAGCTCGGCCTCGCGGATCAGGACGAGGTTCTCGATGCGGAGCCGGCGAAGCACGCCTGGATGCTACGTCCGCCGGCCGCGGGCGGCGACCGGCCAAAACCGCCGCGACGGGTTCTTGTTCACGCGCGCCCCTGGGTGGGAGGGGGTTACGGATGGTACCGGCCCGAGACGCACGCAGGTGTGACGGGATCGTGCCGAATGTGTGCCGGTTCCTATTCGGAGACGAACGTGCGCCGGTAGCGGCTGAAGAAGGTGCTCTCCGGGAGCGTCGCCAGCAGGCTGCGCTGTTCCGCGAGCCGCGCTTCGACCTGGTCGCCGGGCGCCAGCTCGTGCACCTGCTGACCGTCGGCGAGCACGGTCGCGCTCACGTCGGGCGTGCGATTCGTGACGGTCAGCGCCCGGCCACGCGGTACCACCAGCGGCCGCGCGAACAGCGAGTGCGGCGCGACGAAGGTGATCGCCATCGCGTCCAGCCCCCAGACCAGCACCGGGCCGCCGTTCGAGAGGTTGTACGCGGTCGAGCCGGACGGCGTCGAGCAGATCAGGCCGTCGCAGGGCTGCAGGCCGAGATCCTCGCCGCCGATCGCCCAGCCGAGCTCGATCATCCGGCCGATCGTCGAGCTGGCGACAACCATGTCGTTGACCGCCAGCCACCGTTCGCCGCCGGCCGACACCTCCAGCGCTGGCAGCTCGACGAGCTCGAGCTCTCCGGAGAACGCGCGGCGGAGGCCCTCCTCGAGCGAGCCCGCCTCGATCGAGGTGAGGAAGCCGACGCGCCCGAGATTGACGCCGATTACGGGCACCCCCGTGCCGAGGAAGCGCCTCAGCGCCCGCAGCATGGTGCCGTCGCCGCCGAGCACGACGGCGAGGTCGGCCGTCGCGACGTCGGCGCCACTGCCGTCGCCGTGCTTGGTCGCCTCCTCGTCCGGCAGCAGCAGCTCGATCCGGTCCTCGGCGAGCGCGCGAAGCTGCTCGAGCGTCTCGTTGCTCGTCTCGGCACGGCCGTGGGTGATCACGGCGACCCGTTTGATCTCAGGCAGTGGCGTCGTCGATCCAGTCTTCGAGCTCATCGGGGTTCTCCGGCCGCTCGCGCTGGACGAGATGCAGGAAGAACTCGTGGTTCCCCTTCGGGCCGGGCAGGCCGGAGTCTACGACGCCGGACACCTGCGACCCCCACGCCGGCGCGTCCGCGGCAGCCTCGCGCAGCACGCGCCGCCACACCTGGCGGTCACGCACGACGCCTCGCGGTGCGTCTCTACGCCCCGCCTCGAACTGCGGCTTGACGAGCACGACCGCCTCCCAGCCCGGCGCGGCGAGCGCCAGCGCCGGCGGCAGCGCCTTGCGCACGCTGACGAACGAGACGTCGCAGACCACGAGCTGCGGCGCGAACGGCAGCTCCGTCGTCTCGCGCACGTTCGTCCGCTCGAGCACGGTCACGCGCGGGTCGTCACGGATGCGCGGATGCAGCTGCCCGTAACCCACGTCGAGCGCGATCACTCGTGCGGCCCCACGCTGGAGCAACACGTCGGTGAAGCCCCCGGTCGACGCGCCGACGTCCAGCGCATCGCGCCCGGCGACCTCGACGTCGAACGTCTCCAGCGCGTGCTCGAGCTTCTCACCCCCGCGTGAGACGAACCGCGGCGGCTCGGTCACGGTCAGCTCCGCCGACTCGTCGACCTGCTGGCCCGCCTTCTCGTAGCCGGGCACGCGGCCGGCCAGCACGAGCGCCTGCGCCTGGGCTCGGCTCTCGGCGAGCCCGCGCTCGACGAGCAGCACGTCGAGGCGTTGCTTCAGGACGTTCGGACCGCGAGTTCGTCGACGATGCCTTCGAGCACGCTCGTGTCGGCGTCGACTTCCGACAGCGCCCGACGTGCCCGCTCGGCGGCCTCGTCCGCGAGGGTGCGTGCTCCGTCCGCGCCGTGCTCGAGCACGTAGCCGTCCTCGTCGAGGATGTCGTCCACGATCTGGAAGAGCAGGCCGACCTCGTCCGCGAAGGCCCGCCACGGCCGTTGCTGCGACTCCGGCACCTCGGCCACCCACAGCGCGCACGCGACCGAGGCCGAGAACAGGCAGCCGGTCTTCAGCCGGTGGAGCGCGGCCAGGTCGTCGCCGCCGCCGGTGATGTCGAGGTACTGCCCGCCGATCATGCCGAGCGTCGCCTGCACGAGCTCGCGGGCGACGGCCGGCGACGGATAGGAGAGCGCAAGCCGCACCGCCTCGGCCAGGAGCGCGTCACCGGCCAAAACCGCGACCGCCTCGCCGTAGGCCGCCCAGGTGCTCGGCCGGCCACGCCGCAGCTCGTCGTTGTCCAACGCCGGCAGGTCGTCGTGGACGAGCGAGAAGTTGTGCACGAGCTCCAGCGCCGCCGCCGCGGGGAGCGCCGTCTCGGGATGCGCGCCCGCGGCCTCGGCCGTGGCCAGGCACAAGACCGGCCGGACCCGCTTGCCACCGCCCGCCAGCGCGTGGCGCATCGACTCTTCGAGCCCGCCGAGCTCGGGCGTCAGCGCGAGCTCTCCGAGGTAGGCCTCGACGAGTGCGCGAAGCTCGTCGGGTGCGGTCACGATTCGGCCTCTCGCTTGGCCTGCTGCAGCTGCGCCTCGACCTCCTTGGCGATCTCCGCGAGCTCGGAGAGGATCTCGATCGCCACGTCCGGGTCCTTGGTCTCCTCCAGCTTCGCGCGCGTGCGCTCGAGCCGGTCGAGCAGCTCCTCCGCGCTGCGCAGCCGCTCCTCTGCGGCGTCGCTCATGCAGCCTCCTTGACGATTCTTCCCAGTATCCCGTTCACCAGTCTCCCAGCATCTTCCGAGGAGTAGCGCTTGGCGAGCGTGACCGCCTCGTCGATCGCCACCTCGGGCGGCACCTCGCCGCGGTCGAGCTCCAGGATCGCCATGCGCAGGATGTTGCGCTCGAGCGCGCCCAGCCTGTCGGCGGTCCACTCGTCGGCGGCCTCGGTGATCCGCACGTCGAGCTGCTCGTGCTCCGCCACTACGGCCTCGGCGAGCTCGCGCGAGAACGGGTCGATCTCGCCTTCGAACAGCGAGGCCAGCTCCTGCCCGGTGACGTCCCACTGGTAGAGCAGCACGAGCGCCGTGCGGCGCGCGGCGCGGCGGCCGGCCATCAGCCGATCTCCGCGATCTCGACGTCCACGCGCTCGACCTCGAGACCGGTGACCTGCGCCAGCGCCTCTCCGACGCGCTCCTGCACGGCGCGCGCGAGCCCGGGCAGCACCGCTCCAGGCGCCGCGCCCAGCTCGAGGGAGACCGACCCGCGACCCTCGGCGTGCCGGACCTCGACCGCTCGCCGCGGCCGGCGCACGCGGATGCCGTCGACGCTGCGGGCTGCGCCCGCGACGAGCTCGGTGAGCGCGGCCACGGACAGCGTGATCGAGCCTTCGGGCCCGCGAACGACGAGCGGCTCGGTCACGAGCCCACGATCGCCGGCAGCCGCTCGGCGACCTCGGCCAGGAAGCCGGTCGAGTAGCGGCCGCTCGCGAACTCCTCGCTACGCAGAATGTCGATCGCCAGCTCACGTGTCGTCGGCACGCCCTCGAGCACGAGCTCCCCCAGCGCTCGCAGCATCCGGTCGATCGCCTGTGGCCGCGTCTCGTCCCAGACGACCAGCTTGCCGAGCAGCGAGTCGTAGTACGGCGGCACGAGGTAGCCGTCCTCGACGTGTGTGTCGAGGCGTACCCCCGGCCCGAGCGGCGGGCGGAAGCGCGTCACGGTTCCGGGCGCCGGAGCGAAGTCGTTGCGCGGATCCTCGGCGTTCAGCCGCACCTCGATCGCGTGTCCCCGCCGCGGCGCGCGGCCTGTGTGCGCGAGGGGCTCGCCAGCGGCGACGCGCAGCTGCTCGCGAACGATGTCGATTCCGGTGACGAGCTCGGTGACCGGGTGCTCGACCTGCAGTCGTGCGTTCAGCTCGATGAAGTAGAACCTGCGCTCCGGCCCGAGCAGGAACTCGAAGGTGCCGGCGTTGCGGTAACCAATCGCCTGGCAGGCGCGCTCCGCGGCGGCCTCCATTGCCTCGCGCGTCTCGGCGTCGAGCGCCGGCGAAGGCGACTCCTCGATCAGCTTCTGGTGGCGGCGCTGGATCGAGCACTCGCGCTCGCCGAGCGTGAGCACGCCGCCCTGCGAGTCGCAGAGCACCTGGATCTCGACGTGCCGCGCCGGCGAGACCGCCTTCTCGAGGTAGAGGGTGCCGTCGCCGAACGCCGCCTCGGCCTCCAGCGCGGCCATGCCGTACGCCGACTCGAGCTCGTCGGGACCGTGCACGAGCCGCATGCCCTTGCCGCCGCCGCCGGCCGAGGCCTTGAGCAGCACCGGGTAGCCGACCTCCTCCGCCGCTTCCCGCGCGTGCTCGACCGTGGTCTCCTCGTCGGTCCCGGGCACGAGCGGCACGTCGGCCGCGCGCATCTGCCGCTTGGCCTCGACCTTGTCGCCCATCTTCGCCATCACGTCCGCCGGAGGCCCGATGAAGACGAGGTCGTTGTCCGCGCACGCCTCGACGAAGGCCGGGTTCTCGGCGAGGAAGCCATAGCCGGGATGGATCGCCTCGCAGCCGGTCGTGGTCGCGGCCGCGATCAGCGAGGGGATCTTCAGGTAACTCTCGGCGGCCGCCGGTGGCCCGACGCGGACGGCCCGGTCGGCCAGGCGCACGTGCAGCGAGTCGGCGTCGGCGGTCGAGTAGACGGCAACCGCCTCGACGTCGTTCTCGTGCAGCGCGCGGATGACGCGGACGGCGATCTCGCCGCGGTTCGCGACCAGGACCCGCTTGAACATCAGACCGCGTCGAGCGGCGGTGGCCCGACCGGCTCGAGCTCGAACAGCAGCTGGCCGAACTCGACCGGTTCGGCGTTGCCGACATGGATCGTGCGGACGATGCCCGGCGCGTCGGCCTTGATCTCGTTCATCAGCTTCATCGCCTCGAGGATGCAGAGGGTCTGCCCGGACGCGACCGTGTCGCCCTCCTGGACGAACGGCGGCGCGCCCGGCTGGGCGGCGCGGTAGAAGACGCCGACCATCGGCGCTTCGACACGCGCGAAGCCGTCGGCCTGCGCCGACCCGGGCGCCGGAGTCTCACCGTCCCCGCCGGGCTGGGGTGCGACTGCCAGAGTCGGCTCGAGCTGCTCGGGCGTGCGCCGGACCGAGACGCGCATGCCGGCCTCTTCGATCGTTACCTCGCCGACGCCCGATTCCTGGACGATTCGCACGATCTCGCGGATCCGCTCGGCGCGCGCCTGGTCGACGCCCCCGGCGCTGAGGCTTTCGTCGCGGCTGGCGCGCCCCCGGATCGACTGCAGGAGCGGCTCCGCCTCCTCGCCGAAGAGCGCGAGCAGCAGCAGCTCCTCCTCGCTCGAGGCGAGCCCTTCGGCCTCCGAACGGAGCGAGTCGAGGTCGACGGGCGCCTCTTCCTCCGGCGCGCCGCCCGAGAGCGTGACCGCGCGCTTGACCGTCGCGTCGATCGGCCCGGGCGGGCTGCCGTAGCGGCCCTCGATCAGCGCGCGCAGCTCGTCGACGACGGTCTGGTAGCGGCTCGCCGAGAGCACGTGCAACAGCGCCTGCGAGCCGAGGATCTGGCCGATGGGCGAGGCGATCGGCGGGAAGCCGACCTCCTCGCGGATCTTCGCCAGCTCGTCCAGCACCTCGTCCGTGCGGTCGCCGGCCCCGAGCGCGCGCAGGTGCGTGTCGAGGGCGGCCACGAGCCCCGGCGGAACCTTGTGCTCGGCGGCGCGCACGGCGATCCGTGGCGCGAGCGGCGTGACCGGCTCGTCGCCGATGTGCTCGTCCACGAGCTCTGAAGCCTTCCACAAGGCCGGCACGTCGACGCCGGTGTCGAGCCCCAGCCCGGCGAGCGCCGTCGCCAGGGCCTCGCCCGAGATCCGGTGGACCGTGAGCGCGACCGGATAGACCGCGCAGGCGACGAGGTCGGCCCCCGCGCGTGCGGCCTCGAGGCCGGTGGCCATCGCGTTCCCGCCGGCGCCCTGACAGTAGAGGCCGACCGGCAGGCCGCTTGCCTCCTTGAGCGTCTGGACGAGCTCCTGGGCGCGCTGCGGCTGGAGCGAGCTCGACGGGTCGTGCAGCAGCACGCGCGAGGCGCCGAGCTCGGGCAGCTTGCGCGCCTGCTCGACCAGCGCGTCCGTCTCGTTCGTGTAGCCGGAGCCGAACACGAGCCCGGCGTCGAACTCCTTCCCCGCGCTGGTGATCGCCTCGCCGGCCTCGCGCAGGTTCTCGACGTCGTTCAGCGGGTCATGCAGGCGGAAGACCTCGATCCCGCTCTCGGCAGCCGAGGCGACGAAGCGGCTGACGAACTCGCCACCGACCGGCCGCGAGCCGACGAGGAAGCGGCCGCGCAGTGCCATCGCGAGCGGCGTCTCGGTGCGCTCGTTCAGCGCGCGGATCCGCTCCCACGGGCTCTCGACGCCGCGGCGCACCGCCGTGTCGAAGACGCCGCCGCCCGAGACCTCGAGGTAGGCGAAGCCGGCCTTGTCGAGGATCTCCGCCAGGCGCAGCAGCTCCGCCGTCGGCATCAGCCCGGCGAGCGGCTCCTGGGCCAGCAAGCGGATCGAGGTATCGACGAGCGCAGGCACGGGCAGGAGCCTAGCGCGCCCCACGCGGGCCGTTCCGCCGCTCCGGAGCCGGAGGCCACCAACCTCCTCCCCACTGCGAGCGTAACGAGGAAATCCGCGCGCGTGGGTGACGGAAGTGCGCCGAGAGTGTGATGCCCGCTCGGGCGACTACGCGCGCGAGATGTAGCGGCCCTCGCGCGGGTCGACCTTGATCCGGTCGCCGATGTTCACGAACAGCGGCACCTGCACGACGGCGCCCGTTTCGAGGGTGGCGGGCTTCGTCACGTTCGAGACCGTGTCGCCGCGAACCCCGGGCTCAGTCTCCGACACGGCGAGCTCGACCGACGACGGGAGCTGCACGCCCGAGGGCTTGCCGTCGACCTCGAGCACCTGCACGGTCGAGCTCGGCTCCAGGTACGGCAGCGCGTCTTCGACGGTCGTGTGCGGGAGCGAGAACTGCTCGTACGTGTCGGTGTCCATGAAGACCGCCTCGTCGCCCGCGTCGTAGAGGTACTGCACGTCCTTCACCTCGGTGCGGATCCGCGTGAACTTCTCGCCCGCGCGGAAGGTCTTGTCGACGACCGCGCCCGAGTCGAGGTTGCGCAGCCGCGAGCGCACGAAGGCGCCGCCCTTGCCCGGCTTCACGTGCTGGAACTCGAGGATGCGCCAGACCGAGCCCTCGAGCTGGATGTGCATCCCGTTGCGGAACTGGTTGGTGGAGACGATCTCGGCCACGGCGGGCGATGCTAGCTGACCGTGATCAGGTCCTTGCCGAAGCTCGTCAGCACCTCAGGTTCGTCGCCCGTGACGACCACCAGGTCCTCGATCCGGATCCCGCCCAGGCCCTCGAGGTAGACGCCCGGCTCGACGGTGACGACGTTGCCGGCCGCGAGCGTGTCGCTCGACTCGCGTGAAAGGCGCGGCGCCTCGTGCACCTCGAGCCCGACGCCGTGTCCGAGGCCGTGGCCGAACTTCTCGCCGAGACCGGCGGACTCGATCTTGTCGCGCGCCGCGGCATCGGCGTCCACGCCGGTGACGCCGGCACGGACGACTTCGAGCCCGGCCAGCTGGCCCTCGAGCGTCGCCTCGTAGGCCGCCTTCAGCTCGTCGGGGAGCGGACCG
>Ga0193727_1000735_pt1 | contig 13135 bp, 10 predicted proteins | sample H2c2metaG_FD_143051 | JGI IMG/M metagenome (GOLD analysis project Ga0193727, IMG submission 143051) | Soil microbial communities from a riparian zone of the East river system, Colorado, United States - H2c2 | ecosystem: Environmental > Terrestrial > Soil > Riparian zone | place: USA: East River...
GGAGAAGGACACAAGATTCCCGCCTTCAGCCTGAGCCTCTGGGGCGATGTTCCCCTCGGTTCCGGCCTTTCAAGCTCCGCCGCCGTGGAGGTTGCCACCGCGGTCGCGGTCGAGTCGCTGCTTGGACTCCAATACCCCGGGCCGGTGTTGGCGCGCCTTTGCCAGCGATCAGAGAATGAATTCGTCGGGTCCAGCTGCGGCATTATGGACCAGTTCATCTCCGCCAACGGCGCCAAGGACCACGCCCTGCTGCTGGACTGCCGCGATCTCAGTTTCAAACTGGCACCCATCCCGCCCGACGTAGCCCTCGTGATCGCAAATACCATGGTGAGCCACGCTGTAACCGGGGGCGAATATACCAGTCGCCGGGCCCAGGTGGAAGAAGCCGCGGCCGCCATCGCCAAGCATCGTCCCGAGGTCCGCTTTCTCCGCGACGCCACGCCGGAGGACCTGGTGAAGTGGGGGCACGAGATGAGCCCCGAGGCGCTTAAGCGCGCCCGCCACGTCATCACCGAGAATATTCGCACAGTCGCTGCCGCTGAGGCGCTGATTCAGAACGACATGAAGGATCTCGGCCGCCTGATGGCCGAAGCGCATCACAGCTACAGCAAGGATTTTGAAGCAAGCTGCCCGGAAGCCGACACCATGGTGGATCTGGCTCAGGACCTTCCCGGCCTGATCGGCGCGCGTCTGACCGGCGGCGGATTTGGAGGGTGCACCGTGAACCTGGTCCAGGCGGACAAGGCGCAAGTCTTTGCCGACTCACTGGGCAAGCGATATGAAACCTCAACCGGGATCAAGCCGCAAATCCACATTTGCCGTGCATCCGGTGGAGCGCACAAGATTAAATAGGGAATCGAATGTTGACCTGATAAAACGATTCATCTGCCGCACAGCACAAGATGAAAAAGTCGTGGATTCCGAGATTCTGAATACCACGGGCGGGCCATTTCATTTCGGTAGTCCTCATTTGAGAATTGCCGTGTTCCGGGCGCGTTTCTTGCTAAAATCTGGAGGATCTCCTCCGATTGTTTAAAGAGTACGCCTTCCCGGTGTTTTCTGCCGCAAATCATAAGGAGCAGCTGCCCGGTACGCCTGGCAGCGCACCGGAGGCCGTTAGGTAAATCATGAATTTGACTACGACTTCAAGGCCCTTTTCATATGAGGCCTTTCCTCCTTCCGGACAAGTCGCTTATTTCTCCATGGAGATTGCGATCAATCCTGCGATGCCCACTTACTCGGGTGGCCTCGGGGTGCTGGCCGGCGACACTTTACGTTCCGCGGCCGATCTGGGCGTTCCCCTGGTCGCGTTCTCGCTCCTGCACCGCAAGGGCTATTTCAAGCAGCATGTTGACGGAACCGGCGCGCAGACCGAGGAAGTCCAGGGATGGAACCCGGCCGACTTCTGCACGGAAGAAGCCGCGCGGACTACGGTGTGGGTTGAAGACCGCACGGTCACCCTTCGCGCCTGGCGCTATGACCTGGTGGGCCGCGCCGGCCACATCGTGCCCATCTACCTTCTTGACACGGATCTCGACGGCAACTCCGGGTGGGATCGCGGCCTGACCGACCATCTCTACGGCGGCGATACCAACTACCGTTTGCAGCAGGAGATCGTACTGGGCATGGGCGGCGTGCGCACGCACTTGGCATGCATGTAAACGTCTACCACATGAACGAGGGCCATGCGGCGCTGCTGACACTGGCACTTCTGGAGAGCCAGTTGGGCGGAGGGCCGCTGGGCGTGTCAACCGACACTGACCTTCAAGTGGTCCGCAACAAGTGCGTCTTCACGACGCATACCCCGGTGCCCGCCGGACACGATCGCTTCTCGACCGAGCAGACCATCCGCATCCTGGGCGGCGACCGCACCGCGCGCCTGCAGAATCTGGGCTGCTTCAAAGACGGCCTGCTCAACATGACCCTGCTGGCGCTGCGATTCTCACGGTATGCAAACGGCGTGGCCATGCAGCACGGCAAGGTATCGCGGGAGATGTTCCCCGAGTTCACGATCGACTCCATCACCAACGGAGTACACGCACCCACGTGGGTATCAGAGCCGGTGCAGAAGATGCTCGATGAGCACATTCCCAGCTGGCGGCGTGACAATCTCTTTCTTCGCAATGCCATCGACGTGCCGGTTAGCGCTATACAGTCGGCACACGCGCGGGCCAAGGAATCGTTGCTTGCCGAAGTTGGTTCGCGTACCGGGCTGGTGCTCAATCCCAATGTGCTCACACTGGGCTTTGCACGCCGGGTGGCCACCTACAAGCGCGCCAACCTCATGTTCACTGACCCTGAGCGGCTGGTTCGCATCGCCGAGGCTGCGGGCGGACTGCAGATTCTGTACGCGGGCAAGGCGCACCCTCAGGATGAGCCTGGCAAGCAACTTATCCGCGAGGTGGTGGACAAGGCCCACGCGCTCAATAACAACCTGCTGAAGATTGTGTACCTGGAGAATTACGCGTGGGACCTGGGTGCATTGCTCACCGCGGGTGTTGACGTTTGGGTTAATACTCCCAAGCGCCCCTATGAGGCGTCAGGCACCAGTGGCATGAAAGCTGCGCTCAACGGTGTTCCCAGCTTGTCGATTCTGGATGGCTGGTGGATTGAGGGCTGCATCGAAGGCGTGACCGGCTGGGCAATTGAAGACGGCGCCACCGACGGAGATGAGGCACTCTCGCTCTATCACAAGCTGGAGACGGCGGTGGTTCCGCTCTACCTGAAGTCGCCCGATAAGTGGGCGCAGATTATGCGCACCACGCTAGCCTTCAACGGGTCTTTCTTTAACACCAATCGGATGGTGAAGCAGTACACCCGCAATGCCTACTACCCGTTGAAGATGGTGGAAAACGCGCATGTGGAGGACGCCGCCTTCACGGACGCGCCCGTCGCGAATCGCCAGGAGCGAATCGTTAGTCAAGACTGAAGTGGAACAAGCCAAAAGGGGCGAATCTCCGCGGAGGCTCGCCCCTTTGGCGTTGTGGATCAACTCGTGGGCTGGCGAATGGATCGTTCTGATCGCTACATCCGTGGGCTGCGGTGTCATGAGACTGGATCGGCCGCTTTGCGCGCGGGCAGCAGAAGTCCCGCTACCCAGGGCCCGCACCGCCAAAAGAGCCAGGACTGGACTGATAGACCTACGATCCGAATGAGCAAAGAGAAAACCTCGATGCGATGAATGGTGCCAAGATATCCGGCAGCCCCGTAGTGATCTGCAGAAACCAAGTAGGCAGGAACATAAGTCACATCAATCAGCGCATAGGCGGCCTGCATGACGGCTAGTGCACGGCTCACCAGCAATACGATTTCTTCTCGTGACATCAATCTCCTCCCGCGAAGACAGAACGGGACCATAAATGCCTCAACACCTCCGGTAAACTTGTTGGCGGGGCTTCAAGTTCGAGCCTGCTCGAAATTGCTTTCCCAGACCGGCGCCCTCCAACCTTCTCAGAATGTGAGCTTTCGCCACGATAGCGCAGCAGTTTCTGCGTCGTTTCCCCGGTTTACCGCGTCTCTTAGCAGTAAGAGAAAAATCCTCGCGAGAGATCGTGTGCCAGTCCCGGTCTTTCAACTAACATGGAAACTTCACTCGGATTTTGAAAAGACCCTGGCGGGTTAGACGTCGGGTCAGAGCTCTCCGGACGGGCCATCATTCACTCCAACAATCCTGATCCGGCGTTGAGAACTCTCTCCCCATGACGACGCCGCTCTGGAGCGAGAACCAGCCCTATGATGTGGATTGTTCGGCTTGCGCTGAGGCGGCCATACACGTTTGTCGTCTTCGCGCTTTTGATTTTGATCCTCGGCATCTTTTCCATCGAATCGATGCCGACGGATATCTTTCCGAATATCAATATCCCCATCGTTACGGTGGTGTGGGGTTACTCCGGGCTGTCCCCGGAGCAGATGTCCAACCGCATCGTCACGGTCAGCGAACGCGCCATGACCACCACGGTCAACGACATCGAGCACATCGAATCGCAATCCTTCAACGGCATCGCGGTCATCAAGGTCTTCTTTCAGCCTCGTGTCAACATTGCCAACTCCGTGGCCCAGGTAACTTCTGTCAATCAGGCCATCGTCCGCCAAATGCCGCCCGGGTCGCTGCCGCCGTTCATCATTCAGTACAACGCCTCCAGCGTTCCGGTGATTCAGCTCGGCATGGCCGGCCAGGGACTCGACGAACAGCGCCTCTTCGATCTTGCCCAGAACACCGTCCGCCTGGCTCTTGCCACGGTTGAGGGCGCGCAGAGCCCCTATCCCTATGGAGGCAAGCAGCGACAGATCTCCACGCGCTGCAGGCCAAGGGCCTCTCGCCGGCCGACGTCGTCAACGCCATCAACGCGCAAAATGTCATAGCGCCCTCCGGCACCATGAAGATCGATCGCTTTGAGTACGCGATCGAAACCAACTCCGCCCCCACGGTCATGGCGGAGCTCAATAACCTGCCCATCCGCACCATCAATGGCGCGATGATCTACATCCGGGACGTGGCCCACGTCCGCGACGGCAGCCCTCCGCAGACCAATATCGTCCGCGTCGACGGCCGTCGCGCGGTTTTGATGAACATCATGAAAACGGGCTCGGCCTCCACGCTCGAGATCATAGACGGTGTTCGTTCCAAGGTTGAGTTAGTTCGCGATCGGCTTCCGCCTGAACTCAAGATATCCCCCATCAACGACCAGTCCATCTTCGTGCGCGCTGCCATTAGCGGCGTCGTCCGTGAGGCCATCATTGCCGCATGCCTCACAGGCGTCATGATCCTGGTCTTCCTGGGCAGTTGGCGCTCCACGGTCATCATCGCGGTCTCCATTCCGCTTTCCATCCTCTGTTCGCTGGCAGCCCTGGCCGCGCTCGGTGAAACCATCAACATCATGACCCTCGGCGGACTCGCCCTGGCCGTCGGTATTCTCGTCGACGACGCCACTGTCGAGATTGAAAACATCAATCGCAATCTGGAAACCGGCAAGGAGATCGAGCAGGCAATCCTGGACGGCGCGGCGCAGATCGCCACTCCCGCGCTCGTCTCCACCCTCGCCATCTGCATCGTCTTTGTGCCCATGTTCTTCCTCAGCGGCGTGGCCAAGTATCTCTTCGTCCCCATGGCTGAAGCCGTAGTCTTCGCCATGCTCGCCAGCTACCTGCTCTCGCGTACCGTGGTGCCCACCATGGCGCGCTACCTGCTTCACGAGCACGACGACGCCGAAGCCGAACGCCGCAAATCAAGCCGCAATCCATTCACACTGTTTCAGCTTGCATTCGAGTCGCGCTTTGAGAAGATTCGCATCGGCTACCTGCGCTTCCTCACCCTCGCCCTTGATCATGCCGGGGTCTTCCTGGTTCTGTTTGTGGCGTTCACAATCGCATCGGTCGGCGGCCTCACGTTCTATCTCGGCGAAGATTTCTTCCCATCGGTCGATTCCGGCAGCTTCAAGATCCACGTGCGCGCCCACACGGGAACGCGCATTGAAGAGACCGCGGCGCTCTGCGACCACATCGACGCCACCATCCGCCAGAACATCCCGTCGAGCGAGCTCGTCGACATCATCGACAACATCGGACTGCCTTACTCTGGCCTCAATCTGTCCTACTCCACCTCGGCGCCCATCGGCTCGTCTGACGCCGATATCCAGGTGCAGCTCACGGCGAATCATCACCCCACTGAGCCGTACGTCGACCACTTGCGCGAAGTGCTTGCCCACGATTATCCCGGTGTGACGTTCTACGTGCTGCCCGTAGACATCGTCACGCAGATTCTCAACTTCGGTTTGGCCGCGCCTATTGATATCCAGATTGTCGGGCCCAATCTAGAGGCCAACCGTGCCCTCGCAGAAAAGATGCTCAATGAAATTCGCTATGTGCCAGGCGCCGCCGACGCGCGCATTCAGCAACCGTTCGACCAGCCGCGCATGACGGTGAACGTCGATCGCACCCGCGCGGAGTCGATCGGTATCACGCAGCAGAATGTGACCCAGTCCGTACTTATCGCGCTCAGCGGCAGCTTCCAGACCGCGCCCAACTTCTTCCTCGATCCGCGCAACGGAGTGAGCTACCCCATCGCCACGCAGAGCCCGCAGTACCGGTTCGATACCATGTCCGATCTGCGCAGCCTGCCCATCTCCGGCGCTTCGACAACCCAGGTGGCGCAGTCCGCGGGTCCCGGCGGCAGCCTCACCAGCGTTTCCTCGGCATCACTGGGCAGCATGAAGGCTGTGCAAGTGCTCGGCAACGTTGCGGAGATTGTTCCCGGCACCGAACTCGGCACTGTAAGTCATTACGACGTGCAGCCGGTCATCGACATATTCACCAATGTGAGCGGCACCGACCTCGGCACTGTGACGCGCGCCATGGAAAAGATTCGCAACCGCTACGAGAAGGACCTGCCCAAGGGCTCGAGCTTCAATCTCCGCGGCCAGAGCGAGACCATGTACAAGTCCTACATCGGCCTCATCGGCGGATTGGCGATGTCGATCCTGCTGGTGTATCTGCTCATCGTCGTCAACTTCCAGTCGTGGCTTGATCCCTTCCTCATCATCTCGGCGCTCCCGGCTGCGCTGGCCGGGATTGCGTGGCTTCTGTTCCTCACGGACACGCGCCTCAGCGTGCCCGCGCTCACCGGCGCAATCATGTGCATGGGCGTGGCGACTGCCAACTCGATCCTGGTGGTCAGCTTCGCGCGCGAGCAGCTCGATATCCTTGTGGGCGATGCCCGCAAGGCCGCGCTGAATGCCGGCTTCGTCCGCTTCCGCCCTGTGCTGATGACTGCGCTGGCCATGATTATCGGCATGGTGCCCATGGCTCTCGGCCTGGGTGAAGGCGGCGAGCAGAATGCGCCGCTCGGCCGCGCCGTCATTGGCGGGCTGCTGCTGGCCACGGTCGCCACATTGTTCTTCGTGCCCGCGTTCTTTGCCGTTATGCACGGCTGGCTCGAGGGCCGCAAGCGCGTTCACGCCACTCCTTCGAGCACTACCTTCGACGAGTTCGACCAGCATCCGGAGTAATTCTCATGACCGAAAAGCCGTCCAATCCGCAATCCGCGCCGCCAGGCGCAAATAATCACGAGAATGCGCCGGATCATCCCGCTGTCAGTGGGCGCAAGGCATCGATTGGTCTCATTATCGTTGCCATCGTCGTAGTCGCCCTCGCCATCATCGGCATCCTAAAGCGCCGTCACAACGACGCAGTGCTCGCCGAGACCACTCAGCGCGATGCTGCGCCCACCGTGATCGCACTGCCCGCCAAGGCCGGCGCTCCCGCTGACACTTTTCAGCTGCCCGGCAACGTGACGGCATGGAGCGATGCTCCCATCTACGCGCGCACGTCCGGCTATCTAACCAAGTGGTACTACGACATTGGCGCGCGCGTGAAGAAGGGCGATCTGCTCGCGGAAATCGCAACACCGGAACTCGACCAGCAGGTGTCGCAGGCTCAAGCCGACCTGGCCACAGCCGAAGTCAACGCCAGCAATGCGAAGAACCAGGCCGATCGCTACACGGGCCTGCTCACCTCGGACGCCGTCTCCAAGCAGGACACGGAGACCTTCGTCACCCAGGCCGCCTCCGCGTCCTCCGCCGTCAAGTCCGCGCAGGCAAACGTGGAGCGCCTCAAGCAGCTGCAGAGCTTCGAGAAACTCTACGCGCCATTTGACGGCGTGGTGACCGCGCGCAACATTGACACTGGCCAGCTGATCAACGGCGGGGCCGCCAACGAGCTCTTCCACCTGCAATCGCTCGGCACGTTGCGCGTCTACGCCAATATCCCGGAGGCCTACACGGCGGCCATCAAGCGCGGCCAGAAAGTTGCGCTCGCATTCTCGCAATATCCCGGCCGAACCTTCGAAGGAACTTATGTGCGCAGCTCCGATTCAATCGACCCGGGCAACCGCACCCTGCTCATTGAGATCGACGTGGACAACCGCAAGGGTGAGCTGATGCCCGGCTCTCTCGCTCAGGTTCACTTCAAGACGCAATCTGTCGCGCAAACATTTGTTGTGCCCGCCGCTGCTCTCATCTTCCGCAGTCAAGGGATTCGCGTGGGCACGGTGGTCAACAGCACCGATGGCCCGGTCGCGCATCTCGTTCCAGTCACCATCGGCCAGGACGATGGCGCCAGCGTAGAAGTGATCGCCGGCCTCGGGCCCAACGACCGCGTCATACAGGATCCGCCTGATTCCATCATTGAAGGCGAAAGGCTCAACGTGGAGAGCGCACCTCCACAAGCCCGGCAGCAGCCTGCGCAGCCAACCGGAGGCAAGCAGTAGCCATGCCTTCTCCTCCTCAGCCATCTGGTCCGCGAAAGCTCCGTGCCCCATCCATACGCCTTTCTTCTGGTGTAAGGGTGGGAGAGCACGAACCTCGCCCCACTCGCCGCCGGATCAATATCCAAATCGTACTAATCGGCGCGATCATGTCGTTTTTCATTGGCTGCAAACCGGTGGGCCCCGACTACAGCAAGCCGGTTTTCACAGCCCCTGCCGCGTACAAGGAGACAGGTGCCCCCTCCGTCGTGCCTCCTCCGGCCCCAGCGGATGGCTCCTGGAAGCCCGCGTCTCCTTCAGACGGCATGCTGCGCGGCAAGTGGTGGGAGCTCTACAACGATCCCCAGCTCAACCAGCTTGAAGAGCGCATCGCCACCAACAACCAGGCGCTGCGCCAGGCTGTAGAAACCTATCTCGCCGCGCGCGACCAGATCGCGGCATTGCATGCGAATCTCTACCCCACCATCTCCGCGGATGCGGGCTTTTCCCACTCCCGGCAGTCCCACAACCGGCCGCTGGCCACATCCAGCTCAAAGACCAGCTACAACGACATCACCCTCGCAGGCCAGGCCGGTTGGGAGCCCGATTTCTGGGGACGCGTTCGCCGCAGTGTTGAAGCCGCCAGCGAGTCAGCCCAAGCTAGTTCCGCGGACGTCGCTACCATCGACCTCACGCTCCACGCCGAGCTCGCGGCTGACTACTTCCAATTGCGCGGCCTTGATTCGCAGGTGGCGCTCCTCAAGCGCACCGTCGCGGACCTTGAGCACCAGCTCGATCTCGCGCAGCGCCGGCTCCAGGGCGGCGTAGCCACCAGCGTTGACGTGGCCCAGGCCCAGACAGAGCTTGAAACCGTGCGCGCGCAGCTTGTGGACGTAACCGTGGCTCGCGCCCAGTTTGAACACGCGGTCGGCACTATCGCCACCTACAACCTGAGTGAGTTCAGTATTCCGTTTTCACCGCTTGACCTGCCGCTGCCCAAGGTTCCCGTCGGTGTGCCCTCGCAGCTCCTCGAGCGCCGCCCGGACATCGCCGCGCAGGAACGCCTCGCCGCCGCCGCCAACGCGCGCATCGGTGTCGCCATCTCCGCCTACTACCCCACAATCAGTCTCAGCGGCACGGGCGGCTTTGAGAGCACCCACGGCGGCACATGGCTCCAAGGCCCCAGCGCTCTCTGGTCACTCGGCGCGCAGGCGGCCCAACTGCTCTTCGACGCCGGCCAACGCCATGCATTGACTGACCAGTCCCGGCACCAGTACGAAGCGCAGGCCGCCGCCTACAAGAACACCATTTATGCTGCCTTTCAGGACGTGGAGGACAATCTCTCCCAGCTTCGTGATCTCGACCAGGAGTTCATCGTCGAGCAGCGCGCGGTCGCCTCGGCCCAGCACTCGCTTGATCTCTCCAATCAACGTTACAAAGGCGGGGTTACCAGTTACCTCGAGGTTCTCACCGCTGAAACCGCCCTCATCAGCAACGAGCGCACCCTCACCGACCTCCAGACGCGTCAGTTTGCTGCATCCGTCCAACTCATCCGCGCTCTGGGCGGCGGTTGGGACACTACCCAATTGCCGAAATAGATGAGTCCGAGTTCCTGCGCTGTAGGCCCTCGTCGCGTTTAATGGAGTGAGGACGCGAGGAGAACTATGTCATCATCTGAAACCACCGCACCGCGGCAGCACGCATATACCGGGCCGGCTTTGCCGCAACTGCCTGAGCCCAGTCACGCGGAGCGCACGCGTACCCTGCTTTCGCTCGCAACCGTGGGCACGTTGTCCTCGGTCTCTCGTAAGCACGCGGGCTTTCCGTTCGGCTCACTGATGCCGTATGCGCTCGATCCTGCCGGCCGGCCCGTCTTCCTCATCAGCAACATGGCGATGCATACTCAGAACCTGAAGGCCGATCCGCGCTGCAGCCTCTTCGTTAGCCAGGCCAGTGCAGACGGCGATCCCCTCGGGGCCGCGCGCGCCACCCTGATCGGAGACGCCCTGCCAGTACAAGAAAGTGACCTCGCCTCGGTTCGCGAACAGTACCTCGCCCGCCACCCGAACAGCCGCTACTGGGTCGACTTTGCCGACTTCGGCTTCTTCCGCCTTGAGCCCATCGACGTTTACTACGTTGGCGGTTTTGGCGTCATGGGCTGGGTAACCGCAGAGGATTACGCATCTGCTGCTCCGGATCCTCTGGCGGAGGTCGCGCCCGGCATCCTCGCCCACATGAATGCCGACCACGTCGACAGCATGATTCAATTGGCCCGCGCCCATGCGCAGATCGAGGCCAGCGAAGCAACAATGACTTCGATCGACCGTCTCGGCTTCCATCTTCGCCTTAAGACCGCCGAAGGCATGAAAGGCACCCGCATCAACTTCCCCCGCGAAGTCGCCACTTCAAAAGAGACACGAGAAGTCCTGGTCGCGATGGTTCGGCAGATTCGATGAAAGGGTCAGGAGTCCCGAGCTTCTGAAAAATCCGCAGCGCTTAAAGACGAGTCTGCTTTCGATACTCCGGATGATCCTTGCCAAATGGCCTTGACGCCTCGATGACGCTGGGCAGGTTCATGTCCGTTTCGCTCAAATGAATACAACCGTAGCGGCTAGGCGGGTCTTCGCAGGCGTAGCAGTACGGATGTCCATGCGCCATGCGCGGGCGGGCCCAATGCAGGAATCCCCGAATTGAGTGTCATGGAGAGACGTGAAGGCGTGAACCAGGCGAATCTCTCCGCCGCAGTGCGTGCAGGTGAGTTTGCTTTTTCCCTCGCGGCGGCAGTGGAGAGTGAAATATCCCGAAATTCGCGCCAGGCTCTCTGCCAGGCTCATTCGCTTCGGAGTATCCATCTCACCCCCTTTACCGAGTTCGTCGCTATCGCTTGTCAGTTTCCAGTTAGCGAGTCGATTACCCAAAATCTAAACCCTCTTCTGCAAACGACGCGGATAATCGGTGTAAAGCAGCTGATGACGCTCCCCCGCCTCGGCCCAAGTGCGGGGAGGTGTGAATTGATCCAAAAGTACATCGTCAATTGCGGTCCGCATCTGCTTGGCACATGTGAGTGGTCCAACTTGACCTACTCCCGTTCCCATGCCCGGGAAGGCGAGCCGTCTTATTCGCTCCGTCCCTGGTCGTCCCTGGTCTGGCCCAGTTCGGAGCTGTTGAGTCTTCACGAACAAGAGGGCTGCCCTGGTCGCCAGATACGCATTCACTGACTCGGTTAGCACCATCGGCACACGCATGGTTGGCGCAACGATCATGTAGGGAATTTCACTGTCGCCGGTCTCAAGCATTTCTGCCATCCCCACCAGCAGTTCGCCGTGATGTCTTTCAGCAATAAGTTGCTGAACCCGAGTTTGAATATCGTGTCCAAAACGATGGAGGTAAACGGCGTCAATACCCCCATCCATAAACCCGAAACTATTGGCCGGACTGACAACAGCATCGCAAGGAACTTCGAGAATTGAGCCGAGATGAATCTCAACGAACTCCAGGTCTCCGCAAAATTGTTGCCACGCGGTTGCAAGGGATTCGTCCAGAGCGGCAAGGATCAGCTTCACATTTGCTAGGGTAGTGCATCCATTGGCCAAACAAAGGTGCGACATCTTGCTGTCGTCTTGCGGATCTTAATACTAATTTTCTAGTTGACGCCGAATCGCAAGCTAACTAAATTACTAGTAGACCGTCTGAAGGGATAAGCCGTCGCTTCAGACACACGGAACACCAGAAAATGCCGCCTAAACGCTCCATTACGCTGACGCCCGCCGAACTCCGGCTCATGAAGGTCCTGTGGGCCCGCGGCGAGTCGGCTGTATCGGACATGGTGACGGCGACCGCCGACGACGGCACACTGGCCTACACGTCGGTCCTCACCACCATCCGCATCCTCGAGCAAAAAGGCTACGTCGACCACCGCCAGGAGGGCCGCGCCTTCCTCTACAGTGCCTGCGTGGGCGAGCAAGAAGCCAGCCGCTCCGAGGTGCGCCACGTGCTGCAACGCTTCTTCGGCAATTCCCGCGAGCGCCTCTTGCTTTCCTTGCTTGGCGATGACGAGATTAGCCCCGAAGAACTGCGCCGCCTGAAAGAAGCTATCGCAACATCGCCCGCCGATCTGGATCTAGATCAGGAACAGGAGATTGCGAAATGAGCCAGCTTGTCACACTCTTTTCGCACCTTTCCGCCCAAGCCACCGGCGCCCTCATCTCCGCAATTTGGCAGGGTGCGCTGCTGGCTGCACTGGTGGTGATCTGCCTTCGCATGTTCCCCGGCCTGAGCGCGGCTGCCCGATCCATTATCTGGCTCAACGTATTCATCCTGCTGGCTTTGCTGCATCTGATTCCATTTCTCGCCGTCAACCGGTCTGTTCTGCATTTCTCTGCCCATTCGCTCCAACTCGATCTTCGCTGGAGCATCGCTGTTGCCGCCGTCTCGCTGGCCCTGTCCCTCTTCCGCGCCCTTCAGCTCGTCGTAAGCGCCGTGCATCTGAGGGCTCTTGCCGGCCGCGCCACGCGGGTCGAAATCGCCCCCGACCTCGACCCGCTTTTGCGCGCTCCCGGCAACCGCCGTGTCCAGCTTTGTGCGTCCAACGAAGTCGCACGTCCCAGCGTTCTGGGCTTCTTCCGGCCCCGCATTCTTGTCCCGCCAGCGCTGCTTGAGGACCTGGCCCCGGCCGAACTTCGCCAGATCGTTATCCACGAGATGGAGCACCTGCGCCGTGGCGACGATTGGACCAACCTACTGCAGAAGCTTGCCCTTGTCTTTTTCCCGTTGAATCCCGCCCTGCTCTGGGTGGAACGCCGCCTCTGTGCCGAGCGTGAACTGGCCTGCGATGACCGCGTGCTCAACTCCGGGTCTGGCCGCAAAGCCTACGCGCTCTGCCTCCCGCATCTGGCG